>ERZ1643250.110-NODE-110-length-107526-cov-26.709680_pt1 | contig 107526 bp, 92 predicted proteins | sample MGYA00579262_ERZ1643250 | MGnify/ENA primary metagenome ERZ1643250 (study PRJEB29033, sample SAMEA4952265) | chicken gut metagenome | biome: Broiler Chicken; feature: Gastrointestinal Tract; material: Caecum | place: Ireland | collected 2018 | study: Broiler... | reverse complement strand
TTCAGACAAAAATTTTACGAAAATATTGAGATGATGTACATTTGAAGGCAAAAGATGCGTAAAAGATGGAGGAGAGTGCAGCAAAGGATCCTTGCGGCTTGTTGTGCTTTTGAGGTGTTGCTTGGTGTGACGTTGCTCGAAAAAAAGAACTCTACCCAAACGAAACAGCATAAGCAAATCCGTGCATATACGCCGAGGCACAACGGCAAAGTGGAAAGAAGCCACCGCAAAGACAATGAGCGTTTCTACTCCAAGCGCAGCTTCTACAGCCTCGCCGATCTACAAGACCAATTAAAGCGATACAATAGAGAGTACAACCAAACTCCTATGCGCCCACTCGGCTGGAAGTCGCCTAACCAATACCTTGCCGATTATTTTAACAGCAAAAGTGTAACAGATGTTTGACAAACCAACATTGCAAAATTTGTCAAGTATTTTGAAATACATTGATTTGTTAATAATTTTGTGATATAATTTTTAATGGATATTTTTATCCCGAAGCAAATACGATTTGGCGGAGGATATTATGAAATATACTGAAATCAATATTAAGCAAGATATGCCTTTGGTTGCGGATGCTATGAGATATTTACAAGATTCTATTGTGAAGCCTAAACGAGACAAGTGTCAGTGCGTGTTAATTATACATGGCTACGGAAGCACCGGAAAAGGCGGTGCTATATGCGAAAAAGCCCGTCAATGGTTGAAAGCACAGGAGCGGAACGGCAAGGTCAAGACCGTAATCTTTGGTGAGGACTTTACTCTCTTTAATTTCAAGGCTTTGGAGTTAAAAAACAAGTATCAAGAGCTTGAACAGCTCATGCGTGTGTGCAATAACGGCGTTGCGGTGGTTGAATTATGATATCAACACACATAAAAACAACGCTTGTCGATTTCGACGGCACGCTCATAGACTCCAATGGTTGTTGGATAGAGGCATATCTGCTTTTGTGTGAACGAAAAAAACAGCAGCCCTCTGTATCAACAATTGATTCATTCGATAAATGTACCTTTGCAGAATGGCAAGGACTTATCAACTCCCAACTTGGAGAATGCGCTAACGAACTGTTAGAGTGTGCTAAACTCGCATACGTCAAGCATGCTCCAAAAGAACTCGTATTGTCAACTGTTCGCTCTTTGCCTATCGGTAGTAAAATAACTATTATCACCCGAGAACCAAGTGAGCTTGTTCGGCATTGGCTTTTACATTATAACATCAATATTTTTGATGAGATCATTACTGTCGGTGACGAGCGAAAGGATGAGGCTTATTACTCACAACCTTTGCTTTTGTTAATAGACGACAATTATAAACATTGCATCGCGGCTAAATTGGCGAATGCAACTGTGATCGGCGTTAATGATCATCACACAGAAGAAAGAAAGGCACAGATGCGTGAGATCTGTGACTTGTATATCGAGGATTAGAGGTAAAAATGTATTATTCCATCTATTATATGACAACTCCTAGATGCATCTTGAATTGCGGCTATTGCTTCCGTGATACGACACCTGAATCGATTGCATCCGAGCTTCCTGTGAAAAAGATTAAAGAGCTTGTAACGCATCTTTATGAGAAATTTCATGTAAGAAAGCTTACAATATCGGGTGGAGAGCCCACCGTTCTTGGGGGAGTTAAGAATACGAATTTTTTGGAGCTTATCCGTCATTTGCGACAATTCAAATCCGAGAGCAAGGAAGATAACCTTCGCGTTGAGTTGCTTTCAAATGCTGTAAATCTGACACCTGATATTACCGAGCAATTGGTTGGCGTTGTTGATAGAATTACCATTACGCTCGATTCACTTGACGAGACGGTGCTAAGTAAAATTGGAAGAAATACGGGGCCGTATCGCGACTATGTTTCCCGTTTCCGCGAACGCTTTGCGGATTTCACTGCTAAAGGCTTTGATCTTAAGTTACACAGCGTAATCACTCCCGTGAATTATGACAGTCTTGTTCCGCTTGCCGAGTACATCGCAAGCTGCAAGGAATTCCGTGTGTCAAGATGGAAGTTCTATCAATATATGACTTACGGTCAACCTGAAAAGGATTTGGTTTATGCCATTGAAGATGACAAGTATTTTTCTATTGCTGACAAAATTCGCATAGCATTGTCGGATACTGATATTGAACTTTCCTTCAAAGATAACACGCTAATGACAGACACAATGTTTAATCTTCTTCACAGCGGCAAAATAGAATATTTCACTATCGAAAACGGTGTGCGCACAAGGCATCTTAGCGATATTTTAACCAATTACAGCGGTTGGGACGAGCTTGCCGAAAAATGCGCAATAGACCGTGCTATGATTGATAAATATCATTCCATCGGAGGCACTGTATGACTTTTATTTTAACCTCGGATGTGGATTTTGTCAGTGATGATTTTTTGGATATTGCATACCGTCCGTTAAAAGAACTCCCCCTTACAATTTTCATGACGGGAAGGTCGGAATATCTTGATAAAGCAGTGTGCGAGAATACTTGGTGGGAGACTGAACCTCACCCTAATTTTTGCGCTCAAAGCACGCATGGTGGTTCCATTGGCGAGGTTTTTTCCACCATTGAACAATTTTACGGGGATGCCGTTGGATTCAGATGCCATAAATATTATTCTTCTAACGACATTGAGGAGGAATTCGCCAATCGTGGCTTTTCCTATGCATCAAATATTTGCACAGATCTTGTAAGCATTGCTCCATTTTGGGATAGATGCGGTATTTTGCAGATACCTATTTTCTTTGAAGACGGAGGATATTTAAAGTATCACGGAGTACCAAGGCTTGACGATATTTTGAAAAGGATGCATAGAGATGCTGTCTATGTGTTTAATTTTCATCCAATTCACCTTGTATTAAATTCCTGTGATTTTTCAACAATACGCCGTTTGAAGGATTCTATGTCGGCAACCCGATACAGTATGCTTTCTGCAGAAGACGCTCGTATGTTACGTAACAATGCATATGGTGTGGCGGATTTTCTCGGAGAGCTTATCTCATACGCAAATAAAAACAACATTGAATTTTTGAATTTGAAGCAGTACTATGAGAAACAAAAAGCTAATCGTATTTGACGTAGGAAACACATTGATTGAAACAAAGCGCGGTATTTTCATTTCGAATCAAGTCCTTTCCGATTTGAACGCATTGAGAGAAAAAGGTTATATTCTCGGGCTTTCCACATTGCGTACCGAGGAAATGCTTGCGCCGATTCTCGCTCAATTTCAATTTGACTTTCTCGTTTTAATGAATGGCGGACTCGTAAAAATAGGAGATTGTGTTGTATTTTCGCAACCTCTCCACCCAAATATAGTCGCAGATATTAAGCATCAAGCAAAGACGTGCGGTGTTTCTGTGGTTGATTATTCTTATGACGGAACAATTTATGCTTTGGAGTTGCCTTGTGCGAAGGAGCGATTTGTTGTTAACGATGCATACCAATCGTATATATGGGAGCAAAGCGGCAACATAGACATTACACCTAAAAATATTACTAAACCCAACGGACTTGGTATCGTATGCCGCGAATTGGGTATTTCCACAAAAAACATAATCGCTTTTGGCGATGGATATAACGATATAGAGATGCTCAAGAGTGCCGATATTTCCGTAGCAATGGGAGGCGCGCCCAAAGAGGTTTGCTCCGTTGCCACAATCACTACAACGACTGCCGGAGAGGACGGAATCTCTGTAGCACTCAGAAAATTGGAGATATTATGAAAATAATCCTTTTTGCGGACAGGCTTCCACCGTTAATAGGCGGTATGGAAACACACGCGCATTATTTCGCACAGTATTTCAAGAACAAATACGAATTACATATCATTTCTCGTCTTGATGGGAAAGACATCTTGTTAAATACCGATTATCAATATATCAAACATATTACTCTTGAAGACTTTTTACCAAAATTCAAGAACGACAAAACTGTATTGTTCTTTAATAGCGGTCGTTGGATTGAGAAATTGCACCGCATTCGGTAATTGCTCCCCTCGGCCATAATGACCTATCGCACAGGCGGTAACGAGATTATTCAATCACCGCTTACCATTGATATACCCGTTTATGCCGAAAGGAAAGCGTATTGGCGTGAAGCAATCAACAACACAATTGATTATCTAATTACCAATAGTGACTTTACCGACAGGAGGCTGCTTGAGTTCGGCATCAAACAATCTATTCTTCGTCATGTGGCTGGTGGAATTGATCCTTACACAATTCGTGAAGCGATTGCAAAACGCTCTGATACTCGCAAACAATATGGCATTGGACCGTCCGACTATTTGTGTGTCAGCTGCGCAAGATTTGTTCCATATAAAAGAACTGATTTTTTGATTCGCTCTCTCGCAAAATGTAATGCTACGGTAACTTTGCTTTTGGCGGGTGATGGACCGCTTGAAGCAAAGATGAAGGAGCTTGCTAACAGCCAACCTTATTCTATTCGTTTTCTCGGCAATCTTGCGCAAAAGGATGCGGTTGCTTTGATTGCGGCGGCGGATGTTTATGCACAGGCAAGCACAGATCTCGAAAAGGCTGTGCCGGGCGGAAGCTATATACACACGGAAGGCATGGGAAGAAGTCTGCTCGAATCTATCTGTTCGGGTGTTCCTGTAGTTGTTACAAATTGCGGAGCTGTCAGCGAATATATCGGTGCTGAGAACGGCGCACTCGTTAATACGGAAGAAGAGATGGCAGCTGCTGTTGATACTCTGCTGAACAAAAAACAACTTTTGATTCAAAATACGGAAAAATACATCACTATGTATTCTTTCGATCGAATTTTTGAGGAATATATTTTGTTATGGAATTAAAAAAGGTACTGCTTTTTACGGGTAAATTCCCAAGCTTTGGTGATGATACCGACGGCGGAAGCATTTTAATATATAGCTTAATTCAGGCATTAAAATACAACTGTATTTTAGATGTTATTTTCACCCGAACACCTCGCAAGGGATTTGAAGTCATCGAGGGCGTTCGAAAGGTTTCTTTTGAAACATACGAGCATCATTTAAGCGACAAGTTTGCTCGCAGACTCGCAAACAAGGAGCAGTTATTTTCACGCCTGAGAAAAGAAATTGCTGCATATGACACGGTTATTATAACTCATTGCAGCAAAGCCTTTGGAATCGAACGGTTGTCGGCAGAAGAAAGAAGCAAGATTGTTCTGTTTCCAATGTATCTTTCTCCATCGTATAAGCGCTCGGGAGAATATCCTCCTGATGAATACATAGCAGAAGAGTGCAGCGCTCTTTGTTCCGCAGGCAAGATCTTAACTCCGAGTGATTCAGAAAAACAGGATATGATTCGTGTTTTTGGAATTGATGAAAACAAGATCAAGGTTATTCCAAGGGGTTATTCATCTTATATTAAGCCTGTCGTAAAACAAACACGTTTTCCAATCGAATTACTTTATATTGCATCCATTAAGGAGCAAAAGAACACGAAAGAAGCTATTGTTTTGCTTAAGGAGTTATCTGAACACGCAATAGACGTACGATTACATCTTGCCGGTAGCTATCAAAATGATTCTGTTCTTTCGGACTGCCATACTTATATTACAGCTAACGGATTATCCGAAAAAGTAATTTTTCACGGTGTTCTACCGCAAAAAGAACTTGCCGCACTCATAGCCAGAGCACATATCAATATTTCTGTTTCCAATTGGGAAACGTATGGCAGAGGTATTTTTGAAGGAATGGCAGGTGGCCTTCCTACCGTTGTTTTTGATCATCTCGAATGTGTAAAGCAGTATGTAACGGATGGCGAAGGTATCAGCTTTGTTTTAAACCATGAAGCGTTTTTATCAAAGTTAATAGAGCTTTGTACAGCCCATGATTATTATAGTGTGCAAGCAAGAAAAGCAATTCGAAGTGTCGATTACTTATCCGAGGCACACGAGCAAAAAAGACTTATTAGGGAATTACTATGAACAAAATACTCGTTGTTTTCGGTACGCGTCCAGAAGCAATTAAATTGATCCCTGTTATGAGGGAATTAAAGCATCACAATATACCCTATGATTTGTTGAACACAAATCAGCACGATGCAATCCTCGACGATCTGCTCACCACAGAAGATATTAAGCCTGATTACAGATTGTGCATTTGTGGGCAATACAAAGATTTGATAGATACTAAAGCGGCGATGCTCAGTCAAATGAATACAGCTCTTGGAAAAAACATCTATTTTGCCGTGATTGTTCAAGGCGATACATTAAGTGCTTTGGCAGGAGCGGAATATGGATTCATGAGGCAAATTCCCGTCTATCACGTTGAAGCCGGAATGCGTACATATGATTTAAGCAATCCTTATCCTGAAGAAAGCTTTCGCCGTATGATATCTGTGATGACGTCATTGCATTTTTGTCCATCAGAAGACGAAAAACGCAATTTGTTAGCAGAAGGTTTTTCCGATAACGGTATTCATGTTGTGGGAAACACATTTGTTGATTATAGAACACAAAACAAACCTTTTGTATCCACTGTTAAGAAGCAGGTTTTGATTACTTTACATAGGCGAGAGAACCTTCCGTACCTCAAAAAAATCTTAGGTCAGATCTCCGAGCTTGCGAAGGACTATCCTGATTACAATTGGCTTTTCCCAGTACATCCTAACCCAGTTATAACTAAGCTTGCACAAAAATACCTCGGCAGTATCGCCAATGTTGTTCTTTGCAACCCGCTTCCTTCGGATGAATTTTACAAGCAGCTTCTTGCATCTGAGATTGTTATATCCGATAGCGGCGGAGTCCAAGAAGAGTGTATTTTGAACGCCAAAAAGCTGTTGATAGTTCGTAAAGTCAGTGAACGGAAAGCGAACTTTGATTTTATGGAGCGTGTTTCTCCGACGGAAGAGTTTTGCTGTAAATTCAAATCACTTCTAAGCCGTCAAACCACACATATGGATGTTGATTATTACGGCAAGGGAGATGCGGCGCAGCAAATCGTGCAAGTAATTTTGAAAGAAGGTGAATTATGAATATATCCGTAATAGGTCTTGGCTATGTTGGTTTGCCCGTTGCTTGTGCATTTGCCAAGTCGGGTGTAACAGTATTTGGTGTAGATAAAAATCCATCATTGATTAACACTTTAACGCAAAAGAAGTATTCATATACCGAGCCGGAACTTGATGCAACGCTTGATGATGTTCTCGGAAAAACACTGTTCGTATCCGATAGTATAACTGATTCTGATACATACATCGTCACCGTTCAAACTCCCGTAAATCCAGATTATTCTTCCGACAATTCTTTTGTGGAAAAGGCACTGACAGAACTCGCGCCTCATATCAAAAACGGAGATCTTGTGATTTTGGAATCCACAGTTCCGATAGGCTCAAACAAAAACTTTTACAAGCTTTTAAGATGTTTGGTGCCTGAAAGCGTTGATTTTTTATATTGCTATTGCCCCGAATCTATTTTACCGGGCAATATATTCCACGAAATTGCAACGAACTCGCGCGTTCTTGGAGGCAAGACGCCAATTGCAGCTCAAAAAGCGAAGGAAATATATGATTTTATTAACACTGGCAGAAAAGAATTAACAGATATTTCAACGGCAGAATTTGTTAAGCTTACTCAAAATGCTCATCGAGATGTCGAACTTGCATTTGTCAACCAACTTTCCATCATGTGTGATCGAGAAGGCGTTGATCCATTTCGAGTGATTGAAATAGCTAACCGTCATCCAAGATGCAATCTTCTCCAACCGGGAAGTGGGGTCGGCGGTCATTGCATAGCTGTAGACCCATATTTTTTAATTGAAAGATTTGGAGACGATGCCTCTCTTATCAAGGCATCTCGTGATGCCAATAACTATAAACCCATTTATATCGCCAAAAAAGCAATTCAGATGATTGGCGAAGACAGTTCGAAGATAATTGGCGTTTTAGGTCTTAGCTATAAAGCTAACTGCGAGGATTGCAGAGAAAGTAGTGGTATCACACTATGCAAATATTTGCAACATCAAGGCTATCGTATTTTAGCTAATGAGGTGAATTCTCCGCTGAACATGATTTCAGATATTCCTAATATGGATGTCAATGTGGTAATACAAAATAGTGATATTATAATCATAGCTCAAAGGCATACGGCATATGGTAATCTCGATTTTTGTGGTAAAGCAATCATCGATTGCGTGAATTTGATGGGCAATATTGATTGATCAAAGTATAAATTAGAAAAGCAAGCCAACACAGACTATGTAATCCGTGTTGGTTTGCTTTTGCTTTACAATAGAGCGTTTACGACAATTTGAATTCCGAATTTGAAGGCATATTCGAATATGGCAGCTTCAGCGAGGCCCATGTACTCGCTGAAGCAATCGTGGAACTTTTCGAATGCTTCCTTCTGATTGTCCGTGAAGCTCTTTTCGAGATCCTCGTGATGTCTTGCCATATAGTTGAGGAGTTCCTTCATCTCATTGGAATTTGTTCGGCTGTCCTCTTGCGGAATGATGTTACCGTGCCACAGTTCGTTAATAATGCTTTTCATAGGCTGTACCTCCTGTTGGCACACAACAATACCACAGAAGGTTGCGGAAGTCCAGCACTTTTTCGAAAACAAATCCAACTTTTTTCGTCGGGCTTATTCTTTGTTTATTGCGGCGCAAATTTTGGGAAGCGGAAGCATAAAGAAAAATGCAAAACAGACTTTTCGTCCATGTTGCATTTTTCTTACTTAGCCACTCTCAATCGGCATTTTCTCTTGGATTTAACTTAATATCCTTATGAGAACCTGCCTTTGACCGGCTTCTTTTTTATGCAATCAACAACCTTTTGAGCCGTAAGGGCGAGCGAAGCGAGGAAGGAGTAGCGAGCGCCGATAGGGTACGGCGAGATGCTTTCGTATCGAGCCGCGCGAGCGTCTGCTCGAAGCGTTGGTGGAGACAACAAGACTCGCCTTACAGCGAGCGCCCAAGTTGGGGAATGGCAAGGCACGATAGTGCCGAGACACGCGAGCGTGCATTGTGACGGCATGCGGAGCATGCTTCACAAGTGAAGAGCTTGTTGTCTCCGCTAAACGGAAAACAAAAAGATCCGTAAATACGGACCTTTTCAGAAATTGGTGGAGACAACAAGACTCGCCTTACAGCGAGCGCCCAAGTTGGGGAATGGCAAGGCACGATAGTGCCGAGACACGCGAGCGTGCATTGTGACGGCATGCGGAGCATGCTTCACAAGTGAAGAGCTTGTTGTCTCCGCTAAACGGAAAACAAAAAGATCCGCAAATACGGACCTTTTCAGAAATTGGTGGAGACAACAAGACTCGAACTTGTGACCTCTACGATGTCAACGTAGCGCTCTAACCAACTGGGCTATGCCTCCACGGCTTTGATAATATAGCACAGCGGCGGAAAGGTTGTCAAGTTTTTGGGACAGAGTTTTTAGCAAATTATTTTTATCGGGGCAAGCGGGGCAAAATACAAGGGCGCACGGTCATGGGCGCGGTGCGATTGATCGCATCGGAGTTAATATCTGTGTAATTTTTGTCAAGAAATGCGATCGATCATTTTGACATTGACAAATCCAAAACGAAGCATCGCTGTCGGCATGGCCAAGAATGCAAAAACATGATCGACAAAGCGGGGGGATGAGTCGAGACGCCGCGGATGAGACGTCTATATGATGTCATTTACAAAGACTTTACAAAAACTTAGCAACTCCTATGTTGGGATATAACCGCCTTTTGGGTTATGATAGAGGCGATCCGAACAGGATAAGGAGACAAAATATGAAAAGACTTATGAAAATAGTTATGGCAATGCTGGTCGTTGCAATCGGCGTCGGGTGCTGTTTTGCGGCATGTGGCGACAAGGGCGGCGACGGCGACAGGGAGATCAGACTTTCCGGTTCTTCGTCGATTTCTCCGCTGATGCAAAAGTTGGGCGCGGCGTATGAGGAGGCAAATCCGGGTGTCAAGGTCAGAGTCACGTCCAGCGATTCGGGCACGGGCATTGCGGATACGCTTGCAGGCAAGAATGACATCGGTATGGCTTCGCGCGCTCTCAAAGACGGCGAAACGGGGCTTGTCGCGACCAAAATTTGCGATGACGGAGTGGTGTTGATCGTCAACAACGAAGTTGAACTTTCCAACGTTACTTCGCAGCAGGTGTACGACCTTTACGCGAACGGGACAGCGATCGAGGCGATAGTCAACGCCGTTTCGAGAGAGGAGGGCTCGGGTACGAGAGACGCGTTTGACGACATGATCAAGAATGCGGAAGGGGACAAGCTCAAAGAGCTGACCAAGTTTGCAGATTGCGTGTCCATCCAAAGGAGCACAGGCGACGTGAAGGTGGAGATCGCCGCGAGCAAGAACGCGATCGGATATATCTCGCTCGGCTCGCTCGACGACACGGTCAAGGGCTTGACCTTCAACGGGGTCGCGGCTTCTGCGGAGAACATCAAGAACGGAACATACACGCTTGCGAGACCGTTCAACATCCTGACCAAGGAAGGCGTCGAGCAGTCCGCCGAGGCCAAGGCGTTCATCGAGTGGCTGGCAAGTGACGCCGCCAAGGCGATCATGACCGAGGAAGGGTACGTCGTTTGATGAAAAAAGTTTCCGAATGCGGAAAGCGGCGCGGAGACGTTGCGGCAAAGGCGGTATTCGCCGCCTCTGCCGTATTCTCCGTATTTGCGGTCTTTGCGATAGTTTTTTACATCTTATACGAGAGCGTTCCGGCTCTGTCCGAGATTGGAGTGTTCAATTTCATTTTCGGTACGCTTTGGGCTCCTACCAAAGATTTTTTGGATGTGTCAGAGCGTTTCGGCGTATTGCCGATGATCGTCGGGACGCTTTGCGTGAGCGCGGGCGCAGTGCTCGTCGGCGGAGTGGCGGGCGTGTTTTCGGCGATTTGTCTCAAAGCGTTTTGTCCCAAAAAGCTGAGGGGCGTGATCGGCGGGATGATCAATTTTCTTGCAGGGATACCGTCGATAGTATATGGATTTTTCGGGTTGACGCTGCTGGTGCCGATGCTGTCGGACATTTCAAGCACCGGCTCGGGCAAGGGTATATTGGCGTCGTCGCTGATCCTCGGGATGATGATCTTGCCTACGGTGACGAGCATGACAAAGGACGCTCTTGACGCCGTCCCCGACAGCTATCGAGAAGGCGCGCTTGCGCTGGGCGCGACGCCGCAGCAGGCGATGTTCAAAGTGGTCGTGCCGGCGGCGAAGTCGGGCATCATTACGAGTTTGGTCTTGGGAATGGGCAGAGCGGTCGGCGAGACGATGGCGGTGATGATGGTTGCCGGCAACGTCCCGGAGTTCCCCAAGGGGCTTTTCTCCAACATCCGCACATTGACGATCAATATGGTCGTAGAGATGGGTTATGCGACGGGGCTGCATCGACAGGCGTTGATCGCGACGGGCAGCGTGCTTTTGGTGATCGTGCTCGCGCTCAATTTCGGCATAGGACTTGCGCGCAGACCCAAAAAGTATCGTGAAAAGAAGGGGAAGAACGTACTTGTGTCAAAGAGCGAGCGCTCCGCGCCCGTGTTTGTCAAGAGCGGAAGCGGTTGCACTGTGCTCAAATACATAAGTATAGTGTGCGTGGCTGCGGTCGCGGCGTCGCTTGCGACATTGATAGTGTTCATCTTGGTCAAGGGATTGCCGCACATCGACGCAAACTTGCTGTTCGGCGAATCGGGCAACGCGGGGATGACGCTGCGTCCGGCGTTTGTGACGACGGGGCTGTTGATTTTGATCGCGCTTGCGATCGCGTTGCCGATAGGGATATGCGCGGCGATCTTTCTTGCGGAATATTCAAAGCGCGACAGTCGGCTCGTTCGCGTGATCAGGTTGTTTACCGAGACGCTGTCGGGCATGCCAAGCATCATATTCGGATTTTTCGGGATGTTGATGTTCTGCGAACTCATGCAGATGAGGACGAGCATCTTGGCTGGCGGCATCACGCTTTCGTTGATGATCTTGCCGACGGTGATACGCTCGACCGAAGAGAGCTTGCTTGCGGTGGACAATTCGCTCCGCGAGGCGTCGCTGGCGCTCGGCGCGGGCAAATTGCGAACGACCGTGCGAGTCGTGCTGCCGTCGGCGCTGTCGGGAATTGTCACGGCGATCATACTCAGCATAGGCAGGATAGTGGGCGAGTCGGCGGCGTTGATCTACACCGCGGGAGCGGTGCCGTACGAGCCGGAGAGCGTGATGGATTCGGGCTCGAGTTTTGCGGTGATGATGTGGCTGTTCGCAAGCGAAGGACTTTATATCGACTATGCGTATGCGACTGCGGCGGTGTTGCTGATCATGGTGGCGTTGATCAATGTCGCGGTGTTTTTGGTCAAGCGCAGGTTGGCGGTCAAGGCGTTCGGCGCGTCGGGGCTAAGGGGGACAAAAAAGGCGCAAAAGGAGTCAAAATGAAGCAAATAACTCAAAACATATTCAATTTTTCGGGCGATGTCGCGATCAAGGTCAAGTCGCTTGACTTGCACTATGGTGCGTTCCATGCGCTCAAAAATATAAATTGCGAGATGAGGCGCGGAGCGATCACCGCGCTGATAGGGCCGTCCGGCTGCGGCAAGTCGACTTTGCTCAAAACGCTCAATCGCATGAACGACCTCGTCGAGGGCTGCAAGATCGACGGAAAGGTCGAGATAGGAGGCGTCGACATCTATGACAGGCGCACGGACGTATCGCTCTTGCGCAAGAGCGTAGGGATGGTCTTTCAACGCCCCAATCCCTTTCCGATGAGCATATACGACAACATCGCGTACGGACCGCGCACGTTCGGGGTGCGCAAAAAGGCGGAGCTCGGCGACATCGTAGAGTCGTCGCTCAAAGCGGCAAACCTTTGGGACGAGCTCAAGGATCAATTGCACAAGTCGGCGCTCGCGCTGTCGGGCGGACAGCAGCAGCGGCTTTGCATTGCGCGCGCCTTGGCGATCAAACCGGAAATTTTGCTGATGGACGAGCCGACGAGTGCGCTCGATCCCATCTCGACGGGCAAGATAGAGGAGCTTTGCGAAAAGCTCAAAGAGGAGCTGACCGTGGTCATCGTCACACACAATATGCAACAGGCGGCGCGCATCTCGGATGACACTGCGTTCTTTTTGCTCGGAGAATTGATCGAGTTCGGACCCACAGACAAGATCTTCGCTTCGCCCGAAAAGGAGCAGACGCTCAACTACATCTCGGGCAGATTCGGTTGAGCCCCAAGCAGAGGCATATCGTTGCCTAAACGGCAAAATATATGATATAATTTCGGAGGAAATATGTTGAAGAGATACGGAGAGGAGTTGCAGTCCGTTTTCGACGAGCTGATACGCATGGCGTCGTATGCCGTCGGGGCGGTGCGTAAGGCGCAGGCCGCGCTTGAAAGGGGAGACGCAGCGGCGGCAAAGAATATCGTCGAGGGAGACGAAAACGTCAATCGCTTCGAGAAAGAGATCGAACAGCGCGCGCTCAGGATCATCATCAAGTATCAGCCCGTCGCCAACGATCTGCGCGACGTGACGGGCGCGCTCAAGATGATCACGGACATAGAGCGCATAGGCGATCAGGCGGCGGACATCGCATCCGTCTTTCTCAAGATCGGCGAGGCGGTCAAGGATGACGATCTGTCCGCAATGTTCGCGCACGTTGCCGATATGGCGACGGCGGCAGTCAACGCGTTCGTCAACGGAGACCGCAAACTCGCCGAAAAGACGATCGCGCTCGACGATCGCTCGGACGAGATGTTCGCGTCGATCAAGGACAAGATGTGCGAAAGGTTGAAGAGCCGCCCGGAAGAGGCGGAAAAAATAATATATATCATGATGATCGCAAAATACCTCGAGCGGATAGGCGACCACGCGGTCAACATCTGCGAGTGGGCGGTCTTCGTAAAGACGGGAGTCTACAAAGGCTCCGAAATCATGTGAGGCATCTATGAGTTTGATCTGGTCTGTCGAGGACGACAAGGACTTGCAGGATCTGCTGAGGTTTTCGCTCGGCGGATTCGGCTATGATATCGAGCTGTTCGACTGCGCGGAAGATCTGTTCGCAAAGCTCGAAAAAGAGACTGCGCCCGATCTCATTTTGATGGACGTGATGCTGCCGGGGATGGACGGCATGGCGGCATTGAAACAGCTCAAAAACAACACGGGCACCAAAAAAATACCTGTGATCATGTTGACGGCAAAGGCGACGGAAGCCAACATCGTCGGCGGACTGAATTATGGAGCGGACGACTATATGACCAAGCCGTTTTCGGTGATGGAATTGTCCGCGCGCATCAATGCCAACCTGCGTAAAAACGCAAAGGAAGAGGTGCTCGAAGCGGACGGGATACGGATGGATACCGCGTCGCACGAGTGCACTATGGACGGCAAAAAGCTGTCGTTGACCATCAAGGAGTTTGCGTTGCTTGCAGAGCTGTTGCGTGCCGCGGGCAAGGTCAAGACGCGCGAGCAGCTGCTCGGCGAGATCTGGGGTTACGGCTATGAGGGCGAGACGCGCACGCTCGACATGCATGTGCGCACGTTGCGCGGCAAATTGGGCGATCACGCCAAAAAGCTCGTGACCGTTCGAGGCATAGGCTTCAAGTACGAGGTTTGACGTGCGCAAGCATTCGCTGAGGCTCTTCATTATTTCGGCGGCGGCGCTTGCGGTGTTCGCCGTGGCGGCGATCGCGGTCTCGGTCGCGTTGACGGGCAAGGCAGTCGACGACGGGCTGGTTTCTGTCGCGGACTTTGTCGAGAACGCCTGTCTCTGCGGAGCCGACATAGACGACATTGTCGAATATGCGGACGAGGGCGCGCCGGACATGCGCATCACTTTCATCGCCAAAGACGGCGCGGTGATCGCGGACAGCAGTCCGTGGAACAGCGACGAAAATCATCTCGACAGACCCGAGGTGGAGGACGCGCTGTCAAAGGGCGAGGGCTTTGCCGAGAGGCGTTCGGATACCGACGGCGGCAACATGAATTACTACGCGCGGTTGATAGAGCTGCCCGGGTACGGCGAAGTCGTGCTCAGGGTCGCGACGCCCGGTTCGGCGACGAAGGACGTGCTGACGGCTATGATCCCGACGTGCGCGGTGCTGATCGTCGCGATCGCGCTGTCGATGTATCTCGTCGACAGATATTACAACAAATCGGTGATGGTCGACATCGACGAACTCAAACGTCAGCTGCATACGATCAACACAGGAGAATTCAAAAAACTTTCGCTCGACAAGAGCAATTCGGACATTCTGCCTTATGTCAACGAACTCAACGAGGTCGCCGAGACGGTCAACTCGCTCAACAAGGTGCGCAGCGAGTTTTTCGCCAACGCCAGCCATGAGCTCAACACGCCGCTGACCTATATCGGCGGCTATGCCGAATTGATGGAAAAGGGGATGCTGACCGACGGCGCGAAGATCCGCGAATGCGGCGAAAAGATAGGGCGGCAGACAGAGCGAATGAAGGGGCTGATCGCAGATATGCTCAAATTGTCGCGGCTTGAAAATCTGTCGTCCGACCTCGAAAAGGAGAAGGTGGACGTCGCCGCGCTGCTCGGAGCGGTCGCCGACACATTCCGTCTCGACGCGGCGTCCAAAGGCGTCGAGATCAACGTCTATTCGAGCGTCGGCGAGGTCACGTCAAACGAGCGTCTGCTCAAAGAGATCGCGATCAATCTCGTCCAAAACGCCGTCAAATACAACCGCGAGGGCGGAAGGGTGGACATCTTTGCCCGCATCGTCGGAAAGACGCTCGAGATCAAGGTCGCCGACACCGGCATAGGCATAGCGCCCGAACACCACGACCTCGTCTTCAAGCGCTTTTACCGCGTCGACAAGGCGCGCTCGCGCAGCAGCGGCGGCACAGGACTGGGGCTTGCGATCGTCAAACATGCGGCTCAGCGGCTGTCGGGCACGGTCAGGCTCGAGAGCAAAGAGGGGCAAGGCTCGACCTTTATTGTGGAGATCCCGATCTGACGCGATCGAAAATTTCGTGCCCGTGTGCGCAAATGCAACAAAATACACAACGTAAACGCAAGGAGCGCGTCGGCGGCAGTCGGCGCGTATCGCCATTTTTTGCATAAATGATGCCGCCAAATCTTGTCATATGCGTGCGCGCGTGATATAATTTTGGCATACTATCATATCGGTGAAGTATGGGAAGACTTTTGATCAAATTGTTTGTCAAAGACGCCGACGACGTCGATTCGCCCCGGGTCCGCGCTGCATACGGCACGCTTGCGGGGGCGGTGGGCATTGTGCTCAACATTTTGCTTGCCGTCGGCAAGATCGTCGTCGGCACGCTGTTCGGCGCGCTGTCCGTCACTGCGGACGGCTTCAACAACCTGACCGACTGCGGCAGTAATGTCGTGTCGGTGATCGGGTTCAAGGTCGCCGAAAAGCCTGCGGACAAAGAGCATCCGTACGGGCACCAAAGAATGGAATATATTGCGGCGATGATCGTCGCGTTCATCGTGCTCGTCGTTGCGGTCGAGCTGGCGATCGAGTCTGTCGGCAAGCTGATCACGCCCGAGGAGAGCGAATTTTCTATCGCGACGATCGTCGTTCTTGCCGCGTCTGTGCTGGTCAAGTTGTGGATGTTCTTCTTCAATCGTTTTCTCGCCAAAAAGATCTCGTCGCCCGCACTCAAAGCGACCGCGACGGACAGCATAAGCGACTCGGCGGCGACGCTTGCGGTCATAGTCGCTTTGATCATATCGCACTTTACGTCTGTCGACCTTGACGGGGTGATGGGGCTTGTCGTCGCGATCTTGATCGCCGTCGCGGGCATAGGTATATTTCGCTCCACGCTCAGCCGCTTGCTCGGCGAGGCGCCCGACAAGGAGGTCGTCGAGGGCATCAAGGACAGGGTGATGAGCTATCAAGGCGTGGTAGGTCTGCACGATCTCAACGTCCACAGCTACGGGAAAAAGCTCTATGCGAGCGTACATGTCGAGGTGGACAGCCGCCTGTCCATCACCGAAGGGCACGAGCTTGCCGACGAGATCGAGCGCGACTTTGCCGCAAACACCGAGATCGTCATGCTCGTCCACATCGACCCGATCGCTGTCGACGACCCGATCGCCGACAGATACCGCGAGATGACGCTGGGCGTAGTCCGCGCGATAGATCCCGAGTTCAATATACACGATTTCCGCGTCGTCAACGGCGCCGCCCGGGTCAACCTTATCTTTGACGTAGCCATTCCGTTCGGAGGAAAGCTGACCGAAGCAGAGGTCGAGACGCGCATCAAAGACGCCTTCGCCGCGATAGATCCAAAGCTCAATCCCATGCCCACGGTGGAGAGGCAGCTCAACTGAATGCTAAGAGATGCCGAGTTCACGCGGCTGAAAAGCGTCGGCAAGCATCTGTTCGGCAAGATTTCTGCGGTCGAAAAACGCGGCGCCGTCCTCAAAAATCAAGATCAAGATATATCTGCGCGATTGAATCGCGCTTGCGGAAGTCGCGCGATCTGTGATATCATATCGATATGAAGATGTACGGCAAAGAGAGAGCGGAATTGATCTACGGCTTGAAGGCGGCGGACGAAGTCGACGCGCGGATATGCGAAATGCTGTTCGACGACGGCGCGGCGTTCGTCGGCTTTTCGGACGTTTCGGATGTTGCCGAAAATCACGGCTATCGCAGTTGCGTCACAGTCGGTTTCAAATTGTTCGACGGCATTCTCAAAGGTATTCAAGGCGCGCCTACATACGAATATTTTCACCACTACCGCACGGTCAACGCCGCGCTCGACCGTATGACGCTGCGCGTTGCGGCTTTCCTCAATTCTCAAGGTTTTGACGCGATCGCCATTCCGGCAAGTCAATCGTCCGACGCCGATCCGTTCAAAGGGGCGTTTCCGCACAAGACGGGCGCGCGCCTGAGCGGCGCCGGGTACATCGGCAAGAACGCGCTGTTCCTCAGCCGAGAGTTCGGCGCGAAGGTAAGGCTTGCGAGCGTCCTGACGGACAAGGAGTTCGATCTGTCGCGGACGCTTTGCGACTGCGGTTGCGGAGATTGCGAGGTTTGCAAAAAGGCGTGTCCGGCGGGCGCGATATACGGCAGAAACTATGTCGAGGGGGACGACGTCTCCGAGCTTGTCGACGTCGCCAAATGCAGTGCGCATATGAAGGCGGCTTACAAGCATATCGGCAGGGGCGCCGTATGCGGAGTTTGCATTGCCGAGTGCCCCAAAAGTTGTCTCAAAAATAGAGTCGACAAGTGACGGTACGGGTATACTTGGTCATAAGTAATAATTGATAATACGTCTTGCAAATTGATAATAATTGATTTTTACGTTTTTAGTAATCGTTTTTGAGTTCGGCGAAAGCGTCTAGAAGTATTTTTTGACAAATTGTGACAAAAAGGTGCGCCGTTTACTTGTTTTTACCGCAAAATAATGCTATCATATAATCGACGGCAAAAGCCGCGGAGGTCAACCATGTACGAAGACGACATTTCCGAATTGATGTTGCGCATCGAGGCGCTGGAGAGCAGACTTGACAAGCTCGAGACTTTACTCGAGAAAAAACTTGCCGACGTTCCTGCCGTTCCGCGTCAGGCGAGGACGAGAGAGAAGCAGCCCGTCTTCGAGATCGGCATCAAGGGCAAGTATCGTTTTCTTGCCGACTATCTGCACGACAACGGCGGCGATTCGATCACGATGTCGTTTGAGCAGATCGAGCAGCTCGTCGGCGACAAGTTGCCTCGTTCGGCATACAACTACCGCGCCTATTGGAGCAACACCGATACGCACACCATTTCGCGCGCTTGGATGAGGGCGGGATATATGGTCACCTATGTCAATCTTCTTTCCAAAAAGGTGACGTTCGAGAAGCGGCGCAGCTACGACACTCCGTCCAAGTAAAAGCTGTTTTCGGCAAAATTCAAGCCTCGCGTTTGCGGGGCTTTTTTGATGAAGATCTGCAGTGTAAAGACGGCGGCCGCGCAAATGGCGCAAACGCGCTCTTGACCGCCTTATGCCTTGGGTCTTCCCTTGTGACAGACGGCGATCAGCGGCAGAGTGAGGACTCCGTCTTTGGAAAATTCGTCGAAGTAGCCGTTCAACGCGGCGATGTATTCGTCGTATTTGCCGTCGCTTTGAGTCAATGCATAAGACGACGAGAGCGACCTGCCTATGAACGCGGCGCGGTCGTATGCGACGGAGCCGGGGTAGGTCTTTGTCGCATACGATCCAAAGAAGTCGTCGAACGAGCGCGCCAGCCCGACTCCGCCGCGGAAGCCCTTGAACAAGGGGCAATAGCGGTGCAAGATCTTTTCGAGCGAGATCGCCTCGGCAGAGGTTTCGTCATAGCCGTTCCAGATCAGCGCGACTTCGCCGCCCGGAGCCAAAATGCGGCGGCATTCCTTGCGGAACGCGTCGCGGTCGAACCAATGGAACGCCTGCGCCGCGGTGACCAACTCCATTTTGCCATCGGGGAGAGTTGTGTTTTCTGCGCTTGCCGGAACGGAGCAAAACAGCGCGTTGCCGCCGAAAGCCTCTTCCGCTGCGGCGCGCATATCGTCGTTGGGCTCGACCGCAAAGACATTCATGCCGCGTGCGAGCAAAAGTTCGGTCAGCTTGCCCGTCCCCGAACCTATGTCTGCGACCTTCGCCCCTTTTGGCAACCCCTCGACTAAATCGTCGATCAATCCGCTTGCATATGACGGCCGATAGGCGGCATACAGCCTCGCCTTGCCGTCGAATTTATGTTCGTTCATGCCTCTATGATAACATGTTTTCAGGATTTTGACAACATACGATTTTTCGATTTGAAAGCCTATTATGCATATTATTGTGTATATCTCGTTTGCCATTGCAAATTAAAGTGTGATATGATAAAATCGTATATGGAAGCAAGAGGACAAGAATTGTCTTTGGACAGCAAGGAGGATTGTTGTGTTTGAATGTATTCAAGCCGTAGACGAACGATTATATAATAGGTATTTGACTCTGGAAAGGAATATCAAATCCGGTAGCAACTCATTTTACGATGCATATTTGGATATGCTTGAACAGTTTGTTAAAGTTGTATTGACGTCTTACAACTTCGACGTGGATTCGAAGTGTACTTGCGGCAAAATATTGCTGAATGATGATGTTCAAAATCTGTTCAAAAAAACATTGGAAGTAGATGATTTTACATACAAAAAGATGCGCGATTATACATCAAAAATCAATGCGCATAAACATAGGGGCGAGAAAGAGATATGTATTGATACCATTGTAGCGTATATGAAGGTGTTCTATGACGCCATAAGCGCATATTGTAAAGTCAAATCGATATCTATCGAGGGGTTTGACAGTGACCATTATTCTAGTATATTCAAGGTATATGAGAGAGAAAATTTAGAGTTGCGAGCGCAAGCAAATGCGTTGCAATCAGAATTGGAAGAGTCGGTAGAGCAAAACCGATTGAAAGAAAAGGACTTGGAAGAATTCCGAAGTTTGATAACAAAGCAGGAGCTTGAGAAGTTGTCGCTCGAGGATCAAAATGCGGCGTTGCAAAAGAAGATAAGCAAGCTCAAGGACATTAAAATCAGTTCCATGGAAGAGAAATTGAACAAAACGATTGATCTTTTGTTGGAATTGCAGGCTGCTGTTGTGGAGAACAGGGCGATAGCCTACGCGGTCGGAGATACTATATGCGGTAGTAAACAATTTGAAAGTTTTGTTGAGAAGGCGCGAGGAGTTTTGCCTGCTGCGAGTAAACAGCTGGGGAAGGCCAACGGAGTTCTAAGCAAAGCGGTGGCAATCGCAAAAGGAGTCAACAAAATTATAGAGGGAAAGCGAAATAATGGAGAATAATGTTTTCGATAAACTTGATGAATTACACCGTAAAATAGAGGCTATTGCACCCGATGAGGACGCAATGAGCGATGAAGAAAAAATCGAATTTGTGAAAACGGCAAATCGTATATTTTGTTATGACGGACAGGTCGTACAATTCGGAAATCGCGTTAAAAAACAGAAGAAACAGCAAATAGCTAATATCGTCGCATTGATTCTCTGCAGTGTGATATTGTTGATTGAAGCGTTTCGGACGGATATCGTTCCGTATATAATAGCGATTGCATTGACTATTGCGGCGAATTTTGCAAACATAGCGCTACTTTGCATTATTTTGAAACTTCATCATCCAAAAGTTGAGATTCCGTATGAAGAGTTTTCCAAAAAATGGATGTCGTATCGTTATGACGCTAATGGAATCATATGCGAATCGAGAGAGAAATTGTCGGTGCAAATATTGAGATGTAGTGTAATATTGCTGAATTATGCATTGGGGGTTGTGGGGGCAGTTATTGATTTGGTAGTAGGCATAGTGACCATTGTTTTTGTGAGCATATTAGTTTTTGTAATGTTTAGACGCACAAGGCTCTCTTATGTATTGTGGTTTTGCAAAGACAAGCAGGCTATACCATATTGCGAACTTAGTCAATTTATGTATGAGCACAAATTAAAATGAATCGTGAAAATTTTAGTCTTGTCAGAATGCAGATTTTATGATATGATATAGGTGTTCCAAAATAAAAGCTTCCGGAGCAATCAAATCGAGCAAAGGAGGTGGATATTATGGAACATAACATCCAAGACCTTGGCTTGATTGCCGGGGCAAACTTAAAACGTCTTTTGAAAGAGCAGCAATTGACGCAAGAAGATTTTGCGGAAGGTTACGGGGTCGATGTCCGAACCGTTCGCAGATGGGTCAAGGGCAACCTGTATGATCTCCGTCAACTTCAGCAAATAGCTGCATATTTCAATATTGACGTTTTGGCTATCCTCTCTTGAAAGGGAGGATAGTTTTTATATTGTCATTCGTAGGGGGTTCAAGAGGAAAATTTGGTTTTATTGATATTACTTTGCAGGTTTTAACGTGGAATCTACTGAAATATTTAGTCAAGTTATAGGACATATCGTGTCCTTGACAGCCAGAACTGCCATGCAGTACAATAAGTGTGCGGAGGCAAGGAGGAGAAAGCAATGAGATATTTTATCGTAAAGACAAAATGCGGCCATGTAGGCAGATTTAACTGCGTTTGGATTGATTATGCCATTGTCGCTTCCGACGCAAAGACGGCTGCATTATATGCCAAAAGCAAAGCACGTGTAAAGAAACATCACAAAGATGTGATAGCCGGTGTACGAGAAGTCAACTTTGAATCGTTTATGAAACAAAGAGCCGAAAATGATGCCGATCCGTATTTGCATTGTAAAAACGTGCAACAACAACGCTATATACCGGGATTTGAGTCGAGAATAGAGAGCGACGAGTGGAATATAATGCGCTTGGGGTGCAAGCGACGAAAGGAGGATTCGAAAAAATACAAAATCGAAAAACAACTCCTAAAAGAGAACGACATGAAGAGACAAATAGACGAGGTTAGGGGTGAAGCGATATGAAAATCAGAATCAATTCTATTTTGTTCAACAGGAGTTTGGCAGACGGACCCGGGGTAAGAACGGTGTTGTACCTGCAAGGGTGTGATTTGTGCTGTGAGGGATGTCACAATAAATCGTTATGGCCTTTGGATGGTGGGACGGAAACAGATACGAACAATCTGGCAAATTTGCTGAAAATGCATAGCAGGAACAAGAAGCTGACTATATCAGGGGGCGAACCGCTTATGCAGGCAGATGCAGTTTTGGACTTGATAAAAAAATTGCCGGAATTTGATATAGCATTGTATACCGGTCATAGAGAAGAAGATGTTCCTTGCGAAATTAAGAAGAGGATTAGATATCTGAAGACCGGTGAATTCGATAAAGACAAGCGTACGACTGTCGTTCCGTATGTCGGATCATACAATCAGGAGTTTAAGGAGATAAGAAATGCGAAACAATGAAAATGCCGCAAACAGATACAGTTATGTCGGCGAGAATTACAATATTGGAGAAAAAGCGAAAAAGATCGGCGTTCTCAAAGATTTGAAAGAGGAATGGAGAAGGCTGCATGAAGAAGGATATATCCATATCCATGATTTGGATGCATATGGTATGACGTATAATTGTCTCACGTTCGATATATGCAGGGATTTTCCTTTTGAACAATATATAGAGCTCGCATCCGAAGAAAAGATATGCGGCGTGTTTGGATATTTGACGAGATTGTTTGAAGATATGGGCAATGAGCAGTCCGGAGGGATGGCACTCGCAAATTTTGATTGCGATATGGCATATATCCTGTCGAGGCTTGGAATCAAGATGACAAAAGCAAACAAAAATATCATTGCGGCCGCTATTCGAGAATTGATACTGTGGTGCAATAATACTCATACGCGAATGGGACAAACTAGTTACTATGTGACATTGAATATCGGATTGGCGGACAATTCGTTTGCCAGATTTATCGCAAAGACATTGATTGAAGTGTTTGAAAAGGCAGGTGATACGGTATTCAAGCCAAATATAGTTTTTAAGGTCAAAGCGGGAGTCAACGAATATGAAAGTGACAAAAATTTTGATTTGTTCCAAAAAGCGCTGTTATGTTCGGCTCGCAAAATGATACCTACATATCTGCTGTGTGATTGCAAAGAGGACAAGGATGTTTTGCCGAAAAATATCTCGGTAATGGGATGCCGTACAAGAGTGGTGGATGATCTGTTCGGCGAGCGCTCGTCAATCGGTCGTGGCAATATCGATAATATTTCAATCAACTTGCCGCGATTGGCGTTGGAGGTCGCTACGCAGTACAAAAGACTTGAAGCAAGCGAAAAAATAGAAAAATTTACCGCGAGGTGGGATGAGCTGGCGGTTCAAGTTAAAGATATACTTCTTGACCGGTTTGAAAAAGTGTGCAGCCAAACTGCGGATAAGTTCCCAATCAACGCTCAGCACCATTTATGGATAGAGGACTTTGGTAAGAATTTGAAGGATGTCTTTAGGCACGGTACATTGTCGATAGGTTTTATAGGTTTGGCCGAAGCAATTGAGATATTGACCGGAAAAAAGTTTTTTTATAATATGGAGTCATGCATATGCGCATTGGGATTTGTAAAGCATATGCGCGATTATTGTGACTTTTTACGGAACCAATATGGTCTCAATTTTTCGCTGCTGGCGACAAGCGGCGAGTTAATATCCGGCAGGTTTGTGAAAATCGATCGTGAGAAATATCATGACGGCTTTGCTGTTTTCAAAAAAGGTTTTTATACAAACTCTTTTCACGTGGAGGTCGACAGTGGAATGTCGGCATTCGACAAGATTGAAATCGAAGGGCTCTTTCACGAATACTGCAATGGGGGAAGTATCACATATGTAGAGTTGCGAGAAGCCCCGATTGGAAACGATGAAGGGTTGCGAGAATATATCGAGCATGCCGTAAAGTCCGGGGTGCATTATTTGGGGTTCAATTTTCCTAAAGACGTATGCGAGAAGTGTCAAGCGACGGGAGTATTCGATCGATGTCCCGAGTGCGGAAGCGTCACAGTCAAACATATTAGGAGAGTAAGCGGCTACCTTGAGATTCTTGACGGATTTACCGAAGGGAAAAAGAATGAGGAAAAGAAAAGGAGGACCAACTGAGATGATACATATTTCTATTGAGGGAATGGATGGTGTGGGGAAAACTACCACATGCCGCCTTCTGGCGGAGCGCACGGGATACAGGTTTGTAGACAAAAATCTTAGATTTTTGTTTGACGAAGGAGATTCGTATGATAACTATTTCCGTATACGAGATAAGGTAAATGCATGTACCGACAGACTGTTTACTTCTTGGTTTTATGCGATGGGGAATATATATCTTCACGCCATGTTTGAAGACGAAAATATTATTACGGATCGATACTTTTTGTCAAATTACGCTTGGAGCGGAACCTGCGACAATACCGAAGTTTATGATTTGTTGGTAAATAAGCTAGGATTTCCCGATTTGACTGTGATTTTGTATGCCGACGAAAAAAGCCTTGCCAGCAGATTAAAGAGGAGGGATTGCAATGACAGCGATTTAAGTAAGGTGAAACTTGCTTGCGAGAAATACGAGAAAATGATATACTTTTGCGAGAAATATCATATGCCGTATATGGTAATCGATACGAGCGACAAAACAGTCGAACAGATTGTTGAAATAATTATGAAGCGCATCGAGGGGAGAGTATGATTTATTATATTGCAGATACGCATTTTGGCGATGAAAGGGTTATGCGATTGGCAAAGAGGCCGTTTAATACGGTTGAAGAGATGGATTGCGAATTGATTGCAAGGTGGAATGGTCGCGTATTGCCGCAGGACGAGGTCTATATTGTAGGCGACTTTGCAGTGAATGATTTTACAGCAAAGCAAATTTTGCCGGTATTGAATGGGCGAAAAAGTTTAATTCTCGGCAATCACGATCGGTTGTCAGAGCAAACGTTGATATGCTTCAAAAAAGTAGATAAAATAATGACGATTGATGATGGAGGAAGAAGCGTATGTCTTTGTCATTATCCATTGCTATCATACGAAAATTCTGTTTATGGCGGATATCATGTCTTTGGGCATATCCACAACAATGCTGATGATGTCGCATTTGATATCGTTAAAAGGATTCCTCGAATATATAATTGTGGGGTCGATGAAAACGAATTTGAGCCTAAGACTCTTGATGAACTTATGGGGAGGGGAAAATGATTTGCAAGGATATGAAATACACGGCGCTATATTGGGCATTGCGTTTTATGGAGACGACCGAGGACGTCTATGTCAAAAAATATAACGGCTATCCTGTCGTAATAAACGCTGAAGCGCAAATGGTTGATTACGGCTGTCAAATTAAGATAATGCATCAAACAATGAGATATCTCAAGCGCCATAAAGACTTCGTTATTTTGGAATGTGTGGACAGATTGTTGCAATCCGGAGTGTCTCCTGCCGACATCACGCTTGATGGCGGAGATAGAGCTCCCGACATACTGGTGAAAGGCCAAAAGATATTTTGCGAGCAATGGGGAAGCGATTACGAAAACAGTCTAAGCGGATTTGATCAAAGTGTCGGCATGTTGTACACATCTCGTCTTGTCAGTGGTCTATTGGAATATCGAACATCAGATATGACTTTTGACATTGTCGAGGGAGACCCCGATTTTGAAATCGCGAACGACGAGTTGCTGTTGTACAAAGGTAGAGAAAAAATCGTCAATATTCCAGAAGGGATAAGGACCATTGCTGCCAGTGCTTTTTGGAATAATGATTATATAGAAGAGGTTGTTATTCCTAAAAGCGTTGAACAGATTGGCGGTGACAGTTTTTATTGTTGTTATAATTTAAAAAAGATATGCATCCCACCACGAGTGAGTGCTATGGGGAATAATCCGTTCGCCGGGTGTCCGCTGTTAGAGTTGGAGAATGAGAGTCCGCATTTCAAACTTGTAGACGGTGTCTTGTACGATGCGGACGGAACGGTGCTCATTTACTATCCGATAGCGGCAAAGAGATTGAAATTTGAGGTGCCGAACGGAGTAACATGCATAGGCAAGCACAGTTTTTTTATGTGTGATGCTCTCGAGGAAGTTGTCATTCCGCAGTCGGTTATCAAGCTGGAAAACAATCCGTTTTCAGGTTGCACAAAGTTAAAAATAACAAATTACAGTTCGCGTTATCACATTGAGAATGGAGTGATTTATAATTGCTTTAGAAGCGTAATCGCAGGCTGTTTGAATGGTGCTTTAATCGACAAATATATTGTGCCTGAGACGGTCACAACGATAAGTCGAAATGCATTTTGGAATTGTAAAGGCATACGAAATGTTGTAATTACAGAAAATGTAAACAGGATAGGCTACAACCCTTTTGCCGGATGCGAGCAGTTGCTTTTAGAAAGTAAATCTTTGAATTTTCCGTGCATAAATGGTATCATTTTCGATAAAAATTTTAGCGAGATTCAATGCGCTACCGACCGTGCCGTTGGCAAAATGTTCGAAGTTCCGAAAGGAGTGCTCATTATCGGTCGTGGGGCATTCAGCGGCTGTAAAAGTTTGAAATCCGTTGAATTGAACGGAGTAGTCAGCATCGGCAAAAGTGCTTTTACAAACTGTACGTCATTGGCAGATATTTATATCCCTGACAGTGTAGCGTATATAGGAGAGTGGGCTTTCGCGCATTGTACTGCTTTGAGGCATGTCAGCGTATCCATAAAAACATTCATTGACAAAAATGCATTTAACGAATGTAACGTAAAAATATCATGGAGGAAATGACAGTGAAGCACTATTTATACGAGGGAGACAATCTCGATATCATGAAAAAGCTTATGCCGATATATAAGGGCGCGGTCGATGTGATGCCCATAGATCCGCCATATAACACCGGCATAAAATATGCCGGATATGACGATGAAGATTTCGGCGGCGATTGGTTTGATTTTATGCGGTCTCGACTCGAAGCAATGCGTGAATTACTAAGTAATCATGGCGTAGCTTTTATACATATAGACGAAAACGAGTTTTGCGCTCTGTATGGGATGTGTAAGAATATTTTTGGAACAAATAATGTCATGAGCATGATTTGGAAGAAAACGAATGAGCGATTTGACAAACACAGGACCGAAAAACCGCTTGAAGCAGGTGTGCGAAGAATACACGAGTTTGTAGTAGTTGTTTTTAAGGACAGAGAGAATACAAGACTTAATCCAATCTGTCAACCTGTATGGAATGGCACATGCTATGTTGAGACAATCCGCCCATTGGAGACAATATTGGATGATATGGGGACTACATCGTCGGCAAAAGACGAGCTTGTCGAATTGTTGGGGGATAGAACAATATTCCGCACTCCAAAGCCGGTAAAACTGATAAAAGAATTTGTTCGTGCTGCCGGTAATCGCAATTCTGTGGTGATGGATATATTTGCGGGAAGTGGAACGACCGGCCATGCAGTAATGGAACTGAACGCCGAAGACGGAGGAAAGCGTCAATTTATACTTGTTACGAACAACGAGAACGATATTTGCAGAAAAGTGACGTTGCCCAGATTGAAAGTCGTTATGGATAGAATCGGGGTAAAAGACGAGTTGGAGTTTATTGCGCAAGATTGATTTCAACGTACAATTGCAGTGCAGACGCAAAAAATACGCGGCCCCGGTTTGGGGTCGCGTTTTTGTCGTGTTTGAGACGTCGGCGGTCGGCGATCAATAGTCGAGCGCGTTGGTCAGGTAGGCGTCGAGTTCGCCGACGGGGATGCGGATCTGCGCCATCGTGTCGCGTTCGCGGACGGTGACGGTGCCGTTGTCGACGGTGTCGAAGTCGACGGTCACGCAGAACGGAGTGCCGATCTCGTCCTGACGGCGGTAGCGTTTGCCGATGCTGCCGGTCTCGTCATAGGTGGCGGAGAACTTCTTCGCGAGGTCGCGGTAGATCTTTTCCGCCTCTTCGCCGAGCGCCTTCTTTTGGAGGGGGAGGACGGCGACCTTGTAGGGAGCGATCGCGTGATGCAGGTGCATGACGACGCGGGTGTCGCCGCCTTCGAGGTCTTCCTCTTCGTAGGCGTTGCACAGCAGCGCGAGGACCATTCTCTCCACGCCGAGCGACGGCTCGATGACATAGGGGACGTATTTTTCGTTGGTCGCGGGGTCGAGGTATTCGAGGCTCTTGCCGCTCGTCTTCATATGCGCTTTGAGGTCGTAGTCGGTGCGGTCGGCGACGCCCCACAGCTCGCCCCAGCCGAACGGGAACTTGAACTCGAAGTCGGTCGTGGCGTTGGAGTAGAACGCAAGCTCTTCGGGGTCGTGGTCGCGGAGTTTGAGGTTTTCCTCCTTGATGCCCAGCCCGAGCAGCCACTCCTTGCAGAAGTTTTTCCAATAGTTGAACCACTCGAGGTCGGTGCCGGGCTTGCAGAAGAATTCAAGCTCCATCTGTTCGAACTCGCGGACGCGGAAGATGAAGTTGCCGGGCGTGATCTCGTTGCGGAAACTCTTGCCGACCTGACCGATGCCGAACGGCACTTTGAGACGGGAAGTGCGCTGGACGTTGAGGAAGTTGACAAAGATGCCCTGAGCGGTCTCGGGACGCAGGTACAGAGTGCTGACCGTGTCCTCGGTGACACCCTGGAAGGTCTTGAACATCAGGTTGAACTGTCTGACGCCGGTGAAGTCGCTCTTGCCGCAGACGGGGCAGGGGATCTTGTGATCGGCGATGTATTTTTCCATCTTGGCGTTGTCCCAGCCGGCGATGCTCTCCTCGATGCCCTTGCGCTTCATATAGTCCTCGATGAGGTCGTCGGCGCGGTGGCGGGACTTGCAGCTCTTGCAGTCCATCAAGGGGTCGGAGAAGCCTCCGACGTGGCCGCTTGCGACCCATACGTTGGGGTTCATCAAAATCGCGCAGTCGACGCCGGTGTTGAGCGGATTTTCCTGCACGAATTTCTTCCACCACGCGCGCTTGACGTTGTTTTTGAGCTCGACGCCGAGCGGACCGTAGTCCCAGGTGTTGGCGAGCCCGCCGTAGATCTCGCTGCCGGGGAAGATGAAGCCTCTGCTCTTGCAGAGGGCGACGAGTTTGTCCATTGTGAGTTGACCCATGATAAGTCCTTCCTTTTGCGCATACGGGCGCATGAATTTGTTGCATAAATGATTATAAGCAGTGAAGGGAAGATTGTCAAACGTTTTGCGCGCAAGTAACACTTCGCCGCGCAAAAGCGTATTGTGAATTAGAAAGAGCGCACGAGCGCTCGATCATAACGGGAGGTCTCAATTATGAACAATTTCAACGAATGCGGATTCGGCGGCAACGATTGCCTTTGGATCATCTTGCTCATGCTCTGCTGCGGCGGATGCAAAGGCGGCTGCGGCTGCAACAACATCATTCCGGTGCTTGTCGCGCTCAGCTGCTGCGGCGGCGATTGCGGCTGCAAATAATACATACCGCGGGGCGCAGCGTGCGCCGACGGGCGGCAAGGCGACGGCTTTGCCGCTTTTTCGCGCCCACGCGAGTTGACAACGGCGGCGCGGCGTGGTATGATAGGCGTATGAAAAAGTACAACTTTGTCACATGGTGGCTGGATATGACGCCCAAGCCGTTGCCGTACAAGATCTGGAAGATGATCGTCACGCCTGCGATGTTCATCGCGTGGGTGATGTTCGTCGCCGTCTATCCGGACGAGTATTGGACTTTTACGCTTTGCGGAGTGCTGCCTGTCGCGGTCGTCGACACGGTGTGGGAGGTGCTCAACTTCCGCGCGTACCGCAAAAAGCTCGCAAAAGAGGAGCCTCCGGAGGACAGCCCGTCCGAAGAGCCAAAGGCGCAATGACCCGTCCGCTCCGCAAGGGGCGGTCTTATTTTATGCGCGCGTTCGCAACAAAATGCGCGCAAGGGCGTTCATTCGGTTGAAAATCGGGCAGAATTTTGGTACAATAATCAAAACGGCGGCATCCCGAGAGGAGCCGTACGCAAGCAAAATTGCGTCTTGATGGGTATCGCTTTGCGAGCCCAAGCGAGGGAATATGAAGAGATCGAAAAGGATCGCGATCACCGCGGTCGGGCTTGCGCTCATCGTCATCTTCGGGCTTATGCCGATCAGCTTCGGCACCGCGACGATAGCGTTGACGCTTTTGCCCGTGCTGGTGCTCGCGCTCACGCAGGATTGGAAGATCACGCTGACCGCGGGGCTGATCATGGGGCTTGTCTCCCTGATCGGGGCGTTCACGACGGGGGCGGGCAACATCACGGCGCCGCTCTTCCGCAACCCGTTGGTCTCGGTAGTGACGAGGATGATCGCACCGCTTGTCGCGCACGGACTTCAAAGGCTGCTGCTTGCGGCGGAAAGACGGGGCAAAGAAGAGGGGCACGCGCCGCGCAAGGCGGCGAAGATCGCGATCGACGCGGTCTGTGCGGCGGTCGGAGTCGTCGCCAACACCGCTTTGGTGCTTGGGATGATATGGCTGCTTTACGGCGGCAAGACGGTCGGGGACAGCGCGATAACTCCCGAGTTCATGAGCGCGATGATCTCCATCAATTTCGTGATAGAACTGATCGCATTCACACTGCTTACACCGCCGATAGTGTATGCGATAAACGCGCAGGAGGGCAAACATGCTTCTGGTAATTGACGTGGGCAACACCAACATCAAGATGGGCGTCTACGACGGCGGCAAGATGATACAGTCGTGGCGTATGTCCGTCAAGGTGGAGCGCACATCGGACGAATTCGGCGCGGTGATGGGCGAGCTGTTCGCCGGCGTCGGGGTGACGTTCGACGACATCGACGGCGTGATCATGTCCAGCGTCTGTCCGCCGATCAACTATACGATCGAGCACGCCTGCGAGTACTATATCGGCATCAAGCCGATGATGGTCGGCATGGGCATCAAGACGGGGCTTGACGTCAAATACACCAATCCGCACGAGGTCGGCGCCGACCGCATCGTCAACAGCGTCGCCGCCTACAAGCTGTACGGCGGACCGTGCATAGTGGTCGATTTCGGCACCGCGACGACGTTCAATCTCATCTCCGAAAGGGGAGAGTTTCTCGGGGGCTGCATCGCTCCCGGCATCAAGTCGGCGATGGAGTCACTCGCCAACAACACCGCGAGGCTGACCAACGTCGAGCTCATCCGTCCGGAGAGCGTCGTCGGCAAGACGACAGAGTCCAATTTGCAGGCGGGCATCATCTACGGCTTCACCGGGCTTGTCGGCTACATCATCGCCGAGTTCCGCAAGGAGAAGGGCTTTGAGGACGCCAAGGTCGTTGCGACCGGCGGTTTGTCACAGCTCGTTCAGGGCGGCGAAAAGATGCTCGACATCGTCGACAGGTCGCTGACGCTCAAAGGGCTCAAGCTGCTCTACGACGCAAACATCGCTGTCGCAGGGAGACAGGTCAAGCGGCGCAATAACGTCGAATATCGACACAGGCACGCAAAAAAACATCTGAAAAAGAAATAAATTTCGCCATACGGCACAAGGAGAAATATATGAAAAAAGCAGGAGTAGCGATACTCGGACTGGGAGTTGTAGGAGGCGGCACGCTCGAAATACTTCTCGAAAAAAAGAAGCAGATCGCGGACGAATACGGCGTCGATCTCACCGTCGTTGCGGTGCTCGACAAGTTCAAGGAAAAGGTGCTCAAATACGGGCTTGACGAGAGCATCGTCGCCGACAGCATCGACGACATTTGCGACAATCCGGACGTCGACATCGTCGTCGAGTGCATGGGCGGATTGGAGCCTGCCAAGACCTTCCTGACCAAGGCGTTGCTCGCGGGCAAGAGCATCGTCACCTCCAACAAGGAGATGTTCGCCAAGAGCTGGGTCGACCTCGAAAAGGCGGCGGCGAAGACGGGCGCGGGTCTCTACTATGAGGCGACGACGGGCGGCGGCATGCCGATCATACGCGTTATGACTCAGGCGATGCAAGCCAACTCCATACTCGAGATCAAGGCGATCATCAACGGTACGACCAACTACATCCTCAGCAAGATGACCCAAGAGGGCGCGGACTATGCCGAGGTGCTCAAAGACGCGCAGGCGCTCGGCTATGCCGAGGCGAACCCGGTCGCGGACGTCGAGGGTTACGATTCCAGCTACAAGCTGTCGATATTGTCTTCGCTCGCGTTCAACAAGAGGCTTCCGGTCGATCTGATCTCGCGCGAAGGCATCACCAAGATCACCAAGACGGACATCAAGATCGCGGGCGAGATGGGCTTTGTGATCAAACTTTTGGCGATCGCAAAGCGCCACGGCGACAAGATAGAGGCGAGGGTGACGCCGGTGTTCCTTGCCAAGGATCATCCACTTGCCAACGTCAACGATTCGTTCAACGCCGTCTTCCTCGTCGGCGACAACGTCGGCGACATCATGCTGTACGGCAGGGGCGCGGGCGCGCTTCCGACGGGCAGCGCGATCGTCAGCGACATCGTGTTCTGCGCAAGGCAGGAAAAGCACGCGCGCTATTCTGAGATGAACACCAGCATGACCGAGGCGGACATCGAGGCGAATTACGAGAGCGACTACTACATCAGGCTCGACGTGCACGACGTGGTCGGCGTGATCGCGGACATCGCGGCGGTGTTCAAAAAGCACAAGGTCTCGATCAGCCAGATGAGGCAGGCGGACAGCAAGGAGATCATTCCCGTCGTCTTCGTCACGCACAAGACCAAAGAGTTTGACATGCGCAGCGCGATCGAGGAGATAAGCGGGCTTGCCAACGTGATCGGCGTGCGCAACGTCATCAGGGTGGAGAGATAAGTCGGACATGACCGAGGGCGCGCTCAAACTTTTGACCTATCTTTGCGAGAACATCGCCGAGGACAAGTATGCGGTGTTCGACAAGGCAGACCTCGAAGAGGCGGTCGGCGAGGGGCAAGCCGCGCTGATGGCGGAACTTGTTTCGGGCGGATACGCGGTCAAAAAATATGACGACGGACAGTCTGTGTGCTGCACCGTCACCGTCAAGGGGCGCACCGCGGAGCAGGAACTCAAAGCGCTTGCGCTCAAGAGCGACGGCGCGTCCACCGTCGTACGCACGGACGCCGCCGGCAGGCGGGTCATCGTCTACGACAACGAGGACAAAGGCTTTGCAAAACAGATCAAGAAGCTTGCCGGGAGTGCAAAGAGCGCGTTGGTGTTCGGGCTTCTCGGCGGAGTGATAGGCGGAGTGATCGGCGGCGTCATAGTCGCGCTGATCATGCACTTCGCGCTCGTATAGGAGGCAGTATGCTCGGAAAAAAGGAAAAACTGATCATGAAGGCGGTCTATCTCAAAGCCGTCAAGACGGACGGCAAGTGCCTTATGACTCCGACGGAGTTGCTTGCCGAGATCCCCTATACCCGCGACTTCCGCCGCGAAGATCTCGAGCCGTGCCTCAAAGCGCTCGTGCTCGAGGACTACTTTGAGCTGATCGACACCGAAAAGAAGGGCGAGCGCGTGTTTTGTTTCACTTTGCATCAAAACGGATATGCGTTCGCGCGGCAGATCGAAAGCGAAAAGAGGGCGATCAAGTTCAAGATCGTGCTGACCGTCGCGGGCGCTATACTCTCGGTCACGTTGGTCAGGATACTCACGTTGATAGCCGGCGGCTGAGATGTACGAACTTCACAGCAAATTCAAGCCCTGCGGCGACCAGCCGCAGGCGATAGAGCAACTCATCCAAGGCGTCGAGGACGGGTTGCGCACGCAGGTGCTCTTGGGCGTGACCGGCAGCGGCAAGACGTTCACGATGGCGAACGTCATCGCGCGGCTCGACCGCCCGGCGCTGGTCATTGCGCACAACAAGACGCTTGCCGCGCAATTGTGCAATGAGTTCCGCGAGTTTTTCCCCAACAACAGGGTCGAATATTTCGTTTCTTATTACGATTACTATCAGCCCGAGGCGTACATCCCCCGCACCGATACCTACATCGAAAAGGACTTGTCGATCAACGACGAGATAGACAAGCTGCGCCACTCGGCGACGGGGGCGCTCTGCGAATCGCGCAATGTCATCGTCGTCGCGTCCGTGTCGTGCATTTACGGTCTCGGCGCGCCGCTCGAATACTATTCTCTCGCGGTGTCGCTGCGTCCCGGCATGACGATGGACAGAGAGGAGCTCATCGACAGGCTGATAGAGATACAGTACAAGCGCAGCGACATAGAGTTCGAGCGCGCGAGTTTTCGCGTGCGAGGCGACGTGGTCGAGGTGTTCCCGGTCGACAGTTCCGAGGTCGCGGTGAGGGTTGAATTCTGGGGCGATGAGATCGAACGCATCGTGCAGTTCGATCCACTGACCGCAAAGCCGATCAGCGAGCTCAAACACATCAATCTCTTTCCGGCGAGCCACTATGTCGTCGAAAAGGAGAAAAAGGACAAGGCGCTCGATCAAATCGGAAAGGACATGGTCGAGTGCGTCAAGGAGTTCGAGGCGCAGGGCAAGCTGCTCGAGGCGCAGCGGCTCAGAGAGAGAGTGAGCTACGACATCGAGATGATCCGCGAGATGGGCTATTGCAGCGGCATCGAGAACTATTCGCGCTATTTTGACGGGCGCAGCCCCGGTCAGCCGCCGTACACGCTGCTCGACTTTTTCCCAAAGGACTTTATTTTGTTCGTCGACGAGAGCCATATGACGCTGCCGCAGCTCAGGGCGATGTACAACGGCGACCTTTCGCGCAAGGTCAATCTTGTCGATTACGGGTTCCGTCTGCCGTCGGCGTACGACAACCGTCCGCTCCGGTTTGAGGAATTTGACGCGCGAGTGGGGCAGATGATCTGCGTGTCGGCGACGCCCGGGCCGTACGAACTCAAAGAGGCGGGGCAGGTCGTCGAGCAGCTGATACGCCCGACGGGTCTGCTCGATCCCGAGGTGACGATACGTCCCGTAGAGGGGCAGATCGACGACCTGTTGTCGGAGATCCACATTCAAACCAAAAAGGGCGGCCGCGTGCTCGTCACCACTTTGACCAAGAAGATGGCGGAGAGTTTGACGCAATATCTGTCCGAACAGCACGTCAAGGTCAAGTACATGCATTCGGACGTGGACACGCTCGACCGCATCGAGATCATCTCGGGGCTGAGGCGCGGCGACTTTGACGTGCTGGTCGGCATCAACCTCTTGCGCGAGGGGCTTGACTTGCCCGAGGTGACGTTGGTCGCGATCCTCGACGCGGACAAAGAGGGCTTCTTGCGCAGCGAAACGTCGCTCATACAGACGATAGGCAGGGCGGCGCGCAACAGCGAGGCAAAGGTCGTGATGTATGCCGACACCGTCACCGGGTCTATGCGCCGAGCGATAGACGAGACAGACCGCCGCCGCGCCAAACAGCGCGCCTACAATGAGGAGCACAACATCACTCCGCGCACGATCGTCAAGCCGATCACCAATTCGCTCGAGATCACCAAGAAGCTGTCCGAGGACAAAAAGGACAAGAAGACGGTCGCCGAGTTGTACAAGGAGCTGGACAGGGTGCAGAGCGCGATGAAGGTCGCGGCGAGCACTCTCGACTTCGAGCTTGCGATACGCTATCGCGAGCAGGCGGCTGAGCTCAAAAAACGCATCGCCGAAGAGAGCAAAAAAAGAGGCGGCAAAAACGCTTGACATTCGCCCCGCGAGGGGATAATATTCCGAGATATGAGAGAAGATATTTTCGTAAAGGGAGCGAGGGTCCACAACCTCAAAAACATCGACGTGTCCATACCGCGCGACAAGCTGGTCGTGTTCACCGGTCTGAGCGGTTCGGGCAAGTCGTCGCTCGCGTTCGACACCATTTTCGCGGAGGGACAGCGCCGCTATATCGAGAGCCTTTCATCGTATGCGCGCCAATTCCTCGGGCAGATGGACAAGCCCGACGTCGACTACATCGACGGGCTTTCGCCTGCGATCTCCATCGATCAAAAGACCACCTCCAACAATCCCCGTTCCACCGTCGGCACGGTGACGGAGATATACGACTATCTGCGCCTTTTGTACGCGCGCGTGGGCGAGGTGCATTGCCCCAAGTGCGGCAAGAAGATAGAGCAGCAGACCGTCGATCAGATCGCCGACCGCATTTTGGCGGCGCCCGAGGGAGCGAAAGTGCGCATCATCGCGCCGATAGTCAGAGGGCGCAAGGGCGAGTATACCAAACAGCTCGAACAGCTGCACAAAAACGGCTATATGCGCGCGATCGTCGACGGCGTCGACCGCGAGCTCGACGAGGAGATCAAACTCGACAAGAACAAAAAGCACACGATAGGCATCGTCGTCGACAGGCTTGTCGTCAAAGAGGGGATAAACCGCCGCTTGACGGACAGTCTCGAAAACGCGCTCAAATTGACCGAGGGTTTGGTCGAGGCGGAGACGAATGGTGCGACCGTGCTCTATTCCACGCGTTACGCCTGCCCCGACTGCGACGTCAGCATAGAAGAACTCACGCCGAGGCTCTTTTCATTCAACTCGCCCTACGGCGCCTGCCCCAAGTGCGGAGGCTTGGGCTTTACGCAGGAGATCGACGTCAACAAGGTGGTCAAGTGGGACAAGTCGCTCGCCGAAGGCGCGGTCGACGTCGCCGGCTGGTTCCTCGAAAAGGTGTCGCAGAGCGCGCTCGCTTCGCTTGCTCGCAAATACGGGTTCAGTCTGCGCACGCCGTTCAAGGACTTGCCCGAGAGCGTCCAAAACGTCGTACTCTACGGCGACAACACTCAGATCGAATACAAATTCGATTCCGCCAATTTCAGCGCGTCTTTTCGCCGCAACTTCGAGGGCGTGATCTCCAATCTGCGCCGCCGCTACCGCGAGACGACGTCCGACTTCGTCAAGATGGAGATAGAGCGGTACATGCGCGACGTGCCCTGCGACGTATGCCACGGCAAGAGGCTCAAACCCGAGGCGCTCGCGGTGTTTGTCGGCGGCAAGAACATCTGGGAACTCTGCAATCTCTCGATAGTCAAATTGATAGAGTTTTTCGAAAAGCTGGAGCTCGGCAAGAGCGAGGCGGTCATCGCCGATCAGATCCTAAAAGAGATCGATGCGCGTCTCAACTTTTTGCGAAACGTCGGCTTGGGCTATCTGTCGCTGGGCAGGTCTGCCGGTACGCTGTCGGGCGGAGAGGCGCAGCGCATCAGGCTGGCGACGCAGATAGGAAGCGGGCTCATGGGCGTGCTCTACATCCTCGACGAGCCGAGCATAGGGCTTCATCAGCGCGACAACGACAAATTGCTCGCGACGCTGTGCCGTCTGCGCGATCTCGGCAACACCCTCATCGTCGTTGAGCACGATGAAGAGACGATGGAGCGCGCAGATTGGATCGTCGACATAGGACCCGGCGCCGGCGTCAACGGCGGCGAGGTCGTCGTCTGCGGCACTCCTGACGACGTCAAGAACTGCCAAAAGTCGATCACCGGCGCATATCTGTCGGGCAGGGAGAGCATCCCCGTCCCCGGCGTGCGCAGGGCGGGCAGCGGCGAGTATTTGACGATACGCGGAGCGCGCAAGAACAACCTCAAAAACATTGACGTCAAGATACCGCTCGGCAAATTCGTCGCGATCACCGGCGTTTCGGGCAGCGGCAAGAGCAGTCTCATCAACGAGATATTGTACCCCGAGCTCGCCGCAAAACTCAACGGCGCGCGCTACACGGACATAGACTGCGACGGCGTCGACGGAGTCGAACATCTCGACAAGGTCATCCGCATCGATCAAAGCCCGATAGGGCGCACTCCGCGCTCCAACCCGGCGACATATACGGGCGTGTTCACCGCGATCCGCGAACTCTTCGCCAAGACCCCCGAGGCGAAGGCGAGGGGATATCAAGCCGGCAGATTTTCGTTCAACGTCAAGGGAGGCAGGTGCGAGCATTGCGGCGGCGACGGCATCCGCAAGATAGAGATGCACTTCCTGTCAGACGTCTACGTCCCGTGCGAGGTCTGCGGCGGCAAACGCTACAACCGCGAGACGCTGCAAGTCAAGTACAAGGGCAAGAGCATCTATGACGTGCTCGAGATGACCGTCGAGGAGGCGTGCGACTTCTTCGCCAACATCCCGCAGATCTACAACAAGATCAAGACGCTCAACGACGTCGGTCTGTCCTACATCAAGCTGGGTCAGCCCGCGACGACGCTTTCGGGCGGCGAGGCTCAGCGCGTCAAGCTGGCGACGGAGCTGTCAAAGCGCGGCACGGGCAAGACGATCTATATTCTCGACGAGCCGACTACGGGACTTCACACGCACGACGTAAAGAAGCTCATCGCGATTTTGCAGAGGTTCGCCGACAACGGCAACACCGTCGTAGTGATCGAGCACAATCTCGACGTCATCAAGGTCGCCGACCACATCATCGACTTGGGGCCTGAGGGCGGAGACGCGGGCGGCACGATCGTCGCCGAGGGTACCCCGGAAGAGGTCGCGGCGAACAAAAAGAGCGAGACGGGCAGATATCTGATACCGCGGTTGAAAAAGAACTAAGCCGATACAAGATACGACTACGGGCACGAATTTTCGTGCCCGTGTTTGTTATTTGCCTCTATTGAAATCGTCAAAGGATGTTTTTCCACTTGAACGCGAGCAGGTTTTTGCTGTTTTCGGCAAGGGCGGCGATCATCTTGGCTCGGGCGATCGCGTCGTCGTCCAAGTCCGCTTTGAGGTCGCCGATCAGTTCGCCTATCTGCGGCTGCAACTCCTTGACGTCGGCGTTGGGATAGATGAATTCCAGCATGTCGCGCTTTTGCGACCAATCCGAGCGCAGCGCTTCCGCGAGCGAGGCGGCGCCGTCCGCGTCGCCGCGCTCTATCAGCGCGACGATCTCTTCGCAGTCCGAGGCGACGCCGTCGAACGCGCCGCGCATATAGATCTCTTCGGCGATGCCGATCGCCGGGATGCCGATCGCAAGCGTCAGCGCGATCGCGATCTTGACCCAAAAGAACGCGTTGATCTTTTTCATAGCACGCTCCCGATCACGCGTTTGCCGTGCCGCGGTTGAAGGTAGTATTCGCCGCCAGGGGAGACGGACAGCAGCAGCGCGTCCTTGACTTTGAGGGAGTTGGCTTGCAAAATGTCGTTGACTGCGGAGCGGTCGATCTCGCTCTTGACGAGGTTGTCGTCCATATGTTTGCCGTCGCATATCAAGGTGAACGGGATGTCGCGCGGCGACGGGGCGGAGTCGTCTGTGATCACGGACAGGTCGCCGTTGGTCTCGACGATCGCCCAGCGCACGTTTGCCGGCGAGAACACGTCCTTTGAGCGCAGCGCTTCGTTGAGGTCGCCTACGGTCATTTCCAGCTTTGCGAGCGCGTCGCCGTCTATGCCGTCGGGAGTGATGACGATCACGGGCTTTCCGTTGATCGCTCGGCGCAAAAACATGGATTTTTTGAGCGCGAGAGTGATCGCGACCTCGATCAAAAACAGTGTGAATATCGGGACGAGCCCATAGACGATCGGCACCTGCGTGTCCGACATCGGGATGCAGGCGAGGTCCGCCGCGACAAGCGTGATCGCGAGCTCGAACGGTTGGAGCTCCCCGAGTTGCTTTTTGCCCATCAGCCGAAGTATCGCCAGCAAAAACGCATATATCAACAGCGTGCGCACGAACGAGGTCAACATATCGGTATTGTGCGCGCGCGAGAGGGGAATATTCAAAAACCGCGCGCGACTTGGGTCAAAACGGATGACAAACGCGCGCGGATGTGATATCATTACAGACGGCAGAGTAAACACGACGCGTTAAGTGTTGAGGGATGGGATGTCGCCTTCAAACGAAAAGCGTATGCTTGCGGTGTTGTGTTGCGTCCGCTGCGAATACAAGCGACATTGTTTTTCGTCGGCTCTCTGCCGTATCTTTTATTCGGGAGGTGCGTTATGCGCAGCAAAACTCAACGGATAGCTGATATGGCAATTTTTATTGCGCTCGGTGTAGTGCTCAATCTTTGCTCGTTTCAGTCAGCCGGTACCTATTTGGGCAGATTCAGTCTTGTCTATCTGTTCTGCTATCTCTCGGGCTTCGTGCTCGGACCGTGGCAGGGGTTGACGGTCGCGGTGATCGCCGATCTCATCCCGGGATTACTCATGCCTCAGGGGCCGTATTCCGTCTTGATAGGACTGTCCAACGGAGTGATGGCAATGATCGCGGGGCTTTACAATCGCTACACGGATTGGAAGATCATCTTCAAATTGCTCGCGACGATAGGCACGTCGTTTGTCGTATGCACGCTCTGTCTGACGCCGCTCGGCGAGACGACGAGCATCTTTGTCATTCCGATAGGAGACTACGAGGCGGCGAGCCTGTATTCCATGTATCCGTACACGCTCGCGAAGGTCATCATAGGCGAGGGATGGGGCGTGAGCACGCCGTTCTTGCAGATGCTCATCTCCAAGGCAATCTCGCAGCCGTTGTGGATCGCGATCAACGGGATTGTGACCTATGTGCTGTATTGCCGCCTTTTGCCGGTGCTGGAAAAGTCGGGCTATATCCGGCGCAAAAAGCCGCGCGAAGAGGTCGCCGCCGAGGCGAAATAAAGACGCGAACGCCGCTCCGAAAGGGGCGGCTATTTTTTGAGCAAAGACTCGATGTCGCGCTTGGTGAATATCCCCGTCGCGCCCACAAACGCCGCGCAGAGCGACAGCGCCGCCGCGCCTATCGCCGCGACAATCGCCGCGGTCGGGAGCGCGCTCAACGCAGCCGCCAATTGAGACAGCGACAGCGCCGCGAGCGAACCGAACGCGATAAGCGCGGCGACGGACAAGGTCGTCTTGACGGTCAAGCCGGCGTGTCTGTGCATCAAAAAGAGGTATGCGCCGAGCGACAGCGTGTGCGAGACGAGTATCGCGATGAAGTAGGCGTATATGCCGCAGCTGCCGACGAGCGCCGCCATCAGTGCGGCGAGGAGCAGCGCGCCGACTGTGCCGACCGCAAACGTCGCCTTTTCGTGCCCCAAGGAGTTGAGCACGGACGCGCATATCCCGTTGACGCACATCGGGATCATCGCCGCGGATGCCGCCGACAGATATTTGCCGGCGACTGCGTCGTGATAGAGCAGCGTGCCGATGGGGACGCCGCATGCGCAGAAGATGACAAAGAAGAACGCGCTCACCGCGGCGGCGAACTTGACCGCCATCGCGCTCGTGCGCTCGACCGCGTCGCGGCTGCCCGACGCGCTCATCGAAGCGAGTTCGGGGATGAGGACGACCGCGAGCGAGCCTGTCAGCGACGACGGCGTGAAGAGCAGCGGCATCACCATACCGCTAGCTCTGCCGAATTCCGCGGTCGCCTCGGCGGTCGTCAAGCCGCACAGCGAGACGAGCAGCGCCGGGAGCATCAGCGAGTTGAGCGTGCCGATAGCGCTCCCGGTCAGCCTTGCCACGGTCAGCGGAGCGGCGGAGGCGAGTACCTTGCGCGCGCCGTGGGGGCGTGAGGCTTTCGCTCCCGACGCGAAGTAGCATACGCACAGCACCGCGACGACGATCACATCGCCGGCGACGAGCGCATACGCATAGGCGACGGGAGCGTCGGCGGTGACCCCCAAAGCGGTGATAAACAACACGGACAGAACAATTTTGGCGATCTCGTCAAGCAGTTCGGTCGCCGCGAACACGCCGTAATTGCGCTCTCCCCAAAACCTGCCGCGCAGCGTCGCATAGACGGACGTCGTCATCAGCATGGGCAGACAGGCATAAAAGACGGGCACGCAGCGCGGGTCGGAGAACAGCTTTTCGACGACGGATGGGAAGGCGAGCGAGGCGAGAGTCAGTGCGAGCGCCGCGCCGCCCGACGCAAGCAGACAGAGCGTGGTCAGCGCGTCGCTGTCGCGGCGGCGTCCGAGGGCGTCGTTTTCGGCGGACAGCCGCGAGAGAGTGACGGGAACGCCGCTGCTGCCCACACACGACATCAGCCCGAGGACGGACAGCGCGATCTGATACAGTCCGAGGATCTCCGCGCCCAATTCGCGCGACAGATAGATCTTGAAAAAGAAGGACATGAGCCTTGTCGCCGCCGACACCGCGGTGACGAGGGCAAACGCCTTGACCACTCGTTTCACACTCAAATATATGACGGCGCGGGCGTTCTATATGCGCGGAAGGGACGTAAGATATAGCATGAAATACTTCATTCACACTGTGCAAAAAGGGGAAGACCTGCGCCTGATAGCGCACAGGTACGGAGTGCCCGAGCGCGAGATCGCGGCGGCAAACAATGTCGACGGCGAGCCGTTCGAGGGGATGAAACTCGAAGTGGTCAAGCGCGACGGGACATATTATACGGTCAAGCCGTTCGACACGCTCGTGCGGATAGCGGCGGCTCACGGCACGAGCGCGCAAAAGATAGCCGCGCTCAACGGCTTGGAAGGCGGAGCGGTGTTCTTGGGGCAGATGTTGTATATAGAGTAAAAAAAGGGCGGCTTTGATTCAAAGCCGCCCTTTGCGCCTATTTTTGGGGCTTAGCGTCTGTCGCCCTTATTGTTGTTCTCGTCGCGTCTGTCGCCGGTGCGTCCCGTCGGAGAAGTCGGCTTTTTGCGCGATTTGAACTTGCGGCTCGCCGTGTACTTTCTGACCAGTACGACGATGACGACGACCAGCAGTATGACGCCGATGACGGCGGAGGTGATCCACAGCCAGATGAGGTCGCCTGTACCGGGATCTTCGGTCTCGTCGTCCTCGTCGGGTTCTTCCTCTGCGTTCGCGTCCTCTTCGGTGAAGTTGATCGCATAGTTGTTTGCGACGTCCATGACCGTGCCGGTGCTCTCATCGGTGTTGGTCGCGGCTTTGTAGTCGTCTTCGGAGATCTTGTCGACCTCGAAGTTGTCGAAGAATGCGTAGCCCTCGACCATATGTCCGTCAAAGCCGAGCTGCGCGGTGAGCACCGCGGTCGGGGTGACGTCCTTTTCGGTGTGGACATAGAAGGTGTACTGAGTCCAATCGCCGACGGTCTCGGTGCCGTCCTCGGCATAGGAAGAGGTGTTGATCACGCGCTTTGCGTTGTCGCCCTCGCTGTGGTTTTGTCTGCCGAAGGTGTAGGTGAGGTTGTTGAGTTTGAGCGAGATCGTCGCGGTCTCGTCTTTGCTCAGCTTGTAGGTCAGAGCCCAGATGCTCACCTTGTAGTAGGTGTCGCCCTCGAGGGTGATGCTGTCGGCGGAGTAGGAGTATGCGCCCGCGACCTTGTTGTTGATGACGAGCACGTTGTCGCCGAGCACGCCGTTGCCGACCGCGGTGGACGCGTCCAGCTTGCCGGCGATCGCGGTCTCGACGTCGGGATCGATGCCGAGCTCATCCCAGTTGCCTTCACGCTGATTGAACACGCCGCCGGCGAAGTCCTCTTCCGAAGTGCTTGCGTCTTCGTCGAGGGTAGCGCCGCTCCAGTTGTCGGGGGCGTCCATCTCGGCGAGGTCGGTCGCGCTGTCGAACGAGTCGACGGTGAACGACTTGACGGTGATGTTGTCGGACGCGGTGTCTTCGGTCTGCGCCTTTTCGAACGTCGCCTCGGGGACGGTGTTGTAGCTCGCGATGGCGAAGTACGCGGTGTTGACGTTGCCTCCGAGAGGCGCGACGCCGAGCGTCATAGTGACATCGACCGCGGTGAAGCCAGTCCTGATATAGAAGCTGTAGTAGTGCCAATCATCGTCCGCGGGGGTGAAAGTTGTCACTGCGGCACTGTCGGTGGAGGCGTCGACCGAGACGGTGACGGTGCTCTTGCCGTCCGTCTTGACCCATACGCCGAGCAGGTAGTAGCTCGACGCGGACAGCGACACGGAGTCGCTCTCATAGGAGATGTTGGCGGCGCTGTGGATAGCGAGCACGTTGGGGTAGTTGTCCTTGGTGGCGCCGACAAGATCCATGCCGTCGTAGAACTTCTCCGGATCAATCGCGCCGAACGCGTCCGTGATGCGGTCGGAGCCGAGATGTCCGGGGTTGTCGAGTTCGAGCACGCCCGCGACGGTGCCTTCCGCGGTGAGGTTTGCGGAGTTGTTGATCGTCCAGCCGTCGGGCACGCCCGCAAAGCCGCCGAGAATGCCTTCCTCGGTGTAGACGGGATCGGCATCGGTCGCGATGTCGTCGTACGCGCTTTGAGTCGCGGACACGTCGATGTAGTTGAAGTAGCCGTTGGAGGACAGCTCGGTGGAGCTGCCGCTGCTCAAAAGCGAAACGGACTTGGTGACCGTGTCGGTCGACACGGACGAGTAGTCGTCATAATCGATGGATTCGATCGAGATCGACGACAGCATCGCATAGCCCGACAGGTGGGTGGTCGGTTGCATCGAAGTGCCGCTGCCGAAGGAGACATCGAGTCCGACGAGGGTATCCTCGGCGTTCGCGCCCTTGACGACGAATCTCAATTCGGTATAGCCGTTGTTGCCCTCGCTGACATAGTCGTCGAGGTCTGCGGTGTTGACGTTGGTGAACGAAGACAGCTGAGTCTTGCGCTCGTCCTCTTTGGCGTCTTTGTCATAGGAGAACAGCGCGACGGTGATGCCGGAGCCTTCCTTGATGTCCTGCGTCTTGACCCAAACGGAGATGATGTAGCAGCGATTGCGCAAGACGGTGAACAGCCCGCTCTCTTCGGTCGAATCGGTGCCCTCGGTCAGAGTGGACAGAGCGAACGAAGAGGACTTGTAGTTGTGGATGACCAGCACGTCCTTGTTGTCCCACGAAGTGACGGGGACGGAGGGATTGTCAAGCTCGGGGAAGAGGGTCGCGCCGTTTGCCGCCCAATTCGAGGTGTTGACGTTCTTCCAGGTCGTGCGATCCGGGATGACCGCGTCCGCGTCGGCGAGCACAAAGTCGGCGGTCGTCAAAGACGCGCGGTCGAGATTTGCCTCGTCGGTGAGGAAGGAGTGTGTCCTGCCCTCGGCGGCGGAGTTGTATTGCTCTGCGGTCGCCTTGTCGAGAGTCACGCCGTCAAAGAACGCGACGCCTTCGACATGGGTGTCGGCGTTGTCTTCGCCGCCTCTGCCCAGCCACAGCTCGAGATAGATGTCCGTGCTGCGGAATTGATTGGCTTGGACGAACAGATCGATCGTCTGCCATGCACCGTTCGTGTTGATGTCGGTGACGAGCAGATAGGGATCGCTGTCGTTGGAGCCGTCGGTCAGCGCGATAGACGCGCCGCCCTCTGCCAAAGCCGCGGTGCGGACCTTGACGGAGATCTTGTAGTAGCTGTCGTTGCCTCCGAACAGGCGCATCGCCGCCGAGCTGCGGTAGCCGTACGCGGTCGCCTGTTTGTTGTTGATCATCAACATCTTGGTGCCGACGGTGCCTTCCGCGACGGTGACGTCGACGTCGGAGCCGTCGTGAGCCGCAACCGTCGAGGTGACGGAGCTGTCGACGATGCCCTTGCTGACATAGGAAGAAGAGGAGGGCGCGTTGTCGCCGTCGCCTCTGCCCGCCATGCCGGACCACTTGGAAGCGCTGTACGGAGAGGTCGTCGTGGTCGAGTAGTCAAACTCGCCGTCCGAGACCTTCATTGTATATTTGGCGGTGGTGTCGTTCACGGTCACCGCGTCGAAATCGGCTTCGGTGAACGCGGTCTCGCCCTCTTCGACGTCGGAGAGGTTTTCCAGCTTGACTTCGTCAAAGTAGGCGTAGCCCTGAGTCATCGCGCCGCCGATCTTGTTGCCGTCGCCGAGCGACAGCACGACGGTGATGTTCTGCGACGAGATGTCGGACGTCTCGATATAGACGGTGTAGGTGACCCACTTGTTGTCGGTGTCGATCGCCTTGAACGCCGCATATGCGCCGCCGTTGACATAGACGTACGCGCCGCGCGCGGCGTCGCCGTCCTCGATGTCGGTGTAGACGGAGAAGGTCAGCTTGTAGTAAGACGAGGTCGCGAGCGAGACGGACGCGGAAGTGTACTTGTAGACGGTCGGGACCTTGTTGTAGATCATAAGGATGTTGTCATCCTTTGCGTCCTCGGGCTTGCCGGGCGAGCCGACGTTGCCGTAGGTGTCCCTGTTGTCGCTGTACGAATCCTGTTCGACGCTGATGACGCCGGCGATCAGGTTGTCCGAACCGCCGGGAGTGGAGTTGGAGCCGCTTGAACTGCCGCGTGCGCCCGTCCAATTGGAGGGAGTGAGCGGGTAGGTGCTGCCCGTAGTGTTGCCGAACGTGCCGTTGGTGAAGAGAAGGTCGCTGTCGGTCTCGGCGCCGGGGATGTCCTCTTCGGGCGTGTCGTCGCAAGCGGCGACGCCGAAGATGAGCACGACGCAGAGCATCAGCGAAACCAAAGCCAGGCACAGTCGTCTTTTAGTGTTCATTTAACCACCTTTATGTTGATTATTTGTCTATTATAATATTTTTCTTTTATTATAACAAAAACATTATAATCAATGCGCGCAAAAAAAGCAATTAAATAGCGGTGAAAAATTGCGCCTTTGCACCCCTCTTTCGTCAATGCGCCGAAAGAGGGGCGGCGCGGACGGTAAAACGGCGCGGCGAAGAGGATGGCAAAGATGAAAAATTCGCGACATGTATGCGATTTGACGTCATTTATGCGCAAAAGTGTGCGGCAGATCGCGCCTTATCACCGCAAGCATTGCGAGGCGCGTCTTTTCGGCGAGAGCGCTCAAAAGCAGTTTTACGAGCATCAGCAAACCCAATACGACGAGAAAGATCCCGAAAGCGCGCGACAGAGTTTCGTCCCTCGAATTGCATGCGAGCAGCGAGAACAGCGCGCACACCGTCGCAGCAGGGATGGCGGTAGGAGCGATCGCGTCCTTTTGTATCAACCCGTTCTTTGCGTGCACGGCGAGGGCGATTGCCGCCATCGGGACGAATGCGATCAGGTTGACCGCGGCGGCGGTCTTTTGCGGAACGCCGGCAAGTAAGGTCATCAGCGGTATCAGCAGCGTGCCCCCGCCGAGCCCCATGCCGCCCAGCACTCCGCCGGCAAACCCGATGGCAATGAGGACGGCGGTATTCACAGCGAGAGTTTGAGTCCCGCCGCGATCATAAGGGCATAGAAGAGCAGCGAAAGCCCGCGGGAATTTATCTTTTTGAGCAACAGCGCGCCGACGATCCCGCCGACGAACACGCCGGCGCATGACGGCAGTATGACCGACGGGTCTGCCGCCCCCTTTGCGAGATAGACAGCGCCACTGATCAGCGACAGCGGCAATATGATCGCGATCGCGGTCGCGTGAGCCTTTTTGGACGGCACGCCGGTCAGCGTCAGCGCGGGTACGGCGATCATGCCTCCTCCTCCGCCGAAGAGTCCGTTCGCCGCTCCGACCGCGACGCCGAAAATCGCGGAGAGGAGAGGGCGGTTTTTGCGCTTTGATGTAAGAATTTCCATGACATTGTTGTGCGCGCAATGGGCGAACATATGCCGATATGCTCATTGCGGCAATGAAGATATCCGCATTTACGGGTATGGTCGAACGACGGTATTTTCATATGTTCATATGGCGGTAAAAGTGCAAAAGATATGAGCGTATGAGCGTTCGTTCATCAAAATGCGGCGCCGGGCGGTCATATCGCGCCGGGGCGCGAATATCCTGTCTTGAGGTGGAGATGGAAAAGACATCGAGGGCGCTTTCCGAGGCGCGGTACATTCTTGATACGGGGTGCACTCTGAGACAGTGCGCGGCGTTTTTCGGGGTGGGCAAAAGCACGGTGCATGCCGATGTGACGGCAAGACTTGCGGCGATCGATCCCGCGCTGAGCGAAGAGGTCGCCCGCGTGCTCGAGCGCAACCTCGAGATCAGGCACATACGCGGCGGCGAGAGCACGCGAAAAAAGTACCGCGTCCTGAGATCAGAGCGCGGATAATCGACACGGGCACCGAAAAATCAATTCTTCGGCGGTTGCCAAAGATTGTTGCGTTCGGGGTGGAACAGTGCGCTCATCATCAGTTTTTTCGCGTTGGGCGAAATGCTTTCCGCGGTCTCGATCATACGCTTGACGTCCTCGCGCCCCGTGTGTTTGTCTTCGGGGCACGGGTTGAAGACGACGGGCAGCGACAGCCTGCGGCACAGCCCCGACAGATACTTCTCTTCGACATAGACGAACGGACGGATCAGCGTCACTCCGGTGCGGCTCATATACGACTTCGGCGCAAAGGTGGACAGTCTGCCTTCGAACAGCAGCGACAGCAAAAACGTGCCGAGGACGTCGTCGGCGTGATGGGCGAGCGCGAGCTTGTTGCATCCCGCCTCGATCGCGGCGTTGTTGAGCGCGCCGCGGCGCATTTTTGAGCACAGACTGCACGGAGAGGACTCCTTGCGCCGCTCGAAGATGATCTCGGCGATGTCCGTCTTGACGACGGTCAGAGGAACGCCGATGTCATCGCACCAATCGCGAAGAGACTTGACCTGAGCGGGGTCGGTGTCCTTGAAGCCCATATCGATGTTGATCGCGCGCAGTTCGAATTTTTCGGGCGCGAATTTTTTGTACGCGGCGAGCACGGCGAGCAGAGCCGTGCTGTCCTTGCCGCCGCTTACGCCGACGGCGATGCTGTCGCCGTCGGCGATCATTTCGTAGTCGTTGATCGCCTTGCGCGTGAGCGCGAGTAATTTTTGCATATTGATATTGTAGCGGAAATCGTCTCGATTTGCAACGAAAGCGCGCCGAAAAGTCCCGTTCGGAAGCAAAGCGAAGCGACTTTTTCGCGCGGCGTCATCGGCGGAGCGGCGGCGATCCCTCGGACAAAGAAAGTTTTTCGGCTCGAAGTCGGCAGCCGAGCGCTGTTTCGGCGGGTCGTGAACGATATTGACTTGCGGGGATCCGTATGGTATAATCGGAATATGGACAGACCCAACATAGTCGTTTTCTTTTCGGATCAACAGAGGCGCGACACCGTCACGCCTCGGGTGACGCCGCATCTTTACGCGATGGCGGAAGAGCGCGGCGTCCGCTTCGATGACGCGGTGACCTGCCAGCCCGTATGCGGTCCGGCGCGCGCTTGCGTGCAGACGGGGCAATACGCGACGCGGACGGGCTGTTTCACCAATGCGCGCGCTCTGCCGGAGGACGCCGACACGATCGCAAAGATATTGAGGCGCTGCGGCTATCGCACCGCCTATGTCGGCAAGTGGCATTTGGCGTCCGGGATGACGGACGAAGAGGGGCGGTACGAGACAAAAGCCGTGCCCGAGGCGAGGCGCGGAGGATACGAATACTGGCGCGCGTCGGATGTGCTGGAATTCACTTCGGACGGCAGCGGCGGCTATGTGTTCGACGAGGCGGGGCGCAAACTGACTTTCGAGGGCTGCCGCGCCGACCGCATCACCGATTTCGCGCTCGAATTCATACGCGGAGCGGACGCGGACAAGCCGTTTTTTCTGTTTTTGTCGCACATCGAGCCGCATCATCAAAACTCGAGCGGCAGGTTCGAGTGCACGCCCGAGGACAGGGCGGCGGTGGAGGGAGAACCTCTTCCCGAGGATCTGCGCGGATCCGGCGTCGACAGGGATCAATGGGAAGACTATCTCGGATGCTGCCACGCGCTTGACCGCAACTTCAAACGCGTCGTAGACGCGCTCGCGCAGAGGGGCGTGCTCGAAAACACTGTCGTCTTTTACACTTCGGACCACGGATGCCACTTCAAGACGCGCAACGCCGAGTACAAGCGGTCGTGCCACGAGGCGTCGATAGCGATCCCGATGTATGTTTTCGGCGGAGGATATGCAAAGGGGGCTTTCGGCGGCGTCGTCAGCCTGCTCGATCTGCCGGCGTCGGTGCTTCGCGCGGCGGGCGCGGACGTTCCGGACGCATTCGACGGGCTCGATCTGCTTGCGCAGGCGCAAGGGGACGTATCGCGCGAGGCGGTCTATATCCAGATCAGCGAAGACAAGCTGGGCAGAGCGGTGCGTACGGACCGATGGACTTATGCGGTCAGGGCGCCGCGCCGTTCGGATGGGTGGACCAAACCTTTTTCGAAAGTGTATGTCGACGACTATCTGTACGATCTCCGCGCCGACCCTGCCGAGACGCGCAATCTCATCCACAGCAAAGAACACCGCGAAGTCAAGGCGCGGCTGAGGAAGATGCTGATCGATCTTGCGCGCCGCGCGGGGGAGCCGCCTTTCGTCGTCAGGGGCAGGCTGATCGCGCCGAAGAGGTGACGGCGGAAAGGCAGTCGAATGCGGCGCCGCAAAAACGGAGCGCAACGGCAGGAACGGAACGGCAGACGTCCGCGGCGCCGATTGCGTGATCGCGGACATTTTTCATATCGACATCACGGAGGACTCTTCCGTTCGCGGCAAAAGAGCGCAAAGATCCCGCCTCGGCGAGGCGGGATCGAATTGTTGCGGGATCGATGGTTTTTCAGCGGTAATTGCGGTCTTCGGCAAGGAAGATCAGCGCGACCATTCCCGCGCCGACGTGCGTGCCGATCACGGTGCCGACGTCGAAGATCACGGTGTTTTCCACGCCGAATTCTTCCCGTACCGTCTTTTCGAGCGCGACGGCGTCGTCGTATGCGTCCGCATGGCCGATCGCGACAAGTTTTTGTTCGCGTTGAGGCAGCATTTTTTTGCGCATCATCTCGACGAGGAAGCGGAGCGCCTTTTTGCGCGAAATGACTTTGGCGAACGGGATGAGTTTGCCGTCGTCGTCGACGGTCAGCACGGGTTTTATGTGCAGCGTGCCGCCGATGAACGCCTCCGCCTTGCCGACCCTGCCCGTGCGTTGCAGGTGCCCGATGTCGTCGATCGTGAAAAAGCCGGCGCAGTGCGGCAAAATGCGCTCGACAAAGGCGACGCATTCGTCATAGCTTGCGCCTTCGTCGCGTTTGAGCAGGGTATAGTAGGCGGCAAGCCCTTCGATGAAACACGCGGTCTTGGAATCGATGACGGTGATGCGCCTGTCGGGGAATTCGGCGGAAAGGCTCTTTTCTGCCATCTTGAGCTGTTCGAAAGTGCCCGACAGCGCCGACGAAAAACCTATGTGGATTATGTCGTTGCCCGCCGCGAGGATGGGGCGGAAAAACTCTTCCGCCTGATATGCGGTGATCATCGACGTTGTCGGCAGGTCCGCCGCCGTTTTCGCCTCGCGGCATGCGTCGTAGAATTGTTTGGGAGTGAGTTTTTTGTCCGCGCCGTCGAAGAACTCTCCCTTGACGGTGTAGGACATCGGAATGATCGCGAAGTCCTCTTTCATCAAACTTTCGGGGAAGTCCGCGGTCGCCTCGGTGGTGATCCAATAGTTGCTCATGTTTTCCTCCTTTGGACGTTCGCGCGCAAGCCGTGCGGCGCGAGCGCGTTCATATTTATGATATATAAATTTGTGTGTTTTGTCAATTTTTTCGAAAACAATGCTTCGGTATCCGAATGTGAGCGCTCGCGAGCGTATTATAATAATAAATTTGCTTGAAAATAGCATGAGCGGCGACTATTTTCGGCAAAAAACATGCACAAAACGGTGTTGTGAGTTTTTTGAGTGATTTTACTTGCATTTTACATTACACTATTATAAAATATAGAAAAACGACTTTTGTCGTCAAAGAAACAAAGAAAGGAGAAAGATATGAAGAGAATTGCAATGATTGCAATTGCCGCTGCTTTGGCAGTTGTCATGGCGTTTTCGTTTGTCGCCTGCGGCGGCGGCGCCATCAATTTGTCGTCCACCGTTGCAAACGGTGCCCCCGACCTTAAACCGACAAAGGAGATCAATGCGAATATGAGCGCGATCGAGATGCTCACCGCAGCGGTCGACAACTACTACGGTGCGGATTTTGCACTCGCGAGGACGACCGGCTCGTTGACCACCGAGGTCATGAGCATGAAGCTCACTCAGTTCGTCAAGTCCATCACCATCAGGGACGGCGCTTCCGATGCCGACAACAAGTTGTACTATCAGAACCAGTCCGGCACAGTCAAAGACGGCGGTATACTCGGCAACGCGATCAACATCAGGATCTGGGAAGAGACCGACTATGTCAAGTCCGGCGACTCGGTCAACATGTATTTCAGAAGCGCGAACAGCGATGCCTTGACCGCGCAAAAATTGACCAATGCCGAGGGCGTCATCACCGATACGTGGTTTGAATGGAACGGCGGCGCTGCGGACTTCACCGCTACGAAGTCCTACAACAGCCTCGATACCTATATTGAGGAAAGAGCTTCCGATCCGACCAGGATCTGGATGTACGACATCAACGCGAACACCATCCTCAGCGACAAGACCGTCGCTCCCAAGTCGACGACCGAAAAACTCTCCGACGGCAGCGAGATCGAGTACTACACCTTCTCCGTCAGCGGCAATGTTGACAAGAACAGCCCCGGCTATTCCGTCGAGGAGTACGAAGAGCAGATGCTCTATATGCTCAATAGTCAAGGTCAAAACCCCAGCGAGTTCTACTTCACCGAGATCACGCTCGAAGTTCAGGTGTGGCCCAACGGCTTCTTCAGACAGGTCAAAGTCACCGAGAGCTACTACATGAAGCTTATGCTGGGAGTCGACTCCGTCGTCACATTGACTTCCACCAAGTCGTTCTTCTTCGACGAGAACGACCTTCCCGGCAAAAATGTCGACAGAGGCGCGTTCGATCCCGCGCAGATCGGTACCGTCCAGGCGACCGCCTAAGGCTCACAAGACAAGACAGTCACCGAGGTCATCCTCGGTGACTTTTTTGCGCTTTTTCCGCGCATATCCGCGCTTGTTCGACAGCGTGCCGCCGCGCACGCATATGTTTGCGCGGACGCGCGCCCAAACGGTTGCATAACGTGTGCGGATGTATTATAATAATTATAATATAAGCGCAAGGAGCCGAAATGTTCAAGTTCAAGAGTTCGACCGTCATCATTGTCAACGCCGCGGCGTTTTTGTGCTTTGCCGCGCTGCTTGCCGTCGCGTCCGTCTATGACTTGCAGATCAGCCGCGCGCTTTCGGACGGAGACTCCTTCTTTGCCCAATTTTTCGCCGTTTTCGGCGAATATCCCGCCTATCTCGTACTTCCGGTGGCGGGCGTCATCATTTTTTACAACCACGATCTGTTCGACGATATGCGCGCACGCGTCGCGATATGCGTGCTCGGCGCGGCGTTGTCGATCGGCGGATGGATATTCTTCGGCGTGCAGGGCACCAAACTGACCGACATCCCCCACGTCGAAGGGTTCGCGTGCATGTTCGGCATCATGCTGGGCATGCTCGGGCTTTGGCTGGGGTCGCTGATCGAGCGCGAAAAGATGCACAGGCTGTTCAAGTTCGCGGTGTTTGCGATCGCGTTCGCCGCCGCGTCCGTCGTCGTCATGCAGGTGATGAAGAACATCTGGTGCCGCATGCGCTACCGCGACATGCTCAAAGTCGGCAGTGAGGACGGCTTTACGCCGTGGTACAAGATCATGTTCGGCAGAGAGGACATGATCGAGGACGGCGACTACACGTCCTTCCCGTCGGGGCACACCTCGTCCGCCGCGCACATCTTTTTGTTTGCGGCGCTTTGCGACATCATTCCCGGTTGGGACAGGAAGGGCGTGCGGATAGGCGTCAACATCGGCTGCACGGCGTTCACCGTTGTCGTCGCGATCTCGCGCATCGTCGCCAACGCGCACTTTTTGTCCGACGTGCTCGTCGGGGGCTATTTGACCTATTTGATATTTATCGCGCTTCGCCGCGCGTTCTTCGGCAAGGGCAAGTACAACTTCGCCGTCGCCTTGCCGAGAGAGGAGAAGACGGAATGAGCGCGCGCAAGGTCGCGGTTTGGACGGGCGCATTCGGCGCGCTTGCGCTCGTGCTGTTTGTTGTCGGCACGGTCATTGATCTTCGGGTCGCAGAGGCGTTCTATTTGAGGGACAACGCGTTCGCCGACATGTACGAGGCGATCGGCAAGATGCCGGCGTTCGTCTTGCTTGCGATCGCGGGAGGGATCGGCGGCAGATATTTTGCGTGCAAGTTCGGCAGCAAATGGATCGCGGCGGTGTTCTATCTTTTGACCTATGCGGTCTGCGCGTTCAACTTCAAGGACGCTACCGACCTTTTGACGGACAGTACGGCGCTGTCGCTCGCCGCATGCGCGGCGCTGGGGGCGGTGCTCGCGTGCGTGGTCTGTTTTGCGACCGCGCGCGTCGCCGAGGAGAGGCTTTTCGCCTACTTCAAGTGGGCGGTCGCCGTCGCGGTCGCGGTGGTCGCGACGGGCGTCGTCGTGTTTGCGGTCAAAGAGATATTCGCGCGTGCGCGCTATCTCGACGTCGTCGACGGAGCGGCGGAGTTCGCGCCGTGGTACAAATTTGTCAGGGTGGACGGCGGAGATTCTATGCCGTCAGGTCACACCGCATATACGGCTATGCTGTTCATGCTGGTGCCGCTTGCGGCGATCAACCCGCGGCTTCGCGGCAAGGAGAGCGCGCTGTCCGTGCTCGCGATCGCGGCGACGCTGGTCACCGCGCTTGCGCGCATCAGCGACGGGCATCACTACCTGACCGACGTCGCGGCGGCGATGCTGATCGCGGTCGCGGTGCAGGCGGCGACGATCTTTGCGATGTACGGCAAGAGAGCGGACGCGCTTGAATTTAAGCGGTTTTTGAGACCCAAGACGGAGGCGGCGGCGTGAGTTACGACATGTCGATGTACGCCTACTTCAAGGAGAGGACGTCTCATCTGCCGCGCACCAACAGGACGCTGTCCTTTTACGGCAAAGAGCTGACGCTGGGCGAAACGCTTGCCGAGATCGACGGCTTTGCCGCACGGCTTTCCGAGGTCGGGGTGGGCAAGGGCGACAACGTGATCATATGCCTCGGCAACATACCGGACGCGGTGATCGCGTTCTATGCGGTCAACAAAGTGGGGGCGATCGCCAATCTCGTGCATCCGCTCGTGACCGCCGAGAGGCTGGTTTCGATCGCCCGGAGCATGCACAGCAAGGCGGCGGTGCTGTTCGACGAATTTTACGGCGGATACGACGGCTGGGAGGAGCTTGGCATAAAGACGTTCATTGCGTCCGCGGCGGACTATCTGCCGCGCCTGTACCGCCCGTTCTATCGGCTGGCGGTGGCGCGCAGGACGGCGCCGGCGCGCGGCTGCGAGGGCTTTGTCGCGGCGGCAAAGCGCGGCAAAAGTCTCAAAGAGGGCACCCCGGTGCAGATAGGCGGCGAGGACATCGCGATCTATATGCACAGCGGCGGCACGACGGGCGAGCCGAAGAGCGTGGAGTTGTCCAACCGCGCGTTCAATGCCTTAGCACACAATCTGCTTGCGCTGATCGGCGGCAAGCCGGTCGACGACAGAGACGCGATGCTGATGGTGCTGCCGCTGTTTCACACGTTCGGGCTGGGCGTATGCATGCACACTACGCTCTGCGCCGGCGGCAAGGCGGTGCTGATGCCCAAGTTCGGCGGAAGGGCGGCGTGCAGGCTGTGTCTCCGCGCCGGGGTCACCTACATCTGCGGCGTACCCAACATGTACGGCAAGATGTTGGATTCGGGCGCGTTCGGCAAGGCGCTGATGCGTCGGCTCAAATATTGCTATTGCGGCGGGGACAGGCTGTCTTCGGGCATAAAGGAGAAGTTCGCGCGGCTGGCGGAGAGCGCCGGCAGCGAGGCGAGATTGTATGAGGGGTACGGTTTGACCGAGGCGGGTATATGCTGCGTCAACATGCGCGGCAGAGAGCGCGCCGGGTCGATCGGGATGCCGGTCGAGGGGGCGGTCTTTGAGGCGTTCGGCGAGGACGGCGCGCCCGTGCAAAGAGGGATGACGGGCGAGTTGTGCGTCTCCACGGATATGGCTATGACGCGCTATTTCGACGACCCCGAGGGGACGGCAAAGGCGATGTTCTCTCACGGCGGCAGGACGTGGGTGCGCACCGGCGACATAGGCAGGCTTGACGGGGACGGGTTCGTCTATTTCGTCGACCGCAAGAAGAGGATGATCAAGATCTCGGGGCACAACGTCTTCCCGCAGGAGATCGAGAACGTTGTCGGCAAGGCGAAGGGCGTAAAGCGGTGCTGCGCGGTCGCGGACATATACGACGGCAAGGCGGCGGTCAAGCTGTTCGTCCAGAAGGAGGAAGGCGAAACCGACGCGGACGTCGAAGGGGCGGTGCGCGGCGCGATTGCGGCAAAGCTGCTCAAATACAACATGCCGCGCAGGATAATTTTCGTACAAAAGCTGCCTCTCACACAGATAGGCAAAGTAGATTACAGAAAGTTGGAGGAGAACAGATGAACAACGACAAACGGCTCGTCTTGGTTTTCGACGTGGGCACGCAGAGCACGCGCGCTTTGGCGTTCGACTGCCGCGGCGAGCTTGTCGACAAGGTGCGGAGAGAAGAGCCGCCGTACATCTCCAAGAACGACAACAGGGCGGAAAAGGACATCAACGAACTTTGGACGGGCATTTGCGCCGTCTCAAAACAGCTCAAAGAGAGGTTGGGGAGCAGGTGGAGAGACATCGCCGCGGTCACCGTGACGAGCATCCGCAACACCCTTTTCTTCCTCGACAAGGACGGCGCGCCGACGCGCGATGCGATCCTATGGATGGACAAGCGCGAGGTAGAGTGTCCCGATCCGCTGCCGCTTTGGAAGAGATTCATCTATTCGGCTGTCGGCATGGGCGAGGTGGTGCGCGTACAGCGCCGCACCAGCTACACCAATTGGGTCAGGGTCAACCAGCCCGAGGTGTGGCAAAAGACCGCCAAGGTCGTCATGCCCACCGCGTGGTACCATTTCAAGCTGACCGGTAGGCTCGCCGACTCGACCGCGGGGCAGGCGGCGCGCTTCCCCTACGACTACAAAAAGCGCAAGTGGATGACCAAGCACTCGCTCAACTATTGCATCTTCGGCTGTCCGATCGACAAGATGTGCGAGCTCGTGCGCCCGGGGGAGAAGATCGGCGCGATCTCGCGCGAAGCGAGCGAGGCGACCGGCATCGCCGAGGGAGTACCGGTGATCGCGACGGGCGCGGACAAGGTCTGCGAGACGGTCGGCAACGGCGCGATAGGCAGGGATGTCGCCAGCATCTCCTTGGGCACCGCCGCTTCCGTCGAGGTGACGACGGACAAATATGTCGAGCCGGAGACGTTCATGCCGGCATATACATCGGTCGTCGACGGCAAATACAATCCCGAGATTCAGATCTTCCGCGGCTTTTGGATGGTCTCTTGGTTCAGGGATCAATTCGCGTTCTACGAACAGCACGAGGCGGAGCGTCTCGGCATTTCGGCAGAAAAGCTGCTTGACGACACGTTGAGCCGCGTTCCGGTCGGCAGCGACGGCTTGCTCGTCCAGCCCTATTGGGGACCGGGGCTCAAGACCCCGCAGGCGAAGGGCGTGATGATAGGTTTCAATGACGTGCACACGCGCGCGCATATCTATCGCGCGATAATAGAGGGCTTGGGCTACGCGCTGTTCGAAGGGCTCGAGAATTTGATGCGCCGCACCGGCAATCAGGTGACGCGCGTCGCCGTCTCGGGCGGCGGCTCTCAGAGCGAGATCGTCTGCAAGATCATGGCGGACATCATCGGCATGCCCGTCTACAAGGTGCAGACATACGAGACGAGCGGGCTGGGCTGCGCGGTCGTCACGTTCGCGGCGCTCGGCGTGTACGGCAGCATAGAGGAGGCGTCAGACGCGATGGTGCGCGTCACGACCGTCTATCAGCCCGACGCCGCCAATCACGAGCGGTATTTGCAGTTCTACAACAGGGTCTACAAGAAGATCTATCGCTGCAACCTGCCCGTGTACAACGAGCTGTATTCGCTGCTTGCGGCGGACAGATATTGAGACGATAAGGGCGCGGCGCCCATGACGCCGCAAGGAGACAGCAATGGAAAACCACAGCAGAGACAAGCAGGAGCTGCTCGATTCTCTCGGCGTCGACCCGTCAAAGGGTCTGAGCGCGGCGGAGGCGCAAAAGCGACTTGCCGAAGTGGGCGAGAACAAGCTGGCGGAAAAGAAGAAAAAGAGTCTTTTCGTCCGCTTTCTCGAACAGTTCAAAGACGTGATGATCATCATCTTGATCATTGCGGCGATCATTTCGCTCGTCGTCGCGTGCTTCGGCGAAGACCCGATGGAGTTCATCGAGCCGGCTCTCATCTTCTTCATCGTCATCATGAACGCGGTGATAGGCGTGTTGCAGGAAAACAAGGCGGAAAAGGCGCTCGAAGCGCTCAAAAACATGTCCGCGCCGCACGCAAAGGTCATCCGCGACGGCAAGGAGGCGGTCATCTCGTCGACCGAGGTCGTCCCGGGCGACATCATCAAGCTCGAGGCGGGCGACTTTGTCCCGGCGGACGCAAGGCTCGTCGACAGCGCCAATCTCAAATCGGAAGAATCCGCGCTGACGGGCGAGTCGGTGCCGTCCGAAAAGGACTCGGACGCCGTCGTCGAGGACAAGGCGCCGATAGGCGACCGCCGCAACATGGTCTTCTCGGGGTGCTCGATCACCTACGGCAGAGCGACCGCGGTTGTCACCGGCACGGGCATGAAGACGGAGATGGGTAAGATCGCCGACCTGCTCGCAGGTGAAAAGGAAGAGGCGACGCCTCTGCAGCAAAAACTCGCCAAACTGGGCAAGTGGCTTGGGATAGTCGCGCTTGCCGCATGCGCGATCGTGTTTGTCGTCGGCTTGATCGACAGCATCCCGCCGCTCGAGATCTTCATGGTAGCGGTCTCGCTCGCGGTCTCGGCGATCCCCGAGGGACTTCCCGCGATCATCACGATCGTGTTGTCCATCGGCGTCACGCGCATGGTCAAGAAGAACGCGATCATCAAGCGGCTGCCGGCGGTCGAGACGCTGGGCAGCGCGTCCGTGATATGTTCGGACAAGACGGGCACATTGACTCAAAACAGGATGACGCTCGTCAAGACGTACGTCGACGGCGGCGCTGTCGCCGATTTCGACGTCGCAAATTTGGGCGACGACGTGCGCAAATTGCTCGATTACGGCGCGCTCTGCTGTGACGGTTCCGTCGTCATAGAGGGCGGCAAAGAGACCCACATCGGCGACCCGACCGAGACGGCGATAGTGCTCGCCGCGACAAAGGCGGGCGACGACAAGGTCAAGCTCAACACCGCCTATCCTCGCGTCGCCGAAGTGCCGTTCGATTCCGACCGCAAATTGATGACGACCGTTCACGAGATGGACGGCAAATACGTCGCGATCGTAAAGGGCGCGTTCGACGTGATGGCGAAGCTGTGCGTCGCGGGCGATCTCGAAAAGGCGAGGGTCGCCAACGACGAGATGAGCCGCGAGGCGCTCCGCGTATTGGCGGTCGGCTATCGCGTGCTCGACAAGCTGCCCGAAGAGGCGACGCCCGAAACGCTCGAAGACAAATTGACTTTCATCGGTCTGGTCGGCATGATCGATCCGCCGAGACCGGAGGCAGCCGCCGCGGTCGCCGTCTGCCGCGAGGCTGGCATCAAGCCGGTGATGATCACAGGCGATCATGTCGTCACCGCTCAGGCGATCGCCAAACAGCTCGACATCTTCCGCGAGGGCGACATGGCGCTCACCGGTCCGCAATTGGACGAGATGAGCGACGAAGAGCTCGACGCCAACATCGAGCACATCTCCGTCTACGCGCGCGTCTCGCCCGAGAACAAGATCCGCATCGTCAAGGCGTGGCAGAAAAAGGGCAAGGTCGTCTCCATGACTGGCGACGGCGTCAACGATGCGCCCGCGCTCAAAGCCGCCGATATCGGCTGCGCGATGGGCATCACCGGCACCGACGTCGCAAAGGGCGCGGCGGACGTCACATTGACGGACGACAACTTTGCGACCATCGTCGACGCAGTCAAAGAGGGCAGAGGCATCTTCGCCAACATAAAGAAGGTCGTCGGATTCTTGCTCAGCACCAACGTCAGCGAGATACTTTCGGTGTTCATCGCGATGTTGATCTGGCGCGAATCGCCGTTCATCTCGATACAATTGCTTTGGATCAACCTTGTCACCGACTCTCTGCCGGCGATCGCGCTGGGCATGGAAGCGGTCGAAAAAGACGTGATGAAACATCCGCCCCGTCCCAAGGACGAAGGGCTGTTCGCTCACAAGTTCGGTCTGGTCATAGGGCTTCAGGGCGCGCTGTTCTCGATATTGGTGTTGCTGTCCTTCTACATCGGCGACAACGTCATGGGGCACGGCATCGAGGGCGGAAGCACGCTGGCGTTCATCACGCTGTCGCTGTCGCAGATCGTCCACGCATATAACATGCGCTCCGACCGCTCCCTCTTCAAGGTAGGGCCGTTCAGCAACAGGCGCATGAACATCGTCGCGCTGATCTCGGTCGCGCTGATCGCGTTCGTCGTGTTCGTTCCCGGCGTCAACGGCGCGTTCGGTATGGTCTATGTCGAGTGGTGGGGCTATCTGATCGCGGTCGCGTTCTCGTTCGTGTCCGTGATAGTGATGGAGATCGTCAAGGCGTTCGGCATCGTCAAGTACGGCGCAGACTGACGCCGCAAGTTCGCCGCACCGAGCGGCTGTGAACAAAAAGAGCATAAAAAATCGGGCGCCGTTGGGGCGTCCGGTTTTTTGATTTGCAAATCACGCGTTTTTGAGTTCCTCTTCGTAGGCGGCGATGATCGCGGAAGAGAACAGATCCCTCGTCTCCGAATCGAGAGGGTGTGCGATGTCGCGGTAGTGCCCGTCGGGGGTCCTGCGGCTGGGCATGGAGATGAACAGCCCGGCTTTGCCGCTGATGATCTTGATGTCGTGCACCGCGAAGCAGTCGTCTATGACGACCGACGCGACCGCTTTGAGCAGTTCGTCGTCCTTGTTGACAAGTCTTATCTTTATGTTGCTCAGTTGCATATCTTTACTCCTAAAAAGTACTTGTCCATATTATATAATGCCTAGTGCGTTTTGGCAACGATTTTGCGGTATATTTTCGAAATCACCGCAAATTTTTGCGCTCTCTGGCGATCGCGAATTTGAAAACGCGGCTCAAATGTGCCGTAAACAGACCGATTTTGTCCATATTTTCAACCATATAACAATATGTTTACACTCCGTTGTTCTGCGTGACCCGATCATCGGGCGCGGCGGTGAGGTGAACGACGCGCTTTTGCGCGCATATAATGTGGTATGTTTTGCGATCACAGAGATATACATTTCATCGGCGTCGGCGGCGTCAGCATGAAGTCGCTCGCGCTGCTTTGCCGCGAGAGGGGGATGGACGTCAGCGGGTCGGACCGAGAGGATTCGGGCGTGCTGGCGATGCTTGCCGCGCACGGGATAAACGCCTACTTTGGGCACGATCCCGGCTATGCCGCGACGCGTTCTCTTGTCGTTTACACCGCGGCGGTCCCGAGGGACGATCCCGAGCTTGCCGCCGCGCGCGAAGCGGGGGCGCTCTGCATGGAGCGAAAGGCGTTTTTGGCGCTTGTCGCGTCGGAGTTTGAAAAGACGGTCGCGATCGCCGGTTCGCACGGCAAGACGACGACCACGGCGATGCTTTGCGCGATATTGCGCGCCGAGGGGCGCAAGTTTGTCGGGCATATCGGCGGCGACTGCGTCGGAGACGAGTGCGCGTCGACGGGCGGCGACGAGCTGTTTGTCACCGAGGCGTGCGAGTACAACCGCACTTTTTTGGCGCTCAAACCGGACGTCGCGGCGGTGCTGGGGATAGCGTTCGATCATCCCGATTGCTATCGCGATCTTGCCGAACTCAAAGCGGCGTTCCGTGATTTTGCGTCCAACATCGAGCGGGGCGGCGCGCTTGTCGTGCGCACGTCCGAGAAGGGGCTGTGTCCCAAGGGCGTGAGGTGCGTGACGTTCGGCTATTCCGAGTGCGACTATCGCGCCGAGGACGTCTGCTATTCGGACGGGCGCTATTCATTCGTCGTCGCCGAAAGAGGAGTGCGCAAGGCGGTTTGCAGGCTCAAAGTGCGAGGCAAATTCAACGTGGTCAACGCATTGGCGGCGATCGCGCTCGCGGCGCAATTGGGCATACCGGCGGAGCGTTCGGCGGCTGCGCTCGAGGGGTTCAACGGCGTCAAGCGCCGTTTTGAGAGGCTTGGGACGCTCGCAACGGGCGCGGAGGTGTTCACGGATTACGCCCATCATCCCGACGAGATAGCGGCGGCGATCGACACCGCGCGCGTGATGACAAAGGGTGCGATCGTCGCGGTGTTCGAGCCGCACACGTTCAGCCGCACCAAGGCGATGGCAAAGGAGTTCGTCGAATGCTTTTATTGGGCGGACGAGGTGTTGATCCTGCCGACCTACGCGGCGCGCGAAAGACCGAGCGACGGCGAGAGCGCATACGACCTGTATATGCGGCTCAAAGCGCGCAGGGAAGAGAGCCTGTACATGCCCGACTATGCGGCTTTGCGCAGCTATCTTTCCGCGCACACACGCGAGGGCGACGCGGTGCTTCTGTTGGGCGCAGGGACGGTGAACGGAGCGGCTGCGGGAATGGTGAGGGGCGGCTGATTTGTCGACCTGTATTCGGTTTTTTGACAAAACGACGTAAAAAAGAGCAAAAAAGGACCGGCGTCTTGCCGGTCCGCGTTTTGACTGTCAGAACCTGATCACCGTTTTGATGCCGGGCGTGGGCTGTTCGACCAATTGTTTGAACACCTCGGGCGCGTCCTTGAACTCTTGCAATTTGCCGACCAATTTGTCGACCTTGACGATCTCGGTCGCGAGCATATTGATCGCGGTCTCGAGCTCGCCGTCGCCCGATTGGATGCCGAACACTTCGAGACGTTTCGCGACGATCTCGGCGATCGGTGCGCTCGCCTTTGTCGGGATCGTGCCCGTGCCGCAGAACGCCGCTTTGCCGCCCGGTTTGAGGCAGGAGAGCAGCTTGCCGGCTTCGGGGAAGAAGTCCGCGTCGATCGCGAGGCAGTCGCACATTGCGCCCGACGTCAGTTCCTTGACCTTGTCGAACAGATCCTCTTCGTCGGGATTGGCGGTGAAGTAGACGCCCATATCCTCGGCGAGTTCGAGCATTTCGCGCCGTCTGTCGACGATGATGGGGATCGCTTGGTAGTAGATCGCAAGCTGAGCGATGATGAAGTTGAGCACGGTGCAGCCGCTCAACAAAATGTATTGAGTCTTGGAGATGTCCAGCTTTTCGAGCGCGTTGACCGCGCGCGCTATGTCCTCGACGAAGACGACGGACTCGTCCGAGATGCCTTCGGGCATCACATAGATCTCCGAGCGGGGGCAGGTGACGAAGTCGGACAGATAGCCGTCGCAGTCGACGCCCTTGATCAGCGTGCCCTTTTCGGTATGGCGGTAGGGGGACAGCATCACTCGCTGTCCGATCTTGAGGGTGATGTCGTTGCTTTCGCCGACGAGCCCCATCGCGATGCGGCAGGGGATGACGGGCAGTTTGCGCGTCTTGCCCTCGAAGGCAGCGATGTCGGACGCCGAGACCGCCGCGCGAGCCAAGCGAACGCGCGCCGCGTCCTGAGGCAGCGCCGCGTCCTCGGCGACCGCCGACGACAATTCTCCGGGTTTGGAAACGATCCAGGATTTCATAAGTTCTCCTTTTCTGCTACATTATAGCACAGTCGGCGGCGAAATGCAACCGCGGTCGGAGAGGCAAAAAGTCGGCATAAAGCGCCGCGAAACGGCTGACTTGGCGGCATATCGCCTGTTTGAAGTATGAAAATCGCACGCGAACACCGCAAGGTGATATTTTGCTGCCGCCGCGCTATTTGAGCGAGACGTCGAACTCGCACACGTTCTTGAATTTTTTGACGAGGGGGCAGGATGAGCAAGTCAGCTTGACCTCGACGTCGCCGAGGAGCACGCCGATCACCGCCTCGCAATAGCCGCGGATGAACGCGCAAACAGGGCGATGGGCGGGCGATTTGTCGACGAGGAAGCACTCGCTGACGGTCAATTTGCCTTCGAGGGAGTCGTTTTCGGGGTCGATGGTGATGTTGCAATCGAACTTGCCCCAGCCGACGTTGGAGTCGAACTCGCACCACTTGGCGAGTTTTTCCTGCGGAGAGGCGAGGAGGTACTCGTTCTTTTCGTCCCACGAGCTTTGCAGTCTGCGCCCGAAGTTGTAGCCGCTTTGGCAGCCGCAGTCATAGAAGATGCCTTCTGCGCTTGCCGGGTCGGTAAGCCTGGAGACGCTGTCGTAGATCTGTCCGAACATCGTGACGAACGTATCGCTGCGGAAGCTGACGTTGCGGTGCTGGTCGGAGGGGTTGATCATGATGCCGCGGTCGGAAAGGTATTGGAACACCTTATATTTTGTCTTGTCCGAGAAGTCTTTTGCGCCTTCTCCGTCGGGCTTTTCGGGCAGACCGAGCGTGATGCGCAGCTCGTGTTCGAGCGTGGGCAAAAACGCCTCATAATCGCCCGTCGGCGCGATGAGTTTTTGTTTGCGGCTGATGTAGTAGACGAGGTCGTCGGACGGGGTGTAGTCCTCGATGACGAATTGGACGATGGTCTTGTGCTTGTTGACGGCGATCTCGATCTCGTTGAGTATATGTTCTCTGCCGACGATCGCGGGCGTGCCGATGAGCAGCACGACCGTAGCCGCGTCTATACCGGCGACGAGTTTTGGGGCGTACGACGCGCCTTTTGTGATATCGCGCGGCGCGATGAAACAGCCGATGCCGCGGCTTTCGAGATATTCTACGATGCGATCCGCCTTTTCGCCGTCCGCCTCGCGCGCGTGGCTGACGAAGACCAACTTTTCCATAATTCCCTCTTTTGGTCGAAGTCTCGGGCGCGGCGTTTGAGGGCGCGCCCCGAGCAGTATAATTATATCACACCTCTCGCACCGCCGCAAGAAAAGGCGAAAAATTTTCGCGGCGCGCATTTTTCGGGAGAGAGGAGAGTGGTGCAAGAGAAATAATCAATAGTTTTCGAAAATATCGGCGATGTAAAGTATATTTGACATTTTTCGGCGGTGATGTAAAGTGAATGTAACATCTCCGGAGGCGAAATATATCGTATAATGATAAATTCGATTTTTCAAAAACCGCCAAAAAACCGGGTATAGTTACGACGTTTTGCAAAATTTTTCAAAAAATTCGTACTCAAAACTTGACAGGCGAAGGCGGCGATCGTCGGCTTTTTGCAAAAAAGTATAAAATGCGGCGCATTCACTTGACAAGCCGAATATCCGTTTTCCGCTTTTTGTGGGGTCGCGCAAAATTTTCAAAAAAGCGGTTCACAAAACTTGACAAGCCCTCTCGCGCTCGTCTCGCGCGAGAGGGCTCGGATCGTTGACATTGCCCTTTGCTTATAGTAAAATGACTGCGGTGAAACTATGGCAAAATTGACCTACAAGCACACGCTTTCGGCGTGTTTTATCGGATACATCACTCAGGCGATCGTCAACAACTTTGCGCCCTTGCTGTTTTTGACATTTCAAACGGAATTTTCGATCGGGTTGGACAAGATCACGATGCTTGTCACGATCAACTTTGTCACGCAATTGATCGTCGACATGCTGTCTGCCAAGGTCGTGGACAAGATCGGCTACAAGCCGTGCATAATCGCCGCGCACGTCTTTTGCGCGTCCGGTCTCATCGGGCTTGCGCTCTTCCCGGGCGTCGGCGATCCCTATGCCGGGCTCTTGATCGCGGTCGTGCTCTATGCGATCGGCGGCGGATTGATCGAGGTGCTTGTCAGCCCGATCGCCGAGGCGTGCCCGACGACGGACAAGACGGGCGCGATGAGCTTGCTTCACTCCTTCTATTGCTGGGGCAGTGCGGCGGTCATCTTGGTGACGACGCTTTTGCTGTTGGCGATCGGTTCGGAGCATTGGCGCTGGCTGGCTGTCGGCTGGGCGGCGGTGCCGATCTTCAACGCGATCTATTACGGCTTTGTGCCGGTCGGCAAGTTGCAGGAAGAAGAGGGCGGCACGCGTTTGCGCACGCTGTTTTCGAGCGGAACATTTTGGCTGTTTGCGGTGATGATGCTGTGCGCGGGCGCGTCCGAATTGTCGATGAGCCAATGGGCTTCGGCGTTCGCCGAGAGCGGTCTCGGCATCTCCAAGACAATGGGCGATTTGTTCGGCCCGTGTTTGTTTGCGGTACTTATGGGCGTCGCGAGGGTGCTGTATGCGCGCTTCGGCGCGAGGCTCAACGCGCCTCTCACGATCGCATGCAGCTGTGTGCTTTGCGTGGCGTCCTATCTGCTCGCCGCGCTCTCGCCGATCCCCGAACTCGGGCTTGTCGGCTGCGCGCTGTGCGGGCTTTCGGTCGGCATCTTTTGGCCGGCGACGTTCAGCCTTGCGATAGGGCGCATGCCCAAGGGCGGCACCGCGCTGTTCGCGATCCTCTCCCTCGGCGGCGACGTCGGCTGCACCGTGGGACCGACCCTCGTCGGGCTGGTCTCCGACGCCCGCGGCGGCGAGCTTTCGACAGGGCTTCTCTTTGCGATGATCTTCCCGATCGTCCTCGCAATTTGCTCGGTGTTGTTGCTCGTCATTTCGCGCAAAAAGCCTTCAACCGACCTTTCCGATCTGAGCAGTCAAAATGACTGAGCATCGATCGCGTTTGCGGCAAATTTGAGCGGCGGTTTTCAGGCAAGCCGCGCTTTGTGCCGAGTTTTGAATTTTGAGACAAAAAATCGCAGCCCCGTTCGGGCTGCGTCTTTCATCGCGATTTTCACTTGTTCGCGGCTGCGCGCATCATCGTCATCGCGGCGGTGCGCACGTTTTGCGGCAAAGAGGAGTACAATTCGACCATGTCCCGCTGTTCCGGCGAGAGCGGCGCGACATAGGTGACCGCGCCTGCGTCGTCCGAGTTGCCGATCAGATAGTCGACCGACACCTCGAAGAATTTCGCCAATTGGATCAATTGCTCGATGCTCGGCTGAGTGTTGGCTTTTTCCCAATTGTTGTATGTCCCTTGACTGATCCCGAAAGCGGCAGCCATCTCGCGTTGAGACAAGCCTTTTTCTGATCTCAATTCAAATAATCTGATCATAATTTGTCTCCTTGTATATAAATCTTAATATTTTATCCGCTCAATGGGTTGACTTATCAACAAAATTGTTCTAAAATATAATCAATGATTAGAAAATCTAATCAAATCACAAACCGAAGGTGAATTGATGAAGAAGAGTTTTTCCGTAATGGTTGCGATCGTGCTGATCGCGTCTATGAGCCTGCTTGCGTTTGCGGCGTGTGTGACCGACGACGAGTGCAGGCATTCCGCAATGCAATGCATCGATGCAGTCGATGCGACTTGCATTGAGAACGGCAATATCGAGTATTGGTATTGCCCAGATTGCGGCAAGTGTTTTTCCGATTTCGCAGGCGAGAATGAGATAGCATTTGACGCCACCGTCATCGCCGCGACCGGCGAGCACGATTGGAGTGCGTGGGTCACGGACAGCGAGTCGAGTTGCACGACCGGCGGCATGCGCCATCGTGTATGCAACGTTTGCGGCGAAAGGCAAGATGACGCTTTGCCCGTCGGCGAACACGACTTGAATTTTGTGAAAGCTGTCGAGGCGACTTGCACCGAAGAGGGCAATGTCGCTCATTGGCATTGCTCGGAGTGCGGCAAGAACTATTCCGACGAGGAAGCGACCGAGGTTTTGAACGATGTGACCACGCCCAAGGCAGCGCATGATACGACCTTTGTTGAGGCACAGGCGCACACTTGTACCGATGACGGCAACATTGCCTATTGGCATTGCGGGGCATGCGGTCACAACTTTGCGGACGAGAACGGAGAGCAGGAGCTCGAGAGCGTCGTCGATCCTGCGGCGCACGCTTGGGGTGAGTGGGAGCAAACTTCCGATCCCACTTGCACCGAAAGAGGTGTTTTGACGCGTGTGTGCGAGGTTTGTTTTGACGAAGAGTACGATTACATTGACGAACTCGGTCACGATTTCGAGAACGCGCAATGGGCGTACAATGACGCCAACCATTGGCATTTGTGCAATCGTTGCGGCGCGGCGTCGCAAAGAGAGCTTCACGAATACGACGCCGAGGGCGTTTGTGTATGCGGTATGATCGAATATGCGCCGACAAGCGAGTTCCGCTTCATTTCGCTGGGCGGAGACACTTGGAGGCTTGCCAACTATACCGGCACGCGCCGCAATGTGTCGATACCATCGACATACAACGGCGGCACTGTCGTTGCGATCAGCGACAACGCCTTTGCGGGCAACACGTCGATGGAGACGCTGGTCATACCCGAGACGGTGACGAGCATCGGTGCGGAGGCTTTTGCCGATTGCTCCAACCTCAAGAACTTGACGATGTCGAGCAAGGTGACGACGATAGGGGACAACGCCTTTGAAGGCTGTGACGCGATCGAGACGGCGAGCATTCCTGCGAATGCGGCGTCGTACATCTCCAAGGGCAATTTGGTCGATTTGACCGTGACAAACGGAGCGATCGAAGAATATGCTTTTGCTTCTTCGCCCAAGCTCGCAACTGTCAAAGTTGTGGGCGAAACGACGTCGATAGGGCGCGAGGCGTTCTCCGGGTGCGCGGTGCTTGCGAGCGTAGATGTGGACGGGCAAGAAGTCGCGATCGGCGACAATGCGTTTGTCGATTGCGCGATGTTGACGGACGTTGCGTTCGGCGATGTGGCGAGCATCGGCGACTTTGCGTTCAAAGATTGCGCCGCGATCGGCGAGCTGGTCATTCCCGATTCGGTGACGAGCATCGGCGGCGGCGCGTTCAGCGGCTGTTCGGGCTTGACGTCGATGAGGCTGCCCTTTGTCGGCGGAAGAGAGCAAACGACGCCGTCGGAAAGCACGCTGTTCGGCTACATATTCGGCACGGAATCTTACGCAAACTCCTTCGAAACCGTTCAATTGTACGGAGTTGAAGAAGGGCAGTCCGTCGCCTACTATATCCCGCGCAATTTGTCCACGGTCAGCGTGGGCGGCGACATCGGCTTCGGTGCGTTCTATGGCTGCGATCGCTTGGTCGATGTCACGATCGAAGAAAGCGAAGATGTCGACGCATATGCGTTTTACAACAACACCGCGCTCTCTCACATCGGCATTCCCACGACTGTTACGCACATCGGCGAGATGGCGTTTGCCTATTGCACGGCATTGGAGGAGATAGAATTCCCCGGGACGATCAAGATCGTCGACAAGTATGCAATGAGTGAAAGTGCGTGGTATGCCGCTCAACCCGATGGGGCGGTCTATATCGACAAGGCGCTTTATGGCTACAAGGGCGCTTTCCCCGAAGAGTTGCAGATCAAGGACGGTACATACAGCGTCACCGCCGAGGCGTTCCTCAATGCTTACGCGCTCAAGTCTTTGATCGTTCCGTCCGGTTTGGCGGTAGTGCAAGACTCCGCATTCGACGGTTGCGCCGTGACCGACATTGTCGGCAAGATGGAGCAGATCTCTCTGTTCCCCAAAGAGGCGTTTGAGCGCGTTACGATCATAGACAGCACAAGCATACCTTCATCGGCATTCTCCGGATGCAAAAATTTGGAAGAGATAACCTTGAGTTCAGGCATAAAATCGGTTGGTTCATATGCGTTTGAAGATTGCTCGGCGTTGACAACAGTCAACGTAGCGGCATTGGGAGATTTCGTCAGCATCGATTTTGAGAATTACGCTGCGAATCCGCTTAGTAACACAAGTGCCCAACTTTATGTAAGCAGCGACTTGTTCTCTTTTGAAGGAGCGGTTACGATTCCTGATGATATAAAAAAGGTGGGCGCGCGCGCGTTTAATAGTCAAAGTGAAATGACGAGCATTATTGTTCCGGACAGCGTGACCAGCATCGGCAGTGGTGCATTCTCCGGATGCAGCGGTTTGGAAAGTATTACGATTCCTTTTGTCGGAGGAAGCAGAAAGACGGCAGAAAACACCTATCAATATCCATTCGGGTATATCTTTGGCGCATCGTCATACAGCGGAGGAAATGCAACGAAGCAATACTATTACGGTTCGTCCACAACTTCGTTAGAATCGACGTACTATTATATACCATCGACGCTCAAAAGCGTAACTGTGACCGGAGGCGATATATTGTATGGCGCATTCTACTATTGCAGCGGTTTGACAAGCGTTACGATTGGGGATGGCGTGACCAGCATCGGAGATAAGGCATTCTACTATTGCAGCGGTTTGACGGATGTCTACTATCAAGGCGACTTGTCGGGATGGTTGGAGATAGACTTTGCAAGTGCTTTGTCGAATCCGATGTATTATGCAGTTAATTTATATATCAATGATGAATTACTGCAAGATGACATCGAAGTTCCGAGCGGAGTAACAGAAATTAAAGCATACGCATTATATGGGTGCGATAATTTAACGTCTGTTACCATAGGTGGAGACACTGTCAACATTGGCTATCAAGCCATTGCAAATTGTAAGAGTTTGAATAGTGTTACTGTTTTGGATAACGTACAAAGCATCAGTAAGAGCGCGTTTGTTGGTTGCGATGCTTTGGTAAGAATAACACTTCCGTTTGTTGGACAAAATGCGAGTGGTAAGGGTGCGACGTACTTAGGCTATATCTTTGGCGGGGCGAATACTAATTATGTTAATTATGTCCCAGAATCATTGAAAGAGGTAATCATCACCGAAGGGGCGAGCATCGACGGAGGGGCGAGCATCGAAAGTGGTGCATTCTATAGATGCAGCGGTTTGACAAGCATAACGATCCCGGACAGCGTGACGAGTATAGGCGATGGTACATTCTGGGGATGCAGCGGCTTGACCGATGTGTATTACATGGGAGATTTAGCGGGATGGATGAATATAGAGTTTGGCTCTTCCAGTGCGAGTCCGATGTATTATGCCGACAATCTCTATATCAATGGAGAGTTGTTGAAAGATGTCATTATTCCGGATAGTGTGACAAGCATCGGTAGTGGTGCGTTCTATGGTTGTGACGGTTTGACAAGCGTCGTGATCCCGGATAGCGTGACAAGCATCGGCGGAAGTGCATTCTCCAATTGCAGCGCTTTGACAAGCGTTACGATAGGCAACGGCGTGACCAGCATCGGCAACAGCGCATTCTACAATTGCAGCGCTTTGACAAACGTCACGATTGGGGAAGGTGTGAAAAACATCGACGAGTATGCATTCTACGGATGCAGTGGGATTACCCAAACCGAAAACGGTGTCAGCTATGTCGATGATTGGGTGATTGATTGTGATGAATCGGTTACAAGTGTTCAATTGCGTGAAGGTACAAGGGGTATCGCAGATAACGCATTCGCAGGTTGCTATAGTTTGGCAAGCATCACGTTTCCAAACAGTGTGACAAATATTGGCAACCTCGCACTTTCCGAATTTAGTTCGCTGTACTATGATGATGGCACAGCGTTGTATCTTGGAAATGATACAAATCCCTATGTAATTCTTGTCGAGGTGAGCGATAAGAGCATTACATCATTTGAAGTTAATGCTCAAACAAACATTATTTATGATGGCGCATTTTCGGGTTGCTCGAGCTTGATAAGTGTCACGATCGGGGAAGGTGTGACAAGCATCGGCAACAGCGCATTCTACGAATGCAGCGGTTTGACAAGTGTCACGATTCCCGGCAGTGTGACCAGCATCGGTGAGGATGCATTCTACGGATGCAGCGGGTTGACAAGCGTTACGATTGGGGACGGCGTGACCAGCATCGGAGAGAGAGCATTCTACAATTGCAGCGGGTTGACAAGCATAACGATTCCGGACAGCGTGACAAGCATCGGCAGTAGTGCATTCTCCGGATGCAGCGGTTTGACAAGCGTTACGATTGGGGAAGGTGTGAAAAGCATCGGTGAGTATGCATTCAACGATTGCAGCGGTTTGACGGATGTCTACTATCAAGGTGATTTGTCTGGATGGTCAGAGATAGAGTTTGATCATGAAGGAAACATATATAACCTCGCGGCTAATCCGATGGCGTACGCTGATAATCTCTATATCAACGGAGTGTTACTGGAAGGAGAGATTGTTATCCCGGAAGGTACGGAAAAGATAAGTGCTCATGCGTTCCACAATTGCAACGTTTTGACGAGTGTCACGATCCCCGACAGCGTGACCAGTATCGGAAGAGGAGCATTCTATAGTTGTGACGGTTTGACAAGCGTCACGATCCCGGACAGCGTGACAAGCATCGGCGAGTATGCATTCTCCTATTGCAACAGTTTGACAAGCGTCACGATTACTGGCAGCGTGACCAGCATCGGCGAGTATGCATTCTACAGTAGCGGTTTGACAAGTGTCACGATTGAAGAAGGCGTGACCAGCATCGGCGAGCATGCATTCTCCTATTGCAGAGGGCTGACAAGTGTCACCATCCCAGATAGTGTTGTATGGATAGGCGATGGCGCATTTAGTTCTTGTGGTGCTGTCGAATATATAGGTGATATTGGATATGTTGACGGGTGGGTTGTTGATTCGGACAGCTGGATTTATTATGTTGATATAGAATATGGGACCAGGGGTATTGCTGAGGATGCTATATCTGATTATGACAATCAAAGCATCTATATTCCGATAACAGTAAAGAAAATTTGGCTGAGGCAAGGAGCTTATGATCAAGAGGTGAATGTTTACTATGACGGTACTATGTCGCAGTGGGAATCGCTGGATAAAATATTATACGTAGCTGAAAAGATGAATATTATATGTTCAGACGGTACAGTCACGGTTTACAAAACGTATTAAAGCGTAGAACTCGGCAAGAGAGCGGACCTTTTCGGGTCCGCTCTCTTTGTGGTTTTTTGCGATTTTATTGTGGTTTGTCGATGGTTTTCGGCGTTTGCCAAAAGCCTATTTACATTACTCTCCGACCAACACCTTTTCGATCTCGACGACATAGACGTCGTGCAGGTCGCCGTTCGGATAGTTGAGTTTGATCAGGCTTTGGTCGAAGAAGCCGTCCTTTGTCAAAGTTTGGCGGTACAATTTGCGGCAGACCAGCGTCATCTTTGCGCGGTCGAAGACGGGCGCGCCGTCGACGGAGGAGTAGATCAAATTTTGTTTGGCGAGTTTGTCCTCGTCGCGGCCCGACGTCCTGCCCATATAGGTCAGCATTGCGCGTTCGTCGTCGGCGAAGAAGGACAGCGACAAGGTGTCCGCCTTGTCGATCAATGTCTTTGTGAAGCGCTGCGGGCGGATGAAGACGAACGCGACGCATTTGTTCCACAATACGCCCATGCCGCCCCAAGACGCGGTCATCGCGTTGGCGCGTCCGTCCGCCTCGGCGGCGACGAGCATCCAATCCTTGCCGATCGCGTCAAAGACGTTGCGGCTCATTTGTTGCGGTTTGATCTCTTTCATATTTCACCTCGCGGATATTGTAGCGCACTTTTGCGCAAAAATCAAGCGCGGTGCATATACTACAAACATTGAGGGCAATATGCAAGGAAAGAGGGAAAACGTCAGCATCTCGCCGCTCGCGAAGGTCGCGCAAAGCGCAAAGATCGCGCCGGGGGTGACCATCGAGGGGAAGAGCGTGATCGGAGAGGGGGCGGTGATACGCCCCGGGTGTATCATCGAAGACAGCGTCATCGGCGCGCGCACCGAGGTGACTGCGTCCGTATTGACGGGCGCGAAGGTGGGCGAAGATTGCACGGTCGGTCCTTTCGCCTATTTGCGCAAGGGCGCGGACATCGCGGACGGCTGCCGCATCGGCGACTTTGTCGAGGTCAAGAATGCGCGCGTCGGCGAGGGCACCAAGGTCGCGCATTTGACCTATGTCGGCGATTGCGAGATAGGCAAAGGGTGCAACATCGGCTGCGGCGTCGTCTTTGTCAACTATGACGGCAAGCGCAAAAACCGCACCGTCGTCGGCGATCGCTGTTTCATAGGCAGCAATTGCAATATTATCGCACCCGTGTCGATAAAAGACGGTTGTTACATCGCCGCCGGCACGACGGTGACCGACGACGTCGGCAAAGACGACTTGGTGATCGGCAGGGTCAGACAGGTCGTCAAGCCCGGCAGGGCAAGGGGGAGATTTTGTTGAAATTCGGTACGGACGGCATCAGGGGGAGATATCCCGATCGGCTCGGCGAAGACACCGCGCGCGAGCTTGCGGCGGCGTTGTGCGCGCGGCAGCCGGGCTGTATGGCTGTGGTCGGCAGGGACACGCGCCCGTCGGGCGAGGCTTTGTCCGAGGCGTTTTGCGAGGCGCTCGCCGCTCACGGCGGGATAGCGGTCGACGTCGGAGTCATGCCCACCGCCGGCATCGCGTATATGACTTCGCGCTACGGCGCCGATCGCGGAGTGGTCGTCAGCGCGTCGCACAATCCCGCCGAGTACAACGGACTCAAAGTGTTCGGCAAGGGCGGGCTCAAAGCGTCCGAGGACGACGAGCGTGCGCTCGAAGCGGCAAGACCGACTGCGCCGATCGGCGGAGGCAGAGTGCTGCGCGCACCCTATGCGGCGGAGAGCTATGCCGCGTTTGTCGCCGAAGAGCGCGATCTTGGCGGAATGAAGGTGTTGCTCGATTGCGCCCACGGCGCGGCGGGCGCCGTCGCAAAGGCGGCGTTTGAGACCGCCGGCGCGCGCGTCACCGCGATCAATGCGGATGGCGACGGAGCGCACATCAACGATCGTTGCGGCGCGCTGCACGCCCGCCTTCTCGCCGGCAGGGCGGCGCGCTTCGACGCGGTGTTTGCGTTCGACGGCGACGCGGACAGAGTGATCGCTTTGCGCCCCGACGGTGTGCTCGTAGACGGCGATCACATCCTTGCGATGCTCGCCGATTTTATGCACAAAAGCGGACGGCTGATGCATGATACGGTCGTCGGTACGGTGATGACCAACACCGGCGTGGAGCGCTGTCTGGGCGAGAGGGGGATATCCCTCGTGCGCACCGCCGTCGGAGACAAGTATGTGCTGGACGAGATGCTGCGCGAGGGCTACAATCTCGGCGGCGAGCAGGCGGGGCATGTCATCATGACCGACATCTTGCCGACAGGCGACGGCATCGCGACCGCACTTGCACTGTGCAACGTCATGCAAAAGAGCGGCAAAGGACTTGCCGAACTCGACGCCGCGCGCGACTTTCCGCAATGTTTGATCAACGTGCCCGCCGACGCGAGGGCGCTGAGCGGCGCGCACTTCCGTGCTTTCGAGCGCGATGTTCGCGCGAACTATCCCGATTGCCGCATAGTGATCCGCCCCTCGGGCACCGAGCCGTTGGTGCGCATTCTTGCCGAGTGCGAAGACGCGACGCGTGCCGCCGAAGCCGCTGACGCGCTCGCCGCGGCGTTGAAGGGGAGCGCTCAAAGTCAAAGTTTTTCGCGTTGAAGTTTGAGCCGGCGGCGACCGCAAGACAAGCGGCCGCCGTCGCTTTTTTGCCTCTTTTGCGCCGTTTGAGTGCGGGTTCGGACGCGCTTGCGAAGTTTCGGCAAGTATCGAGAGTTATCCCTGTTTTGCTAAAAAGAGGCAAAACGAACGTCTTTGCGCGGCAAAATGCATATTTTCCGCGCTTTTTTAGCGCAAAATATCGTCTCCAAACACACATTTGACATCATATATATAATATTGATTCTTTTTTAGCGCGTACACGCGCCCGTCTTTGTCGCGCACGCCCGTGCACGGGCGAAGGTTTGCGATTTTTTTTGCTTTAAGAGAGATCTGAATTGAGACGGTCGCGTCGGCAAGCCGTTTGAGCGGCATTTTGAACGCGTCGGTATTGCTTGAGCGCAAAGCGTGCCGGCATGTTCGCCGTCTCGGCTGCCGTCGTTTTGAAGTTTGAAAGATGTTCATTTTTTTGAGCAGTGCCGCATTCCGTCATATCGGGTCTGACTGCCGGGCGCGGCTGTATCTTGCGCGCGGCAAAGTTTTCCCTATGCTCGGCGGCGTTTGTCGCGTGTATCTTCTCTTGAAGTTTTGATGCAAATTCGACCCGTTTGAGCGGAGATGGCTGACGATGAGGCTGTTGCGTTTGGGGGCAGGGGGCGTATGACGAAAGACCGACATTGAGGCGTCGGTGCAGGGCGGCGGGAGCTGTGCGATCGCAAGTGCGGCGGTGTTCGAGAATGCTTGGTGAGAGAAAAATTTTGGCGTAAAGAGAGGCGGAAAAATCGCCCTTGCAACCTTAAAATAACCTTTAAGTTGCAAGGTTTTTTGCGAAAAACGAGGGCAAAAACAGCGTCTCAAATTATGCATAAAGCGGTAAAAATTTTCTGTAAAATATGGACAAAATGGGTGCGCAAAGTCTGTCAAGGGTCTGTGCCGACTTTTTTGAAAGTTTTGAATAATTTTTGAGATAATGCCCAAATATGCCCGATTTGTCCTGTAATATCCGCCGTTTTGAAAAATTTTACATAAATTTTACATTCGGCGACTTGAAATGCGTCACTTGCCGTGATATTATGTAATAGAACAATTATACGCGTCGTATGCGCGTGTAAGAAAAACGATTTCGGAGGAAATGGTTATGAGGAAGAACAGACTTCTGCTTTGCATAGCGCTCATGCTTGTGTTCGCTATGTCTTTGGCGATGTTTGTGGCATGTGCCGACGATCAGACCGAACAACCGGTCGACCCCGGCACCACCGACACTCCCGGCACCGATACTGACGGTCCCACGGGCGGTATCACGATCGGAGGCGGCAGCACCGTCGTTGACGGCGACACTGTCACCGTGAACGGTCTTTCCGCTCAAAAGGAGTTTGTCATCAACGGCGGCGTCACAGACTTCGCGGTTTTTTGTCGAGACGACTTCCGGCAAGCAGCCCGTCAGCGATTATGAGTACTACGCCGGCGCGGACAACAAGGGCGTCGTCTATCTCTATTCTCCGTCGACCGGCTGGCCCAAGAGCGGCGTGGTCGTCATTGAACTTTACAACGGCGCCTATCTCGAAGACTATCCCGACGCAAAGGTGTTGAAGTTCACCGTCGCCAGAGAGTCGAACGGCGTTCAAGTGATCGACGGCATCAGGGTCTACGACGCGGCGAGAGCCAATGTCAAAGTGACCAACACCGACGAGTACGGCGATACTTACGGCAGCGTCACCTTGGTGGGCATGTCCAGAGGCTTTGAAAAGGATGAGGTCTTCATCATCGAGAACGAGGACGGCACACAGGCTGCGTTCAAGGCTCTTGACGACGAGGCTCCGACTGCGGGCGTCGTCACCGTCAACTTCATCAAGCCCGAGCTCACCGAGGTGTTTGAGAAGTTTGACGTCAACACGACCACCGCGCTCAACGAAGACAGCATGATCGTCATCGAGGAGAACCTCGAAGAGCAATTGAACAACAGCGAGATCGGATTGGCTGCGATCGACATCTTCCAGTCCGCGCCCGAGTTCGGCGTCAATGTCGACTTGGTCGACGGCGTGCTCAAGGTCGACATCACGATCACCGTTCCCAATGTTGTCGCGATCAACGGTCAAGCCAACAGCGACCTCGTGATCAATTTGCACAACGACATGACCGTCAATCTCAATGCCGACATCGACATTGACACGATCAGCGAAGATTTCGACATTTCCGCGGACATCAAAAACGATATGACCGCGACCGTCACCCTCGGCGCAAACGCCAACGTCAGCCAGATCGCCAATGTTCAGGACTTGTTCTCCAAGCTGGTGGCTCTTGCCAACAGCTCCAACGAGAACCCGACCGCGATCTCGCTCTTCAAGTGGACGCTGCCCATCGGCAACGGCGTCGCCTCGATCAGCTATGACGCGGATCTCGTGTTTGCGTTCAACTTCTCCGGCAAGATCGGCGTTGAAGCTCAAGCGACCCTCGACTACACCGTCGGCGCCAAGTACTCCGAGGAGACCGGCATCGAGATGTACAGCGAAGAGAGCGAAGACAACGGCTTCCACGACCTCACCGTCGACCTCTACGGTATGGCGGAACTCAAGGTCGGCATCGATCAAAGAGTCAGCTTCGACATCCTTGCGGGCGTGCTCGGCATCGGCTTGCAGGCGGAGCTCGGCAACTACAACAGAATTTACGGTTACGGCGTGACCACCAACCTCATCAACGACCTCATCAACGACGAAGAGGACGCCGAAGAGGACGCGATGAACGGCGGCGTCTACTTTGTCGGCGGCTTCTACTACGACGTCAACCTCACCTACGGTCTCAAGATCGGCAGCTTGCTCAATGTCAGCGACAAGGCGGACATCGCGGCGGGCGAAGTCGAGCTCTATGACGCCGGCAACAGATATGTCGAAGTCGGTCTCGTTCAGACCGCCGACGCCGTCGCTTTGACCGCGAAGCAATCGCTTGTCCCGGCGATCTATGAAGTCGAGTTGTTCGACCTCGTCACTCAGACCGAGAGCACCGCTCCGATCGACGCGTCCGAGCTCGTGTTCACCGGCGCGGATGGATTGACCTTTGACGGCAGCGTCGTCAACGTCAACGAAGGCGAGAACGATGTGAACACCGTGGTCACCGTCAAGTACGGCAACTTCGATTCCGTCAAGACGACCTACACCTTCTCGGCGAAAAAGCCGATGCTCGATGTCGACAACGGCACCGTTGACAAGGCTTCCAAGGTCATCACGGACAAGGTCGTCACGATCACCTATGACGGCATCACCAAGGAGATGATCTCCGTCAGCGACAATGTCGTCGTCAAGAGCATTGTCGTCAATGACAACGAAGCTGTCGTCACCTTGGACGGCAGAGAGCTGCTCAAGCTCGAGACCGGCGTCCAAGACGTGGTCTTCACCGTGGACGGATATGAACTGACCTATGCGCTCGCGCTTGAGAACACCGTCTTGGCGACTCAATTCCGTGAAGGCAACACCTATACGATCTTCACCGCGGATCAGGTCAAGGATCTGGCAAACCACGGCACCTATGCAGACATGACCCTCGTCATCACCGATGACATCGACCTCGGCGGCGCGACGATCGCTCCGATCGCCAACTTCGAGGGCACGATCGAGGGCAGCAACAAGACCATCTCCGGATATGTGATCGACAGCATGAGCGGCAACAACGCTGCGTTCATCGCGGTCAACAACGGTGAGGTCAGGAACCTGACTCTGGACGGCACCGTCAAGGTCGCGTTCGACGGCAAGACCGGCAACGACTACAAGGTCGCGGGTCTCGCGGCTGTCAACAACGGTACGATCAAGAACGTCACCGTCAAAGGCGTCGTCGACGTCGAGTCCAACAGCCTGTCGGCGTTCATCGACATCGACGCGGCTATGGTCGCGGCTACCGGCAATGTGCCCGTTGAGTCGACCGCCGAAGGCACCGTCAATGTGACCGTTGCGTTCGACCTCGCCAACGTCACCGTCAATGCGGGCGGTCTCACCTCGACCGCGGCTGCGGACGGAGTGACCGTGAGCGTCGACTGCGTCAACGGCAGAACCAACCCGATCTTCACAAAGGTCAACATCGCCTAATATCCGGCGATAAACACAACAAGGGACCGCTCGAACAGGGCGGTCCCTTTTGCGACTTCAAAAATCGCAAAAGCGCAAGCAGGCTCGCATAAAAAATTGATCAAATGCGGTGCCGACGCGGTAGGAACGGAGACGAACATCCAACGGACAAGGGCGGAAACGGTGCAGGTCAAGCGCATCTTGATGTATTCTTGATCGTAATTATAGAACACATCGACCGGGTAACATTTGCAAAGGTCAAGCGCGTCTCGACGGAGCAGCCGAGGGAGCCGAAGCGAAGCAAAGAGTGAAGACATCGCGCAGACGGCAATGCGCAAATCGCGTTCACAAGCATGTTTTGCCAAAAGCAACTGCGTGGCTTGACCAAGCTTGTTTGGGTAAAAGCAACAACCATTGCGGCCAAACGGCGGCGCGATCGCCTGATTTGAACGGCAATGGGGCAGTGAATTATTGTTTGTTTGAGATCTTAGCAAAGCACATTGGAGATCGATAAATTAACAGCAATTGACAGAGGATGGATTGATGATCGTTTGGGAAAAGATGTATTGATTTGTTGCCAAATTTATGATACGATAAAAGTGAAAATCGATCAGTGAGGGTTTTCAAGGAGGAAAAGTATGAGGATAGTTTCTACTAAATTGGCATTAAAAGCAGACTTTGAAAAAGATGATTTTTACGCGATTTTGTCATCGTGGTTTAGAGAGAATAAAATATATACCGCTGTCGGTGAACTTTTTATGTTGGCAGAAAATAAGGACAATGCAAAAGTAGAAGCGCAGTTCAGTACGGTGGAAACTTTTACGGCTGAGCGTAACGGAGTTGAATATTTGCTATTCAAAGTGACCCATGAGCATTATCAGCAGAAATGGGCGACAGAAGTCATATATAGAACCGACAGAAACAAAAAAGATGTAATCATACACATCAACTGTTCGGGCGATATTACGCGTTTTGAGAATGTACCTGTTGCAAGGTTAGGAATAATACGAAGTTTCGTAAACAGCGGAAAACTTGAGTCCTCTGTTTTCCCTGTCGCAGAAAAGCCGTTGTATTTGACAAGTGAAAAAGTCGAGTGGTTGGCGCGTATGATGAACGGTAATTACGAATGTGAGTTGCCGCTGATATTTGTGTCAAAGATATTTAATACGGCAGGCTATCAAATTAATGTCGATTTCGTAGCGCAACGGCTCGCAGGCATGGCATATGTGTTGGCGGAGAAGGGAGATGATTTTGTTGAAGAGCTGAGGAATAAAACGTCAGGGCGTAATCCTTATAACGGACATATTCGAGTATATTACAAAGGCGGCGCTTCAAAAGAATACTATCAGAGAGCCGGACGAGGTAACTCGATTGATAACGATATCATAAAAAATATCATGGAGTATGTAACGGCTCAGGCAGATAAGGAGGATATTACTTGGGATGCATTTTACAACGATAGAGTCTCCGTTCATATGAAGGAAAATAACGAAATACTGGATGAAGCTCTTAATGAAAACGGTTCGTTGGCAGAGCAATTGAATGAAGCAAAGGAAAAGATACGAAGACTCGTCGAAGAAAATAGCAGTTTGAATGCACAAAAGGATGCGTTAAAGAAAGCTCTTTGCAATGCAACGGAAAGGCGATTGATCGAGCAAGCGGATATTCCGGAATTTTTCGACGGGGAGCAATATGACCTGATAGTTTCGGCTTTGAAAAAAGCACGCGCGTTCTATGGCGAAGATTCGCGAGCGTACGAACTTTTGAACGGTATTCTAGCAAATAACGAGATAATCGGGAATGGAGATCATATGGAAGAGATCGTCAAGAAGGTGCTCTCTTCGGGGGAAAATCCGACAGAGAGAGATTTTGTTGCATTGAAGGCGGTTGGATTTGAAGTGGTGTCGGACAACAATCATTACAAGTTGGTGTACAAAGGGAATGCTAAGTATACTTTTAGCCTGTTCAAGACGGCAAGCGACAGACAGCGCGGAGGAAAGAACAATGTTTCGGATATCTTGAAGAGGCTGAGCGTATACAAGTAAAGGGAATAGACGAGCCAGTCATAGGCGTTGTTTTGCAAGAACGACCGTGATCAAGATGGATGCGATCGATGAAAAGCAATATCGCCGATAATCACTGCATAAAAGCGGCTGTCGATCGGGATATGCACGGAAAATATACGTTCGCTGTTGACCTCGGCAGGCGGAGATAGTATAATGGAAGAAAGGAGAAAGCTATGAAAAAACTTGCGACGATTTTGACTATCACGCTCGCCGCCGTTTTGGCGCTCGCGGTGTTCGCCGCGTGCGGCGAAGAGGATAACCGCGTATTTGCGGTCAATTCCGCAAATGAAGAATACGGACTTTGGTGGTACGGACCCGACGGCAGCGACGACACCGTCGTGCGTGCGTCCGATTCGCTTTCGCTCGACTATTACGATCCGTCCAAGCCCACGGTCGTCTATTCGCACGGGCTCAAGATGGGCGAGCCGCTCGAGCTGCTCAAACCCGTCCAAAAGGCTGTGAATATGGTCAAAGACAAAGAGGGCATAGATCTCACCGCCGAATACGGCAGCTATGCCAAACAGCTCAAAGATCTCGGCTACAACGTCGCGTATTTTCGTTGGACGAAATATGCCGGATCCCTGATGGGCAACGAACAGATGATCTGGATGCCGTACACCAACAAGAAAGGTGCGATCGAGCAGCTCAAGCAAGATCTGCCGGGCGTGTCGCTTGCCGGCGAGTTCGCGCGCGAGTTCGTCACCTCGATGAGGGGATATCAGGGCAAGCCCGTCTACTTCATAGGGCACTCGTTCGGCGCGCAGATGGTCACCGCCGCGGCGCGCACTCTGTACGGAATGTCCGAATCGGGCATGCTCGCAAACACGAACATTTTGCCCGGCAGACTTTTGCTTGCCGACCCGTATATCCCGGGCGGGGCGATGTATGCGATGTCGGGATCGGCTGATATTATCGACCTTGACTTCACGGGCAAAGACGCCGCCGATGTGATGGCGGAATCGCTTGTCTATCTCAATCAAAAGGGCGTGGCGTCCGACCTCTATTGCGCAATGCCGGTGGCGTATCGCATGTACGGCGACGGCCGTCCCGAGATCGACGAGATGCTTTTGGAAAACACCAATTACATCGTGATGACGAAGCTCAATGAACTCTACGGCGATGTCGGCGACGTGCATAACGTCGCGCGCGATTGGGTGTGGTGCGAGTTCCTCGCGAGCGTGAAGGGCGAACTCGGCGACGACGTCTATCCGCTCCCGACCGCCGATCCTGCCGAGGCGAGAGAGTACGGGAAGTACAGCGCGACCTCTGCGTTCGACTTTCCCGAAGTGACGATCGCAAGTCTTGCAGAGAGAGCCTGACCGCTCCGCCGCCCATGCTCGAACGACGCAGATCCATTGAAAATTTTGCGCAAAAGAGAGGCGCGCGGGTATGCGGTCGCGGCGCTGCAAATGCCGTCGGCGACGCGAGCGAGGCGTCGGACATACAGGACATTCGGGACGCGGAGACCGCGTCCCTCTTTGAATGGCGGCGGAGTGTGAATATTTATGCGAAATATTCGGTATATTTTGTATAAATATACAAGACCGTGAATAATTAAACGTGCAAGAGCGAGTATTTTTGAATATTTATAAAAAATTGTATTCAAACGCTTGCTTTTGGACGTACATTGTACTAATATATCAATATCAACTTTGAGAGGTGTCTTATGGCAAACAAGATAAAGAAAGTGGTTTTGGCTTATTCGGGCGGTTTGGACACGTCCATAATCATCCCGTGGCTCAAAGAGAATTACGACGGCTGCGAGGTCATCGCGGTCGCGGGCAACGTCGGTCAGGGCAAGGAGCTCAAGGGTCTTGAAGAGAAGGCGATCAAGACGGGCGCGAGCAAGCTGTACATCGCCGATCTCACCGACGAGTTCGTCGACGACTATGTCTTCCCGACGCTCAAAGCGGGCGCGGTCTATGAGGGCAAGTACCTGCTCGGTACCAGCTTTGCGCGCCCCGTCATCGCCAAGAAGATCGTCGAGATCGCGCTCAAAGAGGGTGCGGACGCGATCTGCCACGGCTGCACGGGCAAGGGCAACGATCAGGTCCGTTTCGAGCTGACGATCAAGGCGTTCGCGCCCAACATGAAGATCATCGCGCCGTGGCGTATTTGGGACCTCAAATCGCGCGACGAGGAGATCGACTACGCCGAGGCGCACAACGTGCCGCTCGCGATCAGCCGCGAGACCAATTACAGCAAAGACAAGAACCTTTGGCACCTTTCGCACGAAGGTCTCGACCTCGAGGACCCGGCAAACGAGCCGATGTACGACAAGATCCTCGAACTCGGCGTCAGCCCCGAGAAGGCTCCCGACAAGCCGACGTATGTCACCATTTCGTTCGAGAAGGGCGTGCCCGTCGCGATCGACGGCGTCAAGATGAAGGGCAGCGACATCGTCGCGAAGCTCAACGAGCTGGGAGGAGCCAACGGCATCGGCATCGCCGACATCGTCGAGAATCGTCTTGTCGGCATGAAGTCGCGCGGCGTCTACGAGACCCCCGGCGGCACGATCCTCTATCACGCTCACGAGGTGTTGGAGACGCTGTGCCTCGACAAGGAGACGATGCATTTCAAGCAGCACGTCGCCGTCAAGTTCGCCGACCTCGTCTACAACGGACAATGGTTCACCCCGCTGCGCGAGGCGCTGTCCGCGTTCGTCGACAGCACTCAGCAGACGGTCACCGGCGACGTCAAACTCAAGCTGTACAAGGGCAATATCATCAACGCCGGCGTCACCTCGCCCTATTCGCTCTATGACGAGGACATCGCGACCTTCGCCGAGGACGACGTCTACGATCAAAAGGACAGCGCGGGCTTTATCAACCTGTTCGGTCTGCCGATCAAAGTTCAGGCGATGATGAAGCAAAGGCAAAAGGACAACAAGTAATGGCAAAACTCTGGAAGGGCAGGTTCTCCAAAGAGCTCGACTCGAGGGTCAACGACTTCAACAGTTCGGTGTCGTTCGACAGCGCGATGTACCGTGAGGACATCACCGGCAGCATCGCGCACGTCTCGATGTTGGGCAGGCAGGGGATCATTGCCGCCGATGACGCAAAGAAGATCGCAAGCGAACTTGCCGCAATACTCGACGACATCGACGAGGGCAAGCTGACGATCGATCCCGAGGCGGAAGACATCCATATGTTTGTCGAAGAGGAGCTGACAAAGCGCCTCGGTTCGACGGGCAAAAAGCTGCACACCGCGCGCTCGCGCAACGATCAGGTCGCGGTCGATCTGCGCATGTATCTGCGCAAGCGCATAGATGAGATCTGCGGCATGCTGCGCAAGCTGATCGAGACGCTCGTCGCGATCGCCGAGAATAATCTCGAGACGGTGATGCCCGGGTACACGCACCTGCAACGCGCTCAACCGATCACGCTCGCGCACCACATGATGGCGTATGTCGAGATGTTCAAGCGCGACATGACGCGCATGTTCAACTGCTTCGAGCTGATGAATTTCAGCCCTCTCGGATGCGGTGCGCTCGCGACGACGACCTACCCGATCGACCGCGGATTCACCGCGAAGATGCTGGGCTTCGACGCGCCGTGCGCGAACAGCTTGGACGGGGTGTCCGACCGCGACTATTGCGTGGAATTCTGCGCGGCGTCGGCGCTGACGATGACTCATCTGTCGAGGCTGTCCGAAGAGATCGTGCTGTGGTGCAGCTGGGAGTTCAAGTTCGTCGAACTCGACGACGCATATGCGACGGGCAGCAGCATCATGCCGCAAAAGAAGAACCCCGACATCTGCGAATTGATCCGCGGCAAGACGGGGCGCGCGGTCGGCGATCTGACGACGCTTTTGACGATGCTCAAAGGTTTGCCGCTCGCGTACAACAAAGACATGCAGGAGGACAAAGAGGCGGTGTTCGACAGCGTCGACACCCTCAAACAATGCCTCTCCATCATCGTCCCGATGTTGGCGACGGCAAAGTTCCTTCCCGAAAACATGCTCGCCGCCGGCAAGCGCGGCTTTATCAACGCGACCGATTGCGCCGACTATCTGGTCAAGAAGGGGATGCCCTTCCGCGACGCTTACGGAGTGGTCGGACGGCTCGTCGCGCTGTGCGTGGAGAGGGGCGTGACGCTGGACGCGCTGCCGCTCGATGACTACCGCAAAGAGAGCGAACTGTTCGACAAAGACGTCTATGAGGCGATCGACCTCATCACCTGCGTCAAGGGCAGGAACGTCGTCGGCGGTCCCGCGCCGCAGGCGGTGAAAAAGCATATCGAGCAAATCAAGAACACGGTTTTGAAACCGATCGAAGAACAATGATAAAAGCAGGAATAGTGGGAGCGACCGGCTATGCCGGAGCGGAACTCGCGAGGTTGCTGTGCACTCATCCCGAGGCGCGGCTCGTCGCGGCGTCGTCGGTCAGCTTCGAAGGCAAAAAGTTGAGCGACGTATATCCCAACCTCTTCGGGGTATGCGACATATTGCTTGAAGACGAGGACGCGGTCGTCGCGAAGAGCGACGTAGTGTTTGCGTCTCTGCCGCACGGACTGAGCGAGGCCCTCGCCGGCAAGTGCGTCGCCGCGGGCAAGAAGTTGATCGACCTCGGCGCGGACTTCCGTCTGGACAGCGAAGAGGAGTACAACAAGTGGTACGGCAAGGCGTATCTTCGCCCCGATCTGCACGCGCAGTCGCTGTATTGCATTCCCGAATTGCATCGCGCGCTCTACAACGGGCAGCCGATCATAGGCAACCCGGGGTGCTATCCGACCTCGGTCGCGCTCGGCGCCGCGCCGCTGCTCAGGGCAAAACTCGTCTCCGGCTCGGTCGTCGTCGACAGCAAGTCGGGCGTGACAGGCTCGGGCAGAGGGCTTTCGGACACCACGCACTATCCCAATTGCAACGAGGCGTTTTCCGCCTACAAGGCGGCGGCGCACAGGCATACGCCCGAGATGGAGCAGACGCTGTCCGCGTTGGCGGAGAGCGAGGTCAAGGTGACTTTTGTGCCGCACCTTTTGCCCGTCAACAGGGGCATTGAGACGACGATGTATTTCGATCTTACGGCGGACGTCACCGCCGAGGAGCTGCACAAGCTGTATGCCGACTTCTATCGCGGCGAAAAGTTCGTCCGCGTGCTGCCTCTCGGCAGGGCGGCGAACATTCGCGACGTCAAGGCGTCAAACTTCTGCGACATAGGCGTGTTCGTCGACGCTCACGCCCGCAAGGCGGTGATCACGAGCGCGATCGACAACATGGTCAAAGGCGCCGCCGGTCAGGCGATACAGAATATGAATTTGATGTTCGGCATCAAGGAGGAGAGCGGATTGGAACTCGTTCCGCCCGCGTTTTGAGATGAAGGAAATCACGGGAGGCGTGTGCGCGCCGCAGGGCTTCAAAGCCGCGGGTGTACATTGCGGGATCAGAAAGAACAAGAGCAAGCGCGACCTCGCGCTCATCGTCAGCGACCGCCGCGCGGCGGCTGCCGGCGTCTATACGCGCAACAAGGTCAAGGGCGCGCCTATCGCCGTCACCAAGGCGCATATCGCCGACGGCTTTGCGCGTGCGATAGTCTGCAACAGCGGCAACGCCAATACCTGCAACGCCGACGGCGTGCAAAAGGCGGAGCAAATGTGCCGCCTCGTCATGCGCGATTCGGGCATTGACGAGAACGACGTCATCGTCGCTTCGACGGGCGTGATCGGGCAGATCTTGCCCATCAAGCCCATCGACGCCGCGATGCCCGCGCTGGTCAAGGCGCTCAAAGAGGACGGCAGTTCGGACGCCGCCGAGGCGATCATGACCACCGACACGGTGAAGAAGGAGTTCGCCTGCGAGTTCGAACTTGGCGGCAAGACCTGCCGCATAGGCGCGATCGCCAAGGGCAGCGGCATGATCCATCCCAATATGGCGACGCTGCTTTGTTTTGTCACTTCCGACGCCGCGATCTTGCCCGAGATGCTCGCAGAGGCGCTCAAAGAGGTCATCGACGACACTCTCAACATGGTCAGCATCGACGGCGACAGCTCGACCAACGACATGGCGATGATCGTCGCCAACGGCGCGGCGGAAAATGCGCCCATCGACGCGAAGGGAGCCGATTACGAGATGTTCAAGACGGCGCTGCTTTCGGTGATGACGCGCGTGTCGCGTGCGATCGCAAAGGACGGCGAGGGCGCGACGAGGCTGGTCGAGTGCAAGGTGCAAGGCGGCGCGGACGTCAAGTCCGCAAAGGCGATCGCCAAGAGCGTCGTATGCAGTTCGCTGCTCAAAGCCGCGATGTTTGCCGCGGACGCCAATTGGGGACGCATATTGTGCGCGATCGGCTATGCCGACGCCGTCTGCGACATCACCAAGGTGGGCGTCAAATTGTGTTCGCGCGCCGGCTCGGTCACCGTCTGCGAGGGCGGCAACGGCGTGGAATTTTCGGAGGACGAGGCAAAGAAAGTGCTGTCCGAAGACGAGGTCACGATTGACGTGACATGCGGCGACGGCGGTGCGTCGGCGACCGCGTGGGGATGCGACCTCACCTATGACTATGTCAAGATAAACGCAGATTACAGGACGTAAACATGGATATCGCAAGCAAGGCGCGCGTGCTCAGCGACGCGCTGCCCAACATCAGGAAATACAACGGCAAGGTCGTCGTCATCAAGTACGGCGGCAACGCGATGCTCGGCGACGAGCTCAAACACGCGGTGATGAGCGACATAGTCATGCTGTCGCTGATCGGCGTCAAGGTCGTGCTCGTCCACGGCGGCGGCCCCGAGATCTCGGAGATGCTCAAACGCGTCGGCAAAAAGTCGGAGTTCGTCGGCGGACTGCGCTATACCGACGGCGAGACCGCCGAGATCGTGCAGATGGTCCTTGCCGGTAAGATCAACAAAAACCTCGTGATGATGCTTGGCGAAAGCGGAGGCAAGGCGCTCGGGCTGTCCGGGATAGACGGCGGCATGCTCAAATGCGAAAAGCATAAGGGCGAGGTGGATCTGGGCTTTGTCGGCGACGTCGTCGACGTAGACGCCGGTCCCATCGAGGACGCGCTCGCCGGCGGATATATCCCCGTCGTCGCGACAGTGGGCACGGACGGCGAAGGCAACGTCTACAACGTCAACGCCGACACCGCGGCGGCGCGTATCGCGGCGGCAATGGGCGCGGAAAACCTCGTGCTGATGACCGACATTCGCGGGCTGTTGATGGACAAGGACGACGAGGATACCCTGATCGGCGAAGTGTACGTCTCGGACGTCCCCTCGCTCAAACGCAAGGGCATCATAAGCGGCGGCATGATCCCCAAGGTCGACTGCTGCGTCGAGGCGGTGCGCCGCGGCGTCAAACAGTCCATCATCATCGACGGGCGCATACCGCACTCCATTCTCATCGAGATGCTGACCAACGAGGGCGTCGGCACACTGTTCAAGTGATATGAAAGACATCAAATCGACCGACAGGCAATATGTGATGAACACCTATGCGCGCTTCGACCTGCTGATCGAAAGCGGCAAGGGCGCGATCTGCCGCGACGAAAAGGGGAACGAATATGTCGACTTTACGTCGGGCATAGGGGTCAATTGCCTCGGGTGGTGCGACGACGAATGGGCGGACGCGGTGTCCGCGCAGGCGCACAAACTCAATCACACCTCCAACCTCTACTATACCGAACCGTGCGCGCTCCTCGCGCAAAAGCTGTGCGCGCGCACCGGCTACGCCAAAGTGTTCTTCGGCAACTCGGGCGCGGAGGCGAACGAGGGCGCGATCAAGCTCGCGCGCAAATACTCATACGACAAGTACGGCGACGGCAGGTCCAAGGTCGTCACTCTCGTCAACTCCTTCCACGGCAGGACGATAAGCACTCTGTCCGCGACCGGACAGGACGGTTACCATAAATGGTTCTTCCCGTTCACCGGCGGCTTCGAACATGTGCCCGCAGGCGACCTCTACGCGCTCTCAAACGCGCTTGAAGGCGCGTGCGCGCTCGCCGTCGAGTTCGTGCAGGGAGAGGGCGGCGTCGTCGCTCTGGACGCGAATTTCGTCGCCGAGGCGTACGAGATGTGCCGCGCGCGCGACGTGCTGTTCGTCGCCGACGAGGTGCAGACGGGCATGGGCAGGACGGGCAAATTGCTCGCGTCGCAGCACTTCGGCATTCTGCCCGACATCACCACGCTCGCGAAGGGGCTGGGCGGCGGCTTGCCGATCGGCGCGGTGCTCGCCGGCGAAAAGGTCGCGAATACGCTCGGCGCCGGTATGCACGGCAGTACGTTCGGAGGCAATCCCGTCGTCTGCGCCGGTGCGAACGTCGTCGTCGACAGGCTGGACGACAAACTGCTCGCCGACGCGGCGCGCAAGGGAGAATATATACGCTCGAGGCTGGACGGATGCCCCGGAGTCAAGGCGGTGAGCGGGCTCGGGATGATGGTCGGCATCTTGCCCGAGACCAAAAAGGCGGCGGACATCGCGAAACAGGCGCTCGCAAAGGGGCTGCTCGTGCTGACCGCAAAGGACAGAGTGAGGCTGCTGCCCCCGCTGACGATAGACGACGCCGCGCTCGAAAAGGGCATGGATATCCTGACTTCGATACTCAAAGACTGAGGTGAAAATATGAAACATCTGCTCAAAATGGCGGACCTTGACGGCAAGGACATCATGTCCATCCTCAACCTCGCCGACCAACTCAAATACGAAAAACAGCACAACATCACCCACCATGTGCTCGCCGGCAAGACGCTCGGCATGATCTTCCAAAAGGCGTCGACGCGCACGCGCGTGTCCTTTGAAGTGGGAATGTATCAGCTGGGCGGAGAGGCGCTCTTCCTCTCGTCGTCCGACTTGCAGATCGGCAGAGGCGAGCCGATCAAGGATACCGCACGCGTGCTTTCGCGCTATCTCGACGGCATCATGATCCGCACCTTCAAGCAGAGCGACCCCGAAGACCTCGCCAAATACGGCAGCATCCCCATCATCAACGGCTTGACCGACTATGCGCATCCCTGCCAAGTCCTCGCCGACCTGATGACGATACGCGAACAAAAGGGCGCGTTCGACTCGCTCAAATTCTGCTATGTCGGCGACGGCAACAACATGGCGAACTCGCTGATCGTCGGCTGCCTGACGATGGGCATGCAGGTGTCTGTCGCTTGCCCCGACGGCTATCACCCCGACAAGACGGTGCTCGACTTTGCCGCCAAGTACGGCGACAAATTCAAGCTGACCGCGTCGCCCAAAGAGGCGGCGGAGGACGCGGACGTAGTCTATACCGACGTCTGGGCGTCGATGGGTCAGGAAAAAGAGGCGGAGATCCGCCGCAAGGCGTTCGCCGGCTATTGCGTGGACGGCGAGCTGATGAAGTGTGCCAAGGGCGACGCGATGGTGCTGCACTGCCTGCCGGCGCACAGGGGAGAGGAGATCTCGGACGAGGTCATCGAGTCCCACCCCGAGATCTTCGACGAGGCGGAGAACAGACTGCACGCCCAAAAGGCGGTGCTGGTCAAATTGCTCGCGCAATGAAAGAGAATGTGAACTTCGAGGTCGTCAAACTGACCGGCGGAGATTACGAAGAGGAGCACGCCTTCCTGACAAGATGCAGGAAGGCGTTGCGCCGCAAAACATTCTTTTATCCCTATACCGACGAACAGCTCAAAGCGGTGATGGAAGGCGGCGAGGCGTTCGGCGTGCGCGACCGAGGTAAACTGGTCGGCACGTTCAACATCGACCTCGACGAGGAGTATGCAAAAGAACTAGCAGCCGGCATCCGCAAAAGTACGAACGGCGCGGTCGACGTCGACGCCTGCTATGAGGCGAGCGGGCTGATGGTCGACGGCGCATATCGCGGAAAAGGGCTGGGAAAAACCTTGATGAAGGCGGTCACGGAGAGGGCGAACGAGCTCAAAATCGACCTGTGCGGAGTCGTCCATATCGAGAATCTTGCCAGCCTCAACACCTTTTTGGGGCAAAATTTCGTCATCGCGGGGCTGTTTGAGCTCAATTCGCGGTATATTTTCTTATATTTATTGAAAAAATTCGAAAAATCCTTTGAATTTGCTCAAGAATGTGATAGAATAAATGTAAGGAAATCGGACGCCGTCAAACAGGCGCTCGCGCAGGGGAAACTCGGCGGCGCGTTGGACGGGGACGAGATAGTTTTTTTCGAGACTAAGCCGGATATGGCTTAAAATAAAGCAATAGGGCATATGCCCGAGGAGGAAATGTTATGAACAAGAGCGAATTGATCGCTGCAGTCGCCGAGAAAGCCGGCGTTGCCAAGAGTGTTGCGGATGCTACCGTCAACGCGATGATCGATGCGGTTGCCGGCGCACTCAAGGCGGGCGACAAGGTTGCTATCGCGGGCTTCGGTAACTTCGAGGTCAAGGAGAGAGCCGCCAGAGAGGGCCGCAATCCCGCTACCGGCGAGGCTATCACCATCGCTGCGAGCAAGACGGTCGCCTTCAAGGCGAGCAAGGCTCTTAAAGAGAGCGTCTGAGTTTGTAACAAACACGAAAAAAGGACCGAGTGAGCTCGGTCCTTTTTTCATTGCGGAGGCACGGCGCGTCGCCAAATTCCTTGTTGCAAATGCAACATTTGTTATTTTTTCACCACAATATATGGTGGTGAACTTTTTCAAAATTGTGCTCAAAAGGCGTTGCTTTTTGCGCGCGGCTGTGCTATCATAATAGTGCAATATACGAGAGCCGCGTGCGACTGACGGTTTGACATGGTTTACCATGGTGGAGTTCGCGGTGAGCAGGTCGACCGTCTGGGCAACAGAAAAAATTTTTGCCGAGGCGGTATTTTATTGCTTCGGAAAGGAGATGTTTATGAGAGAAGAATGGCAGGGCTTCCGCGAGGGCAAGTGGTGCGACTCGATCGACGTCAGAGACTTCATTGTCTCCAACTACACCCCCTACGACGGAGACGCGGCGTTCCTCAAAGGAGCGACCGAAAGGACAAAGAAAATTTCCGCCAAGCTCAACGCTTTGCTCGTCGAGGAGGCGAAAAAGGGCGTGCTCGACGTCGACACCGAAAACGTGTCGTCCATCCTGACCTACGCCCCCGGCTATGTCGACAAGGACCTCGACATCATCGTCGGCTTGCAGACGGACGCGCCGCTCAAGAGAGCGGTCAATCCCTTCGCCGGCATCAGGATGTGCGAGAAGGCGTGCGACGCGTACGGCTACAAGATGTCCGACAAGGTCAGGACGGAGTTCAAATATCGCACGACGCACAACGACGGCGTGTTCAGGGTCTACACCGAGGAGATGCGCGCCGCGCGTCACGTCGGCGTGATCACCGGTCTGCCCGACGCCTATGCGCGCGGCAGGATCATCGGCGACTACCGCCGCATCGCGCTGTACGGCATGGACTATCTGATCGAGTGCAAAAAGCGCGACAAGCGCGAATACGGCATGAAGGACATGAGCGAGGAGAACATTCGCCAGCTCGAAGAGTTGTCCAAACAGCTAGACTTCATGGAACAGCTCAAGACGATGGCGGCGCAGTACGGCTGCGATATCTCCCGCCCGGCGCGCAACGCCAAAGAGGCAGTGCAGTGGCTGTATTTCGGCTATCTCGGCGCGGTCAAGGAACAGAACGGCGCGGCAAATTCCATCGGCAGGATCACGACCTTCCTCGACATCTACTTTGAGAGAGACATCAAGGCGGGGCTTTTGGACGAGTCCGCCGCGCAGGAGATCATCGACGACCTCGTCGTCAAATTGCGCCTTGTGCGCCACCTGCGCACGCCCGAGTACAACGACCTGTTCGCCGGCGATCCGACATGGGTGACGACGTCCGAGGGCGGCGTCTGCGAGGACGGCAGATCGATGGTCACCAAGACGTCCTTCCGCATCCTTCAAACGCTCTACAACCTCGGCAGCAGCGCCGAGCCCAACATCACCATTCTGTGGGCTCAGAGCCTGCCGCAGGGCTTCAAGGACTTCTGCGCGAAGGTCTCGATCGACACCGACTCCATTCAATACGAGAACGACGACGTCATGCGCCCGATCTACGGCGACGACTATGCGATCGCTTGCTGCGTCTCCGCGATGAGAGTGGGTAAGCAGATGCAGTTCTTCGGCGCGAGATGCAACCTCGCCAAAGTCCTCCTGATGGCGCTCAACGGCGGCAAGGACGAGATCTACGGCATCCAGGTCGCGCCCGAAGGTCCCGTGTTCGACGAGGGCGTGCTCGACTACCACAAAGTGCTCGAAGCGTACAAGCAATATATGAGCTGGATGGCAAAGCTGTATGTCAACACGCTCAACGTCATCCACTATATGCACGACAAATATGCGTACGAGCGCCTGATGATGAGCCTCCACGACACCGACGTCGACAGGCTGATGGCGTTCGGCATCTGCGGGCTCAGCGTGCTCGCGGACAGCCTCAGCGCGATCAAATACGCCAAGGTCACCGCGATCAAGGACGAGAGGGGATTGATCACCGACTTCAAGACGGAGGGCGACTTCCCCAAGTACGGCAACGACGACGACAGAGTCGACAGCATCGCGAAGTGGATCGTCGAGAGCTTCTTCGAAGAGCTCAAAAAGACGCCGACCTATCGCCATGCAAAGCATACGCTGTCCATTTTGACGATCACATCCAACGTCGTCTACGGCAAGAAGACGGGCTCTACGCCCGACGGCCGTAAGCGCGGCGAGCCGTTCGCTCCCGGCGCAAACCCGATGCACGGCAGAGACTGCGAGGGCGCGCTCGCGTCCCTCAACTCGGTCGCAAAGCTGCCGTACAGCTGCTGCCGCGACGGCATCTCCAACACCTTCTCGATCACGCCCGACACCCTCGGCGAGAACGAGGACGACAGAGTGAGCAAGCTGACCGCGATGCTGGACGGCTACTTCATCCAAGACGCGCACCACCTCAACGTCAACGTGCTCAACAGACAAAAGCTCATCGACGCGATGAACGACCCGACGCTCTATCCCAACCTGACGATCAGAGTGAGCGGCTATGCGGTCAACTTCAACAAGCTGAACAAGAATCAGCAACAGGAAGTCATCAACCGCACCTTCCACGAAAAGTTCTGATGAACGGACCTCGCAGAGGCAACATCCATTCCGTCGAGAGCCTCGCCGCCCTCGACGGAAAGGGGATACGCTACGAGGTCTTTTTTATGGGCTGCCCCTTTCGCTGCGCCTATTGCCACAACCCTGACACTTGGGAGGGCGAAGGGGCGATGCATCCGACCGCGGACGAGCTTGCCGCCAAGATCGCGCGCTACAAGCCCTATTTCGGCAAGGAAGGCGGCGTGACGCTCAGCGGCGGTGAAGTCCTCACCCAGAGCGAGTTTGCCTGCGAATTGACGGACAGACTGCACGAGAGGGGCATCGATGTCGCGCTGGACACCTGCGGCGGAGTGCCGCTCACCGACAGCGTGAGGCGCGCCCTCGCGTCTGCCGATATGGTCATCCTCGACCTCAAATTTCACGACGAAGAGGGCTATCGCAGATATTGCCGCGGCGACTTCCGCGCGGTGATGAACACGCTCGACTTCCTCGAGGAGAGGGGAGCATACGTCTGGCTCCGCACCGTCGTCGTTCCCGGGATCAACGACAGCGAGGAAGAGATCGAAAAGTATGCGGCGATCGTCAAGCAGTACAAGTGCGTGAGGCGGTGGCAGCTGCTCGCGTTCCATACGATGGGGTTTTCGAAGTACGAAAGGATGGGGATCGACAATCCCCTCAAAGATACGCCCGCGCTGTCAAAGGACAGGCTTGCGCAATTGCAGGAGTTCGCGGACAAATGCATAGGTGAGTTATGAACAGAAGACAAAAGGCATACGACTATTTCAAAAAGGGCTACGGATGCGCACCGGCGGTGCTGATGGCGTTCGAGGACGTCCTTCCTCTCGACCGCGCTACGCTGGAGTCGGTCGCGGTGTCGTTCGGCTGCGGCTTCGGCTTTACGCGCAACCTCTGCGGCGCGGTATCGGCGATGGGCATGGTGCTGGGACTTGTCAGGAGGAGAGAGGACGGAATGCCGATCGACAAGACGGAAGTGTACCGCGTGATCTCCGAATTAGACGGCAAATTCAAGGCGCTCAATGGCAGCACGGACAACTGTCCCGAGCTGCTCAAAAAGGTCAAAGAATTGACGGAAGGATATGTCCCCGACGTGCCGTCGCCGGCAGCGGACGGCATAAGACCGTGCATAAAATATGTGCTCGATTCGGTCTCGCTGATCGAAGAGGAATTGAAAAAAGAGGGCTTGATCGACTGAAAAACGACGTGTATACGATCGCCGCGGGCAAAGACGCTCGCGGCAATTTTTTTGGTGCCCGTGTGCGTTAACGCCTCTTTGTCGAGAATGCCGATTTTGCGCATACTTGTTATGTGAAGGCGTTGAGATTTGTGTTGAAGGCGATCGGCAACCTCTATTGGAAGGTGTTCGGCGGGGTCGCGCTGTGTCTGATCTGGTTCGCGCTGGGCGTCGCCGCCGCGCTGACCGTGGTCGGCGCGCCGCTTGCCGTCTCCTTTTTCAGGATAGGGCGATTCGTCTACAAGCCTTTCGGCAAAAAGGTGACGCTCGTCCCCTCCGCGCCCGTGGTCGGCACGCTTTGGGCGGCGACGGGAGGGGTCGCGGTAGGGGTGTTTTCGATGATCTTTGCTCTGCTTTCCGCGGCGACCGTGGTCGCGCTGCCGATCGCCTTTCAGTGGATCAAGGTCGCCGTCGCGTCGGTATTTCCTTTCTCCGTCTCAATAAACCGCTCTTAGCTATTGCATGCGCGCGCATTAGGTGATATAATATCTTTGAGACTAAAGACGGAGGCTGCCATGCTTTACAGATTCTCACACGACAAGTTCAACGATCCTCAGGTGTTCGAGGACAACAGACTTCATCCGAGGTCGTACTTCATCCCGTTCGCGTCGCGCGCCGAATGCGACGGCTGCGACTATCTCAACGAGAGATATTCTTCGTCATGCGTGATGCCGCTCGGCGGAGAGTGGGACTTTTTGTACTACTCCAAGATCGGGGACATGCCGACAAAGATGGACTTTTACGACGTCAAATGCGACAAGGTCGAGGTGCCGTCGTGCTGGCAGTTCACCGGCTATGAAAAGCCTTATTACGTCAACATCCGCTATCAGTTCGACTACAAGTTCCCCTATGTCCCGGCGGACGAGAGCACCGTGGGAAAGAATATGCCGACCAACGACAACAAGGTGCACCGCGTGTTCAACAGCTTGGGCGTGTATCGCCGCAAGTTTACCGCAAGGCGCGGCTTCAAAAACTTCTTGACATTCCTCGGCGCCGCGTCGTGCGTGCAGGTCTATCTCAACGGTATGTACATAGGCTACGGCGAGGGGAGCCACAACACCTCCGAGTTCGACGTCACTCAGTTCATGCTCGACGGCGAGAACGAGCTGGTCGTGCTCGTCTACAAGTGGTGCAGCGGCTCCTATCTTGAGACGCAGGACATGTTCCGCAACAACGGCATCTTCCGCGATGTCTATCTGACCACGCACGACGGCGCGTACATCTGGGACGTCAAGACGAACGTCAAGCGCGTCGGAGCGACGCGTTGGAGATTGGACGCATACGCCGACGTGAGAGGAGAAAACACCTCGCTCGAATATGTGCTCGAACGCAAGGGCGAGGTCGTCGCTTCCGTCAAGGCGAGGGCGGGAAAGTGCGCGATCGAACTCGAACAGCCCGACCTTTGGTCGGCGGAAATTCCCGACCTGTACCTGCTTTACGTCATTTTGCGCAAAGGCTCAAAGGTCGTCGAGTGCATACGTCAGGAGGTCGGCTTTTGCGAGGTCGCGATCGAGGGCAACGTCTTCCTCTTCAACGGGCGCAAGATCAAGTTCAAGGGCGTCAACCACCACGACACAAACGAGAGCAAGGGATATGTGATGAGCGCGTTCGACTATCTCAAAGACGCGATGCTGATGAAGGAGTACAACGTCAACGCGGTGCGCACTTCGCACTATCCGCCCGACCCCGTGTTCCTCAAGATCGCCAACTATCTCGGTCTTTACGTCGTCGACGAGGCGGACATCGAAACACACGGCGCGGGCGCGCGTAAAAATCGCTACACCCCCAACGCGATCAGCAACCATACCGCATGGAAGAAGTTTTATTGGGACAGAGTGGAGCGTATGTACGAGCGCGACAAGAACAATCCCTGCGTCGTGATGTGGTCGCTCGGCAACGAGTCGGGCGGCTGGCGCAATCAGGACTACTGCTATGCGCGCCTCAAAGAGCTGACGTCCATACCCGTGCACTACGAGGGAGTTGTGCGCACGCCGAGGTTCGCCTATGACGTCATCTCGGAGATGTATCCGTCGACCAAGTTCGTCGACAAATATGCTGACGGCAACGCCGCCGCGAGATTATATACCAAACCCTACTTTATGTGCGAATATGCGCATGCGATGGGCGTCGGTCCCGGTTCGCTCGAACGGTATTGGCAGGCAATCTACCGCTGCGACAGCGCGATGGGCGGCTGCATCTGGGAGTGGTGCGACCACGCCGTCAAACATCCCGACGGCACCTATACCTACGGCGGCGACCACGGCGAGTACAACCACGACGGCAATTTCTGTGTGGACGGACTGTTCTTCCCGAACAGAGAGCCGCACACCGGCGCGAGACTGATGCAGGCGGTGTACCGCCCCGTCCGCGCGACGTATGTGTCGTCCAACAGATACGCGCTGACCAACACCAACCGCTTTGCCGACACGTCCTATCTCGACATAAGCTGGCAATATTCCGTTGACGGAGAGCCGCTCGAAAGAGGGAAGATCGACCGCGTGATCGCGCCGTGCGAGACCGAGGAGTTCGAGCTCAGACACCGCGCGATCGACACGACAAAGGATTGTTACATCACGTTCACCTACACCGACAAGGGCACCGGCAAGGTCGTCGCAAAAGAGCAGATCATGATGTGCCAAAGCATGATGCAACTGCGCAAACCGACCGAAAAAGAAGACCTTGCTTTCATCGAAGGACAGGACGATATAAGCGTTGTAACAAACACGGGCAGGATAAAAATCGACAAAAAAGACGGCTCTCTCGACAGCTGGACGATCGGAGACGTAGAGCTGATCAACCGCAACGCCGAACAAAAGGGATTCCGCATTTCGCTGTACGGCGCGCCCGTCGACAACTATATGAACGTCGACCGGAATTGGAAAAAGGCGGGCTTTGACGATGTCGAATGCAGATACCTCGGTATGGACAGCGAGAAGAGCTTCGGCAAGGTCGTGATCGCGTGCCGCTACGACGTGTTGCTGGGTGGCAAAAAGAGCTTTGACTTCGTCTTGCAGTACACCGTCCATGCGGACAACTCCGTCGACGTCAAGACGTTGTTGGAGCCCGTGCGCTCGTTCGATCTGCCCAAGTTCGGATTGACGATCGAGATGCCGTCTTGCTTTGACAAGGTGCGTTATTACGGCAGGGGAGCCGGCGAGAACTATCCCGACATGAAAGAGCATGCGACGCTCGGCATCTACAACGTCGCTGTCACAAAGATGTATGAGAACTACATCAAGCCGCAGGAGAGCGGCAGCCGCGGCGATACGCGCTGGGCGGAGGTCACCGACGAGTCGGGCGCGGGCATGCGGTTCATCGCCGAAGAAAAACCGTTCGCGTTCTATGCGGTGCCGTACAATTTCAAGGGCATTTACGGCGCGAAGCACAGGGGAGACATCAACTTCTCGGGCACGACCTGCGTGCATATCGACACGTTCGTCAGAGGCATCGGCAGCAACAGCTGTGGTCCCGACGCGCGTCCCGAATTCAAGCACGAAGGAAAGGAAAGCCTGTCCTACGCGTTCCGCGTCTGCCCGATCCCGCCAAAGTCGGACGCAAAATGACGACGAGGCGCCCATTCCGCGGGCGCCTTCTCTATCTATATATAATACAGGCGCGCGGGCGCGCGTAATATTTTTAAATAAAATTAAAAATATTATTGAAATGCGCGCAAGTCTGTGTTATAATAAAGAAAAAGGTCGCCGCGCGCGACGGGAGGAGAATTGAAATGCCGAGAGAATTCGAATACGAAGTCGTCAAGACTTACGGCAGCCTGTCCGAGTCGGACAAGGGCTGGAAGAAGGAGATAAAGCTCATCAGCTGGAACAACAGGGAACCCAAGTACGACATCCGCGAGTGGTCCCCCGACGGAGAGAAGATGGGCAAGGGCGTTACGCTCAGCCGCGAGGAGATAGAAAATCTCAAAATACTTCTCGACGAGATCCTCGCAGAGTGACATTGATCGAAAGAATTGTCCGCAAGGGCAATTTTTTTTGCGCTCTTTTGCGTGCGCGTTTGACAAATCCGCGCGCGCGGCATATAATCGTTAGTCGGAGATATAAGCGGAGATAAGATATGGACTATTCTGTTTTTCTGCATTTGGCGATAGTTTTGCTGCTCAGTAAGCTGCTCGACATCCTCGTCCGCAAGATAGGGCTGCCGCAGGTGCTCGGCTCGTTGCTCGCCGGTATCATCATCGGCGTGACCGGTCTCGTGTCCGACAAGCAGGAACTCAAACCGTTCGCCGAGATCGGCGTGGTAATGATCATGTTTTCGGCGGGGCTCGAGACGAACTTCAAAGAGCTCAAACGCAACGGCGCCGCGTCCCTTTTGATCACCTCTCTCGGAGTGATCGTGCCGCTCGCGGCGGGGCTTGGGGTGTCGTTCATGATCCCCGGGCTTGCGTTCAAGCAAAGGCTGTTCTTCGGCGTCATCCTGACGGCGACGTCGGTCGGCATCACCGTGTCCGTGCTGCGCGAACTCGGCAAGCTGCACGGCAAGGTCGGCGCGACGATCGTCACAGCCGCGGTGCTCGACGACATCATCGGCATCGTCATCCTCGCGTTCACCGCGGGGCAGGTCGAGCCGACCACCTGGGGATACAAGTTCATCGAACTTTGCGCCGGAGATATGAGCGGCGTGTCCGAGGGGGTCGTCACGCTGGTCAACGTGTTGTTCTTCTTCGTCATTGCGGTCGTTGTCGGCATCGCGGTGCACTTTCTCTTCAAATTCCTCGCGAAGCGCTTCCCGCATACGCGCCGCCTGTCCATTTTCGGGCTGGCGATGGCGTTCCTGTTCGGCTGGGGCGCGGAGGAATTGTTCGGGGTCGCGGCGATCACGGGCGCGTTCGTTGCCGGAATGATGATGTCAAATATGAATCAATCCGACTATGTCGAACGCCGCGTCGATATGAGCGCGTATATGCTGTTCGGCCCCATTTTCTTTGCGAATATCGGCATTTCGCTCGACTACGGCTCGCTGGTCGAAAACTTCAATTGGACTGTGATAGGGTTCAGCCTCGTGTTCATCGTCGCGGGACTTGCGGCGAAGCTGCTCGGCTGCGGAGTCGGCTGTCTGATGTGCAAGTACAAGTTCGGCGAAAGTGTCGAGGTCGGCATCGGAATGATGGTCAGGGGAGAGGTGTGCCTGATCGTCGCCCAAAAGGGAGTGGAGCTGGGCTTGATCGACGGCGCGTATATGCCGGCGGTCATCTTGCTGGTCGTCGTGTCGTCGCTGATCACACCGATCATACTCAAAGTTGCGTTCCGCAAATTCCCGCAATACGACGACGGTGACATGCAGACCCCGCCCACGCCTCTCGCGAGAGAGGAATTGATCGCTTCGCTCGAGGGCGGCGACTCCTCCGCCGCGCAGGCGCCCGAGCAAAACAACGGCGACGGCGCGCCGCAGGACGGGCAGAACGGATAACTTCGCGGACGGCGGTCGCCGTCCGTATTTTTTTTGATCGATACGCACATACAGACTGCGAGGCGCGCGTACTTGCCAACGCGCGCGCGATATGATATTATATTTGTATGAAGAAAACGCTTGTGGCGGTCATGGCGGCGATCACGGTCGTCTTGCTGGCAGCGACGCTCTTTGTCGGCTGCTCGATTTTGACGCCGTCGGCGCCAAAGCTCGAATACGACAAGGTCTCCGGCGTCGTGCGTTGGAACAAGGTGCTGTTCGCAAGCGGCTATGAGATCGCGATCGTCGACGAGGAGAGCGGCGCGACTGTCGTCGACACTTCGACTTCCGCAACGCAATACGCGATCACGGACTACGGCACGTTCGTAGTCACCGTCACCGCGGTCTCTTCGAGAGGGAAGTCCGAGCCGGCATCGATCACCGTCGTCCGCGTCAACACACAGACCGATACGGTCGTCGATTGGACGGCGTCTGCCGCGGCGGCGCTCGAGGACATGCCTGTCATCCCCTATTTCCAAAACTATTACTATCCCGGCTGCGGCGCGATCGCCGTGTATGTCAATTCCGACAGCGAGCCGACTGCGGTCGCGGGTGCGGTGAGAGGAGATCTTTCCGCGCGCGAGTGGAGGTTTGAAAACGGCTGCATCGTGTTGTACGAGAGCGCGCTTTCCTCGCTCGACACCGGTCAGCACGAGATGTATTATGTCGCGCTGGCGGACGGCTCGGTCGAGACATTCCGCATCGACCGCGTCGAAAAAGCCGCGGCAACGGTTGCGCTCTTTTCGGCGCCTCTCGGCGGCGGGACCGAGATCGCCGTCGCGACCGCGCCGGCGTCTGTCACTGCCGCGGGCAGCGAGGCGGTTTGGACGTATCAGGACGGCAAGGTCGTCATCGATGCGGCGACGTTTGCGCAATACAACGGCGATACGACCGTGCCCGTCGAGCTGATCTTTGAGGACGGTTCGATCGTCAGGCAGTTCGTGCTCGTCTCCGAAAACGCCGCGGAAGCGATATCGATCGGCGGCGGCGCGTGCCTGCTTTGCTATGACAAGACGGACGGCGGCGACATCGTCGTCGGACTCGGCAACACGGACACGAGGGGCAACGCGGCACAGGACGGCAACTACTATCAAGTCGCCGTCGACGGCAAGTTGATCGACGTCGGGTCGAGCTATGACGACGACGCAAAGTTCGGTGCGGACAGGGACGTGCTGACGATCAAGGAGGAGTATCTGCTCTCGCTCGAGCGCGGCGCGCACAAGGTCGAGATCTTCACCCGCGACGGCGTCGCGACCGCGTACCTTTATGTCTATGCGCGCAATTTGATGTGCTATGACTTGAAGTTGAACTTCGACGAGTGCTGGCCCGAGGTCGTGCTTGAGTACAAGTGCGACGCGGCGGCGGAAGAGTATATCGTCTGCATAGGCGACGCCGAGTATTCGAGCAAAGAGCACCCCGAGATGTTCATTGACGGGCGCGTAATATTGACAGGGAAGATACAAAAAAACGACTCTGTGTTGATTAAAAGCATATATCGAGACGAACTCGCCGTCAGCGAGACAGTCGCTTTCACCGCCGATCTCGACGCGCTCGAAAAATATCTCGACCCCGAGAAGGGCTACACATGGCTGGGCGAAAAGGTCAATCTCTATGTCGACAGCCAAGAGGAACTCGAAAATCTGGCGCAATATATGTTGCTCTATTTCGACGAGCTGCCTCAAAAATCGTTCCCGCTCGACGTGAACGGTCAGCCGGTCGATACGCAGATGAGCTATATGACGGCATACTTCGACTTTGACGCGCTCGGCTTTTCGCAGTCCGCATTGCTGAGCAAGATCAACACCACGGCGTTCACTTCGTACAAAGAAGCGTACAAATTGAAGGCGGCGGTCATGCCCGAAGATTCCGTCGAGGTGAACAGCGTGGGAGTGATACTGTACTCGGCGACCGAGCCTTCGGTCTCGCCCGACGACAGACCCGGCTTTGTCAAATATACCGAGAGCGAAAGCAACGACTTCCACTTGACCGTGTCGAGCCGCGGCGATCGCTTCGACGACTTCCCGATCGAACAGAGGACAAAGACCGCGGTCGTCTCGACATCGGATCAATTGTTCTTTGCGGTCGAGCAGGGGTACAAGCCTCAGCCCGTCCCCGGCAGCGCCGCCGAACGCATATACGAGAAGGCGCTCGACGTCTGCCGCGCCTATATCGACGACGATATGACGGACGCGGAGAAGGTGCACGTCATATACGACTGGATGGGCAAAAACGTCGTCTACGACTATTCGGCGGCGGACGAGATGAGCGGCGTGAGTGTGAACAGCGACGCGTACAACGCGTTCTACAAATATAATTGCTTCTTCCTCGAAGGCGTGTTCGACGACGGCGTCGCGGTCTGCAACGGCATCGCAAAGGCGGTCACGCTGTTGTGCGGGATCGAGGACATAACTTGCCTCAAAGCGGGCGGCACGTCGCGCGGCGTCAAACACGCGTGGAACAAAGTGCTCGTCGACGGCGTTTGGTACGTTGTCGATTCCACTTGGTCTAACGCGCGTGCGGTCGGGGATACGGTCGAAATGTTCGATCATGACTATTTGATGCTGTCCACTCCCGAGGCGGCGACCAACCACAAAGAGGACACAGAGGATACGTTGCCGTATTATGCGCCGGACGGCGACCACAACCGCTTTTCGGAGACCTATTTCGAGTACGGCGCCTATGTCGGCAATTACTATATCTCGAGCACAGAGGAGCTGAGAAGGCTCGTCAACTATGCCAAGTCGGAGGGCATGGACGAGGTCTATGTGTTTTGTTCAAGCTACGACGCTCTCGCAGGATATGCGGACGCGGTAGGCGTGACGCTCGAGCCGTGTTGCAACGGCTTTGCGGACAGCGACGGGGACGGAGAATGCGATCGCTGCGGCAGCGGCGACGGAGTCGCGGTGTCGGTGAACGGCATATGACCGCGGAGCAATTGCTTGCAAGGATAGAGGCGATTGCCGACGACAAAAACCGCGAATTCTTTTCGCGGCTTTCGCATACTCGCTACAAATTGTACGGAGCGAGGGTGCCCGACGTGCGCAAGCTGGCAAAAGAACTTGCAAAAGAGGGCGCGGCGGACGACGTGATCGCGCTGCCGCCGATGTGCTACGAGCATGTGATGCTCAAAGGCATTTTGATCGCGGGCTCAAAGGCGCCGCTTGGGCAAAAGGTGAAGATGTTGGACGGGTATGCGGCGCTCATAGACGATTGGGCGCTGTGCGACATCGCCTGTTCGTGTCTCAAATTCAAAAAGAGGGAAGAGTTCGACGCGATGAAGGAGTTCGCCGCGGCGCGAGAGCCGTTCAAGGCGAGATTGGGGCTCATTGCGATAGAGAGCTGCTTTTGTAAAGAGGAATACGCCGAGGAGATCGGCGACGTCGTGAGGGGGATACGCGCGCGCGGATACTATGTCGACATGGGCGCGGCGTGGCTCGTGTGTACGCTCGAAGCGAAGGTCAAAGGCGCGGGATCGAAGATCTTGACGTCGGGTGCGATGAACGAGGCGGCGTCTGCGATGTGCGCCGGAAAGATGCGAGACAGTCGGCGCGTCGACCGCGAGACGGTGCGGCTTGCGGCGGAATATGTCAAAGCGCGAAAAGGGAACAAAATGAGGTGATATCGCGATACATATCAAAAAAATCGCCGCACCGAAGTGCGGCAAAGAGCGGTTTGTCCGCTCAATTTTTTATCCTTTCCATCACCGGCGCAAGGGCGTTGAAATCGGTGTGGTCGACCGTCTTGCCGTATGCCTCGGCAACCGTTTTGGTCATGAAGTCGAGCTGTTCGGGAGGGAGAGACTTTGCCATTTTTGCGACGAGGGCGAGCAAGAAGCGATGAGTGCGCTTGAGAGCAGAGAAGTCGACGCCGCCGCGCGAGAAGAAGACGTCCGTGCGCCCGTTGAGTTTTGACGGCAATTGTTTGTTTGCGCATGAGCGCAGATATTCTGCCGCTTGTTCATCGGCAGGATCGGACAGACAGACGACGGCGAGCACAAACTTTGCGCCGTCGGGCACCGAGCGCGCCGCCTTTTTCAATCCGTTCACTTTGCCTGCGTACATTGCTCCGAAGTAGACCGCCGTCTCGACGTCGCGGTCGAAGCGCGTTCCTTCGGCGATCGGCGCTCCCGTCAGGCGAGCCGTTTCTTCGGCGTATTTGCGCGAATAGCCGTATTCGGAGCTGTAAAGTATTTGGGTCTTCACTGCTCGTCTCCGGTCGCGGCGTCGATCCTGCCGATCAGCATGGGGATCGCCTTTTCAAACTTGACACCGTACCAATGCGAATCGTCGTCCATCGTCAGGCGTATCGTCTCGACCGTGTAGTCGGCGGCGAGGGCGGCGCTGTCGAAGATGTTCATCCCGCGCATGAGCGCGCCGACGAAAGAGGACGCATAGACGTCGCCGGTGCCGTGCGACATACGCGGCAGCTTGGAGTTGAAGTAGTAGAGCGTCTCGCCGCTTTTGCAGTCGTGGACGGCGACGCCCAATTTTTCGGGGTCAAACGACACGCCCGTCAACACGACGTGGCGGCAGCCGAGCTTGCTCAACGCGGCGAGCAGATCTTCGATATAGCCTTGGTCGTATTCCGTCTTGAACTCCTTGCCGGTCATCAGGCATGCCTCGGTGATGTTGGGCAAAATGATGTCCGCGCTAGCGCAAAGGCGCGCCATATGGGACGGGAAGTCGGGCGCAAAGCCGGCATACAGTTTGCCGCCGTCCGCCATCGCGGGATCGACGACGACATAGCCGTCGCGGTCGAGGTGCTTGTCGACCGCGTCGAGGATGAGGTCGACTTGGCGCGGGCTGCCTAGATAGCCGGTGTAGATGCAGTCGAATTTGAGCCCCTCCTTTTGCCAATGCGCGGAAATGGGCGCAATGTCGTCGGTCAGATCGCGGAAGGTCCAGCCCGCCTTGAATGCGGTGTGGGTGGACAATACCGCTGTCGGGATGACGGCGGTCTCGATGCCGCACGCCGAGATGATCGGCAGCGCGACGGTGAGCGAACACTGTCCGTAGCAGGACAGATCCTGAATGGTCAAAACTTTGGGATCTTTCATAGTTCCTCCGTCGCCCATCGGGGCGTATAGCCATATTATATAGCGCAAAAAGCGTTACGTCAAGGGGCTTCGTCGAATTTTCGCGGCGGGGAGGAGATGTTCCACTCATAGTAACGCATTGAGTATTTTTTTTTGCCAAAAAAAGGGGGAAGCTCTTCATCGCGGATCTCGGCAGGGGAGGACAAAAAACAGCTTTTCGGGGTGCGGCGCGGCTTCGGCAAGATTTCTTTGACAAAATAAATGCATATTGTTGACAAGCGCGGCGGCTTTTGCTAAAATATACAAGCGTCACGGAATGTGATGCGGGTGTAGTTCAATGGTAGAATCCCAGCCTTCCAAGCTGGTCGTGTGGGTTCGATTCCCATCACCCGCTCCATTTTGAGCCTGTAGCTCAGCTGGATAGAGCAACGGCCTTCTAAGCCGTGTGTCGGGGGTTCAAATCCCTTCAGGCTCGCCATTGCGGTGGGTATAGCTCAGTTGGTTAGAGCGCAAGATTGTGACTCTTGAGGCCGAGGGTTCGAATCCCTCTACTCACCCCACTAACGAAAATAGGGGTATCGCCAAGCGGTAAGGCATCAGACTTTGACTCTGATATGCGTAGGTTCGAATCCTGCTACCCCTGCCAGCCTGAAAAATATAGGGGTGTCGCCAAATGGTTAAGGCACTTGACTCTGACTCAAGCATGTGAGGGTTCAAATCCTTCCACCCCTGCCAAACAAAAAAATATAGGCTCGACTGCCTTCAAACGCTTGCTTTTTGTTCGACGATGAGTTACAATAGTCAATGCTTTTGACCCATTAGCTCAGTCGGTAGAGCACATGACTTTTAATCATGGTGTCCCGAGTTCGATTCTCGGATGGGTCACCAAACAAGCGGATGTGGCGGAATTGGCAGACGCGCCGGACTTAGGATCCGGTGTCCACGACATGGGAGTTCGAGTCTCTTCATCCGCACCATCCGGATGAACACAAAATGCGAGAGTGGCTCAGTGGTAGAGCGTTGCCTTGCCAAGGCAAATGTCGCGAGTTCGAATCTCGTCTCTCGCTCCAACGCACCCTTAGCTCAGTTGGTAGAGCAACTGACTCTTAATCAGTGGGTCCAGAGTTCGAGTCTCTGAGGGTGCACCAAAGCCAAAGGGCACGACAACAAGTCGTGCCCTTTGGCTTTGGTGCACCCTCACTAGGCGCCGAATCTCTCACGCGAAGCGTAGAGTTCGGCGGCGTAAGCCGCTTTCGCCGTAGGCGAAGCCCTCTGAGGGTGCGAAAGGAAGAAGCGAGAGGCACGACAACAAGTCGTGCCCTTTGGCTTTGGTGCACCCTCACTAGGCGCCGAA
>ERZ1643250.109-NODE-109-length-108122-cov-21.792814_pt1 | contig 108122 bp, 90 predicted proteins | sample MGYA00579262_ERZ1643250 | MGnify/ENA primary metagenome ERZ1643250 (study PRJEB29033, sample SAMEA4952265) | chicken gut metagenome | biome: Broiler Chicken; feature: Gastrointestinal Tract; material: Caecum | place: Ireland | collected 2018 | study: Broiler... | reverse complement strand
TTTTATATATACCATCTGGCTGATGGCATGTCAATAACAGGCGGCTTTTCCGCCTTCGTTAACCTGATTATTTTTAGTCCGGCAGCCTGCCTTCATACATGATACTCAGCTCGCCATATACCTGGCCCCAGTTCCGGATGGTAGTAGTCCATCTTTTGGTGGCTTCGAAGGTAGCGAGATATAGGGCTTTCAGCAGCGCCGTATCGCTCGGAAAAACGCTTCTCTGCTGGTTCAGTCTCCGATAGGTGGAATTTAACGATTCTATCGCATTTGTCGTATATATCACCTTCCGGACAGTCGCTGAAAACTTGAAAATCGGAGAAATCGCATCCCAGTTATCCTTCCAGCGCTTCATGGAATTCGGGTATTTTGGCGTCCATTTCTCTGTTACCCGGTCAAGGGCTGCCAGGGCTTTCTTTTCGTCTGGCGCCTGATAAATGGTTTTCAAATCCGTTGCGAAGGCTTTCCTGTCTTTATCCGGAACATACTTCAGGGTGTTTCTTACCTGATGGACAATACAGCGTTGATACTCTGTTTTCGGAAAGGAGGCTGCAATGGCTTCTTTGATCCCGGTCAGACCATCAGCACAGAGAATCAAGATATCTTTTACACCGCGGTTTTTCAGCTCATTCAGAACGGACAGCCAGTATTTAGAGCTTTCGTTATCTCCAACCTGAATGGTAAGAACTTCCTTCTTTCCTTCCGTATTGATCCCCAAGATCACATATGCCGCCAGTTTGCGGATCACTCCATTATCCCGGACTGAATAGTGGATCGCATCGATAAAGATGATTGGATACACTTCATCCAGAGGACGGTTCTGCCAGTCCTCTATCTGTGGAAGGATCTTATCCGTCACATCAGAGATAAAGCCCTCTGAAGTTTCAAAACCATAAATATCCTCTATGGTTTCAGAAATCTGTCTGGTCGTCATTCCTTTAGCATACATGGATATGATCTTCTGATCAATATCAGAGATGTCTTTCTGGCGCTTTTTAACCACCTGTGGCTGGAAAGTTGATTTACGGTCCTGTGGAACTTCAATCTCCATAGAGCCATAACTGCTGTTCACACGTTTGCGTTTATAGCCATTCCGGTAATCATCATTATCGGAACGTTCGGATTTTTCGTATCCGAGATGATCATCCATTTCAGCTTCCATCATTTCTTTGATGGTTCCACCGAGCAGATCCTTGAGCGCATCTTGAATGTCTTCAGCTGTCTGAATATCGTATTCTTCCAGTAGCTGGTGGATAATGTTGCGCTTGCCTTCTGTCATTTGTACCCGATGTACAGGTTTCTTCTGTTTTGCCATAATAAAAGGCCCTCCTATGAATTAGATTTTATCATAGAAGAACCTTTGATGACATATTTACAGAAAAAGTTTCACACCGCCGCTGGAGATGATCTCCAGCACCACTTTTCTATTTTAATAAAATTTTTCTCTATATTTTTCAAATATCTTTGGAGCGTTTTATTTCTCGCCTCTCTATCTGCCAGGATTTTTGCCAGTTTCTTTAGATTCATAGCAGCAAAAGTAAGCCCGGCTTTCATTTTCATCCGCGCCTTCCCTATATACTGCGTATATCGAAAACCGTGCTGTTCTTTCGCGGTTCCGAAGATCCGCTCTATTGTCTCTTTCCGTAATTCGTAAATCTGTTTGTTCCCAAGCGTATGCCGAATGTCTTCTGCCTTTTCCAGATATTCCTCCCACACATGGCGGGTAACCACTTTTACATGATCCTTACTGTCTGTACATTGCTTCAAATATGGACATTTCTTACATATTTGTCCACAGCTTTTATATTCTTTATATCCATCTCTGTTGGTTGTACTATAGGATAAGATTTGATTTCCCGGGCAGATGTAACAATCGTAGTATTCATCGTATACATATTCATATTTCTTAAAAAAGCCTTGTTTGGTCATAGGTCTTTTGTATGGGAATAAAGGCTCGATTCCGTCTTCCAGCAATTCGTGGGCAATCGCAGGTGTACGATACCCTGCATCGGCTACAATCATATCCGGAGTGTATTTTTTTAGTTTATCATACAGAGCCTTAAAGGTGCGGCTGTCGTGTTCATTCCCCGGATGTACCGTATAGCCAAGGATCCATCCATGCTTATCACAGGCGGTTTCTACCGTATATGCAAAAACATGTTTATGTTCGCCTTTTCGAAACCACCCGCTTTCCGGATCCGTAGTACTGCATTTTTTTGTTTTACCATCTTCCGATATTTCCGTTTTCACAACCTCAGAACCTGATCCTCCGTCCGAGGATGGCGGTTGATTCCTATCTTTATCTTTTAAAGGCTTTTTGCCATGAGCTTCCCGGTCTTTTGCTATTTCTTTATTCAGCTCTTCTTCATACCATAGTGCTTGTTCCTGTGCGATCCGTTTTCTCATCTTTTTGCTGTTTGCACAGGCCTTTACATGAGTTGCATCTACAAAGATCTGTTCAGTATCCACCAAATGAAATTTCATACAATTTTCAAGTATATTTGAAAAAATCTGTTCAAAAAGATCTGTGTCTTTAAATCGGCGGGTGTAGTTTTTTCCAAAAGTAGAAAAATGAGGCACTGGATCCAGCATATCCAGTCCCAGAAACCAGCGGTATGCAACATTTACCTCGATTTCTTTTATAGTCTGCCGCATGCTTCGGATCCCATAAAGGTATTGGATCAAGGGAATCTTGATCAGCATGACCGGATCCATACTTGGTCTTCCGTTATCCGGGCAGTATTTTTCTTCCACAAGTTCGTAGATAAAACTCCAATCTATCGCTTTATCAATCAAACGCAGCATATGATCTTGCGGAACCATATCATCCATACAGAACATAAGCATCTGTTCTCTCTTTTTATCTGCATTTTTCGTCATCATAAAAAACACCGCCTTTCTAATATTTTTATTATATCAGAAAAACGGTTGTAGATGTAGAAAAGCCCGGCAATTGCCGGGACTTTGTCTACAGTCTGAAACAGCAGCCAATTTGATGGCTGCTGTCAGACTGTCAAAAAAGTCAGCAAAAGCTGGCTTTTTTTGATATACTGGTATCAGAGGTGAGGCGTATGTTGGTAAAAGAAAAATCAGAGCGGAATACATTAGAAATGGTGAGCGTGGACGGGCTCGTCCCTCAGGATCACCTTTTGCGAAAAATTGATAGTGCGGTTGACTTTACCCGTATTTATGACTTTGTAGAAGATCTTTACTGTGCTGATAATGGCCGCCCAAGCGTGGATCCGGTAGTCCTGTTTAAGATGGTATTGATCCAGCATCTCTATGGGATTCCTTCCCTGCGGCGCACTGTGGAGGAAATCAACCTGAACATTGCTTACCGCTGGTTCCTGGGATATCTTCTGAATGAGCCGGTTCCCCATTTCGCGACCATCAGTTATAACTTCCGGCACCGCTTTACGGAAGATACCATAGAGAAGGTTTTTACATGGATTCTTTATGAAGCTCAGAAAAGCGGATACCTTTCCCCAGAAGTGGTTTTCCTGGATGGTACGCATATCAAAGCGAATGCCAATATAAACAAAAAAATGAAAAAGGCCATTCCCGCGGCTGCCAGAACCTATGAAAAGCAGTTGATGGAAGAAATCAACGAAGACAGAAAAGCGCATGGGAAAAAGCCATTTGATGGCGGCTCCGGCAGTGGAACGGAAAAATCAAAAGAGATTACGGTGTCCACAACCGATCCAGAGAGCGGTATCTTTCACAAAGGGGAACATAAACGCTGCTTCGCGTATGAGGCCCATACGGTGTGTGACAGGCATAACTTCATACTGGATACTGTGATTACCAGCGGAAATGTCCATGACAGTGTTGCGTTTGATGATCTGTATGAGAGGGTCACGAAACGATTTCCTGAAATAGAGATCGTCACGATGGATGCAGGGTATAAAACGCCATGGATTTGTAAACGGATCCTTGATGATGGGAGGCTGCCTTCGCTGCCTTATAAGCGGCCGATGACAAAGGAAGGGTTTCATGAATGGTATAAATATGTATATGACGAATATCTGGATATCGTCATCTGCCCGGAATATAAGAGTCTGCGATACAGCACAACGAACCGGGACGGATATCGGGAATATAAAAGCTTGAGTTACCAATGTGAGAAATGTCCGACCAAAAATCTGTGTACAGAAAGCAGGAGCGGTCAAAAGGTGGTCACGCGTCATGTCTGGGCGGATTATATCGAACAGGCAGAGGATATCCGCCATTCGCCAGAGGGAAAAAGAAGTTATAAACTACGGTCCCAAACGATAGAGCGGGTATTTGCAGATGCAAAAGAGAAATATGGGATGAGATATACACCGTACCGGGGATTAAAACGGGTAAGTATGTGGGTACGGCTTAAATTTGCTGCCATGAATCTGAAAAAACTGGCGATGTGGAGATGGAAAAAGACTCATTCTCTACTGGGAAAATACAAAAACAATACCCTACAGAAAAAGAACCTCTATTTTGCCGTGGCCTAATAGGGGTTCTTTGACAGTCTGACAGCAGCCAATTTGATGGCTGCTGTTTGTTTTTTTATTGGAATATTATCAAAGCTAAAAGGCTAAATTAATATTCAAGTTTCCACATGTATCGTCTCTGAGTCAGCGGATGATCGCGAACGATTGCAAGCTGTTCTGCATATACTCTTAACACACCTGTAATAACCATTGGGCTAAAGTATTCAGCGACAGAAGCAGGAACAAAATTGCTAAGACCATAGTCTTTGGCATCGATTACAGTTGTTTTAGCATCGAATCTGTTAAGGAAATCAAGTGCTCGGGAGTCCATTTTACGGGTTCTTCCGTCGTTCATAAGAAGAAGGAATGGAACATCTTTTTCTACGATTTCGAATGGTCCATGGAAGAATTCACCATCATGGAAGGAACCAGAGTTGATCCACTGCATTTCCATAAGGAGACAGATGGAGAAAGAATAAGCAACTTTCTGTGTAGCACCAGAACTCATAACATAGATTACTGGTGAGTCTTTGTATGCATCTGCGAATTCTTTTGCTGGTGCGAGAGCATAAGAAACAGCATCTTCGATTGCAGCATAGATATTTTCTGAACCTTTTACCATATCTTCGTAGTTGTCGTATCCTTCAAACTGATGAAGAACTTCAACTGCAAGCATAAGGATATTATTCATTTTTTCAAGTTTAGCAGCATAATTTTTTTCAAATCCATGAACAATGGCATAATCAGCATTTTTGGCGAGTGGAGATTCTCCATCATGTGTAACTGCGATTACCTTTGCTCCTTTTTCATGGGAAAGTTTAGCTGCTTCAACAGTTTCTGGTGTTGTTCCGCCGAGTGAGCATGCAATTACGATGGCTGTTTCGTCAAGAGAAACAGGGGTTGCATAGTTGAATTCGTTTGCAGTGTAGAAACTTGTGCGGATTTTTTTTGCGTTGCAATCCATGAAGTACTGAGCTGGATACTGCTCTGCAGAAGATGCACCACATCCAACAAAGAATAAGGTGTTGATTTCTGGGCGTTCAGCTTTGATTGCTTCAATAATTTGTTTTGGTGTCATAGTATAATACCTCCTTGAATATATGATTGTTCGTATGCTGTATGCATACATTATATGATGAATCTGGTCTTGTGTCAATAGTTGAGATGAAATGAGTTGAAGAATTGTTTAATATGCACAATAAAAGGATTAATCAGAAAAAAGAAAAGACAAGATGTACTAAGATGTTATATAAAAATATTGACACACATAGTGAGGCATGATATTATCATATTAAATTCGGATTTATATTAAAAATATAAAATTGTTTTTATTTAGGAGGATCGTGAACTATGGAAAAAGTAAAGAAAATAGTATCAGATATTCTAGCTAAACAGAAAATTAATACCGTATGGGAAAGCTGCTGGGATTAAAAAAGACAGATCGATACTGGCTGGTGCATAAAAATGTTTTTGAATCAAAAGAGATTGCCGGAAAGATACGAATCAATATTGCCAGCTTTGAAAAATGGTACGCCAATCAGATCAAATATCATAAAGTTACCGGAGAAGAATCAGGGAAAGAATTAAAATCCTGGTCCTATTCCGTTAAGGAAGTCGCAGATCTGCTGGGGGTTGATGATTATCTTGTTTATGAATTACTCAAGAAAAATCAAATAGAACAGGTACATATCTGGATACCGTAGCAGCATCCACAGATCAGGCAGAACTGAAAACAGTACAGGACTTTCTGGATCGTATTGAGAATCAGGAATTGTATCATGTGCTGATCACCGTGGACAGGCTTACCCTTCAGATCGTTCTGATGAAGATCCAGGGGTATAGCACTCATGAAATAGCCAGGTATCTGAAGATTACCGAAAAGGCGGTTTACAGGCATATGGACAGGCTGAAAGAAAAAGTGAAGAAGATCTTCGAGTAGTTCATGATAATCACAAAGCAGGGTGTGAGAACAAACTCCACCCTGCTTATCATTTATTAGAAAAAATGAAACTTTTGTCAAAACCAGTATTTGAAAATTTTATCAGTAATAAAGTGCAGAATGCTGTTTGGATTGCTATTTTTATGCAACTATTTCTTGTTGCTCTTGACAAAATAATTTTTAGAGATTAAACTTATAACAGTGTTATATATCGCTGTTATATAGGAGGTGTGCAAAATAAACGGAAATGGAACGACTTTAGAAAATATCCACCGGGCAGCGAAAGCAGAATTTTTAGAAAAAGGATATAAAGACGCTTCCCTGCGGAATATTGTGAAATCCGTGGGAATGACTACCGGAGCCTTTTACGGATATTATAAAAGTAAAGAAGAACTTTTTGAAGCCATCGTTGGTGAGCATTACGAATATATTCTCAAACGTTTTATAAAGGCACAGCAGGAGTTCGCCGAACTACCAGCTGCCCAGCAGCCGGAAGTCATGAGTGACATTTCGGGGCTTTGTATGTACGATATGCTCCATTATGCGTATGAGCATTTAGAGGAATGTAAACTGATCCTTGTCTGTTCGGAAGGAACAAAATTTGCCGGGCTAATTGATGAAATGGTGGAGATTGAAGTGGAAGGGACTCATGCCTATCAGGAGGTTTTAAGGAAGCTTGGAAGGCCCTCTCCGCATATCGATCCTTCGCTGGAGCATATTCTGATCACCGGAATGTTTCATACCTTTTTTGAATTGATCATCCACGAAATGCCGCTCAAAGATGCCGAAAACTACGTCAGAGAAATGCGCGCCTTTTATACGGCGGGATGGATGAAAATTATGGGGCAGTAATGCTTTATAATTTTTGCCTCGTAGTTAGCTATAACTAACCTAAATTTGGATATTGTAAGAACATAGACGTGTTCTCTTTATCATAAACACAAAGAAAAGGAGGAATTTTTTTGAAAAAGCAATCCAATTTATCACGCCTGCTGGAAATTGCAGGCAGCCATAAGTACCTGACCTATGCTTCCTGGGTGCTTTCTGCAATCAGTGCCCTGATTGCTCTGGTACCCTTCTATTACATCTGGAAAATGATCAAGGAAGTATTGGAGGTGGCACCGAATTTTGACCAGGCACAGAACCTGACCGGTAATGGCTGGATGGCAGTATTGTTTGCGGTTATAGCGGTGCTTGTCTACATAGCAGGGCTGATGTGTTCCCATTTGGGAGCATTTCGTATTGCCGCAAACCTGCGTATCCAGACCATGGAGCATATTGTTAAGTTGCCTCTTGGGTTTGCCGAGAGTTTTGGTAGCGGAAAACTGCGCAAGATTGTCAACGAATCCAGCGTAGCCACCGAAACCTATCTCGCCCATCAGCTTCCCGACAGAGCTAATGCCATTGCAACCCCCTGCGGTCTTTTGGTGCTGTTGTTCGTGTTTGACTGGAGACTGGGACTATTGAGCCTTGTTCCGGTTGTGCTGGGATTTCTGATCATGATGACAATGACCGGAAAGCAGATGCAGGAAAAGATGAAAGAATACCAGAATGCGCTGGATGATATGTCCAATGAAGCGGTAGAGTATGTCCGTGGGATTCCGGTGGTAAAAACCTTTGGCCAGACGATCTTTTCCTTTAAGAAGTTTAAAGACTCCATTGACCGGTATAAAGTATGAGGTAGATACCATGCGGTTATTTGATTATAAAAAAGAACCGGAAAAACTATTGACACCGGAGATTGTGCAGATGGTTTCCAGTATCCATGAACACAAAGGAAAGCAGGAGTTATTTCTGGAAGCCAATATTGACGAACTGAAAACTCTTCTGGAAGCTGCATTGATTCAAAGTACGGGGGCTTCCAACCGCATCGAAGGTATTTATACAACGGATAAGCGGTTGGAGGAACTGGTAAGCCAGAAAGCAGAACCCCGAAATCGTTCTGAACAGGAAATTGCAGGCAAGTTCAACCGGTTGGCATGAAAATGAGAACAGCTATGAACCTTTTGTAAAATATTATCTTGGTATTATGCTGAAAGCATACAATGAATTTGAAAGCCGAGTGGAACATTTGAAAAACCGAACACTTTCCAAGCCGGAACGAATCCGAGCCATGATTGACCAGAAGGTTGGAAAAATCACGAAAAAGGAAATCCTGGATTTCTGCCCTGACATCAGTAAAACAACGGTAGAGCGCACTTTGACGGAGTTGGTAAAGAGTGGTTACATCGCCAAAGTCGGTTCGGGACCGGCTATCGGTTATGTCAGAATCTAAGTTATGGAAATATTTATCTCCGTCATTGATTGATAAAATGACGGAGATATTTTATAAATGAGGCAGATATCTCTGTTACATAGCAGAATCCGGCTCTCATCCTTTGCCGACACTGTCGAATAGGCGCATTTTCTTTTCGGATTCCCGGCGTACTGCCTCTACGGCGGCGGGAATCAGATCGGTAAGCCCTTTGCCGGCGTCTGTGTATCTTTCAGATACAGCCTTTGCCGCGGCCACATTGATATCGGTGAAAATATTTACTTTGCTGATACCTTCTCTGATAGCTGTCTTAAAATCCAGATCGGTAAGTCCGGAGCCTCCGTGAAGCACGAGAGGCACGTCCACAGTTGCGGCGATTTCCCGGATCCTGGCGAAATCCAGTTTTGGAGGAAATTTATATGCTCCATGGGCGTTCCCTACAGCTACCGCCAGGGCGTCCACGCCGGTTTTCTGCACAAAGTCCAGAGCCATTTTCGGATCTGTATAATACATAGAAGGATCCTTTGAAGACGTTCCGTCGTCTGTCATATCCTCATTGTCGCCGACATGTCCCAGCTCTCCTTCGATGGTCGCTCCGTAAGAATGGGCGATTTCCGCCATTTCCTTTACCTTGCGGACGTTTTCTTCATAGGAATCGGTGGAGCAGTCGTACATAACGGAACTGAAACCCAGTTCAAGCGCCTTCAGGCAGGTTTCACGGTTAAGTCCGTGATCCAGGTGAACGACCACCGGCACCCCGGCCCTTTTCGCCATGGGAAGCAGGTAATAGGATACTTCCTCCAGCGGTCCGTAAGGAAACAGAACTTCCGCAGTCCCCACGATCACAGGAGACTGTGTCTCTTCAGCGGCGCGGATGATTCCCCTTGCAAGTTCAAGATTCACTGCGTTAAATAAGCCTACCGCGTATTTTGCTTTTTTTGCGGGAAGCAGAACATCATTTAAATTTACCAGCATGATTTTCCTCCTTTATATTTTTTTCCATCCTCTGTTTATTTTCTCTTCTAATTCCCTGAGAGTTCCGATACCGCTTAAAGCGTCGTATTCCGCGACGCAGGACGCGCCGGCCGCAGCGGCGAGATGCAGGCACTCTTCCGGTCCGCAGCCTTTGAGAACCGCCGTGAGAAAAGCGGCGATACTGGTATCTCCGGCCCCGGTACCGGAAAGAATTCTTTCCGGGATATAACTGCGCTCGAAAATCTCCCTGCCGCCCCACAGTGCGGGATCCATCTCCAGCTTGGAGCAGAGCGGTTCCAGATGACGGCTGTCCGCTGTTTTAAAGTACATTCCGGGAGCGCCGCATTTGATCAGGAGAATCTGGCATCCCATATCCATGCACATTTCTGCCAGAGGCCGTATGTCTTCTTCGGGATCGAGGATCTGAGTAACGTCGCCGCCCCGGGCTCTCTCCTGCCATTGGTAAAACCGTTCCCGGTCCAGCATATAGCAGAGTTCTTCCGCGCTCGGCACGAAGAAATCCACGAAGGGAAGCGTTTTCTCCAGTATGGTCTTCCAGTCCGCTTTTCCCGGTTCCGAACCCGGGTCAACTGCGGCCATATCCAGGGAAACCGCCGTCCCGGCACGTTTTACTTTCTGCAGAAGTTTCACAAGTTCCTGCCCGTCGTTCTGATACATGGATCTCATTAACGGCGGATATCCGAAATGAAACAGCGCGGCGTCTTTGAGAAGCTCATCCGATATATCGTCTGCGCAGAAGGAATCGTTGGCTCCCGGATTGTGGAGAAAGATGCGGTCAATCCCCGGAACGGCCAGGATAACAGAATAAGAGGTGCTTTCCCCTTCGCTGACAGTCATGCCTTCCTGGGCGTCATATTTTTTCAGTATATTCAAGATAAGCTCGCCAAAAGTGTCCTTTCCGATTTTACCGGCCAGCCGGACGTCGGCTCCCAGCTTTTTCATGGCCAGTCCGGTATTCGCCACCGCGCCCCCGGTGTGGACGTCGGCTCTATCCATCTGCAGCAGTTTTCCCGGAGATAATACCTGATCCAGTGACTCTGCTTTCATTTCGGGAAAAACAGGAGTAATGTCCAGACAGATATGTCCTGCGGCGATTACTTTCTTTTTCAAAGTATGTCACCTCCTTAAACTAATGTTTTCTCTTTGTTTTCTGAAAATATTATAACAAAAGCCATTTTTTAAAAAATGACAATCTTGCGGTTTACAGATGGCTTTATTGTGCGTTTGTGGTAAAATAAAGAAAAACAGGCAGGAGGAGAAGCAGAATGGATGAGAAAAAAGAGTTTGAGATCGTAACCCATACGGTAATGAATTATCTGGAACTTTTTGTTGTGGAAATGACTTCCCGCTGTCCTCACGGCCATGACGATCTGGAAATAGGGATTCTTCTGAAGGGCGCGCTCTGCCTGTTCATGGACGGGAAGGAATATAAACTGCGGGAGGGGGATATCTATATTATCAATCGCTTCCAGATCCATTCTTTTTCCAGCGCCGGAGAGAAAAATCTTGTTCTCGCTTTCCAGGTACATTCGGATTTTTACCGCAGGATCTGTTATCAGCTTAATTTTCTGCATTTTGATAATCCTGTTATGCAGACGGGAAATCTGTATGAACAGACGAGGGACATGCTGGTTTCCTGCGCTTCGTTTTATTTCAGCGCGCTTCCCTTCCGTGAAGTAAAATGCGCGGGACTGATGCTGGAGGCCCTTTATCTTATCTTAAGCGGCGCAGACTGTTCTTTCAGAAACGAAAAGGAATATATGTCCGCCCAGAATAATACGCTCCGGTTAAACAGGATCACCGGTTATATAGCGGAGCATTATAAAGAAAAACTTTCGCTTAATGAAATAGCCAGGCTGGAAAACATTACAGTCTGTCATGCTTCGCATTTTATACGGAAAATGCTGGGTATTTCCTTTCAGGAATATCTGAACAATATCCGTTTTGACAGGGCTCTGGGATATGTGCGGGATTCCGATCTCAGTATTCTTGATATATGCATGGAGACAGGCTTCTCCAGTAGCAGGTATTTAAACCGGATGTTTATGGAGAAGATCGGAATGACGGTGAAAGAATACCGGAAGGCCGGAAACAGGCCGGAGCCGTCCCGTCCGGTGCTTCCGGCGGAAAATATACAGAAGCGCTATGATTTTGAGATGTCTTCTTTTCTGCTGGGGCAGTGTAAACAAAAATTTATTCGGTATTAGAAGGTATAGAAACAGAGAAAATGAAAAATAGTGAAAAAATAGTGTAATTTTAGTGGAAATATTTATTGCCCTGCGATATAATATCCATAGTGAAACGGGGTGATACATTGATAAAAGTAACGCTTACAAACGAGATATTAAAACGAATATCAGAAATAGATGAGAACCGTTTTTCTCTCAGTACGATCAAGATTCCCTCTGTTACAAAAAACAGGCTCAGGAAGAATTCCAAGAAAAAAAGTTCCTATGCTTCAAATAAAATAGAAGGGAATCCACTGACAGAAGAGCAGGCGAATGAAGCAATTGACAGTGATCCGCACAAACACTTTCTGAAACCGGAACAGGAAATCCGAAATTATTTTCTGGCTTTGAATTTTCTGGAAGAGAGGTTAAAAAAGAAAGAATTATTTTCCAAATCCATGATCCTGAAAGTTCAGTCGATTGTGGAAAAGGGTGCGTCAAAAGAAAAAATCGGGCTCAGAGGGCCTATGGCGCCGGGCGTATTATTTGCCGTGTACGATTCAGAAACAGGAATACCGGAATATATTCCGCCAGAGTATACAGATATTCCGGCTCTGTTGGATGAACTTGTCGAATATGTGAATACGACCGACGATCATCCTTTGATCATTGCTGCAGTTGTTCACTACCAGCTGGTTACCATCCATCCTTTTGAAGACGGAAACGGAAGGACGGCAAGGCTTATGTCAGGGTATATCCTCGATTATTATGGATACGGATTTAACGGGATTGGTTCTCTGGAAGAATATTTTGCATATGATCCGGATGAATATTACTCTTCGCTTCAAATGGGATTGCCGGCGTTGTATTATTCCGGAAGGGAAAACCCGCCGCACCCGGAAATATGGATCAATTACTTTATGAAAATGATGAGTCTGTATTCCAAAAAAGTATACGAGTTATCGAAAGCAACGGAAGAAGAGGAACTGGCAGGCAGCTTTTCGTATTTAAATAAAAAGGAAAAGGAGTTCCTGGTGTTCCTGCTTAAGAAGAGACTCTATGAATTTACACCCATCGATGTAAGCAGAATGATTGGCGTGACGAACAAAACAGTCATCAACAGATGCACAAAACTTGTAAACTGTGGATTTTTAATCCCGGTTATCGTGAAAACAAGAATCCGGTCCTATCGTTTAAGTGATTTTTCAAAGGCGAATGAAAAAAAGATTTTGAGATCATACAGTATAGTATGATAATAAACGGGAATCATCAGACTTTGATGCTGGTAATTCCCGTTTCTGGTTTTTTAAATATAAACAGAATCCGGCTTTATCGGTCTGGTGATTTTTCAAGAGACAATGAAAAAATACCAGCTTTTCTTTCTGCCTCTCTCATGGAATAACGGTATACACAGTAGAGAACTACGGACACCAGAAGGATGATACCGAGGAGCAGGACAAGCGCCTTTGTTTCAGTTGAGGAAATCCTGCCGTCGTTGAAGAAATCCATGGAAAAGGAAAACAAAAATCCAAGACCGCATCCAATCGCTGCCGGATACTGAAAGATCCGGGCCAGTTGTTTTTTCAGAACCTGCCGTTGATATCTGTTGTCTGCGCCGAGTTTTTCCAGGCTTTCGAAGAGTTCCCGGTTATCGGAAGCCACGGAGATGCTTCTGACATAAGCCATAACGCTGATCGCTGCCAGTGAAATAAGACAGATGTACAGACTGAGCATGACATAAACGCTGATAAGCTGCATTCTGTCCTGTACCGTGATAATATTAAAGGACGGCGCATATTTCCAGTCGCCAAGGAGCATGTTGTTGTCCATCGTCATATCGACAGAACCTTCGTAACCATAGGGCTGGCCGGCATCGTCGGCAAGTTTCTGCTCCCAGATATCCCAGAGTCCCATATGACTGGAAAGTTCTGTGGCGTGTCCCACATACTGAGACAGAAGATCCATGGCAAAGTCATAAGAGTTCTCTACATCTGAAACATTAAAGAAAATCAGATGTTCTACATATGCGGGGCTGACGCCGGAGATAATATTCTGATAATCCTGGTCGTCAAGTACGAAGGCAAAAGGTTCGCTCATAGATGCCAGGGAGTCACATGTAAGCTGTCCTCCGAATGTAAGCTTCCAGGATTTTTCCGTATCAGGATTCATGACTTCCTGCAGACCGTCTATATATTCGAAAGCTTCCCGGTAATCCGTTGTCGTTACAGTCTGATATGTTCCGGGTTCCACGGATACATCCTGCCCGGAGAGTGTGCGGTAATCTTTTTCAGACACAAAGAGAGCCGCTTTTTCCTGTTCTTTGTAAAGCTCCAGATACCTGGTTCCGTCTTCATTGAAATCTCTGGCGTTTCGGGAGATGACCAGATTGACGGCGTCATTTTCGGAATAATCCTGTATCTGCATCTGATATTTCTGCGCGGTTTCTTCGATTTCCGTTTTGCCAATCTGATCTTCCAGTGCAGGATAATGCATGGAAAAAGTACGGCCGCTGTCTGTATTCAGAATATCCGGAGCAAGAGAGTACTGCATTCCGTAAAAAGCCGCAAAGCAGCAGGCAAATAAAAGGAGTACGGATACGCACATATTTCTTGTGGCGGATCTGGCGGTAAAACGCATCAGGCTGATAGAAACAAGATTCTTATAATATTTTTTCTTGTTCCGTTTTGCCCTGCTCTGCGCCACAATAGAAAGAAGGATCAGATAAATCCCCGCCACGGAGAGCAGATATACGAGATTGAAAATTCCTGGAAGATTGATATTCAGTACTTTTGCGCTAAACTGAGGCAGACCGCTTCCCAGGAGGATCCCAGCTACAGTTAAGACGACGCCCGCTCCAAAAGTCCAGCCGGGAATTTCGCGTACCATTTCGGTTTTCTGCTGCATATGAAGGACTTCCATAATATCTGTGCGGCGGACGAAACGGAAACCGGCGGCGCCCAGAGCCAGGGCAAGAATAAAGCTGAACAGGATCCCGGGAAGGAATCCCACAGGGCCGAACCGGTAAGTCATCTGTTCATTGGAAATAATAAATATCTCAAAAATTTTCCAGATCACCCAGGAAAGGGGGACGGAAAGAACCAGCCCAACCAGGCAGGAGAGCGCCGTTACCATGGAGAGTTCCCCAAACAGCAATTTTTTCAGTTCTTTTTTCTGTATGCCAAGAGCCATAAACACGCCGTACTCTCTCGCTTTGCTCCGAAAGAACAGGCCGGAGGCATAGATGGTAAAGATAAAACAGCCTACGGAAGTCGCCGCCATTAAGAGGCTGGCCATTTTTCTGGTATCTCCTCCTTCCTGCAGGAAATCCTGAACGGTGGGTCCGAAATACATTAATGTGAAAGAAGTCAGCAGAAGGACGGAAAGGCAGATACAGAAGCCCAGAAGAAGATACTGCCCTTTGCTGTTTTTTCTCAGTTTTTTATAAATACTGTTCAGTTTCATCACCGTCACCTCCCAGTGTTCTCAGAATATCCAGAAGCTCGTCCATAAATTCCCGTCTTGTACCGGTTCTCTTAACTTCCCGGTTGACCTGTCCGTCTTTCAGCACGATCACACGGTCACAGAAAGATGCGGCGTAGCTGTCGTGGGTTACCATAAATATGGTAGCGCCTATCTGCTTTTTGGCCTGAAGAAAAGCGTCGATTACGGCTTTCGTAGATCTGCTGTCCAGGTTTCCGGTAGGTTCGTCCGCCAGGATTATATAGGGATTATTCATCAGAGCCCTGGCTACTGCCGTCCGCTGTTTTTCTCCTCCGGAGATTTCAGCAGGATACTTATCCATAATTTTGCTGATTCCGAACATCTGGCAGAACTTCTCGGACTTCGTCTCCATCTGGGCGATAGGTCTTCTGGCGATGATCTGCGGCAGACATATATTTTCACGGACAGTCAGCCCGTCCAGGAGCATAAAATCCTGAAAAACGAAGCCCAGTCTCTGATTGCGGAGTTTTGCCAGTTTTTCTCCTTTAAGGCTGGAAATATCCTGATCGCCCAGGCGGATTTTGCCGCTTTCGTGAGGGATAAAGCAGGAAATACAGTTTAAGAGAGTTGTTTTTCCGCTGCCGGACGGCCCCATTACCGCCACAAACTCCCCTTTTTTTACCTGCAGGGATACATTTTTTAATACGGGATATGTATTGACGCCGTTGGTATAGCTTTTACATAGATTTTTAACTTCCAGCATATTTTGCCTCCTTATGTTTTTGGGATTTGATAAGATCCGGCGCGGAAGCATACAGTACGAAAACATTCCGGCCGTCTTTCGTTGATCTTGTGTTTATTATAAAAAACTAACGGGAAAAGCAGCAGAGGCCGTAATGTCATTTTTGACACAGATTTTGTAATGTTTGGATGAGTGGGAAAAAATCGCAGTTCTCGTTTTATTTCAGAGTGTAAATTCATTTGCTGTTAGAATTAAGTCAACTATACAGTTATTGAGAAAATCATGTTCTATATGTATGATATCAATGTGTAAGGAGAGTGCACTGCCATTTGTACATTTAAATAAAGATAAGCGTAGAAATTAAGAGCATTATGGAGGAAATACAAATGAGAGAACTGCTTATAGGTCAGAGAATTAAGAAATTTCGTAAGAAAAAAGATTTGACACAGGAGGAGATGGCCGGACATTTAAATATTTCCTTTCAGACAATCAGTAAATGGGAAAGGGGTGAAAGTTATCCCGATATTACCATGCTTCCTTCATTGGCAAATTATTTTGAGGTCACGATAGATGAATTGATCGGTATGGATGAAATTAATTCTTCAGAAAAAATAGAAAACCTTGTCAGACAATGGGAGAGAAACCGTAAAAAAGGAAAACATTGGGAAAATATACAATTAATGAAGAATGCGTTGAAAATATACCCGAATAATCCATTACTGTTAGTTCAGCTTTCGGCTTCGTTAGAGAGAATGGAAGGCTCTGAGACAGAGAAACGTAAGTATTTAAAACAATCCATTGATATACAGGAGCGGATTTTGCAGACGGCGCCTGATTCAGAAATACGCGGTTCGGTTTTATTTAATATTGCAGTTTCATATAAAAATTATGGGGATTATGAAAAAGCAATAGAATATGCAAAGAAACTGCCGAATTTTTATAAGACAAGAGAAAGTGCATTGTTGTATATTATAGAAGATTCAGAGGAGAAACGGGAAATTGCAGAACTGGCAGTTAAAGAACTGTCAGAAATACTTTCTTATTGTAAAAAGTATCTGGAAGATAAAAAATGGAGAATGGAAAATTCTGTTGTAAATCAGGAATAGCTCTTCTATAATAAAATCAGATTTCAGACAGGCCATTGCCAATGGTAAAGACAGGCAGGGATGGATAAATACATCAATACGACATCGGGGGAGAAGACATACATGAGAATTGCAGTCTGCGATGATGAGAAAAATCTCAGGCGGGATCTGCGCCGTCTGGTAGAAATACATATGGAATTAAAGGGGATTCCCTGTGAAATTGTGGAATATGAATCAGGAGAGCGGCTTCTGGAGGAGGGAGAAGCCGATAAAACAGACATTCTTTTTCTGGATATTGAAATGCCGGGAAAGGGCGGCATGGAAACAGCGCGTCTTCTTCGGTCTTACGGAAAAAAGATGATGATTATTTTTGTTACCGCTTATCCGGATTTCGTATTTCAGGGATATGAGGTACAGGCTTTTCACTACATTTTGAAACCTTATCAGGAGAAGAAGATCAAAGAAGTGCTGGACAGGGCTCTGGATGCTATTGATACCATGCAGGAACAGTATTTTGTTATTGAGCAGAAGTCCGGCGTTCAGCGCCTTTCGCTAAGCGGGATCGTCTGTTTTTACAGCGACCGCCGCAATATCTGTGCTGTGGATAAAACGGAAAAACAGACGGTTTTTTATGGAAAACTGGATGAGATCCAGCAGAAAATGCCTGGATTTTTTCAGAGAGTTCATAACAGATACCTGGTTAATATGAACTATGTATCAAAGATCGAAGGGAACCACTGTATCTGCCGGGGAGTGGAAATACCTGTCAGCCGTACCTATAAACAGGAGCTGGCGGTGGCGTTCGCACAGCGTATGCTGCAGTAAAAGGAGTATTCATGAATACCAATGTGATAATGACACTGTTCCAGAATATGGGAAACATATTGAATCTGACTGCCGGATATTTTTTTATGAAATCTATTGACTGCTGCCTGAAAAGAAGAAAAAGCAGAGTTTTGTTTCTGATCGGACTGTTCGGGTATGGAACCGTCGCTTCTATAATAGTTTATCCCCAGGATATGTGGAATATTTCGATCATTGTTCCTCTGTTTCTGGTCTTAAATTTTGCGCTGTATAAGGGACGGTGGACAGTGAAACTCTCTCTGACGCTGATCCTGCTGCCGGTTTCCTGTGCGGTGAACTTCCTGGAAAGAGATATAGGGGCCCGCATATTTTTTTCGTTTTTTGAACAGGAAAATCAGATGGCAAATACGATCATCTCTACCCTGACTTTCCTGTCTGTGGTTTTATTCTGGATATTATTTTACCGTTTTTTCGGAAAATCCTTCCGCAAAATTTATGATACTTTTACAGACAGAACATGGCTGATCATTGATATTGTGTGTATCGCATCCTTTGTCAGCATTTATAGCTGCATCTATCTTTCGCCATTTTATGATTCATGGATCATCTGGCCATGTATGCTTGCCTGTATGACTGCCAATCTGGGAAGTATCCGTCTGGCGGCGTATCTGGCAGACGGGATTTTTGCCGATATGGAACGGAAAAATCTGCAGCTCCAGAAAAATTATTATGACGAGCTGGAACAGAATCAGAGCCAGATCCGTAAATTCCGTCATGACATGAACAACCACCTTTCTGTGGTAGGGAGGCTTCTTCAGGAAGAAAATATTCCGAAGGCAAAAGAATATTTTGAAAAAATGGCCTCTGAGATCAGAACGGCAAACCGGAAATTCTGTGAGAACAGCGTAGTGAACGCCGTACTGAATGCCAAATACCAGAAGATGACGGAGGCCTCTATCGACGGCTTTTTTAACATCAGTATTGATAATATGGTTCTTCTGGACGACGTAAGCCTTTGTACCATATTTGCCAATACCCTGGACAACGCCATTGAAGCCTGCTGCAAGATAAATGATCCGGATCGCCGCTGGCTGCGGCTGAAATGCCGTTATACGGAAAACGGCTATTTCAGTTTTGAGCTGGAGAATTCCAAGGAAAATGAGGTCAGAATACAAAAAGGCAGGTATCTCTCTGACAAAGAGGATAAAAAGCTCCACGGGATTGGAATTTCTTCTGTAAAAGATGTAGTGGACCGTTATGAGGGGACTCTGGATATTTCCTATAACCAGGATTCCTTCCGGGTAGTGGTGCTGATAGGTTAATTTTTCATTGACACAGCCTGCGATACCCACTATAATATATTTAATTTCATCTTTAAAAATGCAGTGACAGGGAGGAGTACATAATTCTCAGATGCCCAGAGAGGAGACGGCAGGTGGAAGTCTTCGTGAAGGGATTATGGAAGTAGCCCTCGAGCAGTGGACTGAACGCATCCGGCGGATGCAAGTAGGCTTCAACGTTTCCCGCGTTACAGGGAAGCGGTATCGGACGGAAGTCCCGTACCGGCAGAGTGCAGAGATTTCTCTGAATTTAGGTGGTAACACGGATGTATCATTCGCCCTGAGCATTGGATGCTCAGGGCTTTCTTTTTTTAAAAAAGGAGGTAGAAGCGTGAGACAGATTACAGGAAACAAATTACTTGTAAGAGCTTTAAAGGAAGAAGGCGTAGATACGATTTTCGGTTATCCGGGAGCATGTACCATTGATATCAGCGACGAGCTGTACAAGCAGGAGGATATCAGGATCATCGTTCCCCGGCATGAGCAGGCCCTTGTTCACGCGGCGGACGCTTACGCCAGGACAACGGGAAAGGTGGGCGTATGTCTGGTGACCAGCGGTCCGGGCGCAACGAACCTTGTTACAGGTCTTGCCACAGCAAACTATGACAGCGTACCGTTAGTCTGTTTCACAGGACAGGTGGCAAGGCACCTGATCGGAAACGACGCTTTCCAGGAAGTGGATATCGTAGGAATTACCAGGAGCATTACAAAATACGGCGTAACAGTGCGCAACCGTGAGGATCTGGGACGTATCGTCAAGGAAGCTTTTTATATAGCCAGAACAGGCCGTCCGGGACCGGTTCTTATCGACCTTCCCAAAGACGTTATGTGCGAGCTGGGAAGCGCGGAATATCCGGAAACTGTAAATATCCGGGGCTACAAGCCCAATACCAGCGTCCATATGGGACAGCTCAAGCGCGCTCTCAAGATGCTTAAAAAAGCGAAGAAGCCTCTGTTCCTTGCAGGCGGAGGCGTGAATATTGCCCGGGCAAACAAGGTATTTACAGAAGTAGTCAATAAGACAAAAGTACCGGTAGTGACTACGATCATGGGACGGGGAGCCGTTCCCACAGACCATCCTCTTTATATCGGAAATCTGGGTATGCACGGCCAGTACGCGGCCAATATGGCGGTAGGAGAATGTGATCTGCTGTTCTCTATTGGAACAAGATTTAACGACCGTATTACAGGAAAACTCCACGCTTTTGCGCCTAACGCACAGATTGTTCATATCGATATTGATACGGCGTCTATTTCCAGAAATATCCAGGTACATGTGCCGATCGTGGCGGACGCTCTCGAGGCGGTTACGAAGATGAACGAGTATGTAGAAGAATGCGATACGGAGAAGTGGATGGGACAGATCAAAGGCTGGAAAGAAGAGCATCCGCTTCTGATAAAAGACAGGGGAAATATGACGCCGATGGATATTATCGAAGAGATAAACCGTCAGTTCGACGAGGCGATCATTACTACAGACGTAGGACAGCACCAGATGTTTGTTACCCAGTATATTCAGATTAACGAAAAAAAACAGCTTGTAACCTCCGGCGGTCTGGGAACTATGGGATACGGTTTCCCGGCGGCAATCGGTGCGAAGCTGGGAAATCCGGACAAAACAGTTATCGCGGTTTCCGGGGACGGCGGAATGCAGATGAATATCCAGGAATTTGCCACGGCGGTGCTGGAGGAACTTCCTTTGATCCTCTGCGTATTTAACAATGAATATCTTGGTATGGTGCGTCAGTGGCAGAAGCTTTTTTACGGCAAACGATACAGCATGACAAATATGAGAGCAGGGGCGCTTTTCCGCAGAACCAACGGGGAGGAGATGCCGGAATATACGCCGGATTTTGTGAAGCTGGCGGAGAGCTACGGCGCAAAGGGAATCCGCGTTATGAAAAAAGAAGATATCGCCGCGGCATTTGAGGAAGCAAAGAAAAATACAAAGACCCCGACTCTGATCGAGTTTATCATAGATCCGGAGGAAATGGTTTATCCGATGATCCGTCCGGGCGGAACTCTGGAAGATATGATTATGGATTGTTAGCAGAAAGGAGAGCTGGAATATGGACAACAATATGAAAAAAAGATGGATTTCCCTTTATGTAGAGAATCAGGTAGGTGTGCTCTCCAAGATTTCGGGGCTTTTTTCCGGAAAATCCTACAATCTGGACAGCCTGACGGTAGGGACGACAGAAGATCCTACGGTATCAAGAATGACCATCGCTACTGTCAGTGACGACGAGACTTTTGAGCAGATCAAAAAGCAGCTTAACCGTATGGTGGAGGTTATCAAGGTTATTGACTTTACGGATATTTTTGTGAGGATGAAAGAGATCCTCTATGTAAAAGTGATGAAGTGCACCGCCGCGGATAAGGTGGAGGTATTCCAGATCGCGGAGACATTTAAAGCCAAGGTGATCGACTACGGAAGAGACAGCGTGCTTGTGGAATTTGTCCAGACGGCCACAAAAAACGACGCGGTTGTGAAGCTGATGAAGGAAGAATTTAAGACTATCGAGGTCGTCAGAGGAGGCAGCGTGGGAATCGAATCCATCAGTATGATGGAGAGGTGATGATTTCATATGCATCTGGCATGCAAATAGGACAGGTTTCTCATGAATGAGGTATTCATGGAATTGAAGAAGATTTGTCCTGTTTGTTTTTAAGAGGAAAGAGGAGGAGATCATATGGGTTACAGATTCTGGGGATGGGAACATGCGGACGCCCCGGCGGTAACAGACGAGTATAAGGGGATATGCACCCCGGTTGATCTGTATGACGCTCTGTCGGAGATCTGGTGCGCGGATACCTGCGCGCCGAGGATGCGGCAGAACTGGACCAGGGAGAACAGAACACTGGGCCAGTGTTCCATCACCGCTTTTCTGGCACAGGATATTTTCGGCGGGAAGGTGTACGGCGTACCCCGTCCTGACGGAAATTTTCACTGCTACAATGTAGTGGGAGACTGCCGCTTCGACCTGACAAGCGAACAGTTCGGAGATGAAGTTCTTGTGTATGAGAACAATCCAGAGCAGTTCCGGGAGGTGCACTTTGCCAAAGAAGAAAAAAAACAGAGATACGAGTATCTGAAAAAGAAACTGAAGGAATACTGTGACAGAAGATAGCGTCAGTATACAAAGAAACAAATCGGCTGTAAATAAAGAAGGCTTCCGGCATCTGTGACCATAACAGTCATGGATGCGGGAGCCTTTTTATTTCTGATTACAGCAGCGGCGTCATATAAAGTGGAAGAAAGGTGATTCCCTCTTCTTCTTTCAAATCGCCGGAATGGAGTACATAGGGAATGTACGTCTGTTCGCGGTATTTTTTTATAAATTTACGCAGTGAAGACAGAGTATAATTTTTGCCGGATTTGACTTCAATGGGAGAAATGTTGTGCCGGTTGCTGATTTTGCTTTTGGAAATCAGAAAGTCGATTTCCATACGGGAATCTTTGTCGTCCCGGGAAGGATTTGAATAAAAATATAATTTATGGCCTCCCGCCGTCAGCATCTGAGCAACGATATTTTCAACAATCATTCCTTTATTTACTTCCAGTTTATCAAACAGCAGTTTTTTGTATATCTCTTCACTGACGATTCCGTTTTCATCAAAAGCATGGCTGATCAGCAGTCCGGTATCGCCCATATAGCATTTCAAAGTCATGCGGTCCATATTCAGTTTCAGCCCAATGCTTGGAGCAGTAGAGTTGTAACAGATGTTGATGATCATAGCGTCATCCAGCCAGAACATGGCGTCTTCATAGTCGCGGAAACGGGCGTCTTTTTTTAAGGAAGACAGTGTGAATTTTTTTTCATGCTTCTGAAGCTGAGACGGAATCTCGTCAAAAATACTTTCAACTTTCATTTCATATCCATGTGCATGTTTTGTAATATCCGCGCGGTAGAGCGTCAGGATATCCCGTTTGATCAGGTCGGTTCTGTCAAAATCCCTGGTCTGTACATACTCCTGAACTGCCTGGGGCATGCCGCCCACAATCATATACTGGCGGAAATAGTCCATTGCTTTCCGGTGCATTGCCTGTCCCATGGCTCTCTTTTCTGTATAACATTTCCGGATGATATCCATCAGCATATCGTTACCCATAGCCCAGAGAAACTCTTCAAAATCCAGCGGATACATTTTTATATGGCGTTCCTCGGACGGTATCAGGATATCCTGGACATTTTTTCTGATAGACATGAGAGAACCTGTTTCCATATATTCGTATCGTCCGTCAGCCACCAGATATTTAATGGCAGAACGTGCCCTGGGAAAAAGCTGGACTTCATCAAAAATAATCAGAGATTCGTGCCTGTATAATTTGACATTATAATAGCCGGACAGATACATAAAAAATGTATCAAGATCATTCAGATAGTTTATAAAAAGATCTTTCACCTCTTCTGTCACCCTGTTAAAGTCGATTAACAGATAGGTTTTGTACTCGGCTTTGGCAAAAGATTCTGCGATGTAGCTCTTTCCTACGCGGCGGGCGCCGTCGATCAGCAGGGCGGTTTTTCCGGAACTTGTCTTCTTCCAGTTCAGAAGATCATCATATATTTTACGTTTCATCCCATATTCCTTTCAGGAGATACACGAAAACAAGATTTTATATAATTGAATTATACACGAAAACGAGATTTTTTACAATCATATTATACACGAAAACAAGATTTTTAATCTATATTGTATCCATATTTTCAAGTTTTATGCGGGATTGCTGCCGGCATATTTGGTAAGCGTATCATAAAAATCAGGATATTCTTTTTTCAGCCGGATCAGTTTTCCGGAGGCGTCCAGGAAACAGTGTTCGGAATGTGCCTGGCAGACAACTTTTCCTTCAGTATTTTTCATTGTGTAGGCAAGTTTCAGCCGCACGCCCTTAAATTCTGCGATAGAAACGGTAATCGTGATTTTTTCAGCAAAGGTGGTGCTGATCATATATTTGCAGTCCACGGCGGTAACAGGCGAAACGATGCCCAGTGATTCCAGCTTTGCGTAATCCCACCCCATTTGGGCAAGAAAATCGACGCGGGCCTCCTCCATCCAGCGGATGTAGTTGGAGTGATGAGTGATTCCCATTTTGTCTGTCTCGTAATATTGAACGGTATGTGTATATGGTAAGAATGTGTTCATGCTGCTGCCTCCTGTATGAAATTGATGCCAGCGTGAGATAACCGGACGCTTTATTTTCTATTAAAACACCAATAAAAGATAAAGACAATAGAGTTATTATGAATAAAAAAATCGTAAAAGGATTTTTTTGTTAAAAATGGAAAGATGTGCGGCGAAAAAAACACAAGAATTAAAAAAATTCTTCAAAAACTATATATAAAAATACAGAAACTATGGTACAATTAGATTTGCTAAAGGGTTTGTAAAACAATGTGTAAGGAAGGTGAGCAATTGGAAAACTATACCAAGTATAAGTTGAAAAGTAATGATGAACTGAAATCTTTGCTGGCCGACAAAGATCATCTGTTTGTCATTGCCTGCAACAAGTGCTTCAAGGAATTTGAAACCGTTGACGAACCGGATTGCGGGGAGTTTGAGAAAATTGCTGCGGAACAGGGAAAGACCATTACAGGCAGCGCCAAGGTGGACTTTCTGTGCAACAAAACGCTGACAGAAAAGAAACTTAAGGATATGATCCCGGAGGGTACGGAGAATGTGATCGTGATCTCCTGCGGCCTTGGTATCCAGACAACCGCGGAGTTAGCGGGAAAACCAGTATATGCGGCCAGCAATTCTCTGAATTACAGAGGACATCACGGAATGGCTCTTACGAAAAAGAGCTGCGATGCCTGCGCGCAGTGCTATCTGAATATTACCGGAGGAATCTGTCCTATCGTCGACTGTTCCAAGAGTCTGGTAAACGGTCAGTGCGGCGGCGCGAAAAACGGAAAATGTGAAGTGGACAGCAGCAAGGACTGCGCATGGGAAAAAATTTATTACAGACTGGAAAAACAGGGACGTCTTGAGGAGTTCTTAAACCAGCCGGTACAGATCAGAGATTACTCCAAGGTGAACGTCAAAGAGGTCAACGATTATGTAAAGGCTATCCGTGAAAATCGGCTTGACGGCTACTACGGCGGCGTTCATCCTTCAGAGCGCAAGGAATTCTCCGAGCATCTTGCCCTGGAAAGATTCCCTGAGCCGGAAGAGGTTGTGATCCCGCTTTCTATGCATGCGGGAGCTCCGGCGGAACCGACGGTAAAGGTAGGCGATACTGTAAAAGTAGGCCAGAAGATCGGCGAGGCGGCAGCCTTTATCAGCAGTCCGGTACACTCCAGCGTAAGCGGTACGGTTATTGCTATTGAACCACGTAAACATGCAACAAGAGGCGAGTGCATGTCTGTTGTCATCCGTTCAGACGGTAAAAACACTCTGCACGAATCTGTACAGCCTCACAAGGATCTTGACAGCCTGACTCCTGACGAGATCGTAGATATCGTCCGCGAAGCCGGAATTGTGGGTATGGGCGGAGCCGGATTCCCGACTTCTGTTAAATTAAAGCCTGCGAAGCCGGTGGATACCATTCTTCTGAACGGCTGCGAGTGCGAGCCGCTTTTGACGGCGGACCACAGAGTGCTTCTGGAATATGCGGATGACGTGATCTATGGACTTAAAGCCATGATGAAGACTGTAAATGCGGAAAAGGGTATTATCGTAATTGAAGACAATAAACCGGACGCTATTGAACTTCTGGAAGCGAAAACCGCAGAGTATGACAATATAGAAGTGGTGACAGCAAAAACGAAATATCCTCAGGGCGCTGAGAAGATGCTGATCAAGCGCGTTCTGAAAAGACAGGTTCCAAGCGGCGGCCTGCCGGCGGACGTAGGCTGTGTGGTAGCCAATGTCAGCACTACGAAAGCAATCTCCGACGCGATCCAGAAGGGTATGCCTCTGATCGAGCGTGTTGTAACAGTTACGGGAGAGAAACTGAAAAAGCCGGGCAACTATATTGTGAAGATCGGTACCAATACAAAAGATCTGATCGATTACTGCGGCGGCACTACAGACGACGACTATATGATCAAGGCAGGCGGGCCGATGATGGGCTTTGACGTTCCGGATCCCAATGTGCCGATCATGAAGGGTTCCAACGGAATCATCGTTATCGATACAGATGAGACAAAAGAGCAGCCGTGTATTAAGTGCGGACGCTGCGTGGACGTCTGTCCTATGGAACTTTCACCTCTCTATTTCTCCAAGTATGCCGATGAGGAGAACTGGCAGGGAATGAAGGAAAAGAACGTAATGGACTGCATCGAATGCAGATGCTGCGAATATATCTGTTCCTCCAAGATTCCGCTGGTCAGCAAGATCAAAGCCGGCAAAAATGCAGTAAGGGGGATGAAGTGATATGTTGATTACCCAGTTAAAAGAAAAAGAAACCATCGCGTCTCTGACAGAGGGCAAAAAAGTCTTTATCATTAACTGTCATGGATGCAAAGAGGTTCATTTCCCGGAAAAAGAAGCGGAAGCGATGGAGAAAGAAATGGCTGCCGAAGGAAAGGTAACAGGGGTCCTTACGACAGATTACATATGTAATCCGGATAATATGAAGCTCCGTCTCCAGAAACATATGGCGGAAATCGAAGCCGCCGACGCTGTGCTTGTACTTTCCTGCGGAGTGGGCGTTCAGACCATTTCAGAGTATCTGGAGGATAAACCGGTATATGCAGCCTGTGATACTTATCCGTTGCCCGGATATCAGGGAGTGACTCCTCTTGAATACGACTGCGATCAGTGCGGCGAATGCTATTTGAACCTGACCGGAGGAATCTGCCCCATCACCGCCTGTTCCAAGAGCCTTGTCAACGGCCAGTGCGGAGGTTCAAAAAACGGCAAATGCGAAGTGGACAGCAGTATGGAATGCGGATGGGAGCGCATTTACAGACGCCTGGCCCAGTTAGGCCGTCTCGATGTGCTGAAATGTCCCACTCAGATCCGTAATTTCGCCACTGACGAAGAAGTTTCCAAGTGATGAGAAACGTGTGAAAGACCTTTCAGGAATCTCCTGTCTGCCGCAGCAGACGCGGCAGTCTGCGGGATATGATTTTAAGATGATTGGAGTAAAATAAAATGAAAATTACAGAAGCATTTGAACGTGGAGAATTTGTAGTTACGGCGGAAGTAGGACCGCCGAAAGGATTTCATATTGAACATATGCTGGAGGAGGCAAAGACCTATCTCAGCGATATCACAGCAGTAAACGTAACAGATAATCAGTCTTCTGTTATGCGCCTTGGTTCCCTGGCAACCTGCAAAGCCTTAAAGGACGAGGGACTGACTCCTATTTTCCAGATGACCTGCCGTGACAGGAACCGTATCGCTCTGGAATCCGACCTTTTAAGCGCAGCAATGTTCGGGATCGAGAACCTTCTGATCTTAACAGGAGATCACACGAAGCTGGGAGATCATCCTCAGGCAAAACCTGTTTTTGACCTGGATTCCGTATCTCTTCTCCATACAGTGAAGCTGCTGGAATCCGGCGTGGATCTGGGCGGAAACGAGCTGGTAGGCGAGCCGCCGAAGTTTGCCAAGGGCGCTGTCGTATCCCCCTGCAGCGATTCTGTAGATGTTCAGCTTGCGAAGATGGAGAGAAAAGTTGCCGCAGGCGCGGAGTACTTCCAGACACAGGCTGTTTATGAGCCGGAGAAATTTATTCAGTTTATGGAAAAAGCAAAACAGTTCGGCAAACCTGTTCAGCTTGGAATCGTAATCCCGAAATCTGTGGGAATGTGCCGTTACATGAACGCAAACGTTGCCGGAATCCACATTCCGGAGGATATGATCAATGAGCTGAAAGCAGATAAAGAAAAGACAAAAGCCGGTATCACCGGAGTTGAGATCGCCGCGCGTATTATCAGAGAATGCAAGCCGTACTGCCAGGGCGTACATATCATGGCAATGGGCTGGGAGTCCAAAGTACCGTCTCTTCTGGAACAGGCAGGACTCAGATAAACTGAATAGAAAAGATGCGTAAACCAGGAGGAGCTGTTTGAAAGTTAGATTTCAGAACAGCTCCTTTTAAAAAAACCGGGAAATTAAATTTTATTTTCAAAGGAGGCGAAACAATATGGCAAAGTACAGATGCAGTGTATGCGGCTACATTTACGATGAGGAGAAGGAAGGCGCTCCTTTTTCTGAACTGAAGGAATGTCCGGTATGTCATCAGTCCACGGAAAAGTTTATCGTTTATGAGGAAGACCATGGTATGGAGCCGCCCCGTGAAAAAGAGCTGAAGCTGGAGTATCCAAGAGAGTTTGTCCGTCAGGATGGATCCTGCAGATACATGAAAGAGATCCATGAGATGGCCGTGACAGGAAAAAGTATCTCCGCGTCTATGGGAACGGAGCTTCCTATGCCATCCTGGGACGATATTCTCATCCTGGGAGCGCAGCTTGATCCTATGCCCCTGGAGGAGGGCGCGCCTGTAAAAACGACAACAGTGATCGGAAAACATGCGGAAAAGCCGCTGGTTCTGGAGAATCCGGTGTATGTTTCCCATATGTCCTTTGGAGCTTTATCAAGAGAGGCGAAAATTTCACTGGCAAGAGGCTCCGCCATGGCAAAAAGCGCCATGTGTTCCGGCGAAGGCGGAATTCTTCCGGAGGAGATGCAGGCGGCTGACAAGTATATTTTCGAGTATGTGGGAAATCTTTACAGTGTAACTCCTGAGAATCTCAGAAATGCCGACGCTATAGAGATCAAGATCGGCCAGGGTACAAAACCCGGTATGGGAGGCCATCTTCCGGGAGAAAAGGTTACCCGGGAGATCAGCGAGGTAAGAAATAAGCCTATGGGAAAAGATGTGATCGCTCCTTCCAGATTTCCCGGTATCAACACAAAAGAGGATCTGAAAAATCTCATCGCGCAGCTCAGATACGCCTCAGAAGGCCGTCCTATCGGCGTAAAGATCGCGGCGGGAAGGATAGAGAGAGATCTGGCCTTCTGCGTTTACGGAGAGCCGGACTTTATTACCATAGACGGGCGCGGCGGGGCTACGGGCTCGTCTCCAAAACTCTTGAGAGATTCCTCCAGTGTTCCTACAGTTTATGCTCTTCACAGAGCAAGAAAATATCTGGACAGCATCCATTCCGACATCAGCCTGATCATTACAGGAGGCCTTAGGGTCTCTTCGGATTTTGCAAAGGCCATCGCCATGGGCGCGGATGCGGTGGCAGTTGCGTCTGCGGCCCTGATCGCAATGGCCTGTCAGCAGTATAAGATCTGCGGTACAGGAATGTGTCCTATGGGAATCGCCACGCAGGACGAGGATCTCAGAGCCCGTCTTCATGAAGACGCGGCTGCGGCGAGAGTTGCGAACTTTCTGAACGTTTCGCTGGAAGAGCTGAAAATGTTTGCGAGGATCACGGGACACGAGAATCTGCATGATCTTTCCGTGGAAGATCTGTGTACGATAAGCAGGGAGATCAGCGAATATACAAACATACCTCACGCATGATCTTGGGTTTGCCTGTTGTTGGCTTGTTTTGAAACTATACTGCTAAGAAAAATAAGGAGGTTAGTCATGGAAATAAAAGAAAAACAATTTTTGGGAATAGAAGCCGGATGCAGCGCTCTTTCCTGGAAAACACAGGACGGAAAGCATCTTTGGGGACGCAATTATGATTTTGACCGTCTGGCAGAGGGAAGCGGAATGATCTTTCTTCCGCGGGAAACGGCGTATTTTGGAGTAAATGGTCCGGACGGAACAGATTTTTCATGCACCTCCAGATATGCCTGCGCCGGAGTGGGACTGCTTTTATCCCCAAGTCCGGTACTTTATGAGGGAATGAATGAGAAAGGGCTTATGGGCGGACAGCTTTATTACCGCGGATTCGCTGGATATGGGAAAGAGCCCTGTCCGGGCACCGATCCCATTCAGCCGCCTTTCCTTGTATATCATCTTCTGGCGCAGTGCGCTACTGTGGAAGAAGCGGTTCGCTGTCTGGAAGAAGAATTGACCCTGGTGGACGTGCCGATGATGGGAACGGTATCTCCGCTGCATTGGGCCTTCCATGATAAAACCGGGGAAACCGTTGTAGTGGAGCCTGATAAAGAGGGGCTTCACATTTACCGGAATACGCTGGGGATCATGACAAACAGTCCGGGATATCCATGGCACAGGCTGAATCTTTTGAATTACGCAGGCATCAGAGATCTGGATTATGCTTCGGTGGATCTGGACGGAGAGTCCCTGGAACAGTGCTTTTCCGGCAGCGGATGCCAGGGGCTTCCCGGAGACTGGAGTTCTCCGTCCCGGTTTGTGCGGCTTGCCTTTTTGAAAAAGTATGCTCTTCCCGGAAAAAACGAGGAAGAAGGGATCAGCCGGATGTTCCATCTTTTTCAGAGTGCAGCCTTCCCTCTGGGAATGGTCCGCGTAAGCCACAAAAGCCATGTGACAGAGCTTGATAAGGATGTGGTTCCTTACGATTATACAGTGTATACCAGCATTTACTGTGCGGAATCTCTCCGCGCGTACTGGACGACTTATGAAAACCAGCAGATACAGTTTCTGGATCTGGCGGCTCTGCTGGAAAGCAAAAAGCCGTTTTCCATTCCGCTTAGCCGGGAGCCTGTATTTAAAAACGCAACGCCGGAGCTGTAAAACTCCGGCTGTATAAAAACAGATATAAAAGGATAAAATATTATGTTTCATATTATTCCGGGGAATTTTTTTGTTCCTCTGTCATCGCCAAATAAAACGGTATACTGGGACTGCATATGCAAATTGTATTCTGTGATGGAAAACCAGCTTTCCTTTGGCGTGGAAAGAGAAGTGCTGGCGGATGAACTGCAGTACTATTTTGAACAGTCGGCAGCGGCGGATATCGTGGATGAGGACTTTTCCGGGGCGGACAGCAGAGGGAAAGCAAACGGAATCCTGCGGCGGCTGGAATTTTATGGCTGGATTGAAATTGAGACGGACAAAAGTTATGTACAGAGGGTGAATTTTAAAGATTACTCTGTGAAGCTGATCCGTACTCTTCTGGATATTTCGGAGGGAAAGCAGATCGAGTATCAGGGATATATCTATACAATCTACAGCCTGGTCCGGTCGAATACGGATCACCCGGGAATCGTACTGATGCAGATTCTGGAAAATACAGACCTGCTTATCACGGGGCTGAAAAATCTGAATTCCAATATCAAACGTTATATCGACGATCTGACACGGCATAAGACGGTGGCAGAGATCATGGACGCCCTGTTTAATGATTATATCACCAATATTGTGGACAAGGCATATCACCGGCTTCTGACTTCGGATAATGTGTCAAAATTCCGGCCGGAGATCATCGACAGGCTGGAGAGCAGGAGCAGAAGCCGGTCTTATCTGCAGATGGCAGCGGCGGAGCTTGCGGAGATGAAGGAGATTACGGAAGAGGCAGCGAAGGAACTGGTATTTAAGTACCTGCACGAAATTATAGAAGCCTTCCGGAATATGGACGATATTCTCAATGAGATCAATCAGAAAAATACCCAGTATCAAAAGGCCGCGGTGAACAGGGCAAAGTTCCTGCTTTCCGGAGACGAGGATGTGCGGGGACAATTAAAGGAGATTCTTCTGGGAATTCACGAAAAGATCAATGAAGAAGAGATGAATTTGGGCGGTATTTACGAGATCAGTTTTCTGGAAGGGCTGGTACGCCTGTATTCCTGCAGTTTTCTTGACGAGAAATCCTTCTATTCGCCTACAGAGGGACGGAAGGAATTTGTTCCTCAGAAACTGGAGGCACACGAGATAGACGAAGAGGCGCGGCGGCGAAAGCTTCAGAAAATGATGGAGAAAATGAAAAGAGTTCTAAGCGCCGGAAAAATCGAAAGCTATGTTCTGGAGCAGATGGGAAACCACCGGGAAATGCAGGCTTCGAAGCTGCCTTTAGGCAGCAGTGAAGATTTTGTGAAGATCATATATGTCCGCCTGTATGGACAGAGAAAGAATCTGAAATATAAGGTGGAGCCGGGAGAGATGACGGAAGTAAACGGGTTCCGCTTCCGGGATTTTAAGATTAGGAGGAAATAGGTGTGGAACTGCTGGATAAAATGCTTCAAAGAGATAAAGAAAATTTTCGGAGAATCTGCAGCCGCCTTCTTTCCTGCTGTTTTCTCTGCAAATCAAACGCATCAAATAAATCGGATTATTATTTTGTCCTGAAATACAGAAGTGAGTTTAAAACATATCTGGAGATTCTCGGTTATCGTCTGGAGATAAATGAGGAGCTGGGCGTGATCCAGCTTACCAATGCTTATAACTATAACCGGCTGAACCTGAAACTGTACGAGTCGGTAATCCTTTTGATACTCAGGATTCTTTACGATGAGAAAAAGCGGGAATTATCAGTCAGCGATGAGGTGATCGTTAATCTGGGGGATATCCAGGATAAATATCTGAGTCTTCAGATACGGGAAAAAATGATCGATAAAACTACAATGAGGAATGCTTTGAGCCTGTTCCGCAGATTTCAGCTTATTGAAACGCTGGACAGAGATCTGGGAAACGAGGAGTCCAGGATTCTGATCTATGATTCTATTCTTATGGCTGTGCGTATTGACGATATCAGGAAAGCCTATGAGAAGCTGGAAATTTACAGAAAGGGAAAACAGACAGATGAAGAAACTGACGAGAATGAAGCTGATTAACTGGCATCGGTTTGAAGACTGCATGATTGATTTTGGGGATTCCACGCTGCTTTCCGGAGAAAACGGAGCCGGAAAATCTACACTTCTGGACGCTATCCAATTTGTCGTCACCTGTTCCGCCAGTTCCTTTAATAAGGCTGCCCATGAGAACGGCAAGAGAAAACTTACCGGATATATACGGTGCAAAACCGGGAAGGAAAACCGTCCTTATGAACGTACCGGAGAGGTGACTGCCCATGTAGCTCTGGAGTTTTATGAAGAAAGCAGACAGAGATATTTTATTGTGGGAGCCGTTGTAGATTCCGCCTCTGAAGGTCAGGAGACTGTAGGCCGTTATCTGATGGATAATATCAGACTGTCGGAAGATATGTTTTTTAAAAAGGATCATTCTCCCAGATCTATTTCTGAATTCCGGTCCTATAATAAGAAGATCAAACAATGGATGAAAACCCAGGCAGAGGCAAAGAAGATGATCAAGTCCAGATTCGGCAGGATCGAGGATAAATTTTTCAGTCTCATTCCCAAGGCTCTGGCGTTTAAGCCTATTGATGACATTAAGGATTTTGTCTATTCTTATGTGCTGGACGAAAAAGAAGTGAATATTGACGTGCTCAGAGAGAATGTGCGAACCTATCAGGATCTGGAAAGAACGCTGGAATCTGTACGGAAGCGCATGGAAAAACTGGAACAGGTTGAAAAATTTCATGATGAAGCTGTGGACCATATTCGCAAAGATGAAATGTATGTTTATTTTCTGGCGAGGGCGTCTCTGGATATTACGAAGAACAGGATTGAGAAGCTTCAGGCAGAGATGGGGGCGGAAGAATACCGCCTTCAGGAGACGGAAAGAGATCTGGAGGCTGCGGTAAGGGAAAAAGAACGGCAGCAGGAGATTGAGACGAATCTACGGGTGGAATTGAAGCAGAATAAAGATTACCTGGCTCTGGAAGAGCAGGAAAAGGTCCTGGGGCGTCTGAAAGATGAGGAAAAAGCTTATCTGTCCGAAAAAAGAGAGCTTCTTGTCAGTGTGAAAAGATCATTGAAGAGGACGGATCAGCTTCTGGAAATCACAGATGTGGACGAGTGCGTCGCAAAGTATAAAGATATTTTTAAAAAGGCGGAAACTATGCAGGATACCGCTGCTGCAAGAGACGCGCTGGAACAGGTGATCCGGTATAAAAAGAAAATGTATGATAAGGTGCAGAGAAAACTGGCGGAAGAGCAGATTTATCTGCACGCCCGCCGCCAGGAAATGCAGGAGCTGGACCATAAAATCGGCGATCTGGAAAGAAAGAAGCTTTCCTACCCGAAAGCAGTAACCAGGCTGTTGGAAGAAATTGGAAAGGAATTTGCCAGACTGGGGAGAAAAGCGGAGCCCTGTATCCTCTGTGAAGCTTTGGAAATCCGCGATGAAAGCTGGCGGAACGCTGTGGAGGGTTATCTGAATACACAGCGTTTTTATGTACTTGTGGAGCCGGAAAATTTTGATATCGCTCTTGGCATTTATGATCGTCTGAGACGGGAGAAGAAGGCCTACGGCGCAGGATTGATCAACGTTCAGAACATGGAGCAGTACGACAACGCTCCGGAGGGTACACTGGCGGAGATGGTCACATCAAAAAATAAATATGCCAGACAGTTTATTAATATGGTTCTTGGAAAAGTACAGATGTGCGGGCGCTATGAGGATCTGAAGAAATATACGGTATCTATCACAAAAGAATGTATGAAATACCAGAACCGTGTAGCCAGCGCTATCCGTCCAGAGATTTTTAAAGTTCCGTTTATTGGGAAAAACGCTTTCAAAGTGCAGTTGGAACAGGCCAGGGCAGAGAAAAAACGTCTGGCCGGAGTCATCGAGGATAGGGAAAAGAACCTGAGAAATCTGGAACAGATTACAGAACCTTTGGAAACGGACGCCGAGATCGATATCCGCTACCGCCTGGATGTGATCGGCAGACTGTCCAGAGTACGATCGGACATAAAGCAGTGCAAAGATAATATAAAAACATTGAAAGAGAATTCCACCCTGATCCAGAAACAGATCCAACTGGAAGCACTGGCGAAAATCCGTGGAGAATTGGAGCAGAAGGTAGGAAATCTGAATAAGGCCCAGGGAAGAATCCAGGAAAAAATCGATGAGAAGAAACGGCTGATCCTGGAAAGTACGGAAGAGGAGCGGGGAAAGCAGGCGGAGCTTAAAGAAATTGAAGAAAAAGCGGGGCAGGCTGCCGCTTCCTGGCAGAAAGATTATGAAAAGCAGACTGCGCAGAAATCCTATATACAGTTCCGGGAAAACTTTGAGCGGCGGCAGAAGGCCAACTGGACTCTGCGTGACAAAGCCATTGAGCAGATGCGGAGCTATATGATCGAATACAAGACGGAATATAATTTCGGAGCGGCGCCTACTATGGAGGGATTTCCGGAATTTGAGAAAATATATGAAAGACTGCGGACATCAGAGCTTCTGGAATACGAAGAGAAGGTGCAGTCCGCCAGACAGTCTGCGGAGGACGAATTCAGGGAACAGTTTCTTGCCAAGCTTCAGGAGAATATGAAGCAGGCGCAGAATGAATTTAAAGAGCTGAACAAGGCATTAAAGGACATTGTGTTCAGCAATGAAAAATACGAGTTTCTTTATATGCCAAGCCGCAGGCACCGCAGATATTACGACATGATCATGGACGATTTCAATATGGTGCAGGGAGAATCTATTTTCAGCGGGGTATTTCACGAGACACATAAGGAAGTCATAGAAGAGCTTTTTGACCGTCTGACGATTGATAATGACAATAATGCAAAAACGCTGGATGAATTCACCGATTACCGCACTTATATGGACTATGATATCAGGATCCTTCACACAGACGGAAGCTATTCCCTGTATTCCAAAGTCTGTGAGGAGAAGAGCGGAGGAGAAACACAGACGCCCTTCTATGTAACGGTAGCGGCTTCTTTTGTCCAGCTTTACAGCAATAATATAGGCGGAGAAGCGGCCGGTCTGGTAATGTTTGACGAGGCGTTCAACAATATGGACGACGAGAGGATAGGAGGCGTACTGGAGTTCCTGAACAGGCTTCCTCTGCAGATGATCATTGCCGCGCCGCCGGATAAAATCCAGTATATCAGTCCGTCTATGCAGGAAACTTTACTTGTAATGACAGATGAAAAAGTAAGTTATGTGGAGGAATATTTCAATGGCGCGGTTTGACGTCAGAATTCTGAATAAGCTTTTAGACTCCTATGAGCGCAGCAGTCTGGCGAAGGGAACAAATAAGGTTGCGGTACATATTGATTTCCGGTTCAATAAAAAGACGGTTCCGGAATACTTTGACGAAAGTTCTCTTGCCTATGAGGAGATCCATGACCGGGCCCATGAACTTGAGGAAAAAGGGTTTGTCCGGATTATATGGAAACGGGGAAAAGAAGATCATATTATTGAAAAGCTGATCCTGAATGAAAAAAAAGTCACGGAAATATATCAGTATCTGGGAAGAACTTCTCATGGGGATTATGTCAGGAACACGCTGAATCTGGTTGGATCCTTTCGGGAACAATGTACTGTTCCGGTTGCCGGAAAATTTCTTGACTGGCTGGAGGAACGGCTGCGGGGGGATCTTCCGGTAAAAGAATTTATAGATCTGACTGATCCGGAAGAGACGGAACGACTGATCCGGGCAGTCCAGGCAGTGGAGGAGAACAGAGAGGAGCGCTATGTAAGAGAGTTTTCTATAAGTGTCTTTTCGGACAGTAAGATTTTCGAAGGGCTGCACGGAAAGGTGGGGAAAATTTTTCGGAGATTTTCCCCGGAATTTCAGGAGGCGGATACGGATGAAATCCTGGCGGAATATGGAATCTATCATACGCCGAACTACGTTTATTTGAAAGGCCAGGGAATATTGTATTTGGGAACGGACAGAAGGGAAAAAGTGAGCCTGTCACTTCTGAAACAGGGAATCGGGATTTCCGGCGATGATCTTTCCGATATCCGGATCGGAGGCACAGAAGAGGTAAAGAAAGTGATCACCATAGAGAATCTTACCACCTTCTTCCGCTGGCAGGAGGAAAACGCCCTGATCATTTATCTGGGCGGTTATCATAATAAAGTAAGGAGAAGTCTGCTGAAAGAAATTTATGAAATTCTGCCGGATGCAGAGTACCTGCACTTCGGGGATATTGATGTGGGCGGTTTTGAAATCTACCGGGATCTTTGCCAAAAGACGGATATTCCGTTTCGCCTGTATCATATGGGAATAGAAGAACTGGAAAAGTACCGGGATTATGGGAAAAAACTGACAGAGAACGACAGGAAGCGCCTGAAGCTGCTGATAGATAAGACAGAGAAAGAAAAGACAGAATATATTCAGACGCTGAAATATATGGAAGATCAGGGAATCAAACTGGAACAGGAGTGTATCGGTGATCATGAAACGTAGAACTGCTTATCTGGCGGAAGAGCTATAATCGGAAGACAACAGCGACAAAACAGGAGAGTTATTATGTATGAATTAATACAGATTACGGAACAGAGTTACTATATCCAGAGTCCGGCGAAGATCGGTCTGGTGAAGCTGAACGATACGGAAGTATGCCTGATCGACAGCGGCAACGACAAGGACGCAGGCCGAAGAGTAAGGAAGATCCTGGACGCCAACGGATGGACGCTGAAAGCGATATATAATACCCACTCAAACGCCGATCATATCGGCGGCAACAAATATCTCCAGGCACAGACAGGATGCAGGATCTACGCGCCGGGGATCGAGTATGATTTTACAAGGCATCCCATTCTGGAGCCGGCTTTTCTTTACGGAGGATATCCATGCAAAGACCTTCGGCACAAGTTTCTTCTGGCCCAGGAGAGCGGAGTGGAAGAACTGACGGAAGCGGCGCTGCCGGAAGGATTTGAGATCATAAAACTTCCGGGTCATTTTTTTGATATGGTTGGATTCCGTACTCCGGATGATGTGGTGTATCTGGCGGACTGCCTTTCCAGCAGGGAGACACTGGAAAAATACCGGATCGGATTTATCTATGATATTGCCGCCTATCTGGAAACCCTGGAAATGGTACAAAACATGAAAGCGAAGATGTTTGTGCCCGCACATGCCCCGGCAGCAGAGGATGTGTCTGAACTGGCCCGGTACAATATTGATACTGTGAAGGAAATCGGAGAGCGGATCACAGATATTTTAAAAGAGCAGCAGTGTTTTGAACAGCTTCTGCGGAGGCTCTTTAAAGAATATGGACTGACAATGAATTTTGAGCAGTATGTACTTGTGGGAAGCACTGTGCGTTCCTATCTTTCCTGGCTGAAGGATTCGGGAAGGATAGAAGCAGTGTTTGAAGACAGTATGCTGTACTGGAAAGCCTGACCGGAGACGGTTGAAAAGATATCCGTCATTACCAATGCCGGTATTGTTTCCTGCACACTGACGCTGGCGTAAAGGATAATAAATTCCTTAAAATATCTGCGGTATTTGATTGCCGTTCCGTTCAAAACATGGTATATTAATGTTATCAGTTGTGATTTTTACACAAAAAAATATTATAAAACATGGTAGGAGTGGTAAAAATGTATCAGGAAGATTATAAACGCTGGCTGGAAGCAGATCTGGAAGACCCGGATCTGAAGCCGGAATTATCCAGAATCAACGGAAACGACGAGGAGATCAAGGAGCGCTTTGCTGTTGCGCTGAAGTTCGGAACAGCGGGACTTCGAGGCGTTCTGGGCGCAGGAACCAACCGTATGAACATTTATGTGGTTCGTCAGGCTACACAGGGACTTGCCAACTGGGTAAAGACACAGGGCGGCACACAGACAGTAGCCATCAGCTACGACAGCCGTATCAAAAGCGATGTATTCGCCAAAAATGCGGCGTGTGTTCTGGCTGCAAACGGGATCAATGTAAGGATTTACGATTCACTGATGCCTGTTCCGGCTCTTTCCTTTGCTACACGTTATTATAACTGCAACGCTGGAGTTATGGTAACTGCTTCTCACAACCCTGCAAAATACAACGGCTACAAGGCTTACGGTCCGGACGGCTGCCAGATGACGGACGACGCCGCTGCCATCGTATATGCGGAGATCCAGAAAACAGACGTTCTCACCGGGGCAAAATATATGTCTTTCGCGGAAGGCGTGGAAAAAGGTCTGATCCGTTTCGTAGGCGACGACTGCAAGAGAGCCCTTTATGACGCTATCGAATCCAGACAGGTTCGTCCGGGCCTCTGCAAAACAGCAGGTCTGAAGCTGGTTTACAGTCCTCTGAACGGTTCCGGACTTGTGCCGGTAACACAGGTATTAAAGGATATCGGAATCACAGATATTACAATCGTACCGGATCAGGAATATCCCAACGGATACTTTACTACCTGCAGCTATCCGAATCCGGAAATCTTTGAGGCTCTTGAGCAGGGCCTGAAACTGGCGGAAGAGACAGGCGCGGATCTGATGCTGGCAACGGATCCGGATGCGGACCGTGTAGGTATTGCCATGAAATGCCCGGATGGTTCCTACGAGCTGGTAAGCGGAAACGAAGTAGGCGTACTGCTTCTTGACTATATCTGTGCAGGACGTATTGAAAAGGGAACTATGCCGGAGAAGGCTGTGGCTGTGAAATCAATTGTTTCCACACCACTTGCGGACGCTGTAGCTGCGCACTATGGTGTAGAACTCAGAAGCGTTCTTACCGGATTCAAGTGGATCGGCGACCAGATCGCTCAGCTTGAAGAAGCCGGCGAGGTTGACCGTTTCATCTTTGGCTTTGAGGAAAGCTACGGATATCTGGCAGGACCGTATGTACGCGATAAAGACGCGATCATCGGTTCCATGCTGATCTGTGAGATGGCTGCGTACTACAGAAGTATCGGAAGCTCTCTGAAACAGAGAATGGAAGAGATCTACGCACAGTACGGACGTTATCTCAACAAGGTTGACAGCTTTGAATTCCCGGGATTAAGCGGAATGGACAAGATGGCGGGCATCATGCAGGGACTTCGTGAAAATCCGCTTACGGAGATCGCGGGATACAAGGTTGTAAGCGTAACTGACTATACAAAACCGGAGGAGACAGGACTTCCTTCCGCAAACGTACTGATCTACAAACTGGATAATAATGAAACTGTGATCGTTCGTCCTTCCGGAACAGAGCCAAAGATCAAAATTTACTATACTACCCTTGGAAAAGATCTTGCAGAGGCTCAGGCGGAGAAAGATAAGCTGGCGGAAGCGCTGAAGCCGGTTCTGGCGTAAGGCATTCTGAGAGATTAAATTAGCAAATGGATTTATAACTGCCGTATCTGTGGTGTTTATCACGGATACGGCAGTTTTTGGCTAGTGTGATATCATCACGGAAAGATGAGAAAAAATCTGATATCCTTGATCCATCAATTTCAGGAGGCTGTATATGACAACAAAAACCGGAAAAATGAAAAAAAGGCGAAAAGCATTTGTGGAGGAGGAAAGCTGTGTCGCATGCGGCTGCTGCAGAAAAGTATGTCCCCGGGACGCTATAGAAATCTGGAAAGGTATCGCTGCGAAAATAAATCTGGAAGCGTGTATTGGCTGCGGAAAATGTTCCCGGGAGTGTCCGGCGTCGGTTATTGAGATCCGGGAGGTGCAGGCATGAAAAAGCATTGGTACGATTATCTGTGGATCTTGTCGCTGGCATATTTGATCCTGGGCTTTTTTAACATTATGTTTGCATGGCTGGGTCTGCTGTGCTTTTTTATTCCTTTGATAATTTCTGTAGTCTGGGGAACAAAAGGCTACTGTAACCGGTATTGCGGGCGGGGACAGTTGTTCGGTCTCCTGGGCGGGCGCTTTGGACTTTCCAGAAAAAAGGACATTCCGGGATGGATGAAAAGCAAATGGTTCAGATATGGATTTTTGATTTTTTTCTTTATCATGTTTTTCCAGATGCTGTGGAATACATACTTGGTATTTTCCGGTACAGAGAACTTAAAGCAGGTGGTGACTCTGCTGTGGACCTTTAAGCTTCCCTGGAACTGGGCTTATCATGGAACTGTTTTTCACCCGGGAGCCGTCCAGTTTGCTTTCGGCTTTTACAGCGTGATGCTGACATCTACTGTGCTGGGATTTGTTACGATGATTCTGTTTAAGCCGCGAAGCTGGTGCGTATACTGCCCTATGGGAACAATGACGCAGCTTATCTGTAAAGTCAGAAACAGGGAACGCTGAAGGCTTGGGTGATAATGTCACGGAAGAAATGAAAAAAGTTGGGTATGATAAGAACATCTCCCGAGAACAGTCTTATGGGAGCGGTTCATTTAAAAATACGGATAAAGGAGGACAATACAATGTCTGCTGTAAATATTACAAAAAATAATTTTCATGAGGAAGTTTTAAATTCTGACAAACCGGTGCTGCTGGATTTCTGGGCGTCCTGGTGCGGCCCCTGCCGTATGGTCGGTCCTATTGTAGAAGAAATCGCCGGAGAAAGATCTGATATCAAGGTGGGAAAGGTAAATGTGGAGGAAGAGCCGGAACTGGCGAGACAGTTCCGCATTATGAGCATCCCTACGCTGATGACTTTTAAAGATGGGAAGGTCGTAAACCAGTCTGCAGGCGCAAAGCCAAAAAGCCAGATCCTGGCAATGCTGTAAGGAGGAAAAACGGATGGGATTTTTTGATTTCTTCACAGGACCGGACATCAATCAGGGATTAAAGGAGTACCATGAGGCTTCCGGGGCGGTGCTGCTGGACGTTCGTACTCCTGAAGAATACAGAGAGGGGCATATACCCGGAAGCAGGAACCTTCCTCTCCAGTCTCTTGAACAGGCGGGAAAAATAATCCAAAATAGAAACACCCCGGTTTTTGTATACTGCCGTTCCGGCAGCAGAAGCAGTCAGGCGCGCAGCATACTTTCCAGAATGGGGTACAGTAATGTAAAAAATCTGGGAGGGATCATTTCCTATTCCGGACAAATTGAATATTAATGATCCGGACAAAGACAGGCCGCTGTAATCTGCAAGTTCTATTTTTCGCCGCAGATTTCACGAAGCCTGTCTTTATCTGTGATCTCCACAGTTCCCCGGGAAAGCTTTACAATATTTTCCTTCTGAAAATAGTGGAGCATCCGGGTAACTACCTCTCTTGGATTCCCCAGATGGCTTCCGATGGCCTCATGGGTGATTTTTAATACATCTGTTCCTTCTATGGCGCTTTCTTCCAGCAGAAAATCCGCCAGTCTTTTATCAAAGCTTTTCCAGAGAATCTGTTCGATCAGCCACATTACTTCCGAGAAACGGTCAGCCATGATCTCATTGGTAAAGTTTGCCGCAGGAGCGGATTCCTCCATGACGCTTTTGTAAATCTCAGCGGGAATGATCCAGAATTCCGTATCCTTTTCCGCCTCTATTACAATGTCAAACTGTATAGAACGCATAATGCAGGATGCGGAGAACAGACAGAGATCCCGGTCAAACAGACGGTACAGAGTGATCTGGCGGCCCTCGTCAGAGAGGATATACGCCCGGAGCTGGCCTGTTCTTATCAGCAGAAGCCCGGTGCAGTCCTGGCTTCCGTTATGCAGCACTGTTCCCTTAGGTACGGAGCGGATTCCGATATTCTCGGAGATCTTTTTCTGCTGAGAAGGGGTAAGATCCTTCCAGACAGGAAAAAAATCCTGAAATTCCATATTTAAAATCCTCCTTTTGGAAAAAAATAGAAATAAAGCTGAAAGCATTTATTTTATTATATATGCGCTTTTTGAACAATTCAATAAAAAGTCTTTTTATTTCCAGAAGATCAGGAGGGGTTCCTGGCGGTCTCCTTCTCTTTTGCAAAGGCATTTACAGACCATCAGAATTTCCGGTATATCTTGACTGTGGGAAGGAATGTCAGTAATATTAAGGAAAAGGATTCAAAAGGAAATCGCAGCTGTTTTGGAAAATGCTGCCGCAGGATAAGCGTTGGCAGCCGCACACAGGGAAAAAGGAGGAAGCTATCATGGAAAGACATGCGTTTGCAATGAAGATCAAAAAAGGACAGATGAATACATACCGGAGAAAACTGGGAGAAATCTGGCCGGAATTAACGGCACTGCTTGACAGGAATGAGATCACCAATTTCAGCATCTGGAATGCGGAGGATCTGATCTTCGGATATTATGAAAATAAAGAGGGGATGAAGCTCAGCGCGGAAGACGAGGCGGCAAAGAAAGCCATTACAGAGAAGATACAGGATACCTTCACCTGGATCTCCACGCCGGGAGAGGATATGCGTCTGATGTATCATAACTTCGGAATCGTAAGAGAGAGCAAGGAGCTGATCCGTCACAGAGTATTTATGACAAAACTGAAAGACGGCTGCGAGGAAGAGTATAAGGCCCGTCATGACGGTCTGATTGCCCAGAGAGGCGGAGCGACAGATCCCGGTCCGGACAGCAATTTCAGTATCTGGAACGCAGGAGGATATATCTTCGGCTATGACGAGATCGATACCACCATGGAAGTGGAGGAAACGGTAGAGTCAAGAGAAGCTACGGTTTCCTGGGAAATGCGCCAGCTTGAGATCATGGACTGGATCACCAATGATGTGGACTGGATGACAGGGGATGTTCATGCGGATGTAAAACGTCTGGCATGGCATAATTGATGCAATGAATGTAGACCGCGGCTCTGTCCGGGGAAAACATCCCGGCTGCGGAGCCGCAGTCTTATTTTTTTTATTCCGTCTGTATATGCGGACACTTCTCCTGTGTACGCACCTCTCCTGAGTCCAGCGCGGCGATGGTTCCATCTTCATACCGGACGATCAGCCGGCAGTCCTCGTCAACATCCAGAGCAGACGCTTTTTTTGTTCCTTCCGGAAGAAGGACCAGGATTTCCTTCCCGATAAGGAAACTGCGTTTCCGGTAATCTTCTTTATAGAAATGGTTTTCCGGAGACTGGCAAAGCGCCATAAAACAGTTGAGAAAGGCGGCGGCCAGCCTGTTTTTGCCGTCGTCTATAGCTTCTGAAAAAACGGCTCCGGCCCTATCCTTCAGTTCATCCGGAAAACCGCCCCGGGGAGAGTAAACATTGATCCCGATGCCAAGGATCACATAATCCAGAAAACCGTCCTCCAGACCGACAGAAGCTTCTGTCAGGATGCCGCTTACTTTTTTTCCATCCATATAGATATCGTTGACCCATTTGATCAGGGGCTTTTTGTCAGAGAGAGATTCTATGGCATGGCAGGCGGCCACAGCCGCCATGACGGTATACTTTTTTGCCTTCTGCGCCGGACAGCGGGAAGGGCGGAGAAGAAGACTCATATAAAGACCCGTGTCCGGCGGAGAATAAAAGCTCCGTCCGGTCCGTCCTCTGCCGTTTGTCTGGGAACCTGCGATGAGCACACAGCCTTCCGGAGCTCCGGCAGCGGCTTCTTCCCGAAGGAGAGCGTTGGTGGAAGCAGCGGCGGGAAGAACGGTCAGTTTTATTTGTGAGCAGGCGGACTCCAGATATTTCTGAATGCCCTGGACAGAAAGAATGTCCGTATCGGAGGCAAGACAGTACCCTTTGTTCTGAACGGCATGAATTTTGTAGCCTTCCTTTCTCAGGCTGTTGACGGCCTTCCATACGGCGGTCCTGGAAACGGACAGCTTTTCCGCGATTTCTTCTCCGGAAAAATAGACGCCTTTATTTTTTTCAAAGAGAGTGAGGAGCTTTTCCTTTGTTTTCATCTGATATCCACCTTTCTCCCGGATGATCCGGGCAGATCTGTCTGACACCCAAGCAGTTCTTTTTGACTGTGTCCGGGTTCCTGCCGGGTCGTTTCCGGTTTTGTCAGGGCAGGATAAACCTTCCCCATATATTTCTGAAAAATATCGTGGATCAGGGAATAGGTCAGCTTTGCCATGTGCTCCGGCGTTTCCTGGGCAGGGGAAGAAAGCCATGATCTGATCATGCCGACACATCCGTTCAGAACAAAAGCGTAGGCGTGCGCGGCATCGGTGCCGCTGTTCAGCGAGTCCGCAGAAACAGGCGCAAGAATTCTGGCTGCCAGAAGGTTTTCTACCTTTTCTACAAAAGCCATGTCGCCCTTCGGTCCGAGAAAAGCCAGAAACAGCTCTTTGTTGCTGTCCAGGATAGAAAAGAAACGGGCGATAAAATTAATAACGCTGTCCCGGTCACTGTGATCGATAGGACAGACCTCCATTACCTGAACAATCTCCTCCATGACTTCTTCCTCTATTTTCTGGAGCATCTGATAAATATCCGTATAATGAAGATAAAAGGTGGAGCGGTTGATATCTACCTCATCTACAAGTTCTTTTACGGTGATCTCGTTGATGCTTTTCTCCTGCATCAGCCGGGCCAGGCCGCGGCGAAGCTGCGCCTTTGTCTTTCTGATCCTCCGGTCAACTTTTTCTGCCATAATTTCCTCCTGAAAAATACAGTCTGTTCAACAGACTTCTCTTATTTTGTCTATTACTGGATAAAACCCTGCGTTTTTGCGGCTTGTATTTTTTCTTATGGATAGTATAATACATCCCAAAACAAAAAACAACATAATGTCTATTAATAGAAGTATGTTATAAGAATTCTGCTGTCTTTTGAACTGCAGAAAACAGGAGAGGAATACAGATATGCTGAAAAACGAATGGAAAAGTCTTTTAAAAAATAAGATTCTGCTGATAGTGATCGCGGCGGTAATTCTGATCCCTGTGATTTACGCAGGACTGTTTCTGAAATCCATGTGGGACCCATACGGAAATCTGGACAAACTTCCCGTGGCGGTAGTCAATCTTGATAAGAAGGCGGATTATGAAGGAACGACGCTGGATATAGGGAGGGAAATGACAGAAGCCCTGAAAGAAAACGATTCCCTGGATTTTTATTTTGTGGACAGTGCAGAGGCCAGCCGGGGACTTGCCAACGGAACTTATTATATGGTCATTACCATTCCAGAGGATTTTTCTTCCAATGCGGCGACACTTATGGACGCCCATCCGAAGAAAATGGAACTTCTCTGCGAAACAAATCCGGGAACGAATTATATTGCCTCTAAGATGGGAGAGAGCGCTCTGATAAAAATCCGGGATGAGATCGCAGGCGAGGTGACGGAGACTTACACAGAAGCGGTGTTCCGCCAGATCGCGGAAGCCGGAACCGGAATGCAGGAGGCGGCGGACGGAGCCGGAGAACTGAAAGACGGAATCCGGAAGGCAGGTCAGGGAAATGCGGCGGTCACCGCTAATCTGAAGAAGCTGGCGGACAGTGTTCTGACATTTCAAAATGGAGCAGAAACTCTTGAAAAGGGTCTGAAAGAATATACAGCAGGAGTGTCACAGGTGAACGATGGAGCGAAAACCCTGAATAACGGTACAGCTTCTCTCACTGCAAAGATCCCGGAACTGACAGGAGGGGTCAATAGCTTAAATGAAGGCGTGAAGCAATATACAGACGGCGCGGCAAAGCTGAACGCGAACTCCGCGCAGCTTCTGGCCGGAGCAGAAAGTCTGAAATCAGGATCCGTAGATCTGACAGAGGGCCTGGATGCGCTGAAAGAAGGCGCAGCGCAGTACATAAGCGGCGCAAACACTCTCGCCGATGGAATAACACAGTATCTTGCGGGAACCGGGCAGCTTTCTGAAGGGGCAGAGAAATTATCGGCGCTGGAAAACCTGGGACAGGTGTCGGACGGGATCACAGAGTTGAATGACGCTGTTTCCCGGGGAGAAAATTCTTTGACAGCGGGAACAGAAAATCTGGAAGCCGGACTGGGACAGCTTTATGAAAAAGTAAAAGCTGTGTCGGAGAGCTCTTCCGCCCAGGCGCTGGGACAGTTTGCATCCGGTATTGCCAGGGCAAAGGCAGACATGGAAAATGCGGGAAAGGGAATAGAGGGCGCAGAAAGCGGAATATCGGCGGCTTCTCTGGAGATCAGCCAGGCAGCGGACAGTATAAGCGGCGGCGCAGAGGAGATATCATCAGCCGCCGGTATGCTTCAGGGTGCTCTTGAACCTGTTTCCGAAGGTTTCAGCGCCGCGGCGGGAATAACGGAACAGTGCGCTGCGGACGCGAACAGCAGGATCGAAGAGGCAAACCGTCAGATTGCCGCGGCGAACGCACAGATCGCACAAGACCAGTCGGTTATGGCGAACGCGGCGGCAGCACTGGCGTCGCTTCAGGCCGGAGCAGATGAAAACGGAAATATTCCTGCGGCCGGACTGGACGCGGTGACGGCTATGTTGGGAGTTTCTCCAAACAGCGCAGAGGGAGTGGAAGGAATAGACGCAGGGGCTTATACTTCGCAGATAAATGAAACAGCGGCTTCGGTATCCTCGCAGGCTGCTCAGATACAGTCGTCTTTAAACGGCATGGCGGATCAGATGAATCAGACAGCCGACGGATTAAAGGCAAAAGCGGAAACTTTGAAAGGCAGAGCGTCGGAAACAGAAAACGGGGCGGAGACTATCCGCGCCGAAGCTGAAAAACTGGACGCGGCGGCAGGTTCTGTTCCGGATATTCCGGCGGATGCTCTGGCGGAGATCACCAGCGCGGTAAAAGCGCTTTATGACGGAGCAGGCGCGGTAAATCAGGGAGCGGAAACGGTTTCCGACGGGCTTTGCGCTCTGGAATCCGCGGCAGAAGAATTCCCCGACGCAGCTCAGGGAATCAAAAAGCTGGGCGAAGGCCTTCGGGAAGTAACGGAGAAAAACAGTGTTCTTGAGGAAGGTGCAGAAAATCTTAAGGCTGCGGGAAGCGAAGTTCTTTCCGGAATCAGCCGTCTTTCTTCCGGCGGAAAGACTTTTGGCGAAGGTATAAACGCATTAAGCGAAGGAATTGCCGCCTACACGGAGGGAGCGGCTGCGCTGGATAAAAACAGCGCTCCTCTCAGAGAAGGAACCGAAAAGCTTGCAGAAGGAGCAAAGACACTGGCAGAGGGAGCAGTCCGGCTTTCACAGGGAACGTCTGCTCTTTATGACGGAACATCCAGACTGGAGCACAGCAGCCAGGCACTGAACAGCGGCGCCTCAAAGCTTTCCGAAGGGGCAGGACAGATCCACGACGGAGCGGGACAGCTTTATGACGGATCAAAGGAGCTTGGAAGCGGTATAAAAGACCTTGGAAGCGGCTCTGAAACGCTGCAGTCCAGTCTGGGAAAAGGCGCCGGGCAGATCAGGGAGAAAAAGGCGGACAAGAATATGACAGAGATGTTTGCTTCTCCGGTACAGGAAAAAGAAACTCAGATGACGGCAGTGGAAAACAACGGTCACGCTATGGCGCCTTATATGATGTCTGTGGGGCTCTGGGTAGGCAGTTTGGCCTTCTGCCTGATGTATCCGCTGACAGAATATAAAGGAAAACTGAAATCCGGTACGGCATGGTGGGCATCCAAAGCCTCTGTGCTGTATCCGGTGGCCCTGCTTCAGGGGATACTTTTGATCGTGCTTCTTCATTTTATCGACGGATTTACTCCGGCGGAGATGACAAAGACCGTCCTTTTTGCCTGCCTTGCCTCGGCTGCCTTTACCTCGATCATGTACTTCTTTAACGTTGCTCTTGGAAAGGTCGGAAGTTTCCTGATGCTGATTTTTATGGTAGTGCAGCTTGCAGGTTCCGCAGGCACTTATCCGGTAGAAATCTCTCCCTCTTTTGTATCGAAGATCCATAGGTATCTTCCCTTCACCTATACGGTAGACGCGTTCCGTAGCACTATCGCAGGAGGAGAAAGCATATGGAAATCTGTTCTTGTTCTGGCAGTAATTACCGTATTCTTCACCGGGCTGACGATTCTTCAGTTTCAGTTTATGGCAAGAGAAAAGAAGAAGGGCAAAAAGATTCTTCTGGACTGGCTGGAAGAAAGAGGCGTGGCATAAGAAAGGGAGGGGCTCATCCGAGCCCCTCCCCTGTGCGGATCGCTTCTTATAATACTAAAGACGGAGCGGCATAAACCCGCGCGCCCAGTTCGTTGTCCAGCATATAAAGGCTCTTCGGATCATCGCCGAAAAGCTCAAAACGCTTGATAAGATTGTCGGCGTTATTTTCCTCTTCGCCCTGTTCCTTAACAAACCAGTCAAGGAACTGCATGGTGCGGAAGTCCTTTACAGAGTATGCCGCGTCGTAGATATTGTGGATCAGAGAGGTTACATACTGCTCATGCTTTAAGGTTTCTTCAAGGACGGTCTTTGCGTCCGTAAGAGCAACGTCCGGTTTGTCTACGGCGTCAAGCACGATTTTCTCACCATTGTTCTGCATATACTGGATAAACAGCATGGCATGATCCCGTTCTTCCTGAGCCTGAACTTTAAACCAGTTGCCGAAGCCGTCCAGACCCTGGTCATAATAATAATTGGAAAAGTCCAGATACAGATACGCGGAGTAGAATTCTTTGTTGATCTGGTTGTTTAAAAGTTCCGATACTTTTTTATCTAACATAATGTGTCCTCCTTGTGATTCCGCCTATTCCTTTCTGTACGGAGAGCAGATAGGCCAGTCTCCTGTGCTGTCTGTATTTTACACCTAACTTTCGGACACGTAAATACTTTGAGACAAAAAGCACCGTCTTATTTTGTATCTGTTATCGGGAAGACTCTGTTTCCTGCGCTTCCCGGCGTTCCAGCCAGGAATCCGCAAGCTGGTAGCCTATGGTGTAGCTGATCAGTATAATAGCGGCGGACAGAAATACTGCCAGCCAGATTTTTTGACGCTGGCTCATGGAAACCTCCTGTGTTTTTCTTGCGGCGGAAAAAGATATCTGATAAAGTATATCGTAAAAGGGATTTTTTCCATCTGACGTCAAATTATGCGGCGTCTGTGGAAAATAACGAAGGAGATTTAACAAATTCCTCACAATTTTCCCACAAAGTCAACACAAATTTTTCCTATACTCTGAGCATAAAAAGAAAACAGAGATTTCCAAGGAGGGGATTTTTCATGGAAGATATGAATACACAGTTAAATAACATGAACCAGAATAATAATGATGATAAAGAGAATAAGAAAAAAGGCAGAGTGAAACGTGCAGTGAAAAGAGGTACGGGAATCGCTATCTGCGCGGTACTTGCCGGAGGACTTGCGGCAGGAGCTTATGAAGGCGTAAACCGTCTGACAGGATGGAATGAAAGAGATGTGGTAGCCGCAACGAAGGAAGATAATAAAGCGGAGCTTCTTCAGACTAAGAGCGACAAAGATTCATCCGGCAGCAAGGAAGAAAGCAGTTCCGACTCCGGAACAGAAGCAAAAGGAAGCCTTGACGTTTCCGATATTGCGGAAGAAGCAATGAAATTTGTCGTTTCCATTACTACAAAGTCAGTGGAAGAAGTGCAGAACTATTATGGATACTTCGGTTTTGGCAACGGCTTTACCACCCAGCAGGAGGTTGAGGGAAGCGGTTCCGGAATCATTGTAGGAAAGAATGACGACGAGCTTCTGATCGCAACGAACTATCATGTGATCGAGGGTGCGGATAATGTATCTGTTACCTGTGTGGACGGAGAAGTATATGAAGCATCTGTAAAGGGCTATGATGCGGATCGGGATCTTGCAGTTGTATCCGTTGCCCTTGACGATATTTCCGATGACACAATGGACGCCATCACTATTGCTCCTATCGGAAGCTCTGATGATCTGAAGATCGGCGAGCAGGTCATCGCTATCGGAAATGCTCTTGGATACGGACAGTCTGTTACAACCGGTATCGTCAGCGCAAAGAACCGTCAGTTGGATGATAACGGCCAGGCGGAGGAAGACTCTGACGGAGTGAATCTGATCCAGACCGATGCGGCGATCAACCCCGGCAACAGCGGCGGAGCTCTTCTGAATATGGATGGAGAAGTAGTAGGCATCAACTCCGCAAAGCTTGCGTCTACAGAAGTAGAAGGAATGGGTTATGCTATTGCGATCTCCGACGTATCTGATATTCTGGAAGATCTGATGAACGAAACGCCGAGAGATATTGTGGAAAATCACGGAGTATTATCCATCACAGGAAGCTCCGTCAGCGAGGAAGGCCAGGCCTACGGTATTCCGGAAGGCGTATTTGTAAGAGATGTGACAAAAGGCGGAGCTGCAGATAAGGCCGGAATTAAAGCAAACAATGTCATTACAGAGTTTGACGGCAAGAGAGTCCGCAGCATCGAGTCCTTGATAGATCTTCTTCAGTATTATGAACCAGGCGAAGAAGTTGAAGTAACGCTTCAGGTAATGGACGGCGACGGATATAAAGAAAAGACGGTAACAGTAACTCTGGATGAGGATACCAGCAAGGATAAAGAAGACAGTGAAGACAGCAGCAGCCAGGATTCTTCTGATGAGGAAAGCATTCTCCGCGACTGGGAAAACGGAAACGACGACAGTATGGATTATGAAGAATTCTTTGGAATGTGGTAATAAATAAAGGCTTTTTGCAGATCTGCCATGAAAATTTCAGAACTGTAATAAGAAAAGACGTCTGCTCCCCTGGCAGGCCCGGAATTTACCGGGATGCCGGAAGGGGCAGACGTTTTTTGCATAAAACTATGTCCGTGAACGGGAAACCCGCTATAACGTTTCCGATTCCGCAAGCACTCCGGAGCGGAGAAGATCTGTCAGGAGATTCCTGGCTTCTTTTTTTATCTGTTCCAGAGGGACTTTTTCGTTATGGGACTCGTTGAGAAAGCCGAACATGCCATAGCAGACAAAGCCGGCTATTTTCTTAGGGGAATATTTCAGGCGCAGCTTTTTCTGGATGTGAAGCGTGTGCATCTCTACAGTATCCAGTATGATACTGTACATCCGGGAAGCCAGATAGGGATTTTTTTCCGGATTCGTATGCTGAAAGAAATCAAACCTGTCATAGTATAGCTGCAGGATGCTGTCCAGCATGTTCACATATCCGGCGGTCAGTCTGCCGGAGGGATTATTTTCTTTCTGCCTCTGGTAATAATCTTCCGTTCCGATTTTGATCATGTCGCTGAAAATATCGTCCAGAAGCGCATATTTGTCGCTGTAATGAGAATAGAAAGTAATACGGCTGACTTCAGCTTTCCGGCACAGCTCTGTGATGGAAATATGCTCGAAGTCTTCTTTTTCCAGCATATCAGTCAGCGCTTTTTTCAGGCTGCGCTTTGTTTTTACAATCCGTTTGTCTTCCATATTAACTGACACTTTTCCCTCTTTGTATAAATAACTTACATTTTTGGCTTTTTGTTCATTGTGATTTGGCCGCTGTTTTGCTATAATTTTAACACGTGTTATAATAACGGTCAATTTATACTTTGGAGGAATGTCATGCCTAAAATTGCGGTTATAGCGGACAGCAACTGCGGAATTATGCCCTCAGAGGAGGAAAAATACGGAATTTATATACTTCCCATGCCTGTGATCATCGACGGAAAGACATATTGTGAAGGGACGGATATCTCTTTAGAGGAATTCTACCGGCGCCAGAGCCAGGGCGCTGTGATCTCTACTTCCCAGCCGTCTCCGGGCGATGTGACCGCTATGTGGGACAGGCTTTTGGAAACTCATGACGAGATCGTGTTTATTCCCATGTCTTCCGGACTGAGCAGCACCTGCCAGACCTCACTTCTCCTGGCTGCGGAGGAACCCTATAAAGGAAAGGTTTTTGTGGTGGATGATCACAGGATTTCTGTTACTCAGGCAGTGGCGGCCCTGGAAGCCAGAAACCTCGCAAAAACCGGAAAAAGCGCCGCAGAGATCAAAGAAATCCTGGAGAAAGAGGCAATGGACGCCACGATTTATATTGCGGTTGATACTTTGGAATATTTGAAAAAGGGCGGACGGATCACTGCTGCTGCGGCAGCGCTTGGTACTGTTCTCAGGGTAAAGCCGGTTCTTACCATTCAGGGCGAAAAGCTGGAGTCCTACGCGAAAGCCCGGGGAATGAAGTCTGCTTTTCAGACTATGCTGGACGCGCTGAAGCACGATGTGTCTACCCGTCTTGCTCCGCTGCGTCAGCAGGGAAAATTGAAGATCGGTCTTGCAAACACAGCAATGGAAGCGGATAAGCTGGAGGCTTTTAAAAAAGAGCTTATGGAAAACTTCCCGGATATGGAAATGGTTTATTTTCCCCTTACTGCCAGTATCGGAACCCATGTAGGCCCCGGAGGACTGGGAATCGGAGCTGTGCGCAGCGATTAAAATAAAACGGATGATCAGGAGAGCGCGGCCGGGTAAACGGCTGCGCTCTCCATCTGTTTTTTGAGGCTTCATTATCTGAAACGGCTTCTATGAAAGCAATATTGAAACAATATCCCTGGTCTGTTATACTTATTCACAGGATAAATTCCGGAAATGTGGAAAGACGTTCCGGATTTCAGAAGAATATGTGGAAAACAGGGAAATAAAGAAACAGGGAAATAAAGAAACAGGGAGACGCTCATGAAGAGAAGAAAATTAATCATAGACTGTGATCCCGGAGTGGACGACGCGCTGATGCTGGCCTATGCCGCCGCGCACAGGGATGTTTTTGAAATACTAGGCGTGACTACGGTAAGCGGAAATCAGGATATTGAAAAAGTAACCAGGAACGCCCTGGATCTTACGTCTTTTTATGGAATGGAAGTCCCGGTGGCAAAAGGCATGGGAACTCCTCTTGTAAAGGAACCTCAGTATGCGCCGGAGACTCACGGAGAGAGCGGCCTTGGATCCTGTACGCTGCCCTTATCATTTAGAGAAACGGAAAAGGAGACGGCGGTTCTCTTTATATACCGGACGCTTTCCGGACTTCCGGAGGGAGAAAAAGCAGCGATTGCCGCTACAGGACCGCTGACAAATATTGCCATGCTTCTCAGGCTTTTTCCGGAAATAAAAAAGAAGATAGAGGAAATCCTTTTTATGGGAGGTTCCCTCTGCGGGGGAAATGTCACCGCAGCGGCGGAGTTTAATTTTTATGCGGATCCTGAGGCAGCGAAGATTGTTCTCCATGCGGGAATTCCTCTCATTATGTGCGGGCTTGACGTGACAGAACAATGCACTCTTACAAGACATCAGATCCTCAAGCTCTGCCAGTCCGGTTACCCGGTGGCAAGAGCCTGCGGCGATATGATGGGATTTTCCCTGGAAAATACTTCGGAGAAGTATAGAGGAGAAACCAGCGTCCACGATGTGGTTCCTCTGATGTATCTGGTCCGCCCGGAAATTTTCAGCGGCACGCCTCAGATCCTGGATGTGGACTGTTCCGACGGTCCGGCCAGAGGCGCGGTGCTGGGAGGCTTCCGGTGGTGGAGAAATGAAGAGAGCGAGGCAAATGTGTTTGCTCTGACAGGGGCGGACCGGGAAAAGTTTCAGGAGAACCTGATCAGCGCCCTGTATAGCGTTAGTGTACATTAACGCTAATGAAACATAATGAAGAAAGAAGCTGTTTATGGATTATATAGTATTTGACCTGGAATGGAATCAGAGCCCTGAGGGAAAAAAGGGTTCAGACAAAAAGCTCCCCTTTGAGATCATTGAAATCGGCGCGGTAAAACTGAATAATGAGAGAGAAGTGACAGGGAATTTTCACAGAATCATCCGGCCGGAGGTATATAACTGGATCAACGACAATATCCACGAGGTGATCCATATGGACTATAAGGATCTTCTGGACGGAGTGCCGTTTCCCCAGGCTGCCGGAGAATTCCTGGAATGGTGCGGAACGGATTATATTTTTTGTACCTGGGGAAATCAGGATCTGACGGAATTCCAGAGAAATCTGAAATATTATGATATGCTCTGTCTTCTGCCGGGGCCGGTGCGCTACTATGATGTGCAGAAGCTTTTCAGTTGGTTCCATGAGCAGAAAAAGCTCCGCCGCAGCCTGGAATACGCGGTGGAAACCCTCGGCATTCCAAAGGATAAATGTTTTCACAGAGCCGAAGAGGATGCGGAATACACGGCGCAGATATTCCGCAGGCTGGATGAAGAGGAGATCCTGCCTTATTTCTCTGTAGACGTGTACCAGAATCCTAAAAAAAGAAAAGATGAAATCTATATTTCCTATCCGGTTTACGACAAGTATATTTCGAGGGAATTTGATGATAAGGAGAAGATCATGAAAGACCGTGAGGTTGCCAGTACCCGCTGTCCCCGGTGTCACCTTCCTGCAAAGAGAAAGATCCGGTGGTTCGTCAATAACTCAAAATCATACGAGAGCGTTTCCATGTGCCAGGAGCATGGGTTTGTAAAGGGAAAGATACGCCTCAGAAAAACAGACGAGGGATGTTATTACGCGGTAAAGACCCTGAAAAACGTAGGGGAAGAAAAAGCGGAGGAAATCCACAGAAAAAGGGATTCCCTCCGCAAAAAAAGAAAAATGAAAACCTCAGAAGAGAAGATCTGAAAACAATGTTTTCTGATAATGTCTGGCAGTTCCTACCTGGTGGCCGTTAAAAACGTAAGTGGTCTCCAGGAGCGGGAGTCCTGCCGGATTTTTTTTGATCTTACTGCTGGAGGAAAGCCGGTCCACACTGATCCCGTTCGGAAGAGTGACGGAAGGCATTCTCAGCGAATAAAAGAGAACCGAATTCCGGTAATCCTTCCGGATATATTTTTCCGCAGGCAGATAGGAGGCTGAAATATCCTCAGCGCCTGAGCGGACAGCCTGCCGGGTGAAGTTGTTAAATCCGTAGTCCAGAAGCGCGGCGGTATCGGAGTAGGCTCCGTTTACAGACTGCATTACTACAGCCACCAGATACATATTTCCTCTCCGGGCGTAAGTCACCAGCGTATTTCCGGCAGCTTCCGTATAGCCTGTTTTTCCCCCAAGAACGCCGTCGTAGGCGTACTGCTGTCCTTCCATCATTTTGTGATGATTCAGAAGATACCGGGTTTCCCCGAACTTGTTGGTAGGCGGGATCTCATAATATCCTCTGGTAACGTAACGGCGGAAGGTGGGATTATAAAAAGCTGCCCGGGCAATCTTCGCCATGTCGGCGGCAGTGGTATAATGCATCTCGTCCGGAAGTCCGTGAGGATTATTAAAATGAGTATTGGTACATCCAAGCTGCCTTGCCTTCTGGTTCATCAGTTCCACAAATTTCTTTACAGAGCCGGAGGTGTTTTCGGCGAGAGCCAGGGTCATTTCATTTGCCGACTGGAGCATAACGGCCATCATTGCCTGCTCCATGGTGAATTCCTCTCCGGTATCTGCATAAATACTGGAACTGTCGCTGACGGTGATACCGTAAGCGGCGCTTTCGGACATGACGAGTTTTCCGTTCATATCCAGATGTTCACAGGCCAGAAGAGCCGTCATGATCTTTGTAATGCTGGCCGGATACTGGATCTTGTCCGCATTTTTTGAGTACAGGACCGCGCCTGTAGTCATATCCATCAAAACTGCGGACTCACCTTCGATCTTCGGACCGGCAGGCCATTCCTTAATGCTGTCGGTGTCCGGAGCCTGATTATAATACTGGGTATGAGGATCAGGCGTAGGAGTGGCAGTTATGACAGGCGCGTTCTGATAGGATCCATCCTCGGCGGCCAGGGCGGAGGACGGAAGGGCAAAGACCATGACCGCCGCCATAAATCCGCAGAGTGTCTTTTTTATAAAATGATTTCTGTATTTTTTCATAAGCACAGCCTTTCCTGCATTTTATCAGTCTATTATATCATACCATATTTCTGTTACAAGGCTGTATTTTCCATGAAATGCAGGAAAAACCCTTGACATATGGTTTTTTGACACCGTATAATGAAAAAGCACATGTAATATGTAAAGACTGTGATGGAGACAGTACGCCGGAAGAAGTACGAACGCTTCAGAGAGCCGGGGACAGGTGGAAGCCCGGTGCAAGTAGTTACGGCAGAAGATCACTCCGGAGTCTCTTTCCTGAAACGGGAAGAAGTAAGGAAAGACGGCGTTCCCACCGTTAAGAGGGACATGTATCGGCGATTTATGCCCGTACAGTGTAACAGGTGGTGCGAACGTATATACAGCCTTCGTCCTTTTACAGGATGGAGGCTTTTTATTATACCGGAATTGCGGGAGCAATTTGGATGGTATATTATTTCTATAATAGAAAAGGAGGAATTTACTTTGTACCAGAAGGTAGATACAAACCTGAATTTTGTTGACCGCGAGAAAAAAGTAGAGCAGTTCTGGAAAGAAAACCATATTTTTGAAAAAAGTATGGAAAACCGTAAAGAGGGAGAAACCTATACTTTTTACGATGGACCGCCTACTGCAAACGGCAAGCCTCATATCGGCCATGTGCTTACCCGCGTTATCAAGGATATGATTCCCAGATACCGGACAATGAAGGGATATATGGTACCCCGAAAAGCAGGATGGGATACTCACGGCCTTCCGGTAGAGCTGGAAGTGGAAAAGAAGCTGGGTCTGGACGGAAAAGAACAGATCGAGGCTTACGGCATTGAGCCTTTTATCAAGCAGTGCAAGGAAAGCGTATGGAAATATAAGGGAATGTGGGAGGATTTTTCTTCCACAGTAGGCTTCTGGGCAGATATGGAGCATCCCTATGTTACCTATGACGACAACTATATTGAGTCCGAGTGGTGGGCGTTAAAGGAGATCTGGAACAAAGGTCTTCTCTATAAAGGATTTAAGATCGTTCCCTACTGTCCCCGCTGCGGAACCCCGCTTTCCGCTCAGGAGGTTTCCCAGGGATACAAGACGGTAAAAGAGCGTTCCGCCATCGTCCGCTTCAAGGTGAAGGACGAGGACGCCTACTTCCTGGCATGGACCACAACGCCCTGGACCCTTCCCTCCAACGTAGGTCTCTGCGTCAATCCGGACGAGACATACTGCAAGGTAAAGGCTGCGGACGGATACACCTACTATATGGCGGAAGCCCTTCTTGACAAGGTGCTGGGCAAGCTTGCAAAGGAAGAAGGAGAAAAGGCATACGAAGTTCTGGAAACCTATAAGGGTACAGATCTGGAATATAAGGAATACGAGCCGCTGTTCAAATGCGCTGGCGAGGCTGCGGCGAAGCAGAAAAAGAAAGGCTTCTTCGTGCTCTGCGACAGCTATGTTACCATGAGCGACGGTACCGGAATCGTACACATCGCCCCGGCATTCGGTGAGGACGATAACCGCGTGGGACAGAAATACGGCCTGCCTTTCGTACAGTTCGTGGACGGACAGGGCAATATGACCGCCGAGACAGACTACGCCGGCGTGTTTGTAAAGAAAGCGGATCCCATGATCCTTAAGGATCTGGATAAAGAGGGCAAGCTTTTTGAAGCGCCGAAATTCGAGCACGATTATCCACACTGCTGGAGATGCGATACTCCTCTTATCTACTACGCGAGAGAATCCTGGTTCATCAAGATGACCGCAGTGAAAGAGGACCTGATCCGCAACAACAACACGATCAACTGGATTCCTGAGAGCATCGGAAAGGGACGTTTCGGCGATTGGCTGGAGAACGTACAGGACTGGGGTATTTCCAGAAACCGTTACTGGGGAACACCTTTAAATATCTGGCAGTGCGAATGCGGCCATATGCATTCCATCGGAAGCCGCCAGGAACTTTATGAGATGAGCGGCGATGAGAAAGCAAAGACCGTGGAGCTTCACCGTCCGTATATTGACGAGATCACCATCAAGTGTCCGGAATGCGGCGGAACTATGCACCGGGTGCCGGAAGTGATCGACTGCTGGTTCGATTCCGGAGCAATGCCTTTTGCGCAGCATCATTATCCGTTTGAAAACAAAGAACTGTTTGAACAGCAGTTCCCGGCAGACTTTATCTCCGAGGCGGTGGACCAGACAAGAGGATGGTTCTATTCCCTTCTGGCAGAATCCACCCTGCTTTTCAATAAAGCTCCGTATAAAAATGTAATCGTCCTGGGACATGTACAGGATGAAAACGGACAGAAAATGAGCAAGTCAAAAGGAAACGCGGTAGATCCTTTCGACGCTCTGGAAAAATACGGCGCGGACGCTATCCGCTGGTATTTCTATGTAAACAGCGCTCCATGGCTGCCGAACCGTTTCCATGGAAAGGCCGTTGTGGAAGGACAGCGCAAGTTTATGAGTACTCTGTGGAATACCTACGCGTTCTTCGTGCTGTACGCAAATATTGACAATTTCGACGCGACAAAATATACTTTAGAGTATAGCAGTCTTCCTGTGATGGACAAATGGCTTTTGAGCAAGCTGAATTCCGTGGTGAAGGCTGTGGACGATCATCTGGCAAACTACCGGATTCCGGAGAGTGCCAGAGCTCTGCAGGAATTTGTGGATGAAATGAGCAACTGGTATGTAAGAAGGAGCCGCGAGCGCTTCTGGGCAAAGGGCATGGAGCAGGATAAGATCAACGCTTATATGACTCTTTACACAGCCCTTGTAACGATCTCCAAGGCGGCCGCGCCTCTGATCCCCTTTATGACAGAGGACATTTACCAGAATCTTGTAAGAAGTATTGATAAAGAAGCTCCGGAGAGTATCCATCTGTGCGATTATCCGCAGGTGAAAGAAGAATGGATCGACAAAGAACTGGAAGAAGATATGGAAGCGGTGCTGAAGATCGTGGTACTTGGCCGCGCAGCCAGAAACACTGCGAATATCAAGAACCGTCAGCCCATCGGAACCATGTATGTAAAGACAGAGAAGGAAATGGGCCAGTTCTATGTGGATATCATTGCAGATGAACTGAATGTGAAAGAAGTGAAGTTTGCCAAAGATGTGGAATCCTTCATTTCCTACAGCTTCAAACCGCAGCTCCGCACAGTGGGTCCGAAATACGGTAAGCTTCTGAACGGTATCCGCAAAGCCCTTTCCGAGATCAATGGAACGGAAGCGATGAAGGAACTGAAAGAAACAGGACTTCTTGCCCTGGATATCGACGGAAACAAGGTGGAGCTTACGGAAGAGGATCTTCTTATCGAAACGGCCCAGACAGAGGGTTATGTGACGGAGAGCGAGGGAGATACTTCCGTTGTTCTTGATACGAATCTGACACCGGAGCTGATCGAGGAGGGCTTTGTCCGCGAGATCATCAGCAAGATCCAGACCATGAGAAAAGAAGCCGGTTTTGAAGTGATGGATAAAATCCGCGTTTCTGCAAAAGATAATCAGCGGATCATGGACATTATGAAAAACCATAAGGAAGAGATCATGTCTGAGGTACTGGCAGAGGAAATGAATCTGGGCGAAACAGACGGCTATGTTAAAGAATGGAACATCAATAAAGAGAACGTCGTTTTCGGTGTGACCAGACTGTAGGAGGAGAAAAAGATGATTAATAAGCAGTTCAAAAAGGAAGCTTTCAAGGAAAGCGTAAAAGAAAATGTAAAATTTCTTTACCGCAAGACGCTGGAAGAAGCGACACAGGAGCAGATCTTCCAGGCTGTCAGCTATACGGTGAAGGACGTCATCATTGACAACTGGCTTGAATCACAGAACGCATTTAAGGAACAGGATCCCAAGATCGTATACTACATGTCCATGGAATTTCTCATGGGCCGCGCTTTGGGCAACAACCTTCTGAACCTTACCGCTTACGATGAGGTAAAAGAGGCTCTGGAAGAACTTGGTCTGAACCTGAACGTGATCGAGGATCAGGAACCGGATCCGGCGCTTGGAAACGGAGGTCTGGGCCGTCTTGCAGCCTGCTTCCTGGATTCTCTGGCTACACTGAACTACTGTGCTTACGGATGCGGCATCCGCTATCATTACGGTATGTTCAAGCAGGAGATCAAAGACGGATTCCAGGTGGAAGTGCCGGATAACTGGCTGAAAAACGGCTATCCTTTTGAACTGCGCCGTCCGGAATACGCCAAGGAAGTACACTTCGGCGGATATGTGCGCGTAGAATATGATCCCGCCACAGGCTCAAACCGCTTTATCCATGAAGGATATCAGGCGGTAAAGGCGATTCCCTACGATATGCCGATCCTGGGATACAACAATGATATTGTAAACACTCTCCGCATCTGGGACGCGGAGCCCATTGTAGACTTCGGACTGGACTCCTTCGATAAAGGAGACTACAAGAAGGCTGTGGAACAGGAAAACCTTGCCCGCAACATTGTTGAGGTCCTTTATCCCAACGACAATCATATGGCAGGAAAAGAACTGCGTCTGAAACAGCAGTACTTCTTTGTATCCGCCAGCCTTCAGGCAGCAGTGGCAAAATATAAAAAGCAGCACAGCGACATCCGGAAGCTTTACGAGAAGGCAGTTTTCCAGATGAACGACACACATCCCACAGTTGCCGTTGCCGAGCTGATGCGTATCCTTATGGATGAGGAAGGTCTCGGATGGGACGAGGCATGGGACGTTACTACCAAATGTGTGGCGTACACCAACCATACGATTATGTCCGAAGCGCTGGAAAAATGGCCTATCGAGCTGTTCTCCAGACTCCTTCCCCGTGTATATCAGATCATCGAGGAGATCAACCGCCGCTTCATCATTGAAGTGCAGGCGAAATATCCGGGCAATTATGAGAAGATCAAGAAGATGGCGATCATCTATGACGGACAGGTGAAGATGGCTCATCTTGCCATTGTCGCAGGCTTTTCTGTAAACGGCGTGGCACAGCTTCATACAGAGATCCTGAAGAACCAGGAGCTTAAGGATTTCTATGAGATGATGCCGGAGAAATTCAACAATAAGACAAACGGTATTACCCAGAGACGTTTCCTTCTCCATGGAAACCAGCTTCTGGCAAACTGGGTAACAGACCATATCGGTCCGGACTGGATCACCGATCTGTCCCAGATCAGCAAGCTGAAGCTCTATGTGGACGACGAGAGAGCCCAGCAGGAATTTATGAACATTAAGTTCCAGAACAAGCAGCGCCTTGCAAAATATATCCTGGAGCACAACGGCGTGGAAGTAGATCCTCACTCTATTTTCGATGTGCAGGTTAAGAGGCTTCATGAGTACAAACGCCAGCTTCTGAACATCCTTCATGTGATTTACCTCTATGACAAGCTCAAGAGAAATCCGGGAATGGACTTCTATCCGAGAACCTTTATCTTCGGAGCAAAAGCTTCCGCAGGCTATGCCCGGGCGAAAAAGATCATCAAACTGATCAACTCTGTGGCTGATGTTGTGAACAATGACAAGTCCATTGACAATAAACTGAAAGTCGTATTTATCGAGAACTACCGTGTATCCAACGCGGAGATGATCTTTGCGGCGGCAGATGTTTCCGAACAGATCTCTACTGCAAGTAAAGAGGCTTCCGGTACCGGAAATATGAAGTTCATGCTGAACGGAGCTCCTACACTGGGAACCATGGACGGCGCCAATGTGGAGATCGTAGAAGAGGTAGGAGCAGAAAATGCCTTCATCTTCGGTCTCAGCGCAGACGAAGTTATTAATTACGAAAACAACGGCGGCTACGATCCTCATGTGATCTACAACACAGACGGCGAGATCCGCCAGGTGCTGATGGAACTGATCAACGGAACCTTCTCCCATGATACAGAACTGTTCCGTGATATTTACGATTCTCTTCTGTATACCAAGGGATTTGACAAAGCTGACCAGTACTTTACTCTAGCTGACTTCCGTTCCTATGCGGAAGCGCAGGAGCGCGTGGAGCAGGCTTACCGTGATGAAAAGCGCTGGGCGAGAATGGCTATGATGAACACCGCATGCAGCGGAAAATTCTCTTCCGACAGAACCATTGAAGAGTATGTAAAGGACATCTGGCATCTTGATAAAGTTTATATCAAATAAAGAGTTAAGACGAAAAAGCTGTAAATAAGCTGCAATAAAGAAGCGCCAGTTCCGGCAAGTTCCGGTTCCGGCGCTTCTTTATTTACCACAATCGAAAATTCGGTTTCCGATCCGGTTCTGACAGTCTGGTCAGAGGAATAAAATATGGAGAACGCAATGACGGCGGAGAATTTCTGATGACATATTTGTGGGGCGGAATGATTCTGGTGGGGATTATTTACGGAGCTTTTACAGGAAACCTAAAGGAAGTGTCAGAGGCGGTCGTTTCCTCATCCGGGGAGGCGGTAAGCCTCTGTATTTCCATGGCGGGGATCACAGCCATGTGGACAGGTATCATGAAGATCGCGGAGAATACAGGTCTGGTAGCGGGAATCGCGGAAAAAATGCGGCCTTTGATCAGATTTTTGTTTCCGCGGATAGATCCTGATTCCAGAGCGGGCAGATTTATCTGTTTAAATTTTCTTTCCAACTGTCTGGGGCTATCCTGGGCCAGTACAAGCTCAGGGCTGATCGCTGTCAGAGAACTGGCGGAGCTGGAGGAGAGGAGAAGAAAAACCGGCACCGGAGGGCGGAAAAAAGGAACGGCAAGTAATGAAATGTGTACTTTTCTGATCATTAATGTATCTTCGCTGCAGCTGATCCCCGTAAATATGATCGCTTACCGCACCCAGTACGGCAGCGTGAATCCAACAGCCATCGTGGGTCCTGCGGTTCTGGCTACGGCAGTAAGCACCGGAGCAGCCGTTATTTTCTGCCGGATCGCGGACAGAAAGGGGAGAAACCCGTGAAGATGATTTCATTTCTTTCCAGTATACTGATCCCTCTCATATTATTTTATGTGATAGGCTGCGGGATTTTGGCAAAAAGGGACGTTTATCATGACTTCCTGGAAGGAGCCGGGGACGGACTGAAAATCGTAAAGGATCTGATTCCTACGCTCATCGGACTGATGACAGGCGTAGGCGTCTTAAGAGCTTCCGGTTTCCTGGATTTTCTGGGAGATATTTTTGGAAAAGTGACGTCCGCTGCGGGGATTTCTCCGGAAATCGTGCCGCTGGCTCTTGTGCGGCTGTTTTCTTCCAGTGCAGCGTCCGGACTTCTTCTGGACATATTCAAGGAATTTGGAACAGACTCCCTGACAGGCTTCACAGCCAGTTTGATACTAAGCTCAACAGAAAGCGTATTTTATTGTATGAGTGTTTACTTTGGTTCCGTGGGGGTACAGAAGACAAGATATACGCTGGCGGGCGCACTTACAGCCACCTTTGCCGGGATAGCGGCGTCTGTCTGGCTGGCAGGGTATCTGCTGTGATATCCCTGCCTATACAAGAGCCTGATTTTTCTTTATGGTTTCCTGGATGATATTCCGGGTGTAGGTTCCCAGATGCTTCTGGGCGTCTTTGTCCAGATCTTTTACATAGACAGGCGCGCAGTACTCGATCACCACATGACAGGGCTTTACTTTTGGAAAATGCGCCTCGAAGATCTCCGCCGTATTGTTCATAGCAATAGGAATAACGGGACAGCCGGTCTTGCTGGCAATCTTAAAGCTTCCCTCATGAAAAGGAAGAAGTTCGGATTCGTCCTGATTCTTATTTCTGGTGCCTTCCGGAAAAATACAGATGGAAATTCCCGATTTGATTTTTTCAATGGCGGTAAGGATAGTCTTCAATCCCTGCTTGATATCTTTGCGGTCAAGAAACAGACAGTGAAGATATTTCATCCAGTTGGAGAGAAGAGGATACCGTTCCATCTCTTTTTTGGCAATGTAGCCGGTACGCCGTACGCAGCGGGTATAAGTCAGAAGAATGTCAAAATAGCTCCGGTGGTTGCCGATATAGAGCACAGGAGTGTCTTTCGGGACGTTTTCTTCTCCGATGACAGTGATCCTGGTTCCGGCGATCTTCAGGATAAACCGGAATACGCCCTGGATGAGCCGCAGGGAACTGATGTCTTTTTTCATCGGCGCAAACTTTCCTATGATCCATTCCGCCAGAAGAATAGGAATGGACAGGATCAGAAATCCTACTACTGTAATTACGATCAATATAAAACGTATCATTTCCGTTACCTCTTTTTATAAATCTCGCTGTCTGAAAGAACAGCGCGGCCGCAGAAGAGCGCGCCATAAGATGATTATACTAATTTTAGAAAATACTTGCAATAAATCTTTTTTCTTCCACATAGAATACATACTGAGGAACAGACTGGGGTGGCATTTTATGAAAAAAGCAGCCTTCCTGCTCTGGATTGTTGCGGCTCTTCTGGCGTTAAGCGGATGCCGCGCAATACGCATTGAGGAGGCGGAGAGGACGCCTCTTAAATATACAGTGATGGACAGCGCCGGGATTCCGGAGGAAGCGGCTGCCCTGATCGAAGAAAAGAAGGCTGCGGAATTCCAGATGGTCTATCAGAGCGGGGAAGATATGTATCTGATCAAAGGCTATGGAAGACAGATGAGCGGAGGCTACAGCATACAGGTGACAGACCTCTCCGCATCGTCCACGGCGGTCTTTTTTGAGACGAAACTCATCGGGCCTTCAAAAAGCAGCCAGAGCGGCGAGCCTTCTTACCCGTATATTGTAGTAAAAACAGAGTACCGGGAAGAACCGGTGCAGTTTCAGTAAATGACCAGGAGGAAAGCAAAGTGGAATTAAGAAAAGAAGATATTCAGATGCTCCGTATAAAAAACAGGGCGGCCAGTCAGGTTACTTTTGATATGGATTATAATGTGCCGGACGCGAAGCCTGACATCGGAAGAATGATCCAGAATAAAGGGGACGTGACAATGGAAGAAGTACGTCTTAACGACGGCCACGCCTTTCTCAGAGGAAACCTGAACGTAGATCTTCTCTATGTTGGCGAGGAGGAAGGCAGGGTGTACAGTCTGTCCGCCAGACTCCCCATTGAAGAAACGCTGAACCTGGAGGGAATCGTAAGCGGGGATAAGCTCTGCCTGAAATGGGAGATCGAGGATCTGAGCCTTTATCTAATACATTCCAGAAAACTGAACATTAAGGCGGTAGTGACTTTTTACGCAGTGGTGGATGAACTGAACGGAGTCCGCCTTCCCGCCGCCCTGGACGATGAGTCCATATCGGTAAAAAAGAAAACAATGCGGCTTCTGAGTCTTGCCGTACATAAAAAAGATACGCTCCGGAAAAAAGAGGAGATCACGCTGGCGTCCAATAAACCTAATATTGCGGAGCTTCTGTGGCATACCACTGAGGTCAGGGCTCTGGATCTGCGGCCGGAGGACGGCATGATAAGAGCGAAAGGAGAGCTGTTTGTTTTTGTCATGTACACAGGAGACGACGAGACAGGTTCCCTTCAGTGGCTGGAATATTCTGTTCCCTTTACCGGAGAGGTGGAATGCGGAGGCTGTACTGCCGACATGATCCCCAATATGGAGTATTCTGTTATCCATCAGTCTGTGGAAGTAAAGCCGGATGCCGACGGAGAAGAACGGCTGCTTATAGCGGATGTGGTGCTGGAGCTTGATATGAAACTGTATCAGGAGGAGGAGCATGAGGTGATCCTGGATGTTTATTCTCCTTTTTGTCAGTGTATCCCCCAAGGAAAGAAGGAAATGCTGGAAAGTCTTCTGATCAGGAATTTTTCCAAATGCCGTCTCTCCGACAGGATCGGCGTAAAGGAAACTCAGGGGAAAATACTTCAGATCTGCCATGGACAGGGCAGAGTGAAGGTAGATAAGACAACGGTTGTAGAGGACGGCATTCAGGTAGAAGGAATCGTACATATGAAGATCCTTTATATCATCGGAAACGACGACATGCCATTTTATTCCATGGAAGCAATGCTGCCTTTCACACATATCGTAGAGGCAAGGGGGATATCGAAAGACAGCGTATACCATCTTCACGCGGATCTGGAACAGATGGCCACCACTATGGTGGATAGTAATGAAATTGAAGTAAAAGCCACCGTAAGCTTAAACGTGCTTGTGGTAAGCTGTACAGAGGAAATGATCATTGATAAGGTGGAAGTGCAGCCCCTTGATATGGAAAAGGTTCGCAGTATGCCGGGAATTACTGTTTATATGGTAAAACCCGGGGATACGCTCTGGGATATCGCAAAAAAATTTTATACGACAGTGGAAGAAATCTGTGTGAGAAACGATCTGGAAAACGGGGAGATCGAACAGGGACAGCCGCTGCTGCTGATAAAAAAAGTAGAGGAATGAGAAAAGCCGGAGAAAGGTTATTGAAATTCCGCGGAGAATCATATAGAATATAAAAAGAAATTGTATACAAAGTACAGGAAACCGTATACAAAAAACACAGATGGTAAAAAACGAAAGAACAGGGGAGAAGTTTATGCGGCTGAGAGCAATGGCAAAAATCAATCTGGGACTTGATGTGATCCGCAAAAGAGAGGACGGATATCATGAAGTGCGTATGATCATGCAGACCATACGGATGTACGATACACTTGATATACGCAGAAAACAGACGCCGGGGATCTCTCTGGAAGTAAATCTGCCTTATATCCCCTGTGATGAAAGAAATCTGGTATATAAAGCCGCCAAACTTCTCATGGAAGAATTTCAGATACAGGAAGGCATAAGCATGAAACTGACAAAAGCGATTCCTGTAGCGGCAGGCATGGCAGGAGGAAGTTCAGACGCTGCTGCCGCCCTGGTAGGCGTGAACCGCCTTTTTCGGCTGGGACTCAGCCAGGAAGAGCTTATGAAGCGAGCGGTAAAGATCGGGGCCGACGTTCCCTACTGTGTGATGAGAGGAACGGCTCTGGCGGAAGGGATCGGAGAAAAGCTTACACCTCTGGCGCCTCTCCCCAACTGCTATGTGCTGGTGGGAAAACCGGGGATCAGCGTCTCCACAAAGACAGCTTATGAAAATCTGAAGCTTAATGAGATCAAAAAGCATCCGGATATTGACGGCATGGTACGGGATATCCAAAAAGGCGATCTGCATTCCATAACGGAAAAAATGGAGAACGTATTCGAACCCGGAATTATTGAAAAATATCCGGTGATCCAGGAAATCAAAAACTTTATGGAAGAGCAGGGGGCGCTGAAGGCGATGATGAGCGGAAGCGGACCTACGGTGTTTGGAATCTTTGACGATAAAAGAAAGCTTTTTGCTGCGGCGGAGGCTCTGAAAAAAAGCGCTCTGGCGAAGACGGTGTTTGCCGCCAGGATCTACAATCCCAGAGGAGGTACAGAAGATGAATGATTTTTCCGTTGATATGAATGAATATCTGCCGCTGCGCGACGTGGTGTTCAATACTCTGAGAAAGGCCATACTCAAGGGAGAACTGAAACCCGGAGAAAGGCTGATGGAGATTGCTCTTGCGGAACGGCTGGGAGTCAGCAGGACTCCGGTCCGGGAAGCCATGCGCAAGCTGGAGCTGGAGGGGCTGGTAGTCATGATCCCAAGAAGAGGCGCTCAGGTGGCGAATATTACAGAAAAGGATCTTAACGATGTGCTGGAAGTGAGGATCGCCCTGGAGAATCTTTCCATTCAGAAAGCCTGCTCCTGTATGACGGAGGAACAACTGGAAAAACTCTGGGAAGCCGCCCGCAAATTTGAAAGTATGACGGAGGACGGGAATCTGGTGAAGCTGGCGGAGGCGGATGTGGATTTTCACGAGGTGATCTACCGCTCGTCTGACAACCGGCGTCTGAATCAGGTGCTGAATAATCTCCGGGAACAGATCTACCGCTATCGTGTGGAGTATCTCAAGGATGAAGATACGCGGAAGGTTCTTGTAAAGGAGCATGAAGAGATCTACCGCGCCATTAAAGAAAGAGATGTAAAAAGAGCCCAGGAAATTTCCTACCGCCACATTGAAAATCAGAGGGAAGCGATCATACGGTCCATTCGGGAGGAAGCGGTGAATCAGGAAAAAAGCGGAAACCGTAAATAAAAATATATAAGCTGGTTATGATAAGAGAGATAGAATATGTCTCTCTTTTTTTATGACTCAGGTGACGAAAAATGGAAAAAACAAAAATTTCTTCAAATCTCAGGGAAAACGAAGCTTATATCCGAAAAAGGTGTAAAAACTGCGCCGATATTCTGATCCGTCCCATGCGGCTGGGAGACGGCCCCAGGGTGGACTGTCTGATGGTATATATTGAAGTTGCGGTTTCTAATATGATGCTGGATGATTCCGCCATTGGGAAAATGGTAAATCATTTCTGGGAGATATCCCCGGAGCAGATCCAGGATTTTATAAGAAACAACAGCCTGGGAATCGCAGACGTGAAAAAGCTGCCGGATATGGAGGCGGCCTTTGGAGCGCTTCTTGCGGGAAACGCCGTATTCTTTATGGACGGCTGCGATCAGGCGATGAAAATCGCCAGCAAAGGATACCCTAACATGGGTGTTTCAGGGGCGGAGACAGAAAAGGTCCTGAGAGGATCCAGAGAAGGTTTTTCCGACGCGGTGAAAGTCAATTCCGCTCTGGTGCGCAAGCGGATACGGGACACAAGACTGAAGGTGGAGGAGAGAACGGTGGGCATCCGTTCTCAGACAATGGTCCAGATTCTGTATATTGAGGATCTGGTGCGGGAAGATCTGCTGGAAGAAGTGAAAAACCGTCTGGAAGAGTACGAGATCGACGGAATACTGGACAGCGGGATGCTGGAACAGTTGACAGAAGAAACCTGGTATTCTCCTTTTCCCCAGTATCAGACTACCGAACGTCCGGACAGAGCGGCGCAGGAACTTCTGAACGGGAAAATCGTGGTGATCTGTGACAATTCCCCTTACGCTTTGATACTTCCCAGTTCTTTTAATGGGTTTATGGAAAGCAGCGAGGACTGGTATCATCATTTTGAAATGGCGTCCTTTCTCAGGGTGCTGAGATATCTGGCGCTGCTGACAGCGACTCTCCTGCCCGGACTTTATCTGGCGGTGATACGGTTTCATACCCAGATCCTTCCTGCCAATCTGATCCTTTCCTTTGCGGAGGCAAGAGAAGGAGTGCCGTTTTCCAGTGTGGCGGAGCTTATTTTTCTGGAATTGGCTTTTGAACTGATACGGGAAGCCGGCGTCAGGATACCCGGATCTCTGGGAAGCACCATAGGGATCGTAGGAGGACTGATCGTGGGACAGGCGGCAGTCACCGCCAATCTGGTAAGCCCTATTGTGGTGATGATCGTAGCTCTTACGGCTCTGGGCGGAATGGCACTGCCAAATGAGGAATTTGCATCCGCCTTCCGTCTTTTGAAATACCTGTTTCTGTTTCTGGGCGGGTATCTGGGAATCTTCGGGATCGTTCTGGGAATTTATATGACAGTGGCGCATCTGGCGGGCCTTTTGAGCTTTGGAATGCCGTATCTGATGCCTTTTGTAAAAAAAGAAGATGGGGGAGGCACCGGAGAGGGAATCCTGCGCCTGCCTTTCCGAAAAAGAAAAAAACGTCCTGTTTACGCCAGACAGGAAGAAAAGCTAAGGCTGAGAAGGAGGGAAGAGCATTGAAATTCGCGGAAAACAACAGAATTTCCCACAGACAGCTTTACCGTCAGATGATCCTCGCCTTCCTTGCGCCTTTTCTTCTCTGTCTGCCGGGAAAAGAAGGACTTCTGGGAAAATCAGGCATTGCAGGAGTTTTTTTGGCGCTGGCTCTTCTGGCTCTCTATGTCCTTCTGCTTTTGCGGATGGTACCGTGGTATTCGGATCTGGTGAAATCGCTGGGAACCGTTTCGGGAAGAGGGGCGGGAGCGTTTTTTCTCGTATATGTGATCCTTACAGGAGCTTATCTTGCCAGACTTATGGCGGATCTGATACCAGCCGTTCTTGTGACCGGAATCCCGGGAAGCCTGATCTCTTTTCTGGCTGTAGCTGTCTGCAGTTTCGGCACCTGTAAGGGAATGCAGAGAAGAGGAAGAATGGCGGAAGTGTCAGGAGGAATCCTTTTATGGGGGATTGTTCTGATGATGGTTCTTTGTCTGGGACAGGGAAGAATGGATTATCTGAAAGAAATGGCGGAAGATTCCACAGTACAGGGGAAAGCGGTGATGGATGGCTGCTACAGATTTCTCTGCGCTTTCTCAGGACTGGCCCTTCTCCCTTTCGGGCTGAAAGATGTGGAAAGAAGAGGAAAGGCGGGAAAAACACTGATACTTGGGATCGTAACGCTGGGCGGGATCCTTATAGGAACTCTGCTTCTGCTTCCGGCGGTTTTGGGATGGAAGAGACTGGAGGAAGAGGTCTGGCCTGTGATCCCTCTGATGGCGGGAGCGGATCTTCCGGGAAATATCCTGGCAAGGTTTGATGTGCTTTGGATGGGATTTCTGCTGTACAGTCTTCTTTTTGCCCTGGGAAGCATTTTTCATTACGGTCATCAGATCTGCCTCCGGGCACACATGGGAACCGGGCGCTGGTGGCTTCCGGCGGCGGTGTTTCTTGTGTCGGCAGCAGAATTTGAAGGAAAACAGATCCGGGATTACTATGGATTTTACCTTGCCTTTATTTTTGTTCCGGGGCTTCTGCTTCTGCAGATCTATATGGCCTTCCGGGGGAATCTGAAGAGGAGGAGAAGGACGGCGGCGGCTCTGCTTCTTGTCTCTCTTCTGGGACTGACAGGCTGTGCGGCTATTGAACCGGAAAAAAGGATGTATCCTCTGGCTCTCGGTGTGGATGTGTCTGAACAAGGTTTTTCAATGACTTATGGGATGCCGGATCTTCCTCAGGCAACAGGACAGGAGAAGCCGGAAGAGAATGGCAGTATTCCGGTATTGTCCATAACAGGAAAAGATTTTCAGGAGATCGGAGAGATCTATGACCGCTCCCAGGAAAAGTATCTTGATATCAGCCATATCCAGGTGATCCTTCTGGGAAACAGTCTGATGGAGAGCGGGAAATGGCGGGAACTTTTTTCTTATTTAAAGGAAGATCCCTTTATGGGAGAAAACGTGTATCTTTTCCGTACGGAAGATCCGGAGGCTGTTTTATCCTGGGACAGCAAAGGAAGCTCTGTGGGGGCATATCTCACCGGACTTCTGGAAAACCGTCTTCCCGGGCAGCAGAAGAGCGGAGTGACTCTGCGGCAGGCATATCATCAGTGGTATCAGAACGGAACTCTTGTCAGCCTGCCTTTGATCGTTCTGGAAGAAGAAGGGATACAGGTTTACCTATATGATTAGTTTTTTGCGGTTTGCCAGATAGTAGACCGCGCCCAGAGCGTCCGCCAGAAACCAGCCGACAGGTACAGACCACCAGATTCCCAAAGTGCCGATAAAGGGTACTGCGGAAAGTGCATAGGCCAGGGCGACCCGGACTCCCAGGGAAACAATGGTGAGGACCACAGACATCCCCGGTTTTCCCAGAGCCCGGTACAGTCCGTAAAACAGAAACAAAAGACCGATCATATAGTAAAAAGCGCCTTCAATATGCAGATACCGGACTCCTTCTGCGATCACGGCAGTTTCTCCTTTGTCGATAAAGAGTGTCATCAAAGGTTCCGCCAGAAGAAAAACGAGAAGAGAGAGCAGAGCCCCGAAGGACATAGATACTGCAACGGCTGTGCGGATACCTTTCCGTATACGTTTCCACTGTCTGGCGCCGAAATTCTGAGCAGTAAAAATAGAAAAAGCATTTCCGAAATCCTGTACGGGAAGATAGGCGAAGGCATCTATTTTTACTGCGGCGGCGAAGGCCGCCATGACGGTTGTCCCATAACTGTTTACAAGTCCCTGGACCGCCAGGATGCCCAGGTTCATAATGGACTGCTGGAGACAGGTCAGGGCGGAAAAACTGGTGATCTCTTTCATGCGGCTCAGACGCAGCCGGATGTGTTTTTCTCTTTTCAGAAGCTGCGGAAATTTTATTTTTGTATAAAGAGCAATTCCGATCCCGGATACATACTGAGAGATCACGGTAGCTTCAGCGGCGCCTGCCACACCGCGGTGCAGCCCTGCTACAAACAAGAGGTCCAGTCCGATATTCAGTCCGGCGGAAACCGCCAGGAATACAAGGGGAACCATGGAGTTTCCAAGAGACCGGAGCAGGGAGGCGAAAAAATTATAAAGAAAGATTCCCGCCAGGCCGGCAAAGATCACAGTCAGGTATTCCCGCATTAAACCTGTCAGCTCCCCGGGAGTGCGCAGAAACCATATGATCCAGTCGGTTCCCGCAAAAACGATCACGTTTAAAAAGAAAGTAACAGCGCCCAGCAGAACGAAGGAGGCCAGAATCCCCTCCTTTAATCCGGCGCGGTCTTTCTCGCCGTAGCGGATAGAAAAAACAGTTCCGCTTCCCATGGCCAGGCCGAGAAGGACGGAAGTGAGAAAAGTCATCAGAGAAAAAGAAGAACCCACCGCAGCCAGAGCGTCTGCCCCGAGAAATCGCCCTACGATCATTGTATCCGCAATATTGTAGCACTGCTGCAGAAGATCTCCCAGGATCATGGGAACCGCGAAGCGGAGCATTGTTTTCATAACGGGGCCCTGTGTCAGATCATTGTTCATTTGCCTCACCTTTACTTTCGATACGAAATAATTATATTAACATTTGTAAGTAATTATAAATATACTGTTTTGTGATGTCAATTATAAATTTTCGTTTTGCTTGACTTGAAAAAAGGGGAGGCGATATAATAACATACAGCAGAAACTGAGGGAAGAAAGGAGGGGCTGCCGTATGTTTTTGGACGGGCTTGACGAGACAGACCAGAAAATACTCCGGCTTCTGATACAGAACGCCAGAATGTCCTATTCTGAGATCGGACAGCAGATAGGAATATCGCGGGTCGCCGTAAAAATGCGGGTACAGGCGCTGGAAAAAAAGGGGATCATCGAGGAATATACTACAGTTATTAACCCCCAGAAGATCAGCGGGGCGATTTCCTGTTATTTTGAGATTGAGACGACACCGGATACTCTGATGCAGGTTGCCGAACTATTGAAAAAGAACGATACGGTTACTCAGATCTACCGTGTCACAGGAAAAAGCAGACTTCACGTTCACGCAGTCGCCTCTTCTAACGAAGAAATGGAAAAACTGATCTATGAAACAATGGACAGGCTTCCGGGTGTGGAGGAATGTTCCTGCAACATGATTTTTTCCAGAATCAAGGATATCAAAGGGCTGCGGCTGTAAGAAAAACAGAGGAATTTCTTCTTTTCAGGTATATTGTACATAAAATCTGACGATACTTCAGACAACGCCGGTGAAACGCGGCGAAGACAGGAGGTGCGGACGGAATTTATGAAACGATCAGGCCGAAGAAAGATAAAAAAAGGAGAACTGTCTGCCTGGATACGGGACAGGAAAAACAGAGCCTTAGTATCTCTGCTGGCGGGAACGCTGGCGGTTTCCTGTATGGCCGGCAGTATAAAGCCGTCTGCCTGTACAGAAATACTGGGATGGTGGGGATTTATATATCCGGAGTTCTGTTTTGCGCAGGCAAAGGAAGGATCCCGGGAGCGGAGCCAGGAGAGCTCTCCGGAGATTTCCTTCTGGCTTGCGAAAGTACTGGATTGGTGATATGATAAGGACAATGCCAGGGCGGCTGCCTGATCCAATCCGCCGCCGCAAAAAGTCAAGGAGAACAGAATATGAAGCCAGACAGAGATGCGCCGGTTGGCGTATTTGATTCCGGAGTAGGCGGCCTTACCGTCGCCAGAGAGATCATGCGGAATCTGCCTTCAGAAAAAATCGTGTATTTCGGGGATACTGCCAGAGTGCCCTATGGAAGTAAATCAAAGGAAAACGTGATCCGGTATTCCCGGCAGATCATTCACTTCCTTCTGGAACAGCAGGTCAAGGCCATAGTGATCGCCTGCAATACGGCCAGCGCCTTTGCCCTGGACGAGGTGAGGGATGAATTTGAGATTCCCATACTGGGAGTGATCGAACCGGGAGCCAGGGTAGCGGCCAAGGAAACAAAAAATAAAAAAGTAGGCGTTATCGGAACAGAAGGGACCATCAGCAGCGGGATCCACGCTTCATATCTGAAGAAACTGGATCCGGAGATCACAGTGATCGGTAAAGCCTGTCCTCTGTTCGTTCCTCTTGTGGAGGAGGGATGGCTGCACGATCCCGTAACGCTGGAAGTAGTGGCCAGATATCTTCAGGAGTTTAAGGAAAAGGACGCGGATACCCTGATACTGGGATGTACGCATTATCCGCTGATACGTTCCACCATCCGCGATTTTATGGGAGAAAGGGTGAGACTGGTGAACCCGGCGTATGAAACGGCGCTGGAGCTGGCCTCCCTGCTTGAGAAAGAGGGGCTCCTGAGTACGGGAAAGGAGCAGGAAGAATTCCCGTACCGCTTTTATGTCAGCGATCTTGCGGATAAATTTAAGGCGTTCGCAAATTCTATCCTGCCTTATGATGTGGAAATGACAAAAAAGATCGATATTGAGAAATATTAGGAGGAATCATGAATAAAGACGTGCTGATACATGTGCGGGGACTCCAGATGATGAATGTGGGAGACGACCAGGAACCCATCGAGATCATTGTTCCGGGCCAGTATTACTTCCGCAACGGAAGCCATTATCTTCGGTACGAAGAAATTCTCGACGAGGGAGACAAGCCCACGGTCAATTACATAAAAATGTCGCCGAAGGGCATGGAAGTCCGCAAGCAGGGACTGGTCAATGTCCATATGGTATTTGAACAGGGAAAGAAAAACATGACTTATTACACCACTCCCTATGGAACTCTTGAAATGGGAATCGCCGCCACGGGAATGGAACTGGAGGAAACAGAGGACGGGATCAATATGACAGTGGATTATTCCCTGGATATGAATGAAGAGCATGTGGCGGACTGCTGTCTGTCTGTTACGGCGCAGTCGGCGGATTCGCCGGGATTTGTGCTGTAACTTTTTTCAGCGGAGCAGGCTCCGTCCCCGAGGACGGGAAACAGGAATATAAATATGACGGAATATGAAAAATGGATGCCGGCCGCTTAAGAACAGCGGATACGGCATCCATTTTGTTTTTACTTTTTGCTGAAAATACGTTTGAAAAATCCCTTTTTCTTCTGGGGTGTTTCCAGATGACCGCGGATACCGCGGACTCCTACGATATACAGGCCGCTGACATCAGCCTTGACTTCTTTTTTCACGGGAATCACTTCAAAAACTTTCTCATCTGCAATTAAGATAGAAATTTTTGGTCCGATCTTAGCTTTTACAATAGGAAGCTTGGTCCGGCGCATAAGCTTGGGAGCCTGATCGATCACCATCTGCGGAAGTCCGGATTCTTTTAAAGGAAGTCGTTTTTTGTCGATTACCAACATGGAAACGGTCTGTTTTGCGGCTTCAATCTGAGCCTGCTGTTCTTCTTGCTTTTTCTGAGCCTTTTTTCCCCAGAAATAAAGGCCGATTGCTGCACCGATGAGTACGACAAGGATGACAAGAAGGACGATAGTAACTGGATTCATAGATACCCTCCTCAGTATGTAGAATAATGACGCTTTCCCCAGGGGAAAGAGAACACTTGTCGTGCGAAATCTATTTTATCATTTATTGATGTAAAAGGCAAACAGTTTCAGGAGTTTTTTGGAGGCTGTTTCCGGCCGGAAAGATATTGAAATAGAAACAGAATATTTTTGGAAGACTGAGAAAAATGGTGGAAATTTGTCAGGTAAAAAGTTATAATAGTATAACGACATAATTCGAGAAAAATTTTTCTGAAAGAAAGGAAAAGGGCTGAAAAACAGGGGCGTCAGAAAGAAAATCTCCGGAATAACGAAAAAAAGGATGGGTATATTAAGGATTACAGAATAAAATTCAAAGGAGTTACTATGAAAGGGAAAGATGGAGCATTTGGACAGAAGAGATCCGATGTCACAGAAGACGAGCTGAGGAATAAAACAGAAGAAGAACGGGATGAATATTTCCGGGAACAGAGAAGGAAGAGAAAACTGCGCAGACAGAAGCAGGAGAGACGAAGGAAACTGATGATCTTAGGCGCCACAGCCGCGGTATCTCTGGTCGTGGTCGTAGGCGCGGTAAGAGGGATCACAGGATTTGTCGGCAGCAGAATAAGCTCCTCAGATAAAACTGAGACTATGGCGAAAGCGGACGGCGAAAAAGAAGCCGGACAGAAATCAGAAGATGCCGCTTCCGCTCAGCAGGATATTCTGGACCAGGCGAATCTTCTGGCGGCGCAGTACGATTACGACAGCGCCATACAGCTGCTTAAGAGCAGCAGCGGCTATGAAAAAAATACAGAATTTCAAAACGCGGTAAAAGGTTTTGAGGAAACGAAGGCCACCTGTCAGTCATGGCCTCTTGAAAAAGTAACTCATGTTTTTTATCATACCCTGATCAAGGACACATCCAAGGCATTTGACGGGGATTATAAAGAAGCTGATTATAATCAGGTAATGACAACGATAGATGAGTTTAATAAGATCACACAGATCATGTATGACAAGGGATATGTAATGGTCAGCATCTATGATATGGCAAAGGTAAACGAGGACGGCACCATGACGCCGGGAGAGATCCTTCTTCCTCCCGGGAAGATTCCCTTTGTTCTTTCACAGGACGATGTATGTTATTATCACTATATGGACGGAGACGGCTATGCGTCAAAGCTGATCGTGGACGACGACGGCAAGATCCGCAACGAGTATATTGAAGACGACGGATCGGTTTCTGTGGGCGATTACGATGTGGTTCCGCTGATCGACCGTTTTGTAGAACAGCATCCCGATTTTTCCTACAGAGGAGCAAAAGGAATCGTGGCTCTGACAGGGTACAACGGAATTCTTGGATACCGGACGGATATCAGCTATGAGACAAGACCGGATGATCTGGACGCGGACAAGGTGGAATGGCTGGACAGCCATCCGGATTTTGATCTGGAAAAAGAGCGGGAAGGCGCGAAAAAAGTTGCGGATGCAATGAAAGCGGAGGGCTGGCTTTTCGCGAGCCACACCTGGGGACATCAGAACATAGGGCAGATCGATCTTGACCATCTTCAGACGGATACGCAGAAGTTTAAAGACAATGTGGATCCTCTGATCGGAGGAACGGATATTATTATCTTTGCCTTTGGAACAGATCTGACGGTGCAGGAAGATTATTCGGGCGACAAGTTTGAATATCTGAAAAGCGTAGGCTATAATTACTACTGCAATGTGGATTCCAGTCAGTATTTCGTCCAGATCCGCGACAGATATTTCCGTCAGGGAAGACGTAATCTGGACGGATACCGGATGTACTACAATCCGGAACTTCTGGAGGATCTGTTTGACGCAAAAGAAGTTTTTGATCCGGCCAGACCGACGCCTGTGCCGCCTATGGAATAAAAATCTGATCTGACATCCGCCGGATGGACTGTATCCGGCGGGTTATTCTTTCATAGAAAACACCTTTTTGCGTTAATGCATGAAAGGAACAGAAACCTGTTTTTTGAGGGAAGGAACAGAAGAAATGGAAGAAAGGGGAACATAAATATGAGAAAAAGAGCTGCTGTACTGGCTCTGATATTATGCACAGCCGCAGTACTGGCCGCGGGCAGTCTGCTTCCATTTTCGGGGAGAAATCCGAAGAACAGAGGACAGAAAACGGAAGTAGAGTCTCTGCCTGAGAGCCTTTCCCAGGAGGAGAGCGGCAATAAAGAAGATACTGTGTCCAAGGAAGAAGAGAAAAAAGAGGATACAGAGAAAAAAGACGACGCAGAGAAAGAAGAAAATACAGAGCAAAAAGAGGACACAGAGAAGGAAGAAGACACAGACAAAAAAGAAGACGCAGGGAAAGAAAAGGATGCGGACAAAAAAGAAGATAAAGAGGAAACACAGAATGACGGGGACGGACAGTCGGTTCTGGAACAGGCCCAGATCATGTATGAGCAGTACAATTATGATGAGGCGATCGTTCTCCTGAAAGGACAGGAGGATTTTGAGTCCAATCAGGACTACATGAATCTTGCGGCCAAGTGCCAGGTGGCACGTGAGTCTCTTGTGGAATATCCTCTTGAGAAGATCACTCATGTGTTTTTCCATACGCTGATCTACGACACGTCAAAAGCTTTTGACGGAGACTCCGACGAGGGCGGCTATAATCAGATGATGACTACTGTGGACGAGTTTAACAAAATCATCCAGAGCATGTATGAGAAAGGATACGTCCTGGTAAGCCCTCACGATATGGCGACTGTCAGCGAGGACGGAACGGTAAGCAGAGGGAAGATCATGGTTCCGGAGGGAAAGATTCCCTTTGTGCTTTCTCAGGACGACGTAAGCTATTATCATTATATGGACGGCGACGGTTTCGCCTCAAGGCTTGTCCTGGATGAAAACGGGCAGGTCAAGGCGGAATATATAGAAGACGACGGCAGCGTTTCTGTAGGAAACTATGATCTGGTTCCCATTCTGGACGAGTTTATCCGCGAACATCCGGATTTCTCGTATCACGGAAGAAAGGGAATCCTGGCAATGACCGGCTATAACGGCGTACTGGGATACCGCACAGATATTGCCTATAAAACAGGGGAAAATCTGCAGGATGACCAGAAGGCATTTCTGGACAGCCATCCGGATTTTGACTATGAGAAAGAAGTGGAGGAAGCCACAAAGGTGGCCGATGCCATGAAAGCCAGCGGCTGGGAATTTGCCAGCCATACCTGGGGACATATGAACGCCACGGACCGCTCCGCCCAGGATCTGAAGACGGATAATGAAAAGTGGGAGGCTTATGTGGCGCCTATCCTTGGAAAGACGGATATGATCATCTTTGCTTTCGGCGCGGACATCGGAGGCTGGGAAGGATACTCCATGGACAATGACAAGTTTGCCTATTATAAGAGCAGAGGCTATGATTACTACTGCAATGTAGATTCCAGCCAGTATTTTGTACAGATCACAGATCAGTATTTCCGTCAGGGAAGACGTAATCTGGACGGATACCGGATGTATTACAATCCGGATATGCTGAGCGATCTTTTTGACGTGTCGCAGGTATGGGATACTTCAAGGCCGACACCTGTTCCGGAGATGTAGACGTACCATAAGCGGCAGACGGGGAACATGGAGGCTTTCCATGGCCGGCGTAAGATAGGGACAGATATAGAATGAAAATATAAAGGGCAGGTTCCAGCAATGCAGAACTTGTACGGAGAAGCCTGCAAAGAAGGGAGTCAATCATGAAGAAAAAAACAGTTTTGGCTATGCTGATCATGTGCATGGCCTTTGGCGCCGCAGCCTGCGGGAATGATAAGGAAAGCGGCAAGACGCAGACGGAAGAACCGGCAGCAGGAGAAACAGAGGCAAGCAGTACAGAAAACGAAAAGACCGATTCCGGAGAAAAAGAAGAGGCGGAGAAAGTAAGGCTTGTATCTGTAAGCGATGTTTCCGACTATGTTACAATAGGAAATTATAAGGGGCTGGAGCTTGATAATATTGTTCAGCCGGTTTCCGACGAGGATGTGGAGGCGGAAATCGAATACCGTCTTCAGGACAGCAGTACGGAAGTCACGGACGGAACGGTAGAGCAGGGCGATCTTGCCACAGTGAATTATACAGGCACCATCGACGGCCAGGAATTTGAAGGCGGTTCGGCAGAGGATTATGAGTTTACAGTGGGCGACAGCGGTATGGCGGCGGATTTTGACAACGGCGTGATCGGCATGAAAAAAGGAGACACCAAGGAAGTGACGGTAAACTTCCCGGCAGATTATTATGATACTTCTGTGGCGGGAAAGACAGCGGTTTATGAGATCACACTTCAGAAATTCACAAGAACGCCGGAGCTTACAGACCAATGGGTAGCGGAAAATTCCGATGTAAAGACCGTTGACGAATACCGTCAGTCTGTAAAAGCGGATCTTGAGGAAAATGCCAGCGAGCTGGCAAGGATGGATCTCTATGCCAGCGCGTGGACGATGGTGCTGGATGCTTCCGAAGTAAAGGAATATCCTCAGGAGGACATTGACAAGGCGTCTCAGGCTTATAAAGATCTGAACGAGCAGTATATTCAGGAAGCCGGGATGGACATGAATGAATTCCTGGAATCCCAGGGAATCAGCGAAGAGGAATATGAAGAGGAATGCAGCCGCTATGCACAGGCAAAGGTAGAACAGAATCTGATCGTTCAGGGAATCATGGATCAGGAAAATCTCAGCCTGGAGGATCAGGAGACGCAGGAACTTCAGGGACAGCTTATCCAGGAATACGGAGTAACGGATATTAATCAGCTCGTAGAAATTTACGGCCAGCAGGAGGTAAATGAATCCCTGGCTCTTCTGAGAGTGGAAAAATTTATTGTGGACAACGCTACAGTTGATGAAAAAGTAGGCAGCGGCAGCGGAGACGATGCAGCTCAAAACGAGGACGTTGTCACAGAGGACGCAGCTTACGATACAGGAATTGACGGAGATACGTCAGGCGACTATGTAGACGCAGACGGCGGAGATATGGCTGAAGAAGAAGCTGGCGATGTTGTGATCGAAGAATAAAAAATCCGGCAGTAAAGATATCTATAAAAACGAAGGGGGCAGAAAAATGATCATTAAGAACGGAGCGGTTTTCCAGGAGGACGGAACTTTCCGTAAGGAAACACTTTACATCGAAAATCATAAACTGAAAGCGTCGGAAGAGGAAATAACAGATAAGACGGTAGTAGACGCAGAGGGGCTTCTGGTGATTCCGGGGCTTGTGGATATTCACAGTCACGGAGCATACGGCTACGATTTTTCCGATGGCGATCCGGAAGGGCTGAAGGAAATCCTCCGGTATGAAAAACGCAGCGGGATCACCTCTTATTGTCCTACGTCCATGACGCTTCCCAAAGAGCGTCTTGAGAAGATCTTTAACAGCATCAATGAAGCCGGCGTTTCCGAGGATATGGCGGCGGTAAGGGGCATCAATATGGAAGGTCCGTTCCTTGACCCGAAGAAAAAGGGAGCTCATGTAGAGGAGTGGATCTGCCGTCCGGATGCGGAATATTTCCGCGAACTGAACCGGCTTTCCGGAAACAGGGTGAAACTGGTGACTCTGGCGCCAAATGTAGAAGGCGCCATGGAGTTTATTAAAGAGGTCCATGAGGAAGTCTGCATTTCTCTTGGACATACTTCTGCGGATTATGACTGCTGCGCAAAGGCTATAGAGCTGGGCGCGCATCATCTGACCCACCTTTATAACGCCATGCCCCCTCTGGCGCACAGAGAGCCGGGGCTGATCGGCGCAGCGGCAGACGATCCTCAGTGCATGGCGGAACTGATCTGCGACGGATATCATATCCATCCTTCCGCGGTACGGGCTGCTTTCCGCCTGTTCGGACCGGAAAGGATGATACTGGTCAGCGATTCCATGAGAGCTGTGGGAATGGACGACGGAGTTTACGAACTGGGCGGCCAGAAGGTATTCATGAAAAACAGAAAGGCAACTCTGGAGGACGGTACCATCGCCGGATCGGCGACAAATCTTTTTGACTGTATGAGAAAGGCAGTGGAATTTAAAATTCCTGTAAAAGACGCGATTTTTGCCGCTACCAGAAATCCGGCGAAGAGTATCGGGATCTACGACCAGGTAGGCTCTCTTACTGTGGGCAAGGAGGCGGATATCCTTCTTGTAACAGAGGATCTGGAGCTGAAGAGAGTAATCTGAAAAGATAATAAATGAGATATTGTATTTCCTTAATAAATGCAGTATGATGAGAACTGGAATTTTAAAAGGATCGTCCGCTGATACCGACAATCGGCGGATGATCCGAAAATATATGGAAATGACAGATAATAACAGGTGGAGAACAAATGGATAAGAGGGTTTTGCGCGAGAGGATGCGCAGAAAACAGCGTCAGTTAAGACGAAGAAAGATCATGCGTCTTGTGGGATATGTGCTGGGCGTTGTGCTTGTAGTCACATTCCTGGTACGGGGGGTGATTCTTCCCATAGCCAGGGGAATCGGCGGCAAGGATGCCGACAAGCCTGTGGAGATTCAGGCGGAGACAGAGACTGTGGAGGCAGATCCGGATGCGGCTATCAGAAAGCCATTGAAGGGGAAGGGCGATCTGACAAAGGCTTCCGACCTGACGGCAGGATGGCATGAAGATGAAAACGGAAAATGGTATCAGAACTTTGACGGTACATATTACGCCGGAGGTTTCCAGGAGATTGACGGTGTTACTTATTCCTTTGATGATAACGGATACATACAGACCGGATGGGTCAGCAATGGATTTGACGACCTGTATTTCAATGAGGACGGCTCCTACAATCCGGATAAACATAAAACAAGGATTGCCCTGACCTTTGACGACGGACCGGGAGAATATACAGACCAGCTTCTGGACTGTCTGGAAGAAAACAATGCTCACGCAACATTCTTTATGCTGGGACAGAATGTGGAAAGCTGGGAATCCACAGTACAGAGAATGGTGGATATCGGCTGCGAGATCGGTAACCACAGTTATGATCATCCTTCGCAGACTCTTCTGAACATGTCTTCCGAGGAAGTGAGCTCCCAGTTCCAGAGAACGGATGAAGCTCTGATGAAAGCCTGCGGACAGGCGGCCACAGTGGCCAGGGCGCCCTATGGAGCGGCAGACCAGACTACATTTGATATTGTACAGAAGCCGTTCTTCATGTGGTCTCTGGATACGCAGGACTGGTCTCTGATGAACGCGGACGCGGACTATAACGCGGTTATGAACGGGGATCTTACCGACGGTTCCATTATCCTGATGCACGATATCCATGAACCTTCCGTACAGGCGGCCATCCGCCTGATCCCGGATCTGGTGGAGAAGGGATATAAGCTGATGACAGTCAGCGAGCTTGCCGAGGCCAAGGGCGTGGATCTTCAGTATGCCTCCTACTCTGATTTCTGGGACAGCTCCCTTGAGAACGGTCTTGTAGCCGGATACGAAGGGAATTCCTCTTCTGAGGAAGGATCGGAAGAAGGAGGAGACGGAAGCGAAATTTCCGATGGAAGCGGCGAAGAGGAATCCTTTGACGACGGAAGCGGAGATTACAGCGATGGTACAGACGAATCTTCAGATGATGGTTCCGAAGATTACAGCGACGGTACGGATGAATATTCGGATGACGGTTCCGGAGATTACGGAGACGGTACGGATGAATATTCCGACGACGGCTCCGGAGAATACTGACGGCCTGTAGATATTTGTCCGAAAACATGGAAAACAAGATACAGAAGTGATGAAACCCTCAGGGACAGCTTTTTTCTTAAAGCTGTCCCTGTTTTCTTAAAAAATAGAGGGGAGGTTTGTTGACGGAGACGGTACAGATTGGTATAATATGTCTATAAAATGACTTAAAAACAGCACATTTTATGTGCAGATTACTGGAGGGCAACGTAGTGGGCAGATGGTTTGAAGAAGCAGTATTTTATCACATGTATCCGATCGGAATGACAGGGGCGCCGAGAAGAAACGAGCAGACAGAGGTAACGCACCGATTTGACAGCCTGATGGAATGGCTGCCCCATATTAAAGATCTGGGATGTACGGCAATATATATCGGTCCTTTGTTTGAGTCCACCTCACATGGATATGACACAAGGGATTACCGGCTGGTGGACAGAAGACTGGGAGATAATGAAGATTTCAAAAAATTTGTAAAAGAGGCGCATGAACTGGATATCCGTGTAGTTGTGGACGGCGTGTTTAATCATACAGGCCGGGAATTTTTTGCATTCCAGGATATTCAGAAAAACAGAGAAAATTCTCCATACTGCAGCTGGTATAAAGGAATCAATTTCGGATGGAATTCTCCTTATAACGATGGATTCGGCTATGAAGCGTGGAGAAATTGTTTTGAACTTGTCAATCTGAATCTCCGGGAACCGAAGGTGCGGGAATACCTTCTTGATGTGATCGGATTCTGGATCGACGAATTTGACATTGACGGCATCCGTCTTGACTGCGCGGACTGCCTGGAATTTTCATTCATGGAAGACATGAGAAGCTTTACCAACGGGAAAAAGAAAGATTTCTGGCTGATGGGAGAAGTGATCCATGGAGACTACAGCCGCTATGTAAAGCCGGAAATGCTGGATTCCGTAACGAATTACGAACTGCATAAGGGGCTGTACTCCGGACATAACGATCATAACTATTTCGAGATCGCACACACGATCCGCCGGGAATTTGACGCCAACGGAGGAATTTACCGGGGATTAAAACTATACTCTTTTGTGGACAATCATGATGTAGACAGAATTGCTTCAAAGCTGAACGTGCCGGGACATATTTATCCGGTTCACACCCTTCTGTATACACTTCCGGGTATTCCATCCATTTATTATGGATCCGAATGGGGGATCAAAGGCAGAAAAGAAGGAGCCAACGACGATCCTCTGCGGCCGGCAGTCGATCTGAAGGAGGCTCTGAAGGATCCGGAGGATCCGAAGCTGCTGGAGTGGATCAAGACTCTGGGGAAAATCCACAAAGAGCAGCCGGCTCTCTCTGAAGGCAGATATCAGGAGCTTCTGCTGACAAACAGACAGTATGCTTTCGCCAGGATCCTGGGAGAAGAAGGCGTTGTCGTTGCCGTCAACAACGACGACAAGCCGGCAGAGCTTCGCATACGCCAGCCATTGGATGGAAAATCCTATACAAGTCTGATCGACGGCACAGAGGGAATCGTTGAGAACGGAAATCTCTGCGTAACTCTTCAGCCGAATGAAAGCCAGATTTTTGCTTTTGCATAAATACAAACAGGGAGGTAGTTTTGATGGGAGAGAAAATGCAGTTTACAGAACTTGACCAGTATTTATTTGGCCAGGGAACACACTATGATATTTATAAAAAGCTGGGAGCCCATCCCACCACGCAGAGGCGGAAAAAAGGGGTTTACTTTGCGGTGTGGGCGCCCAGGGCGCAGTCCGTTTCAGTGATCGGAAGCTTCAACGACTGGGATGAAGAAGCCAATCCCATGACAAAAGTCGGCCCTATCGGCGTGTATGAAACTTTTATACCCGGCGCGAAGATCGGGGATCTTTACAAGTTTTTTATTGTGGGAATGCACGGAGAAAAACTTTATAAGGCGGATCCCTATGCCAATGAGTCGGAACTGAGGCCGGGGACAGCTTCGAGAGTGACAGATATCACGGACTATGCATGGAAAGACGCTGTCTGGATTAAAAACCGGCAGGAATTTGACGAAAAAACCTCTCCCATGTCTATCTATGAAGTACATCCCGGCTCCTGGAGAAAACATCCTGTTACAGAAGAAGATCCTGACGGATTCTACAATTACCGGGAATTTGCCCACGAGCTGGCAAAATACGTAAAAGAAATGGGATATACGCATGTAGAGCTGATGGGGATCGCGGAGCATCCTTTCGACGGTTCCTGGGGTTATCAGGTAACGGGATATTATTCTCCCACCTCCCGCTATGGAACGGCTCAGGATTTTAAATATCTGGTAGACTACCTGCACAGGAATAAAATCGGCGTGATCCTTGACTGGGTTCCGGGACACTTTCCAAAGGACGCCCACGGGCTTGCGAATTTTGACGGAACAGCGGTGTATGAGCATCAGGATCCCCGCCAGGGAGAACATCCGGACTGGGGAACCAAGATATATAATTACGGCCAGCCGGAGGTTAAGAACTTCCTGATCGCCAACGCGCTTTTCTGGGTGGAGGAATGTCATGTGGACGGGCTCCGGGTAGACGCCGTGGCCTCCATGCTGTATCTGGATTACGGAAAGAGAGACGGACAGTGGGTTGCGAATAAATACGGAGACAACAAAAACCTGGAAGCCATCGAGTTTTTCAAGCATCTGAATACAGTTGTCCTCGGAAGAAATCACGGAACAGTAATGATCGCCGAGGAGTCCACAGCGTGGCCTATGGTTACAGGAAAGGCGGAGGACGGAGGACTCGGGTTCTCTCTGAAATGGAATATGGGCTGGATGAACGACTTCCTGGAATACATGAAGCTGGATCCTTATTTCCGCAAATACAACCATAATAAGATGACATTCTCCATGACATATGCCTACAGTGAAAGATATATTCTTGTGATCTCTCACGACGAGGTGGTGCATCTGAAATGCTCAATGATCAACAAGATGCCGGGATATCCGGACGACAAATTCAAGAACCTGAAGGCGGCCTATGCGTTCATGTTTTTCCATCCCGGCAAAAAGCTTTTGTTCATGGGACAGGAGTTCGCCCAGCTCAGAGAGTGGAGCGAGGCGAGAGAGCTTGACTGGTATCTTCTCGGGGAAGAAAACCACAAGGATATGCAGGATTTTGTAAAAACCCTGCTTCACCTGTACAAAAAATATCCGGCTCTGTATGCAGGAGACAACGATCCGGAAGGTTTTGAGTGGATCAATCCCAACGACGGGGACAGAAGTATCTTCAGTTTGGTGAGAAAATCTCCCACAAAGAGAAACAACCTTCTGTTTGTGGTAAACTATACTCCGGTAGAAAGGGCGGATTACCGCGTGGGCGTACCGAAGAAGAAACAGTACAAGCTGATCATGAACGAACATGGTATGCTGGAAAAACCGGAGATCTTCAAGGCAGAGAAAAAAGAATGCGACAACAGGGATTTTTCTTTTGCATATCCCCTTCCGCCCTATGGAGTAGCTGTATTTGTATATTAAATATTTCGGGAATACTTTCCCGCAGGCGGACATACATTAGCGAAAGTTACAGAAAAGCCATGATTTTTTCATGAATTCTTTACCAATTAAGTCATTGCAATTTCCGGAAATATGCGATATACTGTACGCGACTGATAAAGTTATGAACTAATGAAATATAGAGAATTTATCATTTTGAAAGGAGAACAGAAATGAAAGTATCTAATATTAAAGACGTTGACAAATTTTTTGAAGTAGTAGACAGCTGCAAAGGCAAAGTAGAACTGGTAACAGGCGAAGGCGACAGACTGAATCTGAAATCCAAACTGTCCCAGTATGTATCTCTGGCAAACATTTTCTCCGGCGGTGAGATTCCGGAGCTGGAAATCGTTGCATATGAGAAAGAAGACATCGACAAGCTTCTGAACTTTATGATCAACGGCTGATATCGAAAGAAAAGTACAGCGGGGACATGACGTGTCATGTCCCCGTTATGTGTCTGTATTTTGAAAAATCATCGTCAGTGTGCAGGAGGCAGTACGCTGCAGATCGCAAAATTCAGCGGTTTCCAGCGCTATCCTCAGTTGGCGTCTGCCTGCAGACTGCCGAAACCAGTGTTTAAATATGCGTTAGGGCAAATGCCAGCCAGGGGGTAATATTACTTCCTGGTCATGTTGCGTTATGCGTTTCTGCCTGCGCCTGGCGTCAGTGTGCAAAGGGAGCGTGCTGCCCCCTGTACACTGACGCTAAACTTAGGCGGAAAATATCCGGGCAGAAAATTTTAAAGAATAGAGGAAAAATCATGACAAAAATCGATATTATCTCAGGCTTTCTTGGAGCCGGAAAAACCACATTAATCAAAAAACTTCTGAAGGAAGCTTTTCAGGAGGAGCAGGTAGTTCTGATCGAAAACGAATTCGGAGAGATCGGCATCGACGGAGGATTCCTGAAAGAAGCAGGAATACAGATCCGGGAGATGAATTCCGGCTGTATCTGCTGTTCCCTGGTGGGAGATTTCGGCGCGTCTTTAAAAGAAGTGATCTCCAAATACCATCCCGACCGTATACTTATCGAACCCTCCGGCGTAGGCAAGCTTTCCGATGTGATCAAGGCTGTCCAGGGAGTGCAGGAGGAAACAGGGCTTGTGCTGAACAGCTACACCACCGTTGTGGACGCGAAAAAATGCAAAATGTATATGAGAAACTTTGGAGAGTTTTTCAATAATCAGGTGGAATATGCAGGGGCCATCATCATGAGCCGCACGGATATTGTGGACGAAGCCAAAGCTGCCGCAGCTATGGAACTGCTCCGGGGCATCAACAGCAAGGCGGCGATCATTACAACTCCTATCGCGAACCTGGATGGAAAGAAGATCCTTGAGGTTATGGAACACCCGGTATCTCTGGAGCAGGAAATGCTGGAGGAAGAAGTATGCCCGGAATGCGGACATATCCATGAGCATGGACATCACCATCACGAAGAAGAACACAGCCATTCCCACGAAGAACACGAGCACCATCATGATCATGAGTGCGGCTGCGGGGAAGACCACCATCATGAGGAACACGAACACCATCACGACCATGAATGCGGCTGCGGGGAAGGCCATCATCATGAGGAACATGAACACCATCACGACCATGAGTGCGGCTGCGGCCACGACCATCATCACGGCCATCACCATGCAGATGAAGTATTTACAAGCTGGGGACGCGAGACGATCAAAAAATATACAAAAGAAAAACTGGAAAAAATCCTGGATACACTGTCAGAATCTGAGGAATATGGAACCATCCTCAGGGCAAAGGGAATGCTTCCCTGCGAGGACGGAACCTGGATCTATTTTGATATGGTACCGGAGGAAACAGAAATCCGCTCCGGCGCGCCGGAATATACAGGCCGTCTCTGCGTGATCGGCTCCAAACTGAACGAAGAGAAGCTGGCAGAACTGTTTGAGATCTAAGAAGGAGGAAACACCCAAGGGTGTACCTGTATGCCCAATAAACATCGGGCAAGAAGGAGGAAATATGGACGAGATTACAGTTCCTATTTATCTGATCACAGGGTTTCTGGAAAGCGGCAAGACTTCTTTCCTGAACTTTACCCTGCAGCAGGATTATTTTTATATAGATGGAAAGACTCTTCTCATTCTCTGCGAGGAGGGAGAAGAGGAATATGACACAAGTATGCTGGAGATGAGCAACACGGTGGTGGAGATCATCGAAAAGGAGGAGGATCTTACCACGGAGAGGCTTGTCGCCATGGATATCCTTCATCAGCCGGAGCGCGTGATCATAGAATATAACGGAATGTGGCTGGTGAGCAATTTTCATAAGCTTCAGAAACCAAAAGGATGGGGCGTGGAGCAGCAGATCACCTGCGTGGACGGAAGTACCTTCCAGCTCTATATGGCAAATATGAAATCTATCTTTATGGACATGGTAAGAACCAGCGATATGGTGGTATTTAACCGGTGCAAAAGAGAAGATCCTCTTCCTTCCTACCGCCGCAGCATCAAGGTGGCGAATCAGAGGGCGGAAGTGATCTTTGAGGATGAGGAGGGAGAACTGGACGATATTTTCCAGGATGAGATGCCTTTTGACGTAAATGCTCCTGTGATCGATATTCTTCCGGAGGATTACGGCATCTGGTTTGTGGACGCCATGGATCATCCGGAAACATATGAGGGAAAGACTGTGCGCTTTAAGGCACGAGTCATGAAGCCAAGAGGAATGGGAAGCAAATTCTTTGTTCCCGGAAGAACGGCCATGACCTGCTGCGCGGACGACACCACATTCCTGGGATATGTGTGCAGAAGTCCCTACGCGCCCAAGCTGAATCCCGGCCAGTGGGTGGAAGTTACGGCAAAGGTAGGAATTGAGAACCGTATGGAATACCAGGGCGAGGGGATCGTCCTTTACGCAGATTATGTAGAACCCTGCGAACCCCTGCCGGACGAGATGGTATATTTCAATTAATAAACAAGTGAGGAAAACAGGCATGTATTTAATAGTTGGTCTGGGAAATCCAGGAAGACAATATGAGGCGACCCGCCATAATATGGGATTTGACGTAGTTGACAGACTGGTGGAGGAATACAGGATTCCCCAGGGCGGCGTAAAGTTTAATGCCATGTATGGAAAGGGGATCATTGGCGGGCAGCAGGCGCTTTTGATGAAGCCTCTTTCTTATATGAACTTAAGCGGCGGTCCGGTGAGGGATATGGCGAATTATTTCAAAATAGACCCGGAAACAGAGATGATCGTAATTTATGACGATATTGATCTGGATCCGGGGCAGCTCCGGATCCGCAAACAGGGAAGTGCCGGAGGACACAACGGGATCAAGGATCTGATCCAGAAACTTGGAACTCAGAAATTTATCCGTATCAGAGTCGGCGTAGGAGCGAAACCGAAAGACTGGGATCTGGCGGACTACGTGCTGGGACATATTCCGGGAGAGGAGCGGAAGCTGGTGGACGAAGCGCAGGAGAGAGCCTGCAAAGCAGTGGAGACGATCCTCTCAGAAGGTGTGGACGCGGCAATGAATGAGTTTAATAAAAAATCGGGGGTCGTATGAAAACATTTTTGCAGCCTCTGCAGAATCTTGCAGAGATGGAGGAAATTCAGAAGCAGGCCGGAAAAAACCAGGGCGTTATAGCTGTCAGCGGATGTATGGAGTCCCAGAAAGCACATTTTATATATGGGCTTTCCGGGCTTTTTCCATGCCATCTGATCCTGGCTGAGGACGAGCGGAGCGCCAAACAGATTTTTGAGGATTACCGTTTTTACAGCAAAAACGTATATTATTATCCGGCAAGAGATCTTCTGTTTTTCCAGGCGGATATTCACGGAAACCTCATCATCCGGCAGAGAATGCAGGTAATAAAGGCGATGCTCACGGAGAAAGAGATCACCGTGGTGACAAGCATCGACGGCTGCATGGATTTTCTGGGACCTCTGGACGCTATAAAGAAACAGCTTATCCGGTTTTGCAGCGACAGCGCCGTGGATATGGATAAACTGAAAGACGATCTGGTGAAGATGGGGTACGAACGAGTCGGCCAGGTAGAAATGCCGGGACAGTTTTCCATCAGAGGCGGGATCGTGGATGTTTACTGTCTTACTGAGGAGAATCCCTGGAGGATAGAGCTGTGGGGCGACGAGATCGATTCGATCAGAAGCTTCGACGCCCAGAGCCAGCGTTCTCTGGAAAATCTGGAAGAGATCGTGATCTATCCGGCTGCGGAGCAGCAGGCGGAAAAAAGCGGCCTGACTTTCCTCGATTATTTTCCTTCTGAGAAGACAATGGTATTTCTGGACGAGCCGAACCGTATTGTGGAAAATGCCAAAGCTGTGGAGGAGGAATTCCGTCAGAGCTGCCGGAACAGAGAAGAAAAAGGTACGGGCAATATTTCCGAAGGATGGATGTGCGGCTGGGAAAAGCTTCAGAAGAAGCTGAATATGAGAAACTGCGTTTCTCTCTCTGCTCTGGAACCCCAGAAAGCTGGATGGAATGTTACGGAAACCTTTTCGCTCACAGTAAAATCCATGAATTCTTACCAGAGCAGTTTTGAGCTTCTGGTAAAGGATCTTCAGCAGTATAAAAAGCAGGGATATCAGATCGTGGTCCTCTCCGGTTCCCGTACAAGGGCGGAACGTCTGGCGAAAGATCTGCAGGAAGAAGGGCTGAACGCTTTTTACGGACAGGATACGGACCGTATCCTGAACCCGGGAGAGATCATGGTAGCCTACGGACATGCCAGAAAGGGATTTGAATATCCGCTGATCAAATTTGCCGTTATCACTGAAACCGATATTTTCGGCAAAGAACAGAAGAAAAAAAAGAAAAAGAAAACCTACAGCGGCAATAGGATACAGGACTTTTCCGAGCTTTCCATCGGAGACTTTGTGGTTCACGAAAAACATGGTCTCGGTATCTACCGGGGGATTGAAAAGGTAGAGGTGGATAAAGTCGTTAAGGACTATATCAAAATAGAATACAGAGGAGGAAGCAACCTCTATATTCTTGCTACCCAGTTGGACGCCCTTCAGAAATACTCCGGGGCGGATACGGCGAAAACACCCAGGCTGAACAAGCTGGGCGGTCAGGAATGGAAAAAGACGAAAACAAAAGTCCGGGGTGCTGTCCAGAATATCGCAAAGGAGCTGGTGGAGCTGTACGCTGTCCGCCAGGAAAAAGAAGGCTACGTCTGCGGTCCGGATACGGTATGGCAGAAGGAGTTCGAGGAAATGTTTCCTTATGAGGAGACAGAGGATCAGCTTGCGGCTATTGAGGATACAAAGCGGGATATGGAAAGCACGAAGATCATGGACCGCCTTGTCTGCGGAGACGTGGGCTATGGAAAGACGGAGGTGGCCCTTCGGGCCGCCTTTAAGGAAGTCCAGGAAAGCCGCCAGGTGGTATATCTTGTGCCCACCACTATCCTGGCCCAGCAGATATATAATACCTTTGTCCAGAGAATGAAAGAGTTTCCGGTGCGGGTGGATCTGCTCTGCCGCTTCCGCACGCCGGCCCAGCAGCAGAAAACCATCAGTGATCTGAAAAAAGGACAGGTGGATATTGTGGTCGGTACCCACCGGGTGCTTTCCAAGGATGTGGAATTTAAAAACCTGGGTCTTCTGATCATTGACGAGGAACAGCGTTTCGGCGTTGTCCACAAAGAAAAAATCAAGCAGTTGAAGAAAAACGTAGACGTTCTCACTCTGACGGCTACTCCGATCCCCAGAACCCTTCATATGAGCCTTATCGGGATCCGGGATATGAGCGTTCTGGAAGAACCTCCTATGGACAGAGTTCCCATTCAGACTTACGTCATGGAGTACGATGAGGAAACCGTCCGGGAGGCGGTAAACCGTGAGCTGAGAAGAGGAGGCCAGGTATACTATGTGTATAACCGGGTAAACGATATTGCAGAGGTGGCTCTGCGCCTTTCAAAGCTTCTGCCGGAAGCGAGAGTGGATTTCGCCCACGGCCAGATGAGCGAGAGGGAGCTGGAGGCTGTGATGTACGCCTTTATCAACGGCGATATCGACGTGCTTGTATCCACAACGATCATAGAGACAGGACTTGACATTTCCAATGTAAACACCATGATCATTCATGATTCCGACCGGTACGGGCTTTCCCAGCTCTATCAGCTCCGGGGAAGGATCGGCCGCTCCAACAGAACAGCTTACGCCTTTCTGATGTATCGCCGAAACATGATGCTGCGGGAGACTGCGGAAAAACGTCTGGCGGCAATCCGGCAGTATACGGATCTGGGAAGCGGCTTCAAGATCGCCATGCGGGATCTTGAGCTCCGGGGAGCGGGAAATCTTCTGGGAGCAGAGCAGCACGGACATATGAACGCCGTAGGATACGATCTCTACTGCAAGATGCTCAGCGAGGCGGTGAAGGAGGCAAAGGGCATCCATACAATGGAGGACTTTGAAACAACTATTGACCTGAATATCGACGCCTTTATCCCCGACAGTTACATCAGCAATGAATATCAGAAGCTGGATATTTACAAAAGGATCGCGGGGATTGAAAACCAGCAGGACTATGACGATATGCTGGAAGAGCTTCTGGACCGTTTCGGCGAAATGCCCAAGGCAGTGCTGAACCTTCTTGCCATCGCCCGGATCAAAGCCCTGGCGCACAGGGCTTATGTGGCAGAGATCAAACAGACAGGCGCAGACTTAAAGATCACTCTTTATGAAAAAGCGAGACTGGATCCGGCGGGAATCCCGGCGCTCCTGCAGAAATACAGGAGAGGTCTTCAGTTTAAAGCGGAACAGGAACCGAAGTTTTTATTTACGCCTGTGGGGAAACCGCTGGAGGCTTTGACAGATTTTCTGAAGGAGCTGGAAAAGCTGGCGGAGGAATAAGAGAAACTCCGAGGAATATGTGTATTTTCTGTGTTTCTCCTTGCTCTGGAGACAAAAAAAGTTTATACTTGTAGAAGTGAAATCAGGCTACAATGGAGGAAGAAATGAGAGAAATAGTAAAAAAGACAGCCGTTGCCGCGCTTGCGGGAGTAATGGCCGCAGGTATGCTGACAGGCTGTGGTGAAGAAGAAAAAGTAGATGGGACTCAGACTGTCGCCACTGTGAACGGGGAAGATATCCCCATGGGAATCCTAAGCCTTATGGTCCGTCAGAGTCAGGCTCAGGCAGAGGCAATGTACGCCAGCTTTATGGGCGGCACAAGTTACGAGATCTGGGACGCCGAGGCAGAGGAAGGAAAGACCTACGGAGAGCAGGCTGTTGAGGAAACACTTGAGCAGATCGAGCTGATGTATATCCTGCGGGAAAAAGCGCCGGATTACAAGGTAACTGTTACAGAAGAGGACGAGACGGCGATCGCGGATGCAGCTGCGGCCTTTATCAAGGCCAACAGCGAAGAAACGCTGGAAGACCTGGCTGTTACAGAGGATCAGGTAAAGACTTATCTGGAACTTCAGACTTATCAGGAACGTATGCACGATCCCATTATCGCGGATGTGGATACCAATGTGTCTGATGAGGAAGCGCAGCAGTCTTCTTTTACCTATGTAAGCCTTTCCACCGCCGATCTGTCTGACGACGAGATCAAGCAGAAGAAAGAGGACGCGCAGAAGATTCTTGACGCTATGAAAGAAGATCCGGACGGGGATTTCAACGAGACGGCAAAGTCTGTCAGCGAGGACTATACTGCTCTGGAAGGTACATTTGATACAAATGAGAGTGAAGAAACCGAAACAGACGGAGAGGAGATGACTTCCTCTTCCGCTTATCCGGACGAGGTTATAGATGTTCTGAGAACCCTGGACGATGGAGAGCTGGGGCCGGATGTAATCGAGACAGACACAGCTTATTATGTGGTGCGCTTAAATAAAAAAGTAGATGAAGAAGCTACAGAGGATAAGAAGGAATCCATCATTACAGACAGAGAAAACGAGCTGTATACAGATACCACCCAGCAGTGGATGGACGAGGCGGATATTACAGTGGACGAGGATGTTCTGAAAACTCTGAAGCTTACAGACAGCCACAAATTCAGCATTGCAACTGCGACGCCTACGCCTTCTCCGGAGGAAAGCGCTGATGGAGACGCAGCAGCAGAGGATACAGAAGCGGCGGACGATGCGGCTGCAGACAGCACAGAGGCCGCAGACGAAAATACAGATGCAGCGGCAGGAGAGGACACAGAGACGGCAGCAGACGCAGATAATACTTCCACAGACAGCGCAGCGTCAGAAGATACGGACGCAGCTTCCGGAGACACAGTGGATGAGGACGAAGTGCTGGTTCCTGTAGAAGAGGATGTTCCTGCAACAGAGGAAACAGAAGATACCGGCGCTGAAGACGCAGAAGCGTCCACAGACGACGCGGCCGATACAGAAGAAAGCGGGGAAACGGCAGAGTAACCGTTGAAGCTGAGAAAATAACAGAATTACAGATCAGTGAGAAAAGACATTTCCATGAAAAGTGGGGATGTCTTTTTTTGATTCCTGAGGTTATAATGAAAATATACATTCCGGAATCCGGAGGAAGGAGAATAATAATGGCAGGCGATTTAATGAAAAAGGTGGGAAAAGAAATGAAAGCAGGAGGTATGGCTGTACTGGGGGCAGTTTTGCTGGGCAGTATGGGAAGATGCCCAACAGTTACGGTCATGGCTGAAACTATGTCTGCCAATACGGTAATGCCAACTTCTATATCCAAAGAGAATACTGACAGTGCCGTATCGGTAGACTTCAGGAGGATTGAGGATGATTCAAACGAGCGCGGAGAGATTACCGGGATTTCCAATGAAGGAAGCTCAGTCTGGAAATATATTACCGCAGATTATAGCCGTACGGAGTTGGATCGTATTAATGATATCGGTGTTTTTGAAGGACGATACTATTTTGTGGAAGGTGGGATAGTGAAGGCGCTTGATCTTAAAGACGGCTCTACAATCTGGAGTAATGAAGAATTTGGAGGATGTGCTTATGGAAGTGCGTTCAAAGATGATGGAACACTTTTTATCTGTGGCTATTATGGACCAGATCTGTTTGTTGTGGATAAAGACGGCAAGACACTAAAGAAAATCGACAGTTTCCATAAAGATTATATGTGGCCGCATAAATTGGAAATCTTGGGCGATCAACTGGCAATAACTTATTCCGGAACACCTTCGGGAACAGAGGAGATATTATATATTGATCTCAGTGATTATTCTCTAGTGCCCGGGAGGACTTCCAGTATGCCAGTTTCCGGTACAATGGGATCTCCAGTGACTGACAGTGCAGTAGAGAATATTTCGGCAAGCTCTTATCTGGAAGAACCTCAGTATGGTCTGTATCACGGAGTCTCTAATCTGATAGACGGAGATCTGTCTACTGCCTGGGTGGAAAGTGTGGATGGACAGGGAGAGGGAGAAGCTTTTACTTTGAAACTGAATGGTACATATAAAGTTTCCGGATTTACTATTTATGCCGGATATCAGAAAAATGAAGATATTTATACAAAAAACTCCAGACCTGCCAAGATGACAGTTATGTTTTCAGATGGAACCAGACAGGACGTTGAACTTGATGATATTAATGGGCCGCAGAAAATTACATTTGACACTGCAGTTAATACTTCCAGTGTGAGATTAACCATACAGTCGGTTTATTCGGGTACAAAATACCAGGATACGGCAGTTTCGGAAATCTCGTTGTTCTGAAAAGGAAACTGCATCATGGAATAAAAAAACAGAAACTCTATGTTATAATAAACCCACCTTTCAGAGACATGAAAAAAAGACAGAGGAGACAGTTAATGAAACTTCTTATAGCAGAAGATGAAGAGGATTTAAACAGAATTATCGCCATGAAGCTGCGGGGAGAGGGATATGAGGTGGACTGCTGTTTTGACGGAGAAGAGGCGCTGGAACATCTGCTTTACGCAGAATATGACGCCGCCGTGCTGGATATCGCAATGCCTGTCATGGACGGGCTGGAGACAGTAAAGTGCCTGCGGAGTCAGGGAAAAACCACGCCTGTTATCTTTCTGACAGCCAGAGATACAGTTCTTGACAGGATAGAAGGGCTGGACGCAGGGGCCAGCGACTATGTGGTAAAGCCCTTTTCCTTTGATGAACTTCTGGCAAGGATACGGGCGGTGATGCGTACTGCCCGGGGGAGCGCTTCAGAGGTTTATGAGCTGGATGACCTCTCACTGAATACAAGAAGCCACATTGTTGCAAGAGCGGGAAAACAAATTGATCTTACCGGGAAGGAATATCGTCTGCTGGAATACCTTCTGACAAATAAAAATCAGATTCTCAGCAGGGAAAGGATACTGAATCATGTGTGGGGATATGATTTTGAAGGCAGCGGCAATGTGGTAGACGTTTATATGAATTATGTGAGAAAGAAAATAGAAGCAGACGGGCAAAGAAAACTGATTCATACAGTCCGAGGCATCGGATATGTGATGCGCGTGGAAGAGAATGGAGAAAAAATATGAAAAAAAGCAGATTCCGATGGAGGATCACCCTCTGGTTTTCTCTGGCGCTGCTGCTGATGTGCCTGCTTATGGGGATTGCCGTTATATCCCTGTACCGGGTGAAGATTGAAAACGATGTTCTCCACCAACTTCAGCTCACAGTTGACCAGTGTGCGGAAATAATCGGAAAGGAACCAGAACTCCAGGCAGTTCTCAGAGGAAGCGAGGTAAAAGAAATAGAAAGCTCTGTTTTTCTGCAGGATTCTGTTTTTCTTACAATTTATCACGAGGATCAGACAAGGGCCTGCGGATTATTCCTTTACGGAGAGGATAAGGAGATACCGCTGCATGACGGCCAGATCCGAAGGCTTAAGGCAGAGGGGAGCAGATGCTGTCTGTATGATCGTTATATAGAGCTGGAGGAAGGCGGCCTGTGGGTGCGGGGTCTTGTCTATTCGGGAACGGATACAGGCTATCTGTTTTCCGGTCTGCGGGATATCTTTCTGGTGTTTCCCCTTATACTGACGGCGGCTCTTCTGGGAGGATACTGGCTGGCGGGACGTTTCCTTGAGCCTGTTTCCCGGATCAGCCGGACGGCGGAAAATATAAGAAAAAGCGGCGATCTGACCAGAAGAGTTGAGTCAGGGAATACGGGAGACGAACTGTCTGCACTGGCAGAAAGCTTTAACGCTATGTTTGACCGTCTGGAAAAAAACTTTGAGGCGGAGAGACAGTTCACCTCTAATGCATCTCATGAATTGCGTACTCCGGTGACCGTCATTCTTGCACAATGCGAGTATGCCCTGACGAATTCTGCTGCGGACCGGGAAGAACTTAAAGAAGCTCTTCAGGTAGTGCAGCGCCAGGGATACCGTATGTCGCAGCTGATTGAAACCCTTCTGGTTTTGACAAGGATAGAGCAGAATACCGGAGATTATCTCATGGAAGAGACAGACGTCAGCGCTCTGACCCGGGATATCTGCGAAGACGCAGCCATGTTTCCGGAGCAGGAAATCATACTGGAAACAGAAATACGTGAAGGCATACGGCTGAAGGTCAATTCCCGGCTGTACCGTATGATGCTGGACAATCTCCTGAGAAATGCATACCGCTATGGAAGAAAGAAAGGGAAAATACAGGTTTCTCTGACAGAAGAGGACGGAATCGTCCGGCTGAAGGTAAAGGACAATGGGATGGGAATAGAGGAAAAGGATCTTCCTCATATCTGGGAGAGATTTTACCGGGGCGGAGCTTCCAGAAAGAAAAAGGGCACAGGACTGGGGCTTTCTATGGTATGGCAGATCGTACAGTATCATAAGGCCGGGATTACAGTAAAAAGCGCTGTTGGGAAAGGAACGGAGTTCTGCGTAAGATTTGATTCTTTATCATAATTTTTTCACAAAAAAGAGACTTCTTTCTAATCTTATTCTAAGAAAAGATGATTAATCTTGGAGTACGAATTAGAAAGGAGTCTTTTATTATGGAAGAAAAAATAGATATTGCTCAAAAGATAACGGCGAAAAATCCGGCTATGATACGGATAAACAGGCTCCGGAAAGTATATAAACTGGAAGACGAAAGCGTTGTAGCTCTCCATGGCGTAAGCGCAGAAATACAAAGAGGAGAAATCTGCTGTATTTTCGGAACCTCCGGTTCGGGGAAGAGTACCCTTCTGAATCATCTGGCGGGGATGGAAAAGCCCACATCCGGAGAGATTTTTATGGGGAAAACAGACATTACAAAGCTGAAGGAAGCGGATATGGTTTCTTTCCGGAGAAAGCACATAGGGTTTATTTTTCAGGCATATAATCTGCTTCCGGGTCTGACCGCTCTGGAAAACGTGGCTCTTCCCATGATGTTTCAGGGATATCCGAAAAAGGAGCGGGACAGAAGAGCGGAAGATTTATTAAAACGGGTGGGGCTGGAAAAAAGAATCCATCATTATCCCTCCCAGATGTCGGGAGGACAGCAGCAGAGGGTAGGGATTGCGAGAGCTTTTGTGACAGATCCCAAAGTGGTGTTTGCGGACGAGCCCACAGGCAATCTGGACACAAAAACAACGGCTCAGATTATGGAAATGATCACAGAAATGGCAAGACGTAACAGCCAGACGATTGTCCTGGTAACCCACGACCCTCATATGGCTTCCTATGCGGACCGGATTCTTACTTTAATTGATGGGAAAATCGTAAAGGATGAGCAAAAGAAAAAGTGAAGACAAGAAGGGACTATATAGTAATTTCAAATTGATAGAAAAAAGTTCAGGAAAGGCGGTACTTCAGAAATTTATATGAAAACAGAAAAAGCAAGAAAAACAGGAAAAATAAGAGCGGCGGCCGCTGTGGCAGCGATATTTCTGCTGGCGGGAAGCACTTGTCAGGTTTATGGCGCGGAACCGGAAAATCCGGTACAGATAACAGAAGAGGGCAGGGCGGCAGGCGCAGACGAAATGCCGGAGACGCCTGCCGATGTACAGATACAAAATCCCGCCGAACAGCTGAAAGCGCCGGTATCGGCGTCGGATGGCACTTTGCCGGAATTTTCCGATTCCCCGTCAGCTCCTGATAATGCGGAGAAAAAAACTTCAGAGGAGACTTCTGTCCCTCCAGCAGATACTGAGCTTCCCTCTGTTGATTTTACATCCGGAGATCCAGTGCAGACACCGGATCAATCAGGAAATCAGGGACAGGAATCCCAGCCTACGCAGCAGCCGGATCCGGAATTTCAAAGCCCGCAGAAGAATCCGGAAGAAGGGCAGGAAAAACCGGCTCAGGAAGAGGAAAAAAGTCAGAGCGGTACTTTATATATTACAAGAGAAAAACTGGAAAAAGGAATCAGAGCCAATAAAGGTTTCAGGATCACGGTACTTTTAAAAAATACATGGACATCTGGAAATATCAGGGGCGGCAGGATGAATCTGGAACTGCCGCAAGAGCTCAGTCTGCATTCAGCATACAAAAAAGAAACGTTCGATCTGCCGACAATACAGCCTGGGGCAATAGAAAAAATAAATATCCGGCTTCATGCCGGAGATATAAAAGAAGAGGGACAGACATTAAGGCTGAAGGTGAGAACCGTTTTTCAGCATGAACCGGAGGGACAAGAAACAGAGCGGCAGGAGGTGCTGCTGATCCCTGTAAATACGTCAGAGAGCAAAGCTATTTTTGTAGACAATACGGCATCCTATGGTGCGTCAGGAGGAGAAGCATATATCGGCGGAGCGGAATCCTCAGGGGAAGAGAAGAAAAATGCCGATCCCATGGTTCCAAGAGTTATTGTCAGTCAGTATGATTATGACGAAGACGCTTCTGCCGGAAAGACTTTTCAGACAAATATCAATATCTGCAATACAAACGAAAAATTAAATGTGGAAAATATGGTGGTAAGTATAGAAACAGGGGAGACGGCTTCTCTGCAGGGTTCCTCCAATATGGTATATGTGAAGGTTCTGAAACCCCAGGAAACTTACCGCACAGGTATCCGTCTGAAGACCTCCGAAGACGGAAAGACTGACAGCGCGGATATTACTCTGAATTTTAAATATGAATACATGAAGAACGGCGAACGGACAGAAGTAGAGGCGGCGCAGAAAATTTCCATTCCGGTGCAGATTCCCGACCGCTTCAGCGCCGGAGAAATTCAGACGATGGATGAGCCTTCAGCGGGAGAAGAGTTTACCGTTTCGCTGCCCTATGTAAATAAGGGGAAAATATCTGTGAGCAATGTGGAGGCAGTTATAAAGACAGAGATGAAAGCCGGAGAAACTTACAAATATCTGGGAAATGTAGAGGCAGGTACCAGCGGGACTCTGGATTTCTTCGTCACACCGGAGGAAGCCGGAGATCAGAAGGTTCAGATTATTTTGACTTACGAAAATTCTGCCGGACAGGAAAAGACAGTGAAAAAAGAGAAGGTTTTCCATATTGCAGAAGGGGAATTTGAAGCAGACGAGGAACTGTTCGGCGAGGATATGATGACAGGAGCAGAGGGACAGACAGGTATGGATTCCGGAAGCAAAGTAAAAACAGGAGTGCTGGCTGCCGGAGGAGGCGGAATCGCAGCAGCCTTGGCTGCGGGTGCGTCCGGGATGAAAAAACGAAAACGGAGGATGGAGGAAGAAGACTTTTAAGATGACTTGGAAGGATATTATAGGATTAAGTTTCCGTAATCTGTACAGACGGAAAAGCAGGACTCTTCTGACAGTTTCCGGAGTCGTGATCGGCTGCTGCGCAGTAGTGATCATGATCTCTCTGGGGATTGGAATGAAAAAATCCCAGGAGCAGATGCTGGCGGGAATGGGGAATCTGATGAGGATCACAGTGACGGCTGCCCCGCAAAATGTGATGAAAAGGAGCCTGTTGGATAAAAAAGGTACGGATAAAATCAGAAAACTCTCCAATATTAAATCCGTTATAGCTAAAAAAGTAATGGAACTTGGAGAACTAAACCTTATTGCAGGGGATGAGGCGCGTTATCAGTGCGGTTATGTTACAGTTGTAGGTATACCGGAAAAGGATCTGGAAGCTGCGGGATATACAATTAAGGACGGAAAAAAACTTACAGGACGGACTGACGAAGTGCTGGCAGGAGAGCATCTTGCCTATCAGTTTACAGACAGCCGCAGGCCGGAAGGGAAAAATATGGTGGATTACTGGAGCGATGAAAAAGCGCAGCCCTACTTTCCAATCCTGGAGACTGCCGTGGAAGTGGCGCAGAAAAACGAAGAAAAAACAGAAAACAGCGGTGAAGGAGAAAATCCCGGTAAGACATCGTGGAAGACGGTACATAAACTGAAAATCGCAGGCGTAACAAAACAGGATTATGATAAGGGAGAGGAAACAGACAGCGGAATTATTATGGGAATGCGTGATTTTGAACGTCTGCAGAAAGAAATACGAAAAGCGGTGAACATAAAGAACTCAAGGGAGTATTCCCAGGTGCTGGTAGATGTGGACGATATCAGTCATGTGGAAGCTGTAGAAAAAGAGATCAAAAAGCTTGGATATCAGACTTCTTCTATGGAAAGCCTTCGAAAACCTATGGAAGAAAGCGTAAAGCAAAAACAGATGATGCTTGCCGGACTGGGAGCGGTGTCTCTTTTTGTGGCGGCCATCGGGATCGCAAATACAATGATCATGTCTATAGTGGAAAGAACACGGGAAATCGGGATTTTGAAAGCCCTGGGCTGCTCGCTTTCAGATATACGCAAAGAATTTCTCATAGAAGCGGGAATGATCGGTTTTATCGGAGGATTGGCAGGATCTCTGGTGAGCTGCGGCGTTTCCTGGATCATGAACACATACATGGGTGCGTCCCTTACAGGAGACAGCCTTGCGGTCATGATGAATGAAACGGCCTCCGGAGCGGCGCTGTCTGTTATACCGCCGTGGCTGATCGGCGCCGCCGTCCTTTTTTCCGTAATTATGGGAGTAGGAGCCGGATTCTTCCCATCGAACAGAGCGGTAAAGATTTCTGCCCTTGAAGCAATGAAAGCATGAAAAGATTTTTAAATTTGCTTTGGCTCCGTATATGTATTTCTGTACGGAGCCAAAACAGTAAGCATGATTTTTATTTTATAAGGACTGCGATTTCTTCTTTTCCTCATATTCCTTTGTCAGCCTGCGCACCACTACCGTACAGGCAAGAAGGCCGATCAGATTGGGAAGCACCATCAGGCCGTTAAACATGTCGGACATGTTCCATACAAGATCCACTTTCAGGGTAGAGCCGGTAATAACGAAGATCACTACCAGAACAGCGTAGATTTTTACCGCTTTGTTTCCAAAAAGGTGGCGGACATTGACTTCTCCGAAATAATACCATCCCACAATAGTGGTAAAAGCGAAGAACAGCATACAGATAGCTACAAATATCTTGCCGAAAGAGCCGAATGCAGCGTCGAAAGCGCTCTGAGCCAGGGCAGATCCGGTCAGTCCGTTGTTCCATACCCCTGTGGAAAGGATCACAAGAGCCGTAAGGGTAAGAATGATAAAGGTGTCAATAAATACTCCCATCATAGCGATAATACCCTGATCCGCCGGATGCTCCACGTCCGCCGTGGCATGAGCGTGAGGAGTAGATCCCATACCTGCCTCATTAGAAAATAATCCACGGGCAACACCGTAGCGCATGGCTTTCTGTACAGTAACGCCCAGGGCGCCTCCGGCTACGGACTGAGGAGAAAAAGCTCCTACGAAAATATTTTTAAAGGCATCTGCCACACCGGAAAGGTGGGTAAAAAGGATGATCAGGCAGCCAACAATGTACAGGAGCGCCATCAAAGGCACAATCTTTTCCGTAAACCGGGCGATTCTGCGGATACCGCCCAGGAAAATGAAGCCGGCGACTACAGCCACGCAGATCCCTACTGCAAGAGGACTTACGTGAAACGCATTCTTAAAGGAATCTCCGATAGAATTGGACTGTACCATATTTCCCATAAAGCCAAGGGCCAGGATCAGGGCAACGGAGAAAAATCCTGCCAGAAAACGGCCGAAACGTCCTTTAAACGCAGACTGGATATAATAGACCGGACCTCCGGTAAAAGCTCCGTCTTTAACCACTCTGGTATGCTGCGCCATAACGGCTTCCGCATAGATTGTAGCCATGCCGAAGAAAGCGCTTACCCACATCCAGAAAATAGCTCCCGGGCCTCCTGCGGCGATGGCTGTGGCCGCTCCGGCAATGTTTCCGGTTCCCACCTGAGCGGCGATGGCTGTTGTCAGTGCCTGGAAAGAGCTGAGTCCGTTTTCGCCGCTTTTGCCATGGAGAGAAAAGTTTCCGAACAGGGCTTTCATTCCGGCGCCGAATTTCCGGATCTGAATAAAGCGGAGCATAAAAGTAAAGAATACGCCGCTTCCAAGAAGAAGGATCAGCAGAGCGTAATCCCAGAGAAATGTGTTGACATTGTTTACAATGTTTGTGATAAGTTCCATAATTCCCCTCCTAAAAAATAAAAAGGCCCACAGGAGAACAAAACTCCGGTGAACCTGATACAGGTATGCAGGGATAATGCAGTCTGTAATCTGTACATTGATATCGCCATGCACAAAAAAACAGATAAGATATCTGCAGTCCGAGTATTCATTCACTGTCCTTTTGCCTGAGAGATTCAGAAACTTCCGTTTCCTTTCACCTTCGGCACCCGTTGACCGGGATTCTCCAGAGAGCCATCCGGCTGCAGTCCTGTTTTCTTCTGAAAACGCCTGAGAGTGTGATTCCTTCGGCGGGCAGGGCCTCTTTCCTGCAGCTTTCTGCTGGCACAATATGTAATTGCCATGGAAGATTATAGTCGGAATTATGGCGGTTGTCAATAGATTTTGTAATTGTTGTGCGGACATTTGAAAATGTGATGCGGACATTTTGGCGTTTCGTACTTATTCCATATCTTTCCCCTCATCGGAGGAAGAGCTGTCCCGGTACGCAGAGGAAGTCTCTATGGGACCTGCTGTCACGCGGATGCCGTTGATTTCCACGTTATCTTCCATAGGGATCACCAGGCAGCGTCTGCCGTCGATCACTCTGGTCTCGACAAGCTCTGCCCGGTCGGGATCTACATGGATCACCACATCAGGAGTTTTGATCTCCATTCTTCTGGTGTTTGTAATATTGGAAGCCATAAGAGCGGCGTCTTCTCCTGCCGTAGCTTCGTAGCAGGCGTCAAAGGTCTCCAACTTATCCTCTTTTACACCGCATTCCTCAAAAAGACGTTTGACTTCCGGTTTTGTAAGAACAGCGGGTTCCGGGGCATCCTTCTGCGATTCAGCCCATTCATTCAGTTTTTCATGAATATTCATAACAGTATCATAGGCGCAGTCCTCTCCCAGCGTTTCCTCCACCAGGGCATTAAAGGAATCCCGCTGTCCTCCTGCGGAAAGGGGAGCGGCGCAGCCGAAAAGTTCGTCTACAAAAGAAGTGCGGAGCTGTTCCGCATTCTTTGTATAATAGAGAAGTCCGTGGATATCGGTGCTGCGGTCATTAAACACCGGAAAAAGAAAGCCGAGATCCGGCATTTCCACGATCCAGTCCCGGATCCTGTCTTCAATGTTGTTTGTTTCCGCGTTATAGCAGAGCCCCGCCTTGGACAGCTTCACCGGGCATATGCTGCAGAGGATATGATCGTAAATTTCATCGGAAGCGTCAAACATTTCTGTGCCATCGGAAGATTTACCGGGAATGTCATATACGCTATGGATCAGGATGATATAGTAATTTTCACCGTAATCATAGGACTGGATCACTTTATCATAAAATTCATCCAGCAGATCTTCGCCCTGCAGCTTGCTTCCTCTCAGACGAAGAAGAAATTCCTGGGCGCCGCCCTCCTTTTCCTGCTCCAGCGGAAATTCCATATTGATGAGATTTTTGCCGAGAGTTCCGGAAAGAGTCTTGCGGAAAATTTCAAAGTATTTGAAAGCCTCCTCCTCAGAAAGAGAGAGAAACGCCTCTTTTAATTTCGTCTTGATATTCTTTTCGCCGTCTACATAGCAGCCGCAGATGCGGGTAATGGCACAGTTGGCAGGGGTAAATTGTTTCTTTATTTCAGCGATTTCTTTTTTATTCACAGATATTCATCTCCTGTTCAGATTATTTCAGCGGCGGATTTGAGTATCCGCCGGTACAACGGTTCTGTCTCACCTGCCGGAAAAGGCAGAGAGGAACAACAATTTATTATAACCTGAATCAGGATGGGGGACAAGAGGGGGAAAATCCACGGAAACGGTACGGAAATATTGAGAAATGCAGAAAGATTTAATATAATAAAAAAGAATCATATGTATTTTCAGAAAAGGGAGGGATATTTATGAAAAAGGTTTTATGTCTCATTATAGCAGTGCTGTTTTTTGCCCAGCCGTGTCTGGCGGCAGAGGAAGCGCCTGTGCTGAGTGAAGACGTTCAGGAGAAGGTAACAGATCTTCTGGATCTTCTGGCGGCTGTGGACGCCGGGGAAAATGGAATGTATTTTTCGGAAAATAAAGAAATTGATCAGGACTTTTTAGACAGGTTTCTCACCTGGTCTGTCTGGCTGTCAGTTCCCTTTATTGACGGAACCGCGCCGGAGATTACGGAACTGAGCGGAGGTACAAGCGGATGGAAAATTCCGGAGGACAAGCTGAAAGCCTATCTGCAGAACTCTGTGGGAAGAAGCGACTATGAGATGAACGGGAATATGAAGCTGACGGACGGGAATATAGAAATCGGCGGTTTTACTCCTTCGGCGGCATATGGACATGAGCGGCCGGATATCAGCAAAGTAAGCCGGATATCGAAAACAGATATCCAGATAGAGGGAAGCGTCCAATACGCGCCGGAATTTTCGGAAGAGCCGTCCTATACGTCCGCTTTTTGTGTCCTGCTGACGCAAAATGAAGAAAGTATGTGGGGCGGATATACGCTGAAAGAAATCCGGAAGTGGGGAAAAGAAGACCAGACCGGACAGACGGGGAATGCAGGCAGTACAGGCTATACGGATGAAGAGCTGTGTACTATGGCAAGAACATACTGCGAGGCGCGCAATTCAGGTATCTCTCCTCAGTATGTGGTGGTTGACAGCACCGATGGAAATATGGTGTCGATCCACTTATATGAAGATATGGGAGATCACACGGCTACCTTCGACTGGTACACGGTCGACAGGAATACTGCTGTAGGAACCAATACGCTGGGTGAAACAGTAGATCTGAAGAACCCGTAAACAGCGCGGTGCGGCAAAGATTCTTCTATTTCGATCATCATCGGCAGGAAGAGCCATGCAGAAAGCAAAAAACGTTCTCTGCATGGCTTTTCTTTGTGCGGCGGATAATCAGAATTATAGATATCCGCGGGATGTCAGAGCTTTGAGTAACCGGAGCCGTTTACAATGGCGTCAATTTTCTGATGATTTCTGCACATAGGACAGTCGTGGGATTTATAGCTTCCATAATCCGGAATATCTCTCTGCTGGAAAATAGAGTGTACAGGAAGCTGGGCCACACTGGAAACCGCACTGAAAATCGCTGCGATCCCTCTTATCTGGCCTCCGTAGTAAAGAACACTTTCCACAGCTCTCGCAAGGGTTTCTCCGGTCGTGACAGCTCCGTTCAGGATCAGGACGTTCTTTCCCCGGATCATCGGCTGTACATTATCCCGGAAGATCATCTGTCCTACGCTGTTATATTCCGGAGAAGTGATATAAATGGTCTGATGCGCGTTCAGAGAGAGAACACCTGCCTTGGTCAGTTCCTCCGCCAGATAAGCGCCTACAACCTCCAGGCCGTCCATGCACACAATAGTGTCAATAGGAATAGATGCCTCATAGTGGACGGCAAGAGCTTCCGCAATTCTTCTTGCCTCTGAGCTTCGGGACTTCATGGTGGTGATATCCATAAAATGAGTGATGTGAGACTGGGGAGTGGCAAAGTGTCCCGGATAGACTTTGAGCTGGATACGCTCATCGCTGCGGGCATAGATCTTGAACATCTTAGATTCCATAAAACGACCTCCTTTTATTTTGTTTTTGTAAAAAAAGACATGTACTTTAAAGTTAATTTATTATATCATTAATAGTATAAAATATTCAATATATTATGAGGATAATGATGAAGTAAACGAATTGTCAGTTGATATGAAAAAGACTAATCCCATGAGGAT
>ERZ1643250.107-NODE-107-length-109408-cov-29.948470_pt1 | contig 109408 bp, 105 predicted proteins | sample MGYA00579262_ERZ1643250 | MGnify/ENA primary metagenome ERZ1643250 (study PRJEB29033, sample SAMEA4952265) | chicken gut metagenome | biome: Broiler Chicken; feature: Gastrointestinal Tract; material: Caecum | place: Ireland | collected 2018 | study: Broiler... | reverse complement strand
CCTGATAGCCTTGCCGGGCAAACAAGGCCACATCCCGGGCCAGCGTTTCGGGGTCACAGCTAACATACACCACCCGGCGAGGTGCCATACGCACCACCGCTTCGATACAGGCAGGCGTACTGCCCGCCCGGGGCGGGTCCAGAAAAACCACATCCGGGTGCAGAGCTTTGGCAGCCGCTTCCCGCATCCATTCTGTGGCATCGGCACAGAAGAACCGTGCATTCTGCAGCCCATTCCGGCGGGCATTGGCCACTGCATCCCGTACGGCAGCAGGGTTGCGCTCCACACCGATCACCTGCCCGGCCTGCGGGGCGGCACACAAGCCGATGGTCCCGATGCCGCAATAGGCATCAATCACCAGTTCCCGGCCGGTCAGACCGGCCAGTTCCATAGCCGTCCGGTAAAGGACCTCGGTCTGTACCGGGTTGACCTGATAAAAACTGCGGGAAGAAATGGCAAACCGAAGCCCGCACAAAGTATCCAGCACAGAACCGGGACCGTACAGAACCTTTTCCCGGTTGCCCAGTACTGCGCTGGTCAAAGTGGGGTTGATGTTCTGCACCACACCGGCCACCCAAGGTGCCTTTTTGCGCAAGGCCGCACAAAAGTTGCGGCTCCCGGGCAGTTCCGGCGTTGGGGTGACCAAGGTGACCAGCACGTTCCCGTCCCGGGTTCCACGCAGTACCACGTGGCGCAGTAATCCGGTGCGGCGATCCTCATCGAAGGCAGTCCACCGGCAGCTGCGCGCTGCCTCCAGTACGGCTTCCAGGGTACGGTTGAGCACCTCGGCCTGCAAAAGGCAGTCGGACCCCGGCAGCACACGATGGGTTCCCTCCGCATACAAACCGCAGACCAGCTTGCCCTGCTTCATGGCAAAGCTGGCGATTGCCTTGTTGCGGTAATGCCAGGGTTCCGCCATTCCATGCACAGGTTCCACCGGCGCAAAACGCCCCAGCAGTTTTTGCAGCCGGGCCTGTTTGTCCGCCAGTTGTTTTTCATAGGGAACTGCCAGCAGCGGGCACCCTCCGCACTTTTGCAGAAAATTGGAACAGGTTTTTGTCATAACTTTTCCCCCTCCACCGATTTGCCCGCACTTGCACATTGTGCTACAATAAAAACAGAGCATGTGCCCTTTTGCTGGGCCATATATTGTACCATGCCAGGAAACGGAGGCAAACCGATGAATGTACTGTTGATCAATGGCAGCCCGCATAAAAACGGCTGCACCTATACTGCTTTGACTGAAATTGCCGGTGTTCTGCAGGAAGCCGGAATCGAAACCACGATTTTCCACATCGGTGCAGCGCCGGTGGGCGGCTGCGTGGGCTGCGGCGGATGCGCCAAAGCCGGCAAATGTGTATTTGGCGGCCCGGTTGCCAATGTGCTGCCGCTGGTGGAAAAAGCCGACGGCATTGTATTTGGCGCGCCGGTACATTACGCCACGGCTGCAGGCAGCATGCTGGGCTTTATGCATCGCCTTGCCATGAGCGGCGGTGCGTACCTGCGCCACAAACCGGCCGCAGTGATAACAAGCGCCCGCCGGGCCGGAACCACCACCGCCCTGGAGGCCATGGAAAAGGTACCGCAATTCTTTGAGATGCCGCTAATCAGCTCCACCTACTGGCCCATGGTACACGGCGGCAATGCCGAGCAGGTGACCCTGGACGAGGAAGGCTGCCAGATCATGCGCAACCTGGGCCGCAACATAGCCTGGATGCTGCGCTGCATCGAAGCAGGCAAAACGGCCGGCATTCAGCCCCCGCAGGCAGAAACCGGCAAAAAGACCAGCTTTATCCGCTAAATCATCGACAGGGTCCGGACGCTGTACGTCCGGGCCCTGTTTTTATCCCAGCAAAGCGCGGACGACCAGCCCATACAGCTGCCAGCCTATCAACGCAAATCCGCTGCCGAAGGCAAGCCCCGCCAGCACATCGCTGATATAATGTACCCCGGTAACCACCCGGGAAACCGCAATCAAAAGGGCCAGCACCGCCAGCACTGCCCCCAGAGCCGGGTTGCAATAAACCGCCACAACCGCGATGGCCGCTGCGGAAAAACAGTGCCGGCTGGGCATACTGCGGCCTTTTTCTTTTTTGGGGAACAGCGGCTGATATCCCAGTGTGGTATAGGGGCGGGCACGGTTCAGATAATTCCGCAGCGCACTGCCCGTCCAAAAGGCCGCCGCCGGGACCAGCGCCGCGGGGATCACCATGGCCTGCCGCCGGGCTGCCAGCCAAAGCAGCAGCCCGCCGTACAGCAGGTATACCCCTGCCACCGCGCCGCGACTGACAAGATACAATCCCCGTTTGGCGGCCGGACGCGCCTGAAACCAGGCAATCACAGCACGGTAACGTTGTTCATTCATGAGCGGCCCTCCTGCATTTTCTGGTATAAGGATAGCATCCCGCAAAAGGCTTGTCAAACGCAGGCGCTTACGTTTATAATAATGTCAACTTCAATGAATATGGAGGATCTGCCTTTTGTTTGGTTTTGCAAACGCGCTGCTGCTGGCTCTATTTGCCGCAGCCGCGTTGGATTTTGTGTTTGCCTGGCGTCATAACGGTACCCCCGCCGCGGCGCTGCGCAGCCTGTGGCAGCAGGAACATCTGTTGTTCGGGAACTGGAAAGCCGCTGCCCGCCTGCGTCTGGGGCAGTATGCGTTCTGCCTGGGCCTGGCAATCTATGAGTTTATCGTTGTTTTTTGCAACAGCATGGCGCGGGAACAATGGCCCTGGCTGCAAACCCGTCTTTCCCCTGTCTTGGACGTGGTCATGTACCTGGCCCTGTTTGCCAAGATTCTGCTGGGCACCCGCTACAACTGGCGCAGCCTGGGGCTGGCCGGTGCCCTGTACTTTATTGCCCGTTGGGTCTATTTTAACGGGCAGAACATCTGGTTTCTGGGCCTTGTGGTGGTTCTGCTGGCCGCTAAGGATGTGCCGCTGCCCCGTGCCATGAAAGCCTTTTTGGGCTGTGGGGTTCCCACCCTTGCCCTGGTGGAAGTACTTCACTTTGCAGGCATTCTGGCACCGGGTGCCACCAGCGAACGCAACGGCAGTTTCCGGCTGATGTTCGGGTACGGCCACCCCAACACTTTTGGGGGCATTGTGTTCGGCCTTGTGCTGGCGTGGGTGCTGCTGCGGCGCGCACGCCTGCGCTGGGTTGAACTGGCCGCTGTAGCCGCCGTGGGCATCTTTCTTCTGGTAGGCCCCGCCTCCCGTTCCTCGGCCCTGTGCGCCCTGTTGCTGGCTGTCTTGCTGGCGCTGGCCAAAGTATTGGGTCCCAAACCCGGAAACCGTCTTTTCGCCGGACTCTCTGCCGCGCTGGTTCCCCTGGTGGGAGCAGTAAGCTTGATTTTACCCCTTTTTGTGGTGAAGATCGGCCCTTGGGCCAATGACATCGGCCCTGCCTGGCTGAAACGGCTGGACGACCTGCTGACCTGCCGCATTTCCCTGTCCTGGGCGGCCTACCGGGTATACGACATCAAAATCGCCGGTCAAATGCTTTACGAATGGCCTTCCATTGATAACATCTTTGTGTATCTGCTCTACCAGTTCGGCCCCGTTCTTCTGTTGCTGGCAGCCTGCCTGATGATGGTGGCCCTGTACGGCTACGCGCGGCAGGGCCACTGGCAGGAAGTTGCCTGCCTTGTGGTGATTCTGCTGTACGGGTACATGGAAACCCAGGTACTGCACATTACCAGCGACCCGGCCGCCCTGCTGCTGTGCGGCGCCATCTTTGCCCTGCCGCCTTCCCGCTGGAACACCCCGGAGGGGCTGACAACCGAATAAAGCACAAAAACGGCTCCGGTTCCCCGGAGCCGTTTTTTATTATGCCAGCGGAATATAATAGATCATGCCGCTTTCGTGCTCGATCACGCGGTCCATACCGCAGCCGGCAGCTTCTACCAGCGATTCCAGCGTTTCCTGCTGTTCCTCCACAGCATAGCCGTCAAGATCCAGGTAGATGCCTGCCACATCTTGTGCACGCAGTTCTGCCACCGTGGCATCCGGTTCCAGTTCACTGGTCTCGCGGTACCAGACATCGTTCTCGGTGCCATAGCCTGCACCGTAACTGAAGCGCAGCGTATCGCTGTGCAGCGGTCCGCGCAGCAGCGTATAGTCCCACATATTGTTGAGGGAGCCGTTCTCGAAATTCTTCATATACGGCAGCTGGAAGACCACCGCATTTTCACCGGCAGCTTCCTCCACCTGTTCCATAAAGGCTTCATCCTGGTACCAGGTGGTCTGTACTTCCTCATACTTAGGCACAAACAACCCCTGCTGTTCCCAATAGCCGTAGGCCATGACCAACACCAGCACCACCGCAAAAATCTGTTTGCAGCGTCCCTGCAGGGTACGCAGCCGCTTTTCGACCCAAAGGCCTACTGCCATCAGTGCAAAGAAAGCAATATACGGACTGATGCGGTTGTACCCGCGGATATACCGCACAAAAATGCCAATGAGACCGCCAAAACTGGCAATGGATGCCAGCAGCAAAGCCGCCACATTCAAACGGCTGAGCAGCCAGAACCGATCCCCCAGGCGGGGCTGCTCGGTCTTTCCGCTATGCCATACATGGGTCTTGAAAAGCATCACCAGCAAGGCCAAAAAGCCCAGAATACCGACGATTCCCAGATAGCCATAACCGTTTTCGTTATACATAGGGCCTTCGTCTGTGGCCAGCAGATGGAAATACCGCTGCAGCCAGTTGGCCAGTTTATCCCAACCGTACCCATTGGGGGAAAGCAGCAGGCTGCTGATGCGCAGGCTGTAAATATCGGCCCCGATGGGGCTGCGGTAAACACCGTTGGTCAGGGTGCTTCCCACCCCGGCCAGCTGCCCCAGCACCATGGGGAAAAAGTCCGGAATCATCCAGGCAACGATCTCACCGATGGTAAGCAGACACGGCACACCAGCCGAGAGTCTGCGATCCCGCAGCATCAGGCAGAGCGCTGTAATGCAAAGGAAGAAGCAGGTAAAGTACGGATAATAGGCCGCGCCGTTATTGGCAATGCCCCAGGCAAAGGCAATGGCCAGCCAATTGCGCCGGTTGCGGAAAAATCCCTTGCCGGGCCGTCCAAAGGTCGGGTCCTCCACACACCACAAGCAAAGCAGCACCGAGAACGGTACAAACTCTACGGCGGCCAGCATCATGTGCCCGGCCAGGCGCTGCTGTACATACGGGCACAGGCCAAAGGTCAGGCCAAAGGCAAAGGCCAGCCAGCGGCGCATACCGGCCATACGGAACACCGCATAACCGGCCAGGGCGTTGGCGAAGGGAATCACCAGCACATACAGGTTGAAAACCACGCCGGTGTCTTTGGTGAACAGTCCCACAAAGGCCACAAAGGCATCGTAGATCAGGTCATAGTTGGGCTCATAGGGACTGGGAGGCTGGTAAAAGGGCCACCCCAGGGAACCGGTCAGTTCCCCATAGCTGCGCTGTACCTGCCCCACCCAATAGATACCGTCACCACCGTACAGCATCGGTACATGCCAGTCCAGCCGCCACAACTCAAAAAAGAAATACTCTGTGGCAGCTACCGCCGCAATCAAAAGGAGTACCGTCAGGCACTCCCGCAGAAGGTTTTGTTTTTTGTTCAACGTCATAGGGTTCCTCATTCGCCGCGCTGCATGGCTTCCACATACGCATCGCAGATTTCGGCCGAAGGACCGTCTCCCCGCAGGTGGCCATGGTCAATCCAGATAGCGCGCTTGCACAGCTGCTTGACCTGATTGATATCGTGGCTGACAAACAATAGCGTGGTACCACCGGAAAGCATTTTCTCCATCCGGTCGTGACATTTTTGCTGGAACATAAAGTCACCTACGGACAAAATCTCGTCACAGGCCAGGATCTGGGCGTCCACTTCGGTGGCAATGGAAAATCCCAGACGGGCGATCATACCACTGGAATAGTTCTTGACCGGCACATCCACAAAATCCCACAGTTCGGCAAAATCGATGATATTTTTGAAATGTTCTTCCATGTAATCCCGGTCGTGCCCCAGCACGGCGCCATTGAGAAAAACATTTTCCCGTGCGGTAAGTTCCAGGTCAAAACCGGCGCCCAACTCGATCAACGGTGCGATCTCACCATTGACGCGAACGGTGCCCCGGGTCGGGTACATGACCCCTGCAATCAGCTTGAGCATGGTACTTTTACCACTGCCGTTGCGGCCGATCAGCGCCACCGATTCCCCCGGTTCAATGGAGAACGAAACATTTTGCAGGGCATAAAATTCATTAAAAAACAGCTGGTGTTTGAGCAGCTTGACTGCGTACTCTTTAAGCGTCTCGGTTTTTTCCTGCGCCAGGTTGAAGCGCATGGAGACGTCTTGCACCTGAATGATGGGCATAGCGAGCGGCTCCTTACAGATACAGAATGAAGTTACGCTGCAGCTTGCGGAAGGCCGCCAGCCCCAGCACCACCATGACCACCGCACTGGCAATGCAGGCAAACCAGGTATTGGGCCCCGGCACAAAGCCATACATCACCAGGCAGCGCAGGCAGTTGATATAATGATACAACGGATTGAGCTTTACGATCTGCTGCATAAAGCCGGGCAGCTGGGACAGCGGGTAGAACAACGGGGTAGCGTACATCCAGGCCATGGTCAGGATGCCGTACAGATATTGCAGATCCCGGAAATACACCGCCAGCGCCGACAGCAGCAATGCCATGCCGCAGCAGAACAGGAAGAGCAGCAGCAACGGCGCCCACACCAGCAACAGGGTGGGATAAATGGGTGAGCGGGTGATCAGCATGACCAGTACAATGGCCGCCAGGCTGAACAGCAGGTTGACAAAGCTGGAAACCACACGGCTGATGGGAAAAATGAATTTGGGCACATAGACCTTTTTTATCAGGGAAGAATTGCCCAGCACGCTGCCCATACCCATATTGGTACTTTCGTTGAAGAAGTTGAACAGCGTGTTGCCGCAGATCAGATACAGCGGATAATTGGGAATATCAAAGCGGAACATGTACGAAAATACCAGCGTCTGCAGCAGCATCATCAGCAACGGGTTGAGGATGCTCCAGACATACCCCAGAAAGCTGCGGCGGTACTTGACTTTCAGGTCACGCGTGACCAGTTCACGAATCAAGGGTCGGTACTTGGTAAAGTGGCCCCAGCTGGTGCGCAGCTGGCCGGCGTGTTGTTGTTGCATGGGTTCGAATCTCTCCCCTGTTTTACAGTTTGAACGGCGTGTCGCCGGCCAGGCCGTCGGCGCGCAGCATATTTTCCATCACGTCAATATCGGCGCTTACATCCATGGCATCCTCCTGGAACAGCTGATCCAGCTGTGTTTCAAAGGCATGCACCAGAGTATCCATCGTCTGCTCGATACGGCGTTTGGACTCGCTGATGTTTTCCCCTTCCACGCCCTGGGCATCCAGTTCCGCGTAGGTCTGCAAAAGCTTCAGCGAAGTGGGCAGATAATAGTCCATAAATTTGCGCATACGGGGCAGCTTGTCCGGGTCGGACTTGGCCTGGTCAAAAATTTTGGCCGAAACTGCTTCCAACCGGCTGATTTTATCGCTCATCTCTTCGTCCGGGATGGCATCGTTGACACTGCGCAGCGCATCCAGAATCGCCTGGTACTGGTCTTTTTCGGGACGGGTCATTTCTGCGGGCTTTTCCGGCGGCTTCTGCGGTTCCGGTGCAGGGGCTTTGCCCTCTACCACCAGGTACCGGCCACGCATATCCAGGTATGCTTCGGGCCCGAACACGCCGTCATCAATGCAGTTTTCCAGGTGCTTGCAGCATTTTTCATAGCTGCAGGGAATCGAGGCTGCAATATCCTCAATGGCCATGTACTTGGAATCGCCCACAATGTTGTCGATCTTTTTGCGCATACGGCGGTTGGTGCGCACCGTATGGGCACCGAACAAACAGCCCACGCCGCCGGTCAGCATCATCAGCACCGGGATCATTTCTTCCAGCAGCCAGGGCCAGTAATAGCCCCCTTCTGCCAGCGCGTCGGGCAGCCAGTACATGCCGTCCGGCAGTGCCAGCAACCCCACTGCCAACAGGGCAATGCCTGTAATGGTCAGGCCGGTCACCAGACCGGACCCCTGGACATTGGCGGACTTGGCCTTTTTCTTGCGGGACTTTTTCTGTTGTGTTGCAGTCGCCTGGAACGCAGCCTGGTCTGCGCTATTCCGGGTGTAGACCGGTGTAACATTCCAGTCCATAGTGGCGCGAGTCTTTTGCCGGGCAGCCTGTTCAAAGCCGCCCAGCCGCCCCTTGCGCATGGCGCTGTTGAGCGCAATAAAGATGAATCCCAGCGGCCACCACACCACAAAGCCGATTACAATGGCCCACCAGGGGAACTGGAACGGGCCGTCGCCGCGGTGGTATTCGCCCTCTTTGCTGTAAAGGTTCTGATAGCGGTTGCCGCTGCCGCTGTAGGGATGGTCGGGATCAGTGTAACGCGGTTCTTCCTCCGGTTTTGGCATATTCTCTCCTCTTTCGACTCAGGGAATATCCGCCAGCAGCTGTTTCAGATCGTCGGTCAAATAGTAGGTGCTGCCGGCCTGATACGGATTGTTTTTGTTGTAAGGCACATGGGTGCAGAGATAGCTGACCCATTTGTTATAGCCCGAAACCGTCAGGTGGATGCCGTCCGGCTGGGCATAGTCGCTGAGCAGGTAGCCCGATTCATCGCTGAATTCTGCATTCAGGTCCAGGAAATAGAGTCCCCGCTCGGCACACAGGCTCTGAATGGCCGCATTGATGGTCGCCAGCCGGTCAGGGGCCAGGCCGGGCGCATCAGAGGCGACGGTCTCCTGGGTGGCAGCCAGAATGGACTGCACGTAAATTGCCGTATTGGGCAGCGCTGTACGCAGCTCGTCCAGCATGCGGGCGTAATAATTTAGGAAGCTCTCATCGTTGCCCGTCTGCACCAGTGCGTTGGTGCCGATGAGGATATAGAGCTTGGCCGGCTGCGCATTGGTCAGCACATCCATGGCCACCTCATCGCCCCGGTCAGGGTTCTTGGCGGTGGTGCGGTTCACGATGGTATTGGGGCTGACGCCTTCATACCCGCAGATCAGCGCCCCGCCCACATCAATATTATATTCGTTCTCACAGAAACCGGCGGTAAGAGAATCGCCCAGGAAAGCCGCATCGGCAAACCAGGAGGTATCCACCCGCCCGAATTCCGGCAGGGCCGCAGGGTCCGCCGGCAGGGCAGTATAGGTATAACCGCCTTCTTCGGTCTGCTGGGTCGGGCCCACACTGCCCCAGTTGATGGCCTGGGATGCGGTGGTATTCTGTTCGCCGCTGCCGCCATAGGGCAGCGGTGCCACCAGCTGTGCCGACCCGGTCTGGGCAGACTCGGCAGGCGTTTGTTCCCCGGTAACACTTTTGGGCAGAAGAATCGTGATGATGCCGGAAAGCAGCAAAATGCCCCCCATCGTACCCAAAGCCAGGGTACGGCGGCGGCGACGGCGGCGTTCCCGCGCGCGGCGTGCTGCTGCACGCTGCTGTTCCGGTGTAAGCGGCGGCCGACGGCGCGGCTGGGCCGCGGCAAGACGAGGTTCGGGACGCGCCCATCCTTCCTGCCAGTCGTATTGATTTTGCGGCCGGGTCCGACGTGAACGGTCCGGCCGTGGACGTTGCGGGGTCGGCATTGGCGATCCTCCCTCCTCCGCAGGCAAAATTGCATATATTCAGTATGATTATACCACAATTGCAGCGATAAAAACAGGGGCAAATCCAAGATTTTGCCGCCTTACACTTTCAGGGCACAGCGCCTTGCTTCTTTTTTCGATACAACGGCAAAATTATCCATTTGCACGCTCATTCCGTTCCTGTCTTTTTTCCGTTTTAACGGCTGATTTTTCGCTTTTGCTGGTATTCCGCCATACGGATCAGCACACCGCGCGGCACCAGATGACTCATTGCCATGCCCGCTGCCATCATCGGCCCCGGCACAATGACCGTTTTGCGCCGGCGCATTCCTGCCAGAGCACACCGCACACAGTAGGCAGCTGAGATACCGGGCAAGGCAAACCGTACATTGGCCACCTTGTTAAACTCGGTATCCACCGGGCCCGGGCACAGGCACCCTACATAGACGGAACTGCCCCGGGAACGCAGTTCTTCTGCCGCCGCGCAGGTCAAACTGACCACATAGGACTTGGTGGCATAGTAGGTTGCCATATAAGGTCCGGCGGGAAGCAGCCCTGCGGAGGACCCCACATTGAGCAGCGCACCGCTCCCCTGCCGCTGCATTTTCTGCAAAATGCCTTTTGTCAGAATGTGAAGCGCCCGGACGTTTACATCCAGCATTTCCAGCTCTTTCTGCAGATCTGTTTCCAGAAAGCAGCCGCATTCCCCAAAACCGGCGTTGTTCACGAACAGGTCCACCCGGCGTTGTTCCAACGCTTGCAGCAGACGGCTGCATTCCGTCGTTTGGGAAAGGTCTGCCGGGAAAATCTCACATGCACAGGGCAATTCCGCCGCAAGCTGTTGCAGGCGTCCCCGTCGGCGGGCCACCAGCATCAGGTCGTATCCCTGTGCCGAGAGTTGTCGCGCAAATTCAGCGCCAATACCGGAACTGGCCCCGGTAATTACTGCAAAGTGAGGCATAAAAGCTTCCTCCTGTGATACACAAAACCGGCCCGCCATGGGCGGACCGGTCAACGGGTATTGCAATTTACCGGCGGCGTCCTACGCCACCGCCACGGCTGGAACCGCCACCCGGACGGAAACCGCCGGAACGGCCACCACCGCCAAAACCACCGGGGCGCGGGGCGCCAAAGCCACCGCCACGCGGTGGACGCGGACCACCAAAGCCACCAGGCCCGGGGCCAAAGCCTGGCGGCGGGGGCGGCGGATACCGGGGACGACGCGGCCGCGATGCACGGCCCAAACCGTACCAGAACAGCGCATTGCCCATGCCGCCGCCATCGCTGCGCGGAGGACGCGGGCCGGGGCCGGGACCCCGGGGGCTGTTCAGACTGATAATGACAAAAACCGCCAGCAGCACCGCACCCAGAATCAACACAACCGCCACCGGGCTGATGCCGCCGCTGCTGCTCTGCTGCACAGGGGCCTGGGCCGCATTATCCAGCGTGGAAGTGGGAATTCCGTACACGCTGCACAACTTTTCGGCAATGGCGCGAACCGTCTGCTGGGTGCCGGTATCGTAATCTCCGGTCACCCAGTTAGGTTCCAGTTCCTCGTCAAGGATGGTGCCCAGTGTGCTGATGGTCAGCTGAGTTTCCAGCCCTGCGCCCCGGGTCACATAATAATCATCTTCCCCGGGGACCAGCAGCAACAGCACACCGTTATCCTTATCCGCCGAACCAAGGCCCCAGGCGTTCAGCACATCATAGGCGTAGCCTTCCATGGTAGAGTTTCCGATATAATCGGTGGTGTATACGCCGATCTGCACACCACAGGTATCCTGCAGCGCAACCGAGATGCTCTCCACATATTCTTCCGTCTGTGCGGAAAGAATTTCCGCGTAGTCATTGACCGCCGTGTTGGGGTCCAGTTCCGGCGCCGCCAAAGCAGGGGTTGCACCGGCGGCCAGCAGGCACAGTACCGCAGCAGCTGTCACCGTGCGCCGGGCCAGTTGTTGAATCACCTGTTTCATTTTTCATTCCTATCCGTTGATGGTGTCCGCAGGCGCAAAGCTCTGCAAGGAATCCGCGCCCCACAAACCGGCCAGCAGATTGGCCGGGAACGCAGAAATCGTTTCGTTATAAGCCTCGGCCTTCTGGTTATAGTCTGCCGCCGCCCGCCGGATGGTAGCCTGGGCGGATGTATAGCTGCTGTACAGATCATCCAGCTGGCCCTTGGCTTTGGCATCAGCCTCATCAGCGGCGGCAGTATACAGGATATCCACCGCACCGGTCAGCGTGGTATTCAATTCATACTGCACTGCAGGCTGCCCCGCGTCCGACTGGGCATTCCAGGCATCCAAAGCTGCCTGGGCCGTCTGCACATCCGCGTCATCCTGCCCCAGCACATTGCCCGCCACCCGGATCAGGCTGGCGGCTGCATCGGCACCCGTGGCAAAATCCCCCTGAATGCTGTGGCCGTACTCATCCTGTTGTGCGGAGTACACCCGTGCCGTGCTGCTGCGCAGCCCTGCAAGGCGTGCCCCGCCAATGCCCACTACCGATACCAGGGCCAGCCCCACCAATACCAGGGCTGCCACCGGGCGCTTTTTAGCCGGCTGCGGCAGCTTGGTTTCGATCTCGCCCAGAATTTCCAGCTGGGGGCCGTGGATCGTAAAAGTTTCCTGTTGTTCGAGCTGCATAGCTGCTCCTCTTGGGCGGAAAACCGCCTACACGATCAATTGTTGATTTCCAGCAGTTTGGCGCGCAGTTCGCCTTCGATGCGTCCCAGTTCCTGCTCGGCATTGGCACGCTTGGCCTTGCCGTCGGCACGGATCTTGTTCAGCTCGTCCAGCGTTTCGATCAGCTGCTTGTTTGTCTGCTGCAGCGTTTCGATATCCACAATGCCGCGCTCCGATTCCTTGGCAATGTCGATGGTGCCCTGCTTGAGGGTCGCCGCATTGCGCTTGAGCAATTCGTTGGTTGCGTCGGTAACGGCGCGCTCTGCCTTCATGGCTTCCTGGCTGTGGGCAATGCCCAGGGCCAGCACCATCTGGTTTTTCCACAAAGGAATGGTGTTGACGATGGTGGTCTGGATCTTCTCCGCCATGAGGGTATCGTTGGACTGGATCAGGCGGATCTGCGGGCCCATCTGAATGGACACATTGCGGGTCAGTTCCAGATCATACAGTTTCTTTTCAAAACGATCGCAAAGGTCCGCCAGATCCCGGGCCGCCTGGGCGTCCTCCGGCAGCTGGGTGCGCTGGGCTTTTTCCTGCGCAGCCTTCAGCTCATTGGCCCGCACCGAGGCCAGCTTTTTCTTGCCGGCCAGGATATACATGGTCAGTTCCTTGAAATAGACCAGATTCAGCTGGTACATCTTGTCCAGCATGGTGATATCTTTCATCAGTGTGACCTGATGATCTTCCAGCTGGGCACGGATGCGCTCCACGTTTTTGTCGGCGCTTTCGTAGCGGGTCTTGAGCTGCTCGATGTTGTTGCTTGCCTTTTTGAAGAAGCCGAAAATGCCCTTGGGCTGCTCGGCATTGGCATCAAAGCCCTGCAGCTCGGTAATCAGGCTGGTGATCAGGTCGCCGGTCTCGCCCATGTCCTTGGTTTTCACGCGGGAGAGTGCCGTCTCGGAAAAATCGCTGAGTTTCTTCTGGCTGGCAGCACCGTACTGCAGCACCAGCTGGGAATTGGTGATGTCGATTTTTTCGGCAAAATCATCCACCATCTTCTGTTCTTCGGGGCTGAGCGGTGTATCCTCCACCTTGACCGGCTCCGCTTTCTTCACTTCTTCCACCACTTTTTCATCGGCGGCAGGGTCCAGCGTCAGGCTCGGCGCCGGGGCGGCGTCAAAGGTCAGGGTCGGCGTTGCATCGAGTTCCAGTTCCTTGTTCAGGTCAGCCATGATGGTTTCTTCCTTTCTCCTCTGTCATTGTTATTTTGCCAGATTCTGGCTTTTCAAAATGCTGTCCAGCACTTCAATGTCGGTAGAAATATCCAGCGCTTCCGCACTGTACAGTGCATCCAGCTGATTTTCAAATGCCGTAGCGGTAGTTTCGGCATTGCCGCGCAGTTCCGCAATGATCTGGGCGGCATTTTCGCCTTTTACACCGTTCTTTTCCAGATTCACATAGGCACTCATCAGCTTGACGACCTCGGGCAGATAGTACCGTGCAAAACGGTCGATCTGGGGTGCCTTGTCGGGAGCATTTTCCACCACCGCAACAATGCTGCGGCCTGCTTTTTCCATGCGGTTCATTGCCTGGGAAAGCTGCGCATCGGGGATGGCATCGTTCAGCGTGTGCAGTGCATCCAGATTGGAAGCAATCCCGTTCAGCATGGCATCCACATCTTCACTGCCGGTGGCGTAGGGTACCAGCTTGCGCACCACCCGCATGGGACAAAAATACCGTGCCGCCCCGTAAACGACCACACTGCATACCGCCACAAGGATCAGGTTGGCCAGCTTATAAGGCGGGAACACCAAAGATGCAACCGGCCAGGTACCTGCCGCCAGATACAGCGGCAGCACCGGCCGTACCTGTTTTTCCTCCCACTTGCTCATGGCGCGTTTCCTCCTGATGGAATAATAGACCCATTATAGAACAAAACTGACAGTGTTTCAACCGTCCATATGTAAAAAAGGTGCTAACGATTCGCCCCAGGCACGGCACAGCTTTTCCAGCGACCAGGCCGCATTGGCAGGGCTGGTACTGGGCAAAACCGTGGCAGGCAGCCCGGTGGAAGGCTGGGCATAACGGGCGTATACCCGGCCCGAAGCCGCCCCGTTGCAGAACACCGCCTGCACCCCCAGCCGGCGGATCAGCGCCGCCACATCGTTGGGTTCCACATGACGGATGGATGCATCGGAAGCACCGCGGATATCGCAGGCGCCGATGGTGTCCCACACAGCCAGACCATGGCGCAGAATGATCGCCTTTTTGGCCTCGATGTCATCCCAGGCGGGTGTGGGTTCCCCCGTAAGTATTGCCATCATCGGCCAGAAGCGATTCTGCGGGTGGCCGTAGAAAAATCCCTGTTCCCGGCTTTTGGGGCTTGGGAAACTGCCTAAGATCAAGGCACCTGCCCGCTGACCGTGCAGCGGCGGAAGTCCCGGCCCTACATGGGTATAGGCAGCTTTGGTCACAGCCATCTCAAAATGCCTCCGGCCAAAGGCTGCGGCAAAGTTCCGCCACACCAAAGGGAGCCGCATCCGGCCCCACCTGATCTGCGGCATTTTTGGCTGCTTCGCTGCCGTTGGCCATGGCAATGCCCCACCCGGCCGCCTGCAGCATGGATACATCGTTGTCGCCGTCGCCCACGGCCACACATTCCGCCGGGGTCAGACCGGCCAGCTGGGCCAGTTCACACAGACCGCAGCCTTTGTTTACCCCGGACTGGGTAATATCGCATCCGTCACTGCCCGGATAGGAGTACAGGAATTGCAGCCCCAGGTAGCCGTATTTTTGGGCAAACTGTTCTGCCCGCTCCCGCGGCACAAACCCAAACGCCCCAAACGGCATTTCCACCAGATGATGATCCTGGTCCTCGCCATCCACAATATTATTGTGCAGATTTTTGGCTTTTTCCCGCGCGGCAAACTCTTCATAACCAATATAGGCATAATTGGCATCATGGAAGGTGAACCGCAGCGGCAGTTCGTAATCCTCAAAAAAATCCACCAGGGCGTACATTTCCTCATTGGTCAGGCGATGCAGGGCCAGGTCGTTCCCCTTGCCGTCCAGCAGCTGGGCACCGCCGGCGCAAACCCAATAGTCCGGGCGGATGGACCGGAGCAGGCCTTTGCCCACCCCGGTGCGGCCACGGCCCGTGGCAATGGCAATTTTGACGCCCGCGCGCTGTACCGCATTGACCGCCTCGGCATTTTCCCGGGGGATGCGCTCACACTGATCCGGACGCAGGGTACCGTCTATATCCAAAAGCAACAGCTTGTATTTCATAGTTATTTCCTCCCGGGGGTATTATAACAAAGTCTACCGCTCCCCCGCAAGGCATATTGTAAACAGGGGTGATGCATGATGCACGGCGGATTGGAATTGGCGCGCCCGCGCCGGCACAAAATCCGGCTTTGGGTATGGCTTATACTGTTGGCCGCCCTGTTACTGATCTGGTTTTTTCCTCGGCTGGCCGCTGTCTGCCCGGCCGAACTGCACCATTGGGACGAAGCACTGGGGAACTTTCTGCTGCCACGGTACACCGAACGATTGGCGGAGCTTACAGAGCAAAACGCCGTCCTGCACAGTCAGTTGGCCGCAGCCCGGGACGCCCTGACGGAAAATGAAGCTTTCCGCAGCCTGACCGGATGCGGCCGGGCGGAGGGCAGCTGGCAGCCAGGACAGGTGGTTGCACGCCGTGCCCACAGTGTGACCCTCTCCTGTACCGGTGAGGAAGGCGCAGCCGTGCTTGATCCCCAGGGGCGGTATGCGGGGCGGGTCACCCGCAGCGGTACCAACGACACCTGCGAAGTCACCCTGGTGGGCGCGGAAGATTTTTCCTGCGCCGGGCTGGCGGGCGGTTATGCCGGACTGCTGGAATATTCCGGCGACTGGACCCTGACCGCCCTGCCCGCCGACTGCGGGCTGAGCGCCGGCACCCCCGTTACAACACCGGGCGGTTACTGGCTGGGCACCCTGGCCGCCGCCCCGCAACCCGACGAGGATGGTCTGACCGCCTGTGCCCCGTTGACTGACACGGCAGATTTGAGCAGTACGGTCTTTTTTGTAAAAATTGGATAGTGGATTGCCATTTTGACAAAAATCGCCTATACTGTGTATATGATTAAGGGAGGTGTGGTGTCATGGCAAAGCCAAAGCGCGATTCCGCGCGGGGGCACGGGCGGATCGCCGTGCTGCTGGTGCTGTGCTGCCTTGTATTTTTGGCTTTTTTTGCACGGTTGGCCTGGATGCAGTTTGCCATGGCCGACCACTATGCGGAAAAAGTAGCCGAGGCCAGTTCAGCCAGCTACACCATAGAACAGCACGCGGCACGGGGTACCATTACCGACCGCAACGGCACGGTACTGGCGCGGGACACCACCGTATACGATCTGTATTTGCGGGTTCCCGCCCCGCCGGGAAGTGATTTACAACAAACCGTACAAACAGTGCAGGCCATCATAGGCGGCAAGGATGTGGAAACACAACTTGCCGCCTTTTGTTCTGCCGTTTCGGCGGGGGAACTTCTGGTAGCGGAATCTTTGGACGATGAAAGTATGGCGGTCATTTACAAGGCCGGGTTGGTACAAAACGGTGCGGTCCGCCTGGCTGCACGCGGGGAGCGTACCTGGCCGGAGGGTTCCCTGCTGCCCCATGCCCTGGGTTTTACCGGGGCCATTACCGCCGAGCAATGGCCCGCCGCCCAGGAAAAAGGGCTGGCTATGGACAGCATCATCGGCCAGAGCGGACTGGAAGCCGCTTACGATGACCTGCTGCGGGGGCAGGACGGCCAGTTGCTGATCAACACCGGGCTGGACGGCGCCGTGCGCACCACTATACAGAAAAGCTCCCCCATCCCCGGTTCCACCCTGGTGCTGACCCTGGACGCCGACCTGCAAGGCGCCCTGCAGGCCGCCTTGCGGGACCAGATCCTCCACTTGCAGACCACTGCCGCACCGGGTGGTGGGCGGGAAGCCCGTGCCGGGGCAGCCATTGTGGTGGATGTAAAAACCGGCGGGATTCTGGCTGCCGCCAACTGGCCGGGCTATGATCTGAACAACTACCGCAGTGATTATTCCACCCTGGCGGCAGAGGAAACCGCGCCCTTGCTGGACCGCGTTTTTCAGGGGTTGTACGCACCGGGGTCCGCCTTCAAACCGGCCGTGGCTGCCGCCGCTCTTTCGGCCGGGTTTGACGCCTCCGACACGGTCAATTGTACCGGCCGGTACCTGTATTACAGCGGTTACCAGCCCGGCTGCCTGCAATACGGCCACGCCGGGCCGGTGGATATGCGCACCGCACTGGAACACAGCTGCAATATCTTTTTCTATGATGTAGGGCGCCGTCTGGGGGTGGATGCCTTCAGCACCATGGCCAGACAACTGGGGCTGGCTGCTTCCACCGGTGCCGAAGTAAACGAAGCGTCCGGTCGTCTGACCTGGTCCGATGATGAAAATTTTCAGGCAGGGCTTACACTGATGGCTGCCATCGGCCAGGGCAATACTGCCGTGACCCCTGCTCAACTGGCGGTATATGCCGCCACACTGGCCAATTACGGGCAGCGCCCCACCCTGCACTTTGCCGACCACGCGCAAAACCCTGCCACCGGGGAAATCGTATGGCAGTACGAGCCGCAGTTTACCACCGTGGAAGGCGGCGATGCCGTGTTCGGTCCTATCCGGGACGGCATGAAGCGCATGGCCCAGACCAACCGGTATTTGCGGGAAGCCCCCGTTGTATGTGCCGCCAAAACCGGCAGCCCGCAGTTGGCCGATACCATGTCAAACGGGAATCACTATGTGAATTCCGTGCTGATTGGCTATGCACCTGCCGATGACCCGCAGATTGCCGTGGCTGTGGTTTTGGAGTACGGTGGCGGCGGTTCCAACGCCACACCGGTCCTGCGCGCCGTCCTGGACGAATATTTCACCCGATAGGTCATACCTTTCCGCATCATTATTCCATATTTCGTTCAGCATTCTAAACAGTTCCTTGTTAAAACGTTCAAAAATGCGTATTTTTTTTTAATCAAAAAGTCAGTTGTCCCCACGTAGAAAGTGTGCTAGAATATCAATGAGATAGTGTCGCGGTTCTGTGCGGCCAACAAATACAGGAGGCGCACCCTTGAACGCACAATGTATCATGATCTGTTCCGGCAAAGGCGGCACCGGTAAAAGCACGGTTTCGGTTTTGCTGGGTGCCGGTCTGGCGCGTCTTGGCCGCAAAGTACTGCTGGTGGAACTGGATTCCGGCCTGCGCAGTGTGGATATTATTGCCGGCGTATATGGCCGTACTGTTTATGATATTGAGGATGTTCTCTGCGGTCGGTGCGAGGGCAACAAAGCCATTGTGCCCAGTCCGCTGTATCCCGGGCTTTCGGTCATCAGCGCACCTTATGAAGGCGGCGCAGTGGACGCTGCCCCCCTGGGGCGCCTGCTGATGGCCATGCGCCCGTATTTTGATTTTGTGCTGTTGGACACCGCTGCCGGTATGGGCGCTCCCTTTACCGCGGCGGCCGCAGTGGCGGACAAAGCGCTGCTGGTGCTGACCCCGGACCCGGTAGCTTTGCGGGACGGCAAAATTGTAGCTGACCGCCTGTTGAGCGGCGGACGCCCCCAAAGTGCCGTACGGCTGGTGATGAACCGCGTCACGCGGGAGAGTTTCGGCAAACGTGCGGCGGTTTTTGACCTGGATGAATGCATCGACACGGTAGGTGCCCAACTGCTGGCCGTTATCCCGGAAAGCCGGGAGCTGCAGCTGGCGGGGGCACAGGGTACCGTTCCCGCCCCCGGCGACCCCGCCGTGGTGGCAGGACAAGCAATGGCAAAGCGTCTATGCGGGCAGCGAGTCCCGCTTACCTTTTAATGTTTTGAAGGATGGTGTAGCGTTATGATAATTGCCCTGGTGGCACACGACTCCAAGAAGGAGTTGATGATTCAATTTTGCACCGCATACCGGCATATTTTGGCGCAGCACCAGTTGATTGCCACAGATACCACCGGCCGGCTTGTGGAAGAAAATACCGGGCTGACCGTGCAGAAATTCTTGCCCGGCGGCCATGGCGGCGACCAGCAGATCATGGCCCGCATTGCCTGTGACGAAGTGGATATGCTGCTGTTCTTCCGTGACCCCATCAGCGCCAAGCCCAGCGAACCCAACGAGATGAACCTGCTGCGCATCTGCGATGTACATAACATTCCGGTGGCCACCAACATTGCCACCGCCGAAGTGCTGATCCACGGCCTGGAGCATGGCGACCTTGACTGGCGTACTATCCTCAACCCGCAGCACTGATTGCATAACAAATGTTGTAGGGCAGCCCAAGAAATCAAAAAGGACAAAAAACGAAATCAAGAGGCAGGCCCCTTTTGCCGCATGGCTTCGGGGCCTGCCTCTTTTTGCCTCAAAAATCACCTGCAAAACCCGCTTCTTGAGATTTTGCAGGAAATACCGTGTATTTTTCGGGTCATTCTCGAACAGAAAATCATCGGAATTCTATCAGAAGCGAGCGGAACGCAGTGGAGCGAGCGCCCTCCACTCCCCTGCTAATTCTTGATTCTTCCTTTGCCTTTCTGGATTTTTTCGGGTGCCTCGGAACAACAAAACATAAAAACCCGCCCCGTGTAAACCACGGGGCGGGTTTGTTTTTGTGTATCGGCTTGTTTCGTCGCGGGCCGTATGCATCGCCAGCAAACACCGCTGCCTTTGTACAGCTGTTACAGCCGTACCGTCAGCAGAATACCGGTTTTTGAGGAAAAACAAGCATCAATAATTCATAATATCCTTGACCGTTCCCGACATGGAGAACAGCTTGGCAGACAGGTGGTCCATGTACACAATGCCCAGCTTGTTGCCGGTTTCCTCGTTGTAGAGGTCCTGCAGCTGCGGCATCACCTGGAAAGCGGCTTCCTGCGCTTCGGGGGTATTGTCAAAATTGGCAGTGCCCTGCACACGCAGCCACTCGCCGCGGTCATTGGCGGCACAGATCTCCAGATTGGTATTGTCCAGCAACTGCTTGTAGGCGGCCTTGTGCTTGCCGATGGCCAGGCACAGATGGTCTTTATACCACATGGCAAATCCCAGAGGGCGAACGCGCGGCAGATACCCGTCTACGGTCGCCAGATAAAACGTGGGATTCTCCTTCAGGAAATTCATAATCTCTTCATTCGGTTTCATGACAATCCCTCCTCTTGGGTTTACAGTTTTGCAAGCGCAGCTTTCAGGCGCTCGGCAGCTTCACGGGTACGCTCCGCATCACCGAAAGCCGTCAGGCGGAAGTAACCTTTGCCGCAGGGGCCAAACCCTTCACCGGGCGTGCCCACAATGTGCGCGGTGTCCAGCAGCCAGTCAAAGAATTCCCAGCTGCCCATGTTACCCGGGCAGCGCAGCCAGACGTAGGGGCTGTTTTTGCCGCCGCAGTACCACACACCGGCTTCGTCCAGGGCAGCGGCAATAACCGCCGCATTCTTGCGGTAGTAATCCAGATTCTGCTGGATCTCGCGCATGCCTTCCTCGGTAAAGACAGCCTCGGCACCGCGCTGCACAATGTAAGGCACACCGTTGAACTTGGTGGTCTGACGGCGCAGCCACATCTTGTTCAGGCTCTGCCCTTCCGACTGGATACCAAAAGGCACAACGGTATAACCGCAACGGGTACCGGTAAAGCCTGCAATCTTGGAGAAGCTGCACACTTCCACCGCCACGTCCTTGGCGCCCTCTACTTCGTAAATGCTGCGGGCACAGCCTTCCTCACTGACAAAGCACTCATACGCAGCGTCATACAGGATCACCGCGTTATGTGCCTTGGCCCACTGGACCCACTGGGTCAGCTGGGCGGTGGTGTAGGCGGCACCGGTAGGATTGTTGGGGCTGCACAGATACACAATGTCAGCCTCGGTGGTTTCGTCCGGCATGGGCAGGAAGTTGTTCTCGGCATTGGCAGCCATATAACGGATGGTGCGGCCTGCCATCATATTATCATCCACATACACGGGATAAACCGGATCGGGCACCAGCACCGTATTGTTCACATCGAACAGGTCCAGCAGGTTGCCCAGATCGCTCTTGGCACCGTCCGAAACAAAGATTTCGCCCAGTTCCAGCTGAACGCCGCGGCCTGCATAGTAGTTGCGGATGGCTTCCCGCAGAAAATCATAGCCCTGCTCGGGGCCGTAACCACGGAACGTTTCCTTGCAGCCCATCTCGTCAACGGCCTTGTGCAACGCCTCGATGACCGGTTTGGCCAGCGGCAGCGTCACATCGCCGATGCCCAGACGGATGATGTCCGCGTCGGGATTGGCCTGCTGATACTCAGCCACCTTGCGTGCGATGGTGCTGAACAGGTAGCTCTCATTCAATTCTGCATAATGCGGGTTGAGTTGCATGATGATCCCCCTCTTGTGTATACTTATCCACTTACGACTAATTTACCACAATTTCCGGGAAGGTGCAAGAGAAGATTGCACCATGCAACCGCACCTTTGTTCTTACCCTTCGGGCGCCTCCACAACGCCTTCAAATACCGTGCGGGCCGGGCCGGTAAGCAGCACCGTGTCATCCTCCAGCACGCATACGGACAATGCTCCGCCCGGCATGGTGACCTCCACGGCCTTTCCCCGCGGGCAGCTGCCCCGCAGCACCAACAGAGCCACCGCAGCGCAGGCTCCCGTTCCGCAGGCCAGTGTAGCGCCGCTGCCCCGCTCCCACACTGCCGCCGAAATGTGCTCCGGTGTATGAATTTGCACAAATTCCACATTGGTTCCCTGGGGAAAAGCCGGGTGCCGTTCCAGGGTACCGCCCCACACCGCCAGCTGGGCGGCATCGGGCAGCTGGGCCTGCCCCGCCACCACACAGTGGGGGTTGCCCATGCTGATGCACCCCACCTGCCAGTTGCGGCCGGCTGCCACCAGCGGTACATCCAGCAAGGGCCCTGCCCCCAGCCCTACCGCCGGGATATCTTCCGCACGCACCGAGAAACGCCCCATCCCGGCGCACCAGCTGTGGGGAGCCGTACGGTATAATGTTTTGCGGCCCGCCCGCGGGGTATCCAGTTCGATGCGATCCTTCACCACGCCATGGGTATACAGGTATTCCGCCACACAGCGTACTCCATTGCCGCACATGACCCCTTCGCTGCCATCCGCATTGTACATCACCATGGTGGCGTCCGCATCTGCCAGCATCGGCGGCGCAATACAGATCAGGCCGTCCGCTCCTACCGAAAAATGCCGCCGGGACAGCCTTGCCGCCAGCGCCGGAGCCTGCGCCGGGACCCCGCTTTGGCGGCAGTCCAGATAGATATAATCATTGCCGGCGCCCTGCATTTTGGTAAACTGTAATTTCATCCATCACACCCCCGCACAATGTATGCAGCGGGCGGGCTTTTCAGTACCGGGTTTTTGTTGGTTTCCTCTTGACATCCTCTGGCAGATACGCTATATATTTAATGAATATTTGTTTGCAGAAGGAGTTAAACTTTATGGATTCCGAAGTTTTTGCGCGTATCCGCGATTATCTGGCTGACCAGCTTGAAGTCGACCCCGAAAAAATCACCCCCGACAGTGATATCGTCAATGATTTCGGTGCCGACAGCCTCGACGTCATCGACATGATCACCACCCTGTCCGACGAGTTCGGCGTGGAGATCCCCGATGAGGATATCGAGACCTTCCACACCGTGGGCGATGTGGTCAATTATCTGGAGGAGCGGCTGTAAGATTCAGCCGTATGATGTGAAGGAGTAGACATGGCAAGCGATAAGAAAAAAATGGTCGAAGCGATCACCGCACAGGAGGTCGACTTTGCCCAGTGGTACACCGATATCTGCACCAAGGCCGAACTGGTGGAATATTCCAGCGTGAAGGGCTTTGTAGTGCTGCGCCCCTACGGCTATGCAATCTGGGAAAACATCCAGAAAAATCTGGACACCCGTTTCAAGGCCACCGGCCATGAAAACGTGGCAATGCCGATGCTGATGCCTGAAAGCCTGCTGAAGAAAGAAGGCGAACTGGTCAACGGCTTTGCTCCCGAAGTTGCCTGGGTCACCATGGGCGGCAGCGAACCCCTGGAAGAGCGCCTTGCGGTGCGCCCCACCAGTGAAACGCTGTTCTGTGACCACTTCAGCCATGTGCTGCACAGCTACCGTGACCTGCCGATGCTGTACAACCAGTGGTGCAGCGTGGTGCGGTGGGAAAAATCCACCCGTCCGTTCCTGCGCACCCGTGAGTTCTGGTGGCAGGAAGGCCACACCATCCACGAGACCGCCGAGGAAGCCCAGGCCGAGACCGAGCAGCAGCTGAACTGCTACGCCGACTTCTGCGAGAACGATCTGTGCATCCCCGTCATCAAGGGCCGCAAGACCGACAAGGAGAAGTTTGCCGGCGCCGAAGCCACCTACACCATCGAAGCCATGATGAAGGACGGCAAAGCCCTGCAGAGCGGCACCAGCCACTACTTTGGCGACAAGTTCAGCCGCGCTTATGACGTGACCTTCACCGGCCGCGACAATACGCTGCAGTATCCCTTCCAGACCAGCTGGGGTGCTTCCAGCCGTTTGATCGGCGCCATCATCATGACCCATGGCGACGATGACGGCCTGATTCTGCCCCCGGCCATCGCTCCCATCCAGGTGGTCATCGTTCCCGTTGCCGCCCACAAGCCCGGCGTACTGGAAAAGACCCGCGAACTGGCTGCCGAGATTGGCAAGTATGCCCGCGTGAAGCTGGATGACACCGACAAACAGCCCGGCTGGAAGTTTGCCCAGTGGGAAATGAAGGGTGTGCCCATCCGTCTGGAAGTTGGCCCCCGTGATATTGAGCAGGGCCAGTGCGTGCTGGTTCGCCGCGATACCCGCGAAAAGCAGTTCGTCAAGTTTGAGGATCTGGCCACCGCCATTCCCGCTGCACTGGATGCGCTGGCAAAAGACCTCTACGACCGCGCACTGAAGAACCGCGAAGCCCGCACCACCAGCGCCACCACCATGGACGAGATCAAGGAAAAGGCGGCTGCCTCCACCGGTTTCATCAAGACCATGTGGTGCGGCGATCTTGCCTGCGAAGAAGCCATGAAGGAACAGGCCGGTTTGTCCAGCCGCTGCATGCCGTTCACCCAGGAATCCCTGAGCGATGTATGCCCGGTTTGCGGCAAGCCTGCCACCAAGATGGTTGTCTGGGGTATTGCATACTAATAGAAAAACAGAAAGGGCAGCGCGGTGCGCTGCCCTTTATTAGGTGATACAATGTCGGTTTTGCTTCTGACATTACTGATTTATGGCGTTGGTCTGGTGCTGACTGCCGTGGGCAGCCGCCTGGCCGGGCGCTGCACCACCTGGTGCTGTGCCCTGTGCGGGTTGCCCATGTGGGTAGTCGGCGGTACGGTTGCGCCGTTTTGTCTGGCGCTGCCCCAGCTGATGCTGGCGTTCCTGGCGGCCGGGTTATCCATTACCTCTCTGGCTGTGGGCACTGCGCTGGCCGGTGCCGTTGCCAACCTGGGGCTGGCCCTGGCCATCTGCCTGCTGAATCCCCGCCACGAAGTTTCGGTGGACCGCAACGAATTTTGCCGCAAATGCCTTTTATTGCTGACTGCCTGTGTGGTGCTGATCGTATTTGTGCGGGACGGCTCTTTGAGTTATACCGGTACCGGTCTGCTGATGTTTTTGTTTGTGGTCTTTGTGCTCATCAGCATCGTTTACCAGCACCATTTCATCTACGGCGAGGGCTGTGACCTGATCACTACCGCGGAAGAACCTTCCCGCGAGACCCTGGCCGGCGCGAGTGCTGCCTCTTACGGTTATACGGCCCACACCATGGCTTTCCCGGTCATGAGCGTTTTCAACGCGCTGAAAAATCTGCTTGGTGTGACCGTGGGTCTGGTTCTGCTGGCCGGCGGCGCCCAGGCGCTGGTATACAGCGCTGCCAGCCTGGCCAATCTGACCGGGACCATTCAGGCCCTGTGGGCCGCCACCCTGATCAGCTTCGGCTTTTGTCTGCCACTGCTGGCGGATGCGCTGGACCATCCCATCGGTTCCGTCTGGAAGCGTTTTTCCATGCGCTGCCGGTATTATCCGCCCAGCACGCTGCCCATCCAGCTGCTGAACAGTGCCATCCTGAACCTGACGCTGGCACTGCCTATTTCCAGCCTGATGTACCGGCAGCGGCTTCCCTTTGGTTCACAGTTCCGGCATTATGATCTGCCCATCTGCATGGCCATGGGCATCGCACTGCTTCTGCCGCCCCTGCTGCGAAAACGGTTATACCGCTGGCAGGGCGCTGTGTGCCTTGTGCTGTATCTGCTCTATGTGGCAGCCGCGCTCCTGGCCCCCCTGTCCGGTGCCTAAATTCCCATTTACAAAAATCAAACGGGCTGCGCTTGAAGCGCAGCCCGTTTTCTGTGTTTATACCGATTTTTTGCGGCGGATGCTTCGGACGCCATATCCCAGCAATCCCAGCAGCGTGACCAGGCTCACAAGATCAGCTGCCAACCACCGTTTGGGTTCACGGAAGGCCACCGAAATCTCCCCAGAGAACCCCGCGGGCACCGTTACCCCCACCATACCATTGGCGGTGCGGAACACTTCTCCTTCCCCGTCCACAATGGTGTAACCCGGATAGTAGAGCAGCGGCAGTTCCGCATATCCCAGTTCACCGTTGACCTCACTGCAGCTGAGCACCGTTGTATTCCCACGGCGCTCTACCGAGGCAATCTCCACCGTTGTCACGGCTGTATCGCAGGTAAACCCGTCCCGGGTTTCCACGGCGCCATCCGGCAGATACAGGCTGTCATAATACCAGGCCATATTGCTGATTTTGTAGTCTGTATAGATCATCTGGGCGCGGTCCCCCAGATAGGAGGTATCTACTGTGGGCAGATAGCTGTGATAGAAAATAGCCACGCCCAACAGCGAAGCCGACAGCAGCAGTACCGCCACCGGCTGGGCATACCGCCCGCGCCGCAAAGCCGATACCGCACAAACGCTGACCAGCACCAGCAGCAGGGTTGCCAGCGAAAAATACCGCCAGGGGAACTGAATGGCCAACAGCAACCGGCCTACCACCGGCAGAGAACCAAGAATCCCCCAGGGGAATGTGTTGGTACACATCCAGCAGGCCAGCGTTCCCAGCACAGCTGCCCAGGCCCCGATTTTACGTTCGCGGCGAGGCATGGCCGGCCCCTGGGTGAGCCAGCACCAGACAAAGGCCACCAGCCCTGCCACCAGCACAACACCGATGCTGTTGTGGTCGGCGCGCCAGCTGAGCAGTTCCGAAAGCCACAACCCATTTTTCTGTACAGAGAGACCGCCGGCAAAACTTTCGCCGCCGTACATATTGTTGTAACCGCCGCCCAGCATCAGAGTGAGGAACGGCACCAGGAACCACAGGTTGAGCAGAACCACCAGACCGGCAGCCGTTACCCATACCCCCAAAATTCTTTTGGTAAACGTCCGCCGGAAATGATACAGGCAGAAAACCGCAGTGGACAATGTTGTCAGTTCCAGTGAAATAATGTGAGTTTGCACCAGAGCCCCAAAGGATACCACCAGCTCGGCGCAAGCCACCCGGGCCGTATGCCGGTCCGGTTTTTGCCGTGCATACAGCAGGCTCAGTGCCGCCGGGATCAAAGGCAGAAACGCCAGGGCCGTATATTCCCCCACCGCCGTACGCCAGTAAATATTATAAATGTGGTAGGGTGCCAGCATGTACAAAATACTGCCTACCAGCGCGGTTTTGTTATGCCGGAACATCTGGCGGAAACTGAAAAAGGAGATTCCCGCCGTAAGAGCCTGCACCGCAATGGCATAGGTACGGTATGCCCCCTGTACGCTCATTCCCAGCAGGCGCAGCACTGCCGGGAAATACAAAAACAATTCGCCGTAAAACAGCGAAGGCGCATACCCGTAGCCGTCCTTGGCCTGGGAATAGACACGCACCGGGAACTGCCCTTCCCGCAGGGCCTGGGCGATTCCTTCAATGCGGGAAAGATGGAACCGCCAGTCGGCACCCTGAGCACCACCGCTATTCATGAGCAGCGGCACACAGGTCAGCACCGTAACGGCTCCCAGCAACCACAAACAGCCGCGAAGGTCCGCGTCCCGCAACGCTCTGGGGCTGCCTGGCACCAAAAGGACCAGTGCCAGGTCCACCAGCGCAAATACCACAAACCACCCCAGTACACAGGCCCATGCATAGGCCATATCCTGGCGGATTTCCACGTTGCCGATGGTAAAAATGCCGCCATCGTTATCCGCCACCAGACGGATGGTATCGCTGGCATAGTCTACATTGAGTACCACCGTATCCTGTTGAGCCTGTACATTGACCCAAGCCCGTTCGCCGCTGACCGACATTTCTTCCTCGGCCGTAAAATATACACTGGAGCGCCGTTCGATTTCTTCTTCGGTGCGGCCCGGCTCATACCGGTAATCCAGTGTAACGCGGTAGTGCCCGGCCGGCAGCGACATAGCCGGCGTTTGCAGAATCGGCTCACCGTCGGTCATTTCGGTAACGCCGCGCCGCCCGTCGGCATCATATTCAATGCTGGATGCCTGGGCAATCACTTCCCACTGATCGGGTGTGAAGGTATACGTTACCGCCGGTTTTGCCGCCGCCCAAAGGGCCCCCAGCACCACCAGAAGTTCAAAAAGAAGCAGAACCAAAACCGCCGGACGGCGGCAAAGGGATCGGATAGATTGACGCATGCAGATGTTTCTCCTGTTTTTCTACACAAAAAAGTTCATAATGTAATACTATACCGCATTCCAGCCCCAAGGGCAAGAGCATCCCCCTTCATACGACCAAACCAGACAAAAGCCGCCGCGCTTTTCAGCGCAGCGGCTTTTGAATAACAATGGGATTACTCTACAATGATGCTCTTGCCGGTCATTTCTTCCGGTACGGGCAGACCGATGTAGGGCAGCATGGTGGGAGCGATGTCGGCCAGGCAGCCGCCTTCACGCAGCTTCACATCGCCGGCACCGATCACCGCGAAGGGCACCACGTTGGTGGTGTGGGCGGTGAAAGCACTGCCATCGGGGTTTTCCATCTTCTCGGCGTTGCCATGGTCAGCGGTCAGGAATACCACACCGCCCTGGGCCAGCACAGCATCCACCACTTCGCCCACAGCCTTGTCCACAGCCTCAACAGCCTTGACGGCAGCCTCAAAGACGCCGGTGTGGCCGACCATGTCGCAGTTGGCAAAGTTGAGGATGATCACGTCGTACTTGCCGCTTTCGATGCGGGCTTTGCACTCGTCGGCAACCTCATAGGCGCTCATCTCGGGCTTCAGGTCGTAGGTGGCAACCTTCGGGCTGGGGATCACCTTGCGGTCCTCGCCCTCGTAGGGAGCTTCCACGCCGCCGTTGAAGAAGAAGGTAACATGTGCATACTTCTCGGTCTCGGCAATGCGCAGCTGGGTCTTGCCGTTCTTGGACAGGTACTCGCCCAGAACGTTCTTCAGTTCTACCGGCGGGTAGGCCACTTCGCAGTTGGGCATGGTGGCATCATACTCTGCCATGCAGACATAGTTCACCTGCAGGCGGCCGCCGCGGCGCTCAAAGCCCTGGAAGTCATCATCGCAGAAGACGCGGGTCATCTGACGGGCACGGTCGGGGCGGAAGTTCATGAAGATAACGGTATCGCCGTTCTCCACACGGCCACCCTCGCAGGTAACCACGGGAACTACGAACTCGTCGGTCACATCGGCAGCGTAGCTGGCGTCGATGGCTTCCTGGGCGTTGGCGGCGTGGTTGCCCTCGCCGTAGACAAAGGCAGCATAGGCCTTCTCTTCACGATCCCAGTTGTTGTCACGGTCCATGGCGTAGTAACGGCCGGTAACCGTGGCGATCTGGCCGATGCCCAGCTCATCCAGCTTGGCCTGCAGATCTGCCAGGAAGCCCTTGCCGCTGTGGGGGTCGGTATCACGGCCGTCCATGATGCAGTGCAGGAACACCTTGGTGGCGCCCAGCTGCTTGGCCATGTCCAGCACGCCGAACCAGTGGTCCGCATGGCTGTGCACACCGCCGGTGCCCACCAGGCCCATCAGATGAATGGCCTTGCCGGCATCGATAGCCTTCTTCATGTTGTTGTACAGCACGGGATTCTTGACCATCTCGCCGTCCTGGATGGACTTGGTGATGAGGGTCAGCTGCTGGTACACGATGCGGCCGGCGCCCATGTTGGTGTGACCGACTTCGGAGTTGCCCATCTGGCCGTCGGGCAGACCAACCGCCATGCCGGAAGCATCGATGGTGGTCATGGGGCAGGTGGAAAAGATCTTGTCCAGATTGGGTTTCTTGGCGGCGGTCACGGCATTGCCGAAGGTCTGGTCGGGGGTCCAGCCGAAACCGTCCATAATGCACAAAAGTACAGGCTTTTTGCTCATAAGAGTGCGATCTCCTTAAAATCTGAAAATGAGAAAAGAGGGCCCGGCAGCCCCGAGGGACCGCCGGAACTCTCCTTACGTTTGGGGATTGGATCAGCCCTTGCTGGCTGCGTCCACGATGATGGCAAACTGGTCAGCCTTCAGGGAAGCGCCGCCGATCAGGCCGCCGTCCACGTCGGGCTTGCTGAGCAGTTCCTCAGCGTTCTTGGCGTTCATGCTGCCGCCGTACTGAACGGTCAGGGCCTTGGCGGCATCCTCGCCGTACAGCTCGCCGACCACCTTGCGGATGGCAGCGCAGACTTCCTGAGCCTGGTCAGCGGTAGCGGTCTTGCCGGTGCCGATGGCCCAGATGGGCTCGTAGGCGATGACCACGTTCTTCAGTTCCTCAGCGGTGACACCGTTCAGAGCGATCTTGACCTGCATACGGACCAGTTCCTCGGTAACACCCTGCTCACGCTGGGCCAGGCTCTCGCCAACGCAGATGATGGGCTTCAGACCGCCGGCCAGAGCCGCACGGGCACGCTTGTTGACGGTCTCGTCGGTCTCGGCAAAGTACTGACGGCGCTCGCTGTGGCCGATAACGACGTACTCAACGCCCAGATCGGTCAGCATATCGGCAGAAATTTCGCCGGTGAAAGCGCCGGACTTCTCAAAGTGAACGTTCTCGGCGCCCACATGGATGTTGGTGCCGCTGCACTTGGCCACAGCCACGCACAGGTCGGTGAAGGGAACGCAGATGACCACTTCACAGTCAGCGCCCTGCACAGCGGGGACCAGGGCATCGATCAGATGGCCTGCCTCGTTGGGGGTCATGTTCATTTTCCAGTTGCCGGCAATAATAGCTTTACGATTCTGCTTATCCATGATTTAAAACTCCTTCCGATGTTTCCTCTCAGGGGGATACCCCAAAAAGGGCGCGGCGGCCCTGCCGCCGCGCCCTGCGGTTGTTACGCTTTCTGGATAACGGCAATACCGGGCAGTTCCTTACCCTCGAGGTACTCAAGAGAAGCACCGCCGCCAGTGGAGATGTGGGTCATCTTGTCGCCCAGGCCCATCTGCTGAACAGCAGCAGCGCTGTCGCCGCCGCCGATAACGGTGGTAGCGTCGCTCTCGGCCATAGCCTTGGCAACGGCCAGGGTGCCCTGTGCCAGAGTGGGGTTCTCGAACACGCCCATGGGGCCGTTCCACACAACGGTCTTGCTGGCCTTGACGGCGTCAGCAAACAGCTTCATGGTTTCGGGGCCGATGTCGCAGCCTTCCATGTCGGCCGGAATAGCGGTAACGGGAACCACAGTGGTCTCGACAGGGGCATCGATGGGATCGGGGAAGTCCTTGATGCAGGCGGTATCGACGGGCAGCAGCAGCTTAACGCCCTTCTCCTGCGCCTTGGCCATCATTTCCTTGCAGTAGTCGATCTTGGTATCGTCGCACAGGCTCTTGCCGATCTCGTAGCCCTGGGCCTTGAGGAAGGTGTAAGCCATGCCGCCGCCGATGATCAGGGTATCGACCTTTTCCAGCAGGTTGGAGATAACGTTCAGCTTGTCCGCAACCTTGGCGCCGCCCAGAATAGCGGTGAAGGGACGAACGGGATCGTTGACAGCATTGCCCAGGTACTTGATTTCCTTTTCCATCAGGTAGCCGACAGCGGTATCCTGAACGAACTCAGTCACACCGGCAGTGGAGCAGTGAGCGCGGTGGCAGGAGCCGAACGCATCATCCACGTAAGCATCGGCCAGGCTGGCCAGATCCTTGCTGAACTCGGGCATGTTCTTGGTTTCTTCCTTGCGGAAACGGGTGTTCTGCAGCAGCACCACGTCGCCATTGTTCATGGTGGCGACGGCAGCCTTGGCCTGTGCACCGACGACTTCGTCATCATCGGCGAACTGGACGGGCTGGCCGAGCTTCTCGCTCAGGCGCACAGCAACGGGAGCCAGGCTGAACTTGGCCTCGGGGCCGTTCTTCGGCTTGCCCAGGTGGCTGCACAGGATGACCTTTGCGCCATCGTTGATCAGTTTCTTGATGGTCGGCAGTGCCGCGTTGATGCGGTTGTCGTTGGTGATGACGCCGTCCTTCATCGGAACGTTGAAATCGCAGCGGACAAGAACGCGCTTGCCGGCGTAGTTTTCATCATCAATGGTCTTTTTACCCAAACCCATAGTAAAAGCTCCTCTCGGTATGTTTTACAATTGTTTTTGTCAGGGCACGATGCCCCAATGGCCTGACTCTATTATACGCACAAACCTTCTTTTGCGCAAGATGTTTTTGACATTTTTTTAACTGCCAGCTTCCAAAAAAAGCGATCGTGCTCCCTTATTTTTCGTGCGAAAGGACCGAAACAAAGTCGAATTTTTGATCGATCAGGCGGCCGAACAACCCCGCCAGACGCCCGTAAGTCAGCGCCCCCACCACGGTACCGACGCCGATGCCCTGCAAGTCATGGAGCACCCCCGCCGTAAGCAGCACCGAAACAGCCACACAGCTCAGATCAAAGGTGGTTTTTACATTGGCGTACGGTTTCCGGATGATCTGGGACAGGTCCCGTGCAAACAGATCGGTGGGAATGATGGGCAGTTTGCACCGGTTGGACAGAGCAATGCCCACCCCCACAATGGGGCAGCTGACCACAAAATAGAACACCCGCCACGGCATGGTATAAGGCAGATGGGGCAGCCATGCGCCAAAGATATCCAGCAGATTGCCGAACACAAAGCCCACCACAAAACTGAACAGATAGGACGGGACAAATTTGCGCCGCAGAATCATAAGGGTAACCACCAGTCCCCCCTGGAACAGATAGGTCCAGGTTCCCAGGGTCAGGAACGGGAACACCAGGGACACCGCATAGGGAAAGCTGGATACCGGCGAAATGCCCAGCCCGGCATAGACCGTGAGGGAGACAGCAAAACTGTTGATGATCACCGCCACCGCCAGGGCCAGTTCCCCGCGCAGCGTTATACGGCGGGCTGTGGTTTGTTGTGCCTGCATAAAAAAAACTCCCTTACTGAAATGTTACATTGTCTTTTGTAACTATATTCTGTTTCCGGGATTTTCGCAAGTACAAAATCTTCCCGTGCCGGCCCGCCTTTATTCCCGGCGTTGATTTCGCGGCCGGCGCATATTATAATGAACGTACATAAACCGTCTGCCGGAAGGGAGGAATCCATTCATGAATTCCCGGGTACAGCGCTCCAAAGACTTTGTTTTTTCCGTGCTGGGTCCGTTCCTGGGCCAGAACATGCCGATTTTTGCCGGGTGCGCAACGTTATTTTTGTTGATGGCTTCCTTCCCCCTGCTGATCTGGGTGCTGGTAATCGTCAACCATCTGCCGGGCTACTCCATTACCGATGTTGCCGACCTGCTGTATCAGTTTCTGCCGCAGGTTCCCGAGATCCAGGACGTGATCCTGGAAGTGCTTTACGGGCTGAACACCCAATCCACCACCTTTGTGGCGTCCTTTGCCGCCGTGACGATGCTGTACTCTGCCTCCAGCGGTATGTATGCGATCCAGAAAGGACTGCAGCGGCTGACTCCCGGTGCCCGGTACAAGCTGTATGACCGGCTGCTGGCGATTTTGTATACGGTGATTTTTGAAGGGCTGCTGCTGGCAGTGCTGCTGTTGCAGGGGCTGCGTTCCATCTTCCGGCCGTTGAGCCTGCTGCTGGCCCGCAACCCTTACTGGAGTGACATCATCGAATGGTTCAGCCACTGGATCAGCTTCAGTGACATTCTTGCCATTCCCGTTCTGTTCTTTGCCATTTTGCTGATGTACACCTATGTACCAGGCGGCAAGCGTTCCCCCCGCCGCCAGATTCCGGGCACTGTGTTTGCTTCCGCCGGTTGGGTACTTTTCTCCCGGATTTTTTCCTTCTACATCATGCATTTCTGGAAGCTTTCTTATATTTACGGTTCCCTGACCGCCATTATCCTGATGATCCTGTGGCTGGACATCATCGTCAATCTGCTGTTCCTGGGCGCCGCCTTGAACGCGGCCTTACAGCGAAAGAACTACTGATTTTTTGGAGCAACGCATGAAATCCTCCCTTTCTATCCCGGCGCACTATCGCCCCGGCCTGGACGTGATCCGCCTTTTGGCTTTGCTGCCGGTGCTGTGTTATCATTTCTGCATCGAAGCCGCCCGGTTGGGTTTTGCCGTGCCCGCCTTTCTCATAGGCCGCGGCATGGCCGATTGGGTGGAGGTTGGTCTTGCCTGGTTTTTCCTGCTTTCCGGTGCGGCGCTCTGCCTCCAGTGGCGCGGGCGGTTCCGCTGGCGCCCCTATCTGGTGGGCCGCGCCGCAGCCATGTACCCGGCTTTCTGGCTGGGGTTTGCCGTGCTTTTTCTGTACGGAGAGGTACTGCACGGCAACAACGCAGAAATTCCCCGTTGGCGCGTGATCTTTTCGATTTTGGGATTGGACGGCTACCTGGCCCCTGTGACCCAGACCTTTTACAAAATCGGGGAATGGTTTCTGGGCGTGATTTTGCTGCTCTATCTCGTATTTCCTCTGCTTTTGTGGTGCATGGAAAGCCGCAATCGCCGCCGTGTGCTTTTTGCGATTCTGCTTGTCTGCCAGCTGGTGTGGCCCGTTCTGTGCCCTGCACCGCTGGAAGCCGGCCATACAGTGCTGGGCCGTCTGCCCGCCTTTGCCCTGGGGGTCTGGTTCGGTTGCCTGCTGGCAGAAAACCGGATTCCTATGCCCTACTGCCTTTGGGGGCTGGCAGCCTTGCCGCTGCTGTGGGTATCTGCCGTACCGCACCTGGCTGTGTTGCTGGTGATTTCGGCGGCGCTTTTCTGGCCGGTTTACCGGTTGGGCCAGCAGATTCCCGACCGGTTCTGGAACTTGCTGCGCCGCCCGGCTGCCTGGAGTTACGGTGTTTATCTTGTGCACCATGTGCTGCTTACACTGGTTTTGCTGCCCGCCGCTCTGCGCCGGAGCCTGCCGCTGGCGGTATGGTTTCCGGTATTTTTGGTGGTAAGTTTTGCCTTGGCCGCCCTGCTGACCGCTATGGCCGCCCCCTTCAGCCGCCTGATCAAGCGTGCCTTCTCTTGAACATAAAAGCCCCGCGAATCTTTGGACCGATTCGCGGGGCTTTTTTATGCCTGTTCTTGCCTGCAGGTGCCAGGTTCCATCCCCCGGAAAGCCGCATAGGCTTCCACCTTCCGCAGCAGTTGTTTTTCCCACCCGGAAGGGAGCGGTTTAAAAAGTGTCCAGGTAACGTCCATCCGGTTACGGACGGTTTTGGTTTTCCATATGCCCACAATCTGCCCCTGGAACAGAATCACATTTGGATTCGCCACCGTGCGCCACACCTGGCGCTGCAATGTGGTATCTTCCAGCAAAAATGTACGGTCCCGGGCATCCAGATAGGGGTCATGTGCCCCCAGCAGAACCAACGGCTCTTCGGCAGGGCGGGCCCCGGTCAGCGCCGGAAGATCGTTTTCCAACAGGTAGGCGGTTTTTCCTTCTTTTTGTACCGGAACCAGTTCTTCCTTTACCGTCTGCCACAGACGCTTTGCCTGCCGGGGAGTACACCCCAGCCAGGCCGCCAGATCCACCTGTGCAGCCGGGCCGTACCCGTGCAGAAATTTGCGCACCAGTTTTTGCTCTGCCTGGGGATCAGCAGGGATGGTATGGCCCGTCCACCGCCGATAGGAAGTAAAGGTAGGATGAGTTCCCCGCCGCTCGCCAAAAACCACCTGCCCCAGGAAGGCGCAGGGACGCAGTGCAAAGGAAACCACCGCGCCCCCTACGGTCTGCCGGTCCGGTCGACCGTACATAGAAGGGGCATTCCAGCGCTGCCGCTGTTCCGCAGGCAGCAGGGCGACAGCCTCCGCCGCCAGCACCCGGTCCAGTTCTTCCTTGCTTTGCACCGCGCATCCGTCCAGCAGGCGCACAGCCTGTTCCACCAGTGCCAGTGCATCCTCCCACTTCATGCCGAGAAAATCCAGCGCCAGTGTAATACCACGGGTATAAATCCACGGTTCCTCCCCCGGTTGTGCCGCCAGGGCTGACAAAAACACCGCACTTTCTTCCGTGGGAAAAATTACCGGTACCCCCCGGTAGCTCCATGCCTGCAGCAGTGTTTTTTCCTGTTCCAGGGCAGCCTGCAGGCCGGACCGGGTGCATTGGGGCATCCGCACAAACGCTGCGGTTTCCCACGCACCGGGCGGAGAATTTTGAAACCCGCACACCCCCGCCGCCGAAAGCAGCTGTTCCGGCGGGCAGGGGTGATCCAGATGATGGACGGCCAAACGATACCGCCTGACCTGTTCCGCCGTTACCTGTACTGCCGCAGCCATACAAATCAAACTCCTTTGCCTGAGAAAAGCCAAAACCGCGTGCCCTTTTGCGGGTACACGCGGCTTTGGGGTATTATTCCGCCACCAGAATAGTGACGCTGCGCGGTTCCAGTTCCAGCGCATCCCGGCACAGCGGGCCAAAAGGCGTTGTGCCCGCGTGGGTGCCATCACACAGACGGCGCCATGTGCCGGAAGGCAGGCTGACCCATTGCCGGGTACGTTCCGGATTGTAATAGACCACCAGCTGGCCCACCGGGTCGTTGCCTTCCGTTTCCGGTACAAACCCGATCAGCCATCCGGGCAGGGCCAGAATGAACGGTTCCTGTTCCCCGTAGGCCCCGGCCAGCCGCGGATAAGCCCGCCGGATGGCCAGCATACCGCGGTAAAACGAGGTCAACGCCGCAAATTCCGGCCGGCAAGCCCGCCGCCAATCCAACCGATTGGTGGACAGCGGCCCCTGGTAACTGTTGTGGTCCCCATATTTTGTACGGCCAAACTCCTCCCCTGCCTGGAAGAAAGGCATGCCCTGGCAGGTCAGGCAGATTCCCGCCGCCATCCGGTTTTGACCCAGCAGGTCGCTGTCGGCCGCGTCATAGTCTCCCCTGCGGGCCACCGCTGCCAGCTTATCCCACAGGGTAAAATTATCGTGAGCGGAAACATACTGCACCACCTGCATGGCCTGCCGGGGGCGGAACCCCCGGGCACCGCTGCGCCAGGCTGCCACCGCGTGCAGTACATCATAACCGCACTGGGGCGCCCCGTTCACATACCCTGCATTGGCTGCATCGAACACGTTGCCTTTGACGGCATCCCGCGTATCGTCACAGAAGAACCCGATGCGGTCACTCAATGCATCCAGCGCCCGTTTGTCGCTGGGACGGGCACCGCCTTCCAGATTGGTGCCGCCGCCCGTCCAGGGTTCGCCATACATCAGAATTTCCTGTCCGCCGGGCAGCGCATCCAGTGCCGCACGGATGGCGTTCATGGTGTCCACATCTTCCAGCGCCATCAGGTCAAAGCGGAAGCCGTCAATATGGTACTCCCTGGCCCAATACAGAACCGAATCCACCAGATACTTGCGCACCATGGGGCGCTCACTGGCCAGATCGTCGCCGCACCCCGACCCGTTGGTCATGTTTCCGTTGGCCCAGCGGCGGTTCCAGTAACCGGGCACGGTGCGTTCCAGCCAGCTGTCCGTGTGATAAGTGTGGTTGTAGACCACATCCATGATCACACCCAGTCCCGCACGGTGCAAAGCCTGGATCATCGCCCGGCATTCCCGCACACGGACCTCGCCATGGAAGGCATCGGTAGAAAAGGAACCTTCCGGCACGTTGTAATTCAGAGGGTCATAGCCCCAGTTATATCCGCCGGGCCTGGTTTCGTCCACGGTGGCAAAATCAAAAATAGGCTGCAGCTGTACATGGGTCACCCCAAGCCGCTTGAGATAATTCAGGCAGGTGGGGTGTTCCCCATCGCCGTCCAGGGTGGTATCCTCCGGCACGAATCCCATATATTTGCCGCGCCAGGCTTCGGGCACACCACTGTGCTCGTCAGCGGAAAAATCCGCCACGTGTACTTCCCACACTGCACGGGCATGGGCGGGAATGGACGGACGCCGGTCCTCTGCCCAGTCGTCGGGCTGTGCAGCATCCAGATCGATGACCATGCCCCGCTGACCGTTGGCCCCCGCCGCCCGGGCATAGGGGTCCACCACCGCAGCCGTATGGCCGTCGGGAAAATGCAGTTGATACAGATAATATACGCCGTTCAGATTTCCCGGTACGGTGACGGACCAAACGCCGTCCCCCGCCGGCTGCATGGTATGTTCCGCCAGCCCGGCGGCACCGGGTTCCTGATCGGTACCGGTAGCAAAAAGTTGCAGTTCCACTGCGGACGCAGTAGGCGCCCACAGTTTAAAAACCGTTTGTGCGGGGCTCCAGGTTGCGCCCAGATCCGCACCGCCATAATACGGCAGTTCGCAGGCTTGCTGCCAATTCATGGTAGATCTCCCCTTCTGGAATAAGAAAAAGCATGTTTTTATTGTAGCAGTCCCACAAAAAGTTTGCAAGTGGCACAGGCAAAGACAGCTTTTTGACCAAAAGTATTGACAGGGATGCTTTCAGGTGCTATAGTTAGTTACACAAGTAATGAACCATATAACCAGAGAAAGGCGGTGAGCACTTGCCCCCTGTATTGAACGATCACACCTCCATTTATCTGCAAATTGCCAAAATGCTGGAAGACGGGATTCTGCGCGGCATCTACCCGGAAGAGACTCAGGTTCCCAGTACCAACGAGCTGGCGCGCACGCTGCGCATCAACCCGGCCACCGGTGCCAAAGGACTGAACCTGCTGGTGGAAGAAGGCATCCTGTACAAACGGCGCGGATTGGGCATGTTTGTTGCAGAAGGCGCCGCGGCCAAAATCCGTGCCAAGCGGCGGGAAGAATTTTTGGAACAATACGTCAAACCGCTGGCGGCCGAAGCCCGCAAGCTGGGTATTCAAACCGAAGAATTGCAGGCAATGCTGGCAGCTGCCTGCCAACAGGAGGAATGAACAATGGATGGGAAATTTTTACAGGCCGAAGGGTTGTGCAAAACCTACGGCAATGTAACAGCGCTGGACCACGTGAACCTGACGCTGGAACCGGGGCATATCTACGGGCTGATTGGCCGCAACGGCGCAGGCAAAACCACCCTGCTGGCTGCCCTGACCGCCCAGCTGCCTGTGGAGGAAGGCCGCGTGACCTACGGCGGAGAGCCGGTATGGGAGAACGAGAAGGCACTGGCGGACCTGTGTTTCAGCCGGGAACTTTCCGGCAAGCTGGGCGCCAATGTGAATAGCCTGCGGGTAAAGGAATATCTGAAAGCCGGACGGATGTTTTACCCCCACTGGGACGAGGAATACGCACACCGTCTGACGAAACAGTTTGGCCTCAACGAAAAGAAACGGATCAACGCCCTTTCCAAAGGCATGATGAGCGCCCTGACCATCGTGCTGGCCCTGGCCAGCCGGGCCCCCATCACCATGATGGATGAACCGGTAGCCGGGCTGGACATTGTAGCGCGGGAAGATTTTTACCGCCTTTTGCTGGAAGATTACGCCGCCACCGGACGAACCTTTGTGATCTCCACCCATATTCTGGAAGAAGCCGCCACAGTGTTTGAGCGGGTTTTGATTCTGAAAGAAGGCCGCCTGATCGAGGACTGCGACGCAGACGAACTGCTGGCCCGGTTCTGTGCGGTATCGGGACGGGAGGATGTGGTGGATGCCGCCTGTACGGGATATGAGGTACTGCACACCGAAACCCTGGGCCGCCAGAAATGCTGTACGGTACGGGCCACGGCAGACAATATCCTGGCCCGCGGTCTGGATGTAGACTGTACCGCTCTTTCGCTGCAAAAGGTTTTTGTGGCTTTGTGCGGCCATGAACGGGAGGGAGTCTGAGATGGCAAAAGCCCTGTGGTTCCTGATGAAGCCCGCCCTGGTAATGATGGGATGGCTGACCGGTGCCTATGCGGCACTGGCCCTGTTCTGTATGCTGACCGCCGGGAACACCTTCTTCTTTAATTATGTGCAGGGATTTTTTATCGTTTTCGATATTATCCTCGGCATCTGTGCGGCCCAGGCCATCAGCGGGTATGCGCCGCTGGCCCTGAGTTTCGGCGTCACCCGACGTGCCTTGCAGGGTGCAGTGGCAGCTTTCTGGGTATTGTTGCCCCTGATTTGCATGGTGCTGGATTATCTCTGCAATTCTGTCACCGTCCGGCTGTTCTACGTGGATACGAACAAACTGTTTGCCAGCCTTACGGAATACCCTTTACAGGGGCTGGGGTTCAAATTCCTGCTGTGCGGTGCCATGTTATGGATGGGCACGCTGGAGTTTTCTGCACAGCCCCTTTGGAAGCGGATCGCGGTGATCCTGCTGATCATCATCGTCTATCTGCAGATGACCGTTCTTATGTTTTTGGCCACCCTGACCCCCATCGCTATCCTGACTGTCTACAGCATCGTGCTGGGGGCAGTTGGCATCCTGTTCGCCGGGATTGCCCTGCACCGGGTGGGCAGGTTGGTCATTACCCAGGTGTGAAGGAGGGAATGTTATGAACCGAACAACCCGCGCTGTACTGCGTTATACCCGGGAAGACCTGAAATGGATTTTGCCGGTCGCCCTGTTCCTGGGGATTCTGGGGGAATGCCTGGGCCTGGCAGCTCTTTATCTGGGGGAAGAGGAAAACGCTTCCCAGATTGTACTGGGTGTATTGCTGGCCATTACATTTCTGATCAGCACCATCGTATCCATCGCCTATCTGGCCAATCAGTTCAACATGTTTCTGAGTTTTTCCACCACACGGCAGGGCCTCGTGGCCGGCATCCTGCTCCACAGCCTGCGGATCAGCATCCTGCAGACGGTCATTGCCCTGGTGTGGGGGACGCTGGACACTCTGGTTCGCCGGTCTTTGGGGGGTGCCTACCCCCTGCCCTGGCAGTGGATTCCCTGGCCCGTCTGGCCGTTGGCGGTGCTGCTGCCCGTCTGGATTGGTCTGTTTCTGGGCGGGCTCATCCAACGGTTCGGGGCCAAAGGTTCCTGGTGTGCCTACCTGGTCTTTTTGTTGGGCACCACCGGCATCAGCCAATGGCTGCCCCCCGTCATCGATGTGCTGCGGCCCCTGCCCTGGCAGATTCCCGCGGCTGTGCTGCTGGTCCTGGCCGCCGGGTTGGCCGCCCTGAGTCTGCGCTGGATGCGGCGGGCCACCGTATAATAGCCATCTGCTCTCCATACTATGCCAACGAAAAACGCCTGTGCGGAATGTTTCCGCACAGGCGTTTTGTATCTGCCTTATTTTTTGCTGTAATCCCGGGCGCCGTAAATAGCGGTGCCCACGCGCACGATGGTAGCTCCTTCGGCAATCGCCATAGCGTAATCATGGCTCATGCCCATGGAAAGAATATCCATCTGCGCATTTTCATAGCCGCGGCCTGCCGCAGCAGCCAGCAGTTCCCGCATCTGCGCAAAAAAGCGGCGGGTCTGGTCATCATCGGCATCGGCAGGCGGAATGGCCATCAGGCCGCGCACCTTCAGGTGCTGCCGGGCGGCAGCCTCATCCAGCAGCGGCCACAGGTCTTCCGGCCCCACACCACTTTTGCTTTCTTCCGCACCGATGTTGATTTCCAGCAGGATTTCCTGCGTCAGTCCCAACCGGGCTGCCGCCGCTTCGATCTTGTCCAGCAGACGGACACTGTCCACGCTCTGAATCAGCGCCGCGCGGCCTACCACTTTGTTGACCTTGTTGGTCTGCAAATGACCGATGAAATGCCCCGGTTTGCCGTTGTAAGCCCCGGCATCGGTTTTTTCCACCAATTCCTGGACGTGATTTTCGCCAAACAGGTCAATGGGCAGATCGGCACTGTACCGCACTTCTTCCACCGTGCGGGTCTTGCAGGCGGCGCAGAGTTTCACTTCCGCAGGGTCCCGTCCTGCACGGCGGGCAGCTTCCGCCATGGTTTCCCGGATCCGGGCCACGGCTTCAGCCATCTGTTGTTTCTGCTCTTCGGGAATCATCGCGTTTCCTCCTCACTGTAAACGGCACGGGCCCCGCCAATGAAAGGCGGCCGGGTACGTGCGCAGAGCAGGATTGCCTGCCCGATATGGTCCAGACTCAGCCGCACCGGCACAGCCACCCGGCGCAGATGCATACCGATCAGCGTACCGCCGATGTCCATACCGGCTGCTGCGCGGATTTCTTCCACCAGAACAGGGTCCCGGAAGGTGCGCCAGCAGTTGGTGGCCCAGCTGCCGCCTGCATGAGGCTGGGGAACAGCCGCCACGATCTGGTAGCCATAAGCACGGGCGGCTTCCCGTTCCAGCACGATGGCCCGGTTGAGATGTTCACAGCACTGGGCGGCCAGATAAATGCCCCGTTCCTGCAGCGGCGGCAGAACCCCCGCCAGCACGGCGGCGGCTGCCTCCATGCTGGAATGGTGCCCGATGCGGCCCCCGGTGATCTCGCTGCTGGAACAGCCCACCACAAAAATATCGCCTTTTTCCAGATGCGCTGCTTCCAGCAGTTCCTCTGTAGCACGGCGCGCCTGCGCTGTCAGTTCCGAAAGTTCCATCTCTATACCCCCTTATACAAGCCGGTCTGCCCTGCCGCTCATTCCTGCGGCGGCAGGCAGGTGATTCCCCGCAGCGTCACATCGCAGCAATACTGCAGCGGCAGCCGCGGCGCCTTGGCCGTAATGGTCAGGCCGTCAAAGTTCACATCCCGCAGGGCGTAGGCAGGGCCTTCAAACCCTACCAGTTCCACCGGGGAAACATCCTTCCATTCATGTTTGTTGTTCAGCGCGCGCCCGGTCAGCGTCAGGCCCGCAAAGGTAAAGTGCTCAAACACCGGCGGCGTCCGGGCGGCGTCCCCGTCATCATTGTAAGGTACCGCGTGTACCATGACCCGGGGCGCCTTGCAGTCCCGCACCGTTACGCCGCGCACATACCCGCCGCGCTTGGCCGTGCCCTTGATCTCGATACCGGAGAAAGAATGTTCCAGATCGCAATCCCAGACCTGTACATCTTCCACACCGCCCGACATTTCGCTGCCCACACAAATGCCGTGCCCGAAGGTGCTGCGGCAGTCAAAAATATAGATGTGGGCGCTGGGCCGGGCAATGACATTGCCCTCGGGATTTTTACCGCTTTTGACAGCCACCGCATCATCGCCGGTGGCAAAATCACAGGCAAACAGCGTGCAGTTGGTGCTGGAATCCGGATTCCAGCCATCCCCGTTCCAGACTCCTTCCGAGCGGAAGGTACAGTGGTCGGTAACCACACGGTCGGAGTAGATCATGTGTACATTCCAGGAGGCACTGTCCCGCAGGGTCAGGCCGCTGATCCAGACATTCTGGCTGTTGCTGATGTTGATCAGCCGCGGGCGAACCCGGCCCGGAATGGTGTTTTCATCGTCACAGCTGGCCACCAGTTCCGGATTTTCGGCCAGGTAATCTTTCAGGCATTCCTTTTCATCGGCAATGATCTTGTCGGCCAGTACCTTACCGCCGCTGGCGATGGTACCCTTGCCGCGAATGACCACATTGGAACAGTTGTAACCGTCTTTGCTGTCCAGTTTGCCCAGATTGAGTACGCTGGAATAGCAGCGCATCTCGATGCCCTCAAACCGGCTGGGGATGCGGGGCTGATAGTCCACGATCTCCTCGGTGCCCTGCAGCACCGCCCCCTCATCCAGATACAGTTCCATGTTGCTGTGCAGCCGCAGCGCCCCCGTCAGGTAGACGCCCGCAGGCAGGTAGACGGCATCGCCGGGGCCGCAGGCATCGATGGCACGCTGCAGGGCCGCGGTATTTTTGGTCTTACCGTCCCCCTTGGCCCAGTAAGGCGCTTCGGTCACGTTGATACGCTGTTTTTCGGCACCAGTGCGCAGCATACAGGCACCCACGGGCTGGTTGTCAAAGACCACATCCACACGGTACTCCGTCTGGGGTTCCAGATTTTCCAGCGTATAGTGGGTACGGTCGGCCGTGCCCACCGGTTCGTTGTTCAAATAAACGGTATATTCTGCCTGCGCGCCGGCTGCGGCAGGTTTATCCCAATACAGCACGGCGTGATGTGCCGTGCAACGGGCAAACAGATGACTTTCAAACATTTGGCATTCCCCTTCGTTGTCAGTCCGTTGCTTTTTTCAATTCTGTATACAAAAATATTGTACCACACAATCTCCTGTGCGGAAAGACGGAAAAATCGCCAACATTTATATGGTTCGCTTCACGGATTTTGGCTGGGCGGCGCCTGTAAAAAGCAGCCCGGCTCATGGCTCCACAGCACGCCCACCGCCTGCAGATAGGCATACACGATCGTCGAACCCACAAATTTCATGCCGCGCTTTTGCAAATCCGCCGAAATCGCATCCGAAAGGGGCGATGTTGCCCGGCCGGTCTCACAGATGGTCCGGCCATCGGTCCAATGCCAGAGATAGGCATCAAAACTGCCGTATTCTTCACGGATAGCCGCAAACACCCGGGCATTGCCCACCGCCGCCGCAATCTTGCGCCGGTTGCGGATGATGCCCGGATCTTGGGCCAGGGCTGCACATTTTTCCGCTTCATAGGCCGCCACTTTTTCCCAGTCAAAGTCATCGAAGGCCTGCCGGAACGCTTCCCGTTTATTGAGCACACACTCCCAGGAAAGCCCTGCCTGGAATCCTTCCAGGATCAACATTTCAAAAAGCTTGCGGTCCTCATGTACCGGTACGCCCCATTCATGGTCGTGATAGGCCAGATACCGGGGATTGCCGGGATTCGCCCAACGGCAGCGGGTACGTCCGTCCTTCCATTCCATGGCAGACTCCTTTCCCAATACAAAACCGCCCGCCGGCATGGGCGGGCGGTACAGATTACACCAATACGTCTTTGATCAGCAGGCTCAATCCGCCGGTTGCCGAATGAATAAACTCCACGGCATCGTCGGAATTGCACAGCTCGGCAGGGATTTTGATTTCGATGCCGGATTCTGTTTTGAAGCTGCGGCTTTCCAGCTTTTTGATCCGTGCGGGACTCACCGTCACCCGGTCATTTTCCAGCACGCCGGTCTCGGCCAGGGCGGCTTCAAATTTCGGGGCAGCCAGCGGGTAACTTTCCCGCATGCGGGTGCGCACATCTTCCACCGAGATGGTGTTGTCCACCGCCTGGTTGCGGACCATCAGTTCCACAGCGGTTTCGGTACCACCGTCAAAGGGCGGCACATCGTCCAGTTCCTCCGGTTCGGGATACGCTTCCTTCACAGCCGCCACCGCCGTTTCGCAGACGGCCTTCAGCTTGGCTTTTTCCTGCATGGCTTCGGTACAGCCAAACACCCGGGTGGAGAGATAGAAATCTTTCTTTTCGTCCAGGTTGAACTTTTTCTCGATCAACCGTACGGTGCCGTTGGCCCGGTCGATCAGCGCCGCTTCGTCGGCCTTGGGGGTGCCGGGCAGCAGGGTACGCTGGGGCACCATGCTGCTGAACCGGCCGTTGCCCATGGTTTCGGTATGATGGGTGTAACCGGGGCGGTAGTTCAGTTTGAGCACGCCGTAGTAGGGCACACCATCCCCGGCGAACTCCACCACCGCCAGGTCACCGGCGGGAATGGCAGGGTACTGCAGCATCTGTTCAAAAATGACACCGGCAATCCGGCGGGACAGATCCACAAAATCCTGATTCTGGGCCATCTCCTGCGCAAAGGCGGAATCCGGCAGAAACCGGCAGTTCTTCACCTCGTCGCTGACAAAGGCTTTTTCCAGAATGGCGGAAAAATATTCGTACAGGTCTGCGTCCATGTCCATGGGGCGGTCAGAGAGAAGCGGTTCCGACGCCCCGGGGTCCAGAAGATGCAGAATGACCTGATTGATCTTGACTTCCATGGTTGGCAAAGCTCCTTTGGAATAAAATGGCAGCGCGGCCGGTTGCCAAAGCGGCAAGGCCCGCATAAAAAACATATAACAACCGCAATCTGCGGGTATTATACCACAATTTGGCTGGATTGGGTAGCGCCCCGGCGGGGCAAGCTAGGCAGGAAGGGAGGGAGCCCGCGTGAACGAACCGTTGACCCCAAACGAAAAAGAGAATCTTCTGGAGCATACCGCCCCCTGCCGCCAGAAGCAGGCCAAAGCCTACCTGCGCGGCCAGGTACCCGGCGTTATGCAGCACTATGCCCCTGACGCCACCGCCGACCCGGAACAGGGCTGGGTGGAAAGCGATGAAACCGTGCACCGCCTGGCCCACTGGCGGGAGGACAGTCCCTACTGACCCGAAAGGACGGCCCCGCTTTACCGCGGGGCCGTCCCGTTTATTCCGCTGTCAGTTTGGCCGATGCTTTCTGTGTAAAGCGGTCGTTATCTACAATGTAGCGCTCATGGGTGGCATGGGCCACCTGGCTTACATCATCATACACCCGCGCCGTAAAAGTCAGCCTGCGGTCTTCCACTGCTGTCAGCTCGCAGTCACAGTGCACCACCATGCCAATGGGGGTAGGCGTCGTATGCGCCAGCGAAAGACTGGTCCCCACGGTCCCGGTCCCCATATCCAGTTCCTGTGCCACGGACTTCCAGCAGGCTTTTTCGATCAAGGCCGCCACGGCCGGGGTAGCCAGCACCGGCAGTTCTCCGCTGCCCAGGGCCTCGGCGGTGTTCTCGGTGGTAACGCGCAGGGCCGCGTGCCCTTTGATCCCCGGTTCCAACATCTGTAAACGCCCCTTTTGTTGCTTTTTTCTAATAAAGTATTATACCTGTCCCCTTTTGGATTTGCAAGCCGCTGTGTTTTTTCTGCACAGCCTTGCGTTTTGGCAGCAAACCCGGTATACTGGGAACCGTAAACAGGGAAGCGGCGTTTGTGTCAGCTTCCTTTTTTGCGGCAGGACAATTGAATTACAGGAGGACGATCATGAGCGAAAAAACGATTGATTATTCCAAGGGCATTTATAATGCCCGCGAACTGGGCACACCCAAACTGTTGATTCTGGGCGCACAGCACATGTTCGCCATGTTCGGCGCTACCGTGCTGGTACCGCTGCTGACCGGCCTGAGCGTGAGCACCACGCTGCTGTGTGCCGGCCTGGGCACCTTGCTGTTCCACTTTTTGTGCAAGGGTAAGGTTCCCGCATTCCTGGGTTCCAGCTTTGCTTACCTGGGCGGCTTTACCATTGTGACCAATGGCGGCGCCAACCCGGAGAACCTGCCCTACGCCTGCGCGGCCGTGGCCTTCTCCGGTCTGGTATACGTACTGTTCAGCTTCCTCATCTCGGCGTTCGGTATCCGCCGTATGATGAAGTTCTTCCCCCCGGTGGTCACCGGCCCCATCATCATCTCCATCGGCCTGATTCTGGCCCCCAGCGCCATCAGCAACTGCCAGAGCAACTGGCTGCTGGCTTTCGTAGCCCTGGCTACCGTTATCATCTGCAACATCTGGGGCAAGGGCATGATCAAGATCCTGCCCATCCTCATCGGTGTTCTGGTTTCCTACGCGGTGGCCCTGGTCACCGGCGCCGTGGATTTTGCGGCCATCAGCGCAGCCAGCTGGTTCGGCGTACCGCTGCATAAGGCCGAAATGGGCCTGTTTGCCATCGACGGCAGCGAAACTTTCATCAGCGCCCTGTTCACCATTGTCCCCATCGCGCTTGCCACCATGATGGAACACATCGGCGACGTGGCAGCCATCAGCGCCACCACCGGCAAGAACTACATCCGTGACCCGGGCCTGAACCGCACCCTGCTGGGCGACGGCCTGGCCACCACCATGGCCGGCCTGCTGGGCGGCCCCGCCAACACCACCTACGGCGAAAACACCGGTGTGCTGGCCCTTACCAAAATCTACGATCCGCTGGTCATCCGGATTGCAGCCGTTTTTGCCATGATCCTGAGCTTCTGCCCCAAGTTTGAGGCCATCATCAACACCATTCCCTCCGGCATCGTGGGCGGTATCAGCTTTGTGCTGTACGGCATGATCTCCGCCATCGGTGTTCGCAACGTGGTCGAGAACAAGGTGGACTTCACCAATTCCCGCAACCTCATCATCGCCGCCGTCATTCTGGTCTGCGCCCTGGGCTTCAACTCGGTGGGCGGCATCACCTTCGCCGTCGCCGGTCTGACCATCAACCTGTCCGGTCTTGCCATTGCCGCCATCGCGGGCATTCTGCTGAACGCCATTCTGCCCGGCAACGACTATGAATTCGACGAGGGCACCAACGACGGCGAAGGCGCCAGCCTGCGCGTCTGATTCCAACATTTTACAAGGAGGACCGGCCCATGACTGCCGCGGATTTTACCAACCTGCATCTGCAGTACAAATCGGAACAGGCCGAGGGAGAAGTCCCTGCCACCATCGAGCACGACTTTGACGCCGGGCGCATGGTAGACCACTATTATGTAACTCCCTCCCCCGCCTTCTGGGCAGACGAAGGAGTCCAGGGGTTGGGCAGTGTTTCCGGTATTCTGTTCCTGCAGCAGCCGGACGGTGCCCCCTGGAAAATTCTGGTGCACGAACCGGCCATGATCCGGGAAGTGATTTTTGAAATGCCGGATGAGGAATTCCGCAAAATGCTGCAGGCCAGCGGCGTGATTCTGCCCGGCGAACCCGGATTTGTGCCGCCCCAGTAACCTGACGGCCCTGCCGGGCCGGTGTAAAAGCGAAACTTTCATCCCTGCAACGCTCCCCGCAGCAATGCGGGGATTTTTTGTTTTTCTCTCTTGACAGGTAGGCGCATCAGGTGTATCATATGAACAAATAATCATATGAGAGGATGTTCTTCATGGTGCAACCCGAAATTCCCTTGAGCGTTGACGGGCAGTTGCTGGACGAACAGACCCTGCAAAAGCTGCAGGATGATTTGCCCAACGACGAAGTGCTCTATGATCTGGCGGAACTGTTCCGTGTATTCGGCGATACGACCCGGATCAAGATTCTGTACGCACTGTTTGAGAGCGAGCTCTGCGTCAACGACATTGCCCAGGTGGTGGGTTTGTCCCAGAGTGCGGTCAGCCACCAGCTGCGGCTGCTGAAAGCCAGCAAACTGGTAAAGTTCCGGCGCGAGGGCAAAGCAATGTATTACTCCTTGGACGACGACCATGTGCGCAGTATGATCGCACTGGGTATGGAACACGTAGAAGAATAATTTTATTTTGAAGCGAGGGTGTTTGTTATGCAGAAGAAATTCAAAATTGAAGTGGATTGCGCCAACTGTGCCGCCAAGATCGAAACCGCCGTCAAGGCCCTGCCTGGGGTGAACCGGGCCAGCGTCAGCTTTATGACCCAGAAAATGCTGCTGGATGCCGACGATGCGCGCTTTGACGAGATTTTGCAGCAGGCTGTACGCACCGCCAAGAAGATCGAACCGGATTTTGAGATCGAGCTGTAACACAGCGCGGATTTTTCTGTCGGACGGAGGAATCTTTTCATGACAAAAAAGCAGAAAAAGATGCTGCGGCGCATCCTTTTGGCCGCGGCACTGACTTTGTGCGCCGTTTTGGTGCTGCAGTTCGTTGCCCTGCCCTGGTACGGGCAGCTGATTTTGTGGCTGATTCCCTACCTGGTCATCGGCTACGATGTGCTGCGCAAGGCGCTGCTGGGTATCAGGAACGGCGAGGTATTTGACGAAAACTTCCTGATGGCGGTGGCCACCGTGGGCGCTATGGGCTGCGGGGAATACGCCGAGGGCGTGGCCGTTATGCTGTTTTACCAGGTGGGCGAACTGTTCCAGAGTTACGCGGTGGGCAAAAGCCGCCGCAGCATCAGCGAACTGATGGATATTCGGCCCGACAGCGCCAATCTGGAGCAGCCTGACGGCAGCCTGGAAGTGGTAGACCCCGACGAAGTAACCGTCGGTTCGGTCATCGTGGTGCGGCCGGGCGAAAAAATTCCCATTGACGGCAAAGTGCTGAGCGGCGAAAGCACCCTGAATACCGCGGCCCTGACAGGCGAAAGCCGTCCCCGCAGCGTACGCCCGGGGGATGAAGTGATCAGCGGCTGCGTCAACGAGGATGGCCTGCTGCGCATTGCCACCACCCGGCTGTACGGCGAATCCACCGTGGCCAAGATTCTGGACCTGGTGGAAAATTCCAGCCTGAAAAAGGCCAAAGTGGAAAACTTCATCACCAAATTTGCTCATTGGTACACGCCGGCCGTCTGCCTGGCAGCTCTGGTTCTGGCCGTGCTGCCGCCCCTGGTCCTGGGCGGCGGATGGACCGTCTGGGTGCTGCGCGCTCTGACCTTCCTGGTCATCAGCTGCCCCTGTGCGCTGGTCATCTCCATTCCGCTGACTTTCTTCGGCGGCATCGGCGGTGCCTCCCGCTGCGGTATTCTGGTAAAGGGCGGCAACTATCTGGAAGCCCTGGCCCACACCGGTGTGGCAGCTTTTGACAAAACCGGCACTCTGACGCGGGGCGTCTTTGAAGTAACCCGGGTTTCCCCTGCCGAGGGAATCAGCCGGGAGGACCTGCTGGAAACCGCCGCTCTGGCGGAACGGTTTTCCAGCCATCCCATCAGCAAAAGCCTGCGGGAAGCCTGCCCCGATATCGATACCCGCCGCGCCGCCGATGCCCAGGAGATTGCCGGGCAGGGTGTGCGCACCCTGGTGGACGGCCGGGTGGTGTTGGCCGGCAACGCCCGCCTGATGGATGCCAACTGCATCGCCTACACTCCGGACGACGGGGCCGGCAGCATCGTCTATGTTGCCCGGGACGGTCAGTTCCTGGGTTCCCTGCTGATTTCCGACGAGGAGAAACCCACCGCCGCTGCCGCCATGAAAGATCTGCGGCAGCAGGGTGTACGCACCGTCATGCTTACCGGTGACAGCCCCGCCGTAGCCGACAAAGTAGCCAAGGAACTGGGCATTGACGAAGTACACGCCGGCCTGCTGCCCGCCGACAAAGTACAGCAGGTGGAAACGCTGCTCACCCAGAAACCCGCCGATAAAATGCTGGTATTTGCAGGGGACGGCATCAATGACGCACCCGTGCTGATGCGTGCCGACATCGGCATTGCCATGGGCGCCCTGGGCAGTGACGCCGCCATTGAAGCCGCCGACGTGGTGCTGATGGACGATGACCCGGCCAAGATCGGTCTTGCCATGCGCATTGCCCGCAAATGCATGGCCATTGTGTACCAGAACATTGTATTTGCACTGGGCGTCAAGTTCCTCTGCCTGCTCCTGAGTGCTGTGGGCGTGGCCAACATGTGGTGGGCCGTTTTCGCCGATGTAGGCGTCATGGTGCTGGCGGTGCTGAACGCCACCCGTATGCTGAATGTAAAATCTTACCGATAATGATAAAAGCCCCTTCCGCTTTATCCGCGGAAGGGGCTTTTTGTTTCGGTTACTTCAGGCTTTCGGGGTCCTGGTAGGCATTTTCTTTCAGACATTCCAGGTGGATATGGGCTTCTGTCTTGCTTTCGGCCGGAAGCTGCCCCACCTTGCCCAAGGTGGTGGCGGCAGTCACACCTTCCCCGGGCTGCACGGCAGGTTCCGTCAGCCCGCAATACCGCCAGAGCACCTCGTTTTCATCGGTGATTTCCACCACCGTGCCCCACAGGGCATCTTCGGTGACCGCCGTAACGGTACCACCGACCGCAGGGGTCACCTCCGAACCGGCTTTGGCAGCATAGTCGGCACCGTTATGGGTGCGCCAGTCCCCCATGGTTTCGTTATACACCAGTTCTTCACCACTGAAAGCGGTCAGCGGTTCCTGCTGCCAGAAGGCAGAAGAGGCGGCAGGCTGCGCGGACGGCGCGGCAGTGGCGCCAGGTTTGGCCGATGCAGCGGCAGACTCCGACTGCGCCCCAGATGACGAGGAGGAGGCAGACGGCGTTTGCGAGGGTGCGGCTGTAGGTTCCGGCACATCGGTAGCCGGCTTGTTTACGGTGGTATCGGGCTGCGTCCATGTGCTGTCCTCCTGCAACGCATCTTTGCGGAGCTGTGTCAGCTCCGACATGTTGTTCACGACGCTGCGCAGCGCCAGTATTCCTGCCGCCGTAGCGGCAAACACCAGCGCCAGACAGAACAGGTAAAGGCCCTTCTCCTTGAAAAATGATTTGATGTGGTTCATCGTTCCCCGTCCTTTACGGCAAATTTTGTGTATGCCTCTAGTGTGGGACGCAGGAAAGGAATTTATACATACCGGCGGATGAAATCACCCATTATGCAGCGTGTCCAGCAGGTCCATGACCGCCAGGGTGCGGGCACGGGCTGCCTGTTCGGCTGTGGTATCCCCTTCCCGGATGATGCGGGCAAACTCCGCAAACTCGTATGCCATCCGGTGGCGGTCCGTTTGCGGGCCATCGGTCCGGGTACCGCCGCCGCGCACGCCGCCCGCCACGCTGTACACAACGGGCAGCGCGTTGGTGCCGCCTTCCGCTACCAGGCGCCCGCCGGGACCTTGCAGCACCATGCCGTTGATGCCTTCGCTGTCTTTGGCTGCCAGCGCCGCCGCGGTAACACCCCCGTAATCCAGCAGTACCGTGCCGGCGGTGTCGATGCCGTTCTCCGCGCAGCTGGGGCGGTATTCCGCCCGCTTGGGCACTCCCAGAAGGCCCGTCAGCAGGTGCAGGTTATACACATTCATATCATTGAGCGCACCGCCCTGGCAGGCCGGGTCAAAGGTGGTATTCCAGATTCCCTGCAGGAAATCATCATACCGGCGGCTGCGGGCACAGAAACTGGCCATAGCACCCCGCACCGGGCCGATTTTGGGCAGTTCCGCCTTCAAAAAGGCATATTGCGGCAGATAATACGTGGTAACGGCTTCCAGCAGCATGACGCCTTTTTCATCAGCCAGGGCGTAAAGTTCCCGGGCTTCGGCAGCCGTGCCGGTAAAGGGCTTTTCCAGAATAACGTGATACCCTGCCGCCAGCGCCCGTTTGGCGGCGCTGTAGTGCAGATGGTTGGCAGTGCCGATATACACCGCATCAAAACCGCCTGTCCGGTAGCAGGTTTCCTCGTCGGTATACACGGCGGGGATACCGTACCGTTGCGCCCAGTCACGGGCCTTTTCGCCGCTTTGCGGGCGGCAGCACAGCGCCTGTACCGAAATTTCCGGCATGTCGGACAGATGCTGCAAAAACTCATCCACGATACGGCTGGTGGACAAAACAGCCAGTTGCAACGGTTGCATGAGCGTTCCTCCCTGTAAAAACAAGTGTTGGTTTGATTATACCACGCGAAATTTCCCGTTGCAATTCCACCCAAAACCATGTATGATAAGGTACGTTAGTATTGTAGAGGAGTGTGCCCCGATGTGACATTGCTTTATGGAACATCCGTCACATGTATGTAAAAGTTAAGGAGTCATCTTTCATGGCATCATTGCGCGAACAAATTGAAAGCCGGCGAACCTTTGCGATCATCTCGCACCCGGACGCCGGTAAAACCACCCTGACCGAAAAATTGCTGCTGTACGGGGGCGCCATTCAGACAGCCGGTTCTGTCAAAGGCAAGCAGAGCGCCAAACATGCGGTGTCCGACTGGATGGACATTGAAAAGCAGCGCGGTATTTCCGTCACTTCGTCGGTGCTGCAGTTCAACTACCAGGGAAAGTGCATCAACATTCTGGACACCCCCGGTCACCAGGACTTCAGTGAAGATACCTACCGCACCCTGATGGCCGCGGATTCCGCCGTCATGGTCATCGACGCCGCCAAGGGCGTGGAGGCGCAGACCATCAAACTGTTCAAAGTCTGCACGCTGCGCCACATTCCTATTTTCACCTTCATCAACAAGATGGACCGTGAAGCCCGCGATCCTTTTGAACTGATGGACAACATCGAAGAGATCCTGGGCATCAAGACCTATCCCATGAACTGGCCCATCGGCTGCGGCAAGGGATTCAAGGGCGTGTTTGACCGCGGTTCCCACCGGGTACTGGCCTTTGAGAGCGATGGCCGCGCCAACGGCGTCAAGATGGTGGACGAGATCGAAGCCGAACTGGGCGATTCCAAGCTGGACGATCTGATCGGTGCCGAAAACCACCAGAAACTGGCCGAGGATATTGAACTGCTGGACGGCGCTGCCGAAGAGTTCGACCTGGATGCGGTGCATCACGGCACCCTGTCGCCGGTGTTCTTCGGTTCCGCCCTGACCAACTTTGGTGTGGAACCCTTCCTGAAAGAGTTCCTGCGCCTGACCCCCACCCCGCTGCCCCGCAAGGATTCCCTGACCGGCGAAACAGTGGACCCCTGCAGCGAGAACTTCTCCGGCTTTGTGTTCAAGATCCAGGCCAACATGAACAAGAACCACCGGGACCGCATCGCCTTCCTGCGCATCTGCAGCGGCAAGTTCGAGCGCGGTATGGACGCCTTCCATGTGCAGGAAGGCAAAAACATCAAACTGGCCACCGGCACCAGCCTGATGGCCGATGACCGTGCCATCGTCAGTGAAGCCTACGCGGGCGATATCATCGGCCTGTTTGACCCGGGCATCTTCTCCATCGGCGATACCCTCTGCACCGGCAAGCCCCATGTGCAGTTTGCAGGCATCCCCACCTTTGCACCGGAACATTTTGCCCGTGTGACCCAGGTGGACACCATGAAGCGCAAACAGTTCGTCAAAGGCATGGAACAGATTGCCCAGGAGGGCGCCATTCAGATTTTCCGTGACCTGGGCTCCGGCATGGAGGAAGTCATTGTGGGCGTGGTGGGCGTACTGCAGCTGGAAGTGCTGGAATACCGCCTGAAAAACGAATACAACGTAGACATCCGGATGCAGCAGCTGCCCTACGAATACCTGCGCTGGATTCAGAATGATCCGGACGAGCTGGACCCCAAGCATCTGGACCTGACCAGCGACACCCGTCCCATCGAGGACCTGAAGGGCAACCACCTGCTGCTGTTCGGCAGTTCCTGGAGCATCAACTGGGCCGAGCAGCATAACGAAGGCCTGCAGCTTTCGGAGTTCGGCAACCTGACATTCTGACGGCTTGCGGCCTGTGTGAGGAAAAGGAAAATCGCCTATGTTGAATTTCTTGCGGAAACATGCCACCAAAAAAGAGCTGCTGGAGGACACCAAGTTTTTTGCACTGCTGAATGCAGGCCTGTTTGCCACCGCTTTGGGCATTGCCCTCTTCAAGACCCCCAACCACTTCGCTTTTGGCGGCACTTCGGGTTTATCCATTATTTTGTCCACCCTGTTCCCCAAATGGAACGTCGGCTTTTTTATGTGGATCGTCAATGCGGCTCTGGTCCTGCTGGGCTTTGCGTTTCTGGGGCTGCGTTCTATGGGGTGGACCATCTACTCTTCCTTTGCCCTGTCTTTTTTCGTCAGCCTTTGCGAAAAGATCTGGCCCCTGACCGCACCGCTGACCCATGATGTATTTCTGGAACTGTGCTACGCCGTGATTCTGCCCGCCGTGGGCAGCGCCATTGTTTTCAACATTGGCGCCTCCACCGGCGGCACCGACATCGTGGCCATGATCCTGCACAAATATACCAGCCTGGAGATCGGTCGTGCCCTGCTTATCAGCGATCTGGCCATTGTGCTGATCGGCGCTTACCTGTACGGACCTGCCACCGGTCTGTACTGCATCCTGGGTATGGTGCTCAAAACCACCGTGGTAGACAGTGCCATTGAAAGCATCAACCTGCGCAAGGTCTGCACCGTGGTCACCAGCAACCCCGGCCCGGTCCGTGATTTTATCGTAAAGGAACTGAACCGTTCCGCCACCGAAGAACGGGCCCAGGGTGCCTACACTCACGAAGAAAAGTGGGTACTGATGACGGTGCTGACCCGTGCCCAGGCACAGCATCTGCGCCGCTTTGTACGGCGCAACGACCCCCATGCCTTCATCACCATTGTCAACAGCAGCGAGATCGTGGGCAAAGGGTTCCGCTCCATCTGATTCTGCAATCTTACCCAAACAGCCTGCCGGATTTTCGGCGGGCTGCTTTTTTGTCTGCGGTTGTATTCGGTATCGGTTTATGGTATACTTTTCATAATTTAACCATTCTGTAATCTGCGGAGGAATTATCCCCGATGAAATATTTGACCTATGCGGAACACGCCTTTCTGCACGGGCATCTTTCCCGTGTGCGGCATGTCACTTTGGACCCGGACGGCCCCGGCGTTGTGCGTATTCATCTGATTCCCTGCCACAAGCCCGACCGCGACACCCCGTTTGTGGCCATCCTGAACGGGCAGGACATTCTGCCCCTGCAAATCAGCTGGGCCATCCTGCTGACCAACCTGATCGAGGCCTTGCAGCCCCACAGCGGCAAGGAAATGACCCCTGCCGAATGGTCCGCCGTAACGGCGCAGGCAGTGGCCGCCACCCACAAAATCTACCGCCGTACCCCTCCACTGCAGATCGAATCCGACCTGCAGCTGTTGCTGGATTGCCTGTGCGCCGTAGCACGGGGCCAAACCCCGCCGCTGCATGTTCAGCCGCTGCATCTGGGCGACTATGCCACCCGCATGAATGCCCCCCACCGCATGGACCTGATGATCAGTTCCATGATGAAGGACGGCACCTGGCACTGCAACCAGAAATGCCTGCACTGCTATGCAGCCAACCAGCCCCTGGGCGCCGCACCGGAACTGGATACCGACCAATGGCTGGCGGTGATTGAAAAATGCCGCAGCGCGGGGATTCCCCAGCTGACCTTTACCGGCGGCGAACCCACCCTGCGCAATGACCTGATCAAACTGGTACAGGCGGCGCAATGGTTTGTCACGCGGCTGAACACCAACGGCCGCATGCTGACCAGCGCCATGTGCAAGGACCTGAAAAACGCCAGTCTGGACGCTGTTCAGATCACCTTCTATTCTGCCGACGCCGCCGTGCATAACGCATTGGTGGGCGTGGACGGTTACACCGACACCCTGGGCGGCATCAAGAACGCCGTAGCCGCCGGGCTGAATGTGAGCATCAATACCCCCCTGTGCAGTCTGAACCGGGATTACCTGGCCACCGTACAGCTGGCGGAATCCCTGGGCGTACGGTATTTGACCTGCAGTGGTCTGATCCCTGCCGGCAACGCCGTTACCGAAGCCAGCCGCGCCGAGCGTCTTTCCCCGGAGGAACTGGTAGCCGTACTGCGCCCCGCTATGGAATGCGCAGCCGCCCACGGGTTGGAGATCAACTTTACCAGTCCCGGCTGGCTGCCCGAAGAGACCTTGCGGGAACTGGGCTTTACCCAGATCCCCAGCTGCGGCGCCTGCCTTTCCAACATGGCGGTCGGCCCCGACGGGACCGTGCTGCCCTGCCAGAGCTGGCTGTCGGGACCGGGGCTTGGCAATCTGCTGCGTACTCCCTGGCATCGTATCTGGAACAGCGTGGAATGCCGCTCCATACGCAACACCAGCGCTGCCATGGAACGGCGCTGCCAACTGGGCGAAACACCTATGCAGGAGGGCTGTCAATGATGCGTTCACGGAATTTACGCCGCGCCGTTTTGTGGCTGGCTGCCTTGCTGGGCTGTGTGCTGACGGCATTATCTGTCTGCGCTGCCGATAATGAGCTGGCCCCTTACGCCGAAGAAGGCGATATGGATTACATCCGCAGTTACGTGGTAACAGTGGATTTGCGGGAGGACGGTTCCGCCGATATCACCTACGACATTGACTGGCAGGTTCTGGCCGGAGATGCCACGGAATATCTTTCCTGGGTCAAGATCGGATTGGCCAACTCCCATGTGGATGAACTCACCCCGCTGACCGATACCATCGCCGACCTGCAATATTCTGACGATGGCGGCAGCTATGCCAAAGTGGTGCTGGCACACCGCTACTATTCCCCCGCTGTGGCCGCCCAGAACGGCGGTTCCAGCGACGTGCAGTTTGCTTTCTCGGTGCATCAGAGCCATCTGTTCACCCGCAACGATGACGGCACGGCCAATTTTACCTTTACGCCGGGCTGGTTCGATGACCTGAGCGTGGGCAATATGCAGATCCGCTGGCGGAATGCAGATGGATTTATTGCCGATAATACCGGTGTGGACGGCGACTATCTGGTTTGGGACTTCGGCCCCCTGACCCACGGGCAGGCCGCCAAAGTTCATGTGACCGTGCCGATCACCTATTCCGAAGGCTATGCCGCCGACGCCGCCATGACCCCCGAAGATTACGGCAGTACCGGCAGCGAGTTTTCGGATTTTGTGGAAGATGCGATTCCCGTTGTGGTCGTCTTCCTGATCGTCGCCCTCTGCATTGCCGCCACGGCGGCGCGTTCCCCCTATTGGGGCGGCGGTTTTGGCGGCGGCATTGACCCCGCCGACTGGTTCTGGTACACCAACGGTGTCCATACCATCCGCCGGGCACGTACCGCCCCGCCTCCTGCGGGGTATCGGCGCACCGACCCGCCCAAGAATTTCCAGCCGGGCGGCGGTTCCAGCCGGGGCGGCGGCGTAGGTCGCCGCAACAACGGGGGCGGCAACCATCACATTGGCTGCGCCTGTGCTTGTGCATCCAGCTGCGCCTGTGCCTGCGCTTGTGCGGGCGGCGGACGCGCGGGATGCAGCGTCAAGGATTTTTACACCGTAAAGATGCCGCAATCCGACACGGAGGAGTCCCATGAGTCTTGAAGATCAATATGATGCCTGGGTCCGCGGCCTGATGGGCGGTAGCTCCTATGCGGCCGGTACCAGACAGGTGGAACAGGCCAACGATGCCGTGCAGGAAATGCAGGCACAGCTGGAAGCCCTGACCGCTGCCCAGAACCGGCAAAAAAAGGCTTCGTCCGCTCTGGACGCCGTACAGAAAGCCGGTGCCAGCACAGCCGAACACGTGCGCAAAATGAGCAGCGAACTGACCCAATCCCTCAAACAGGATGGTCTGTTGGGAGGCACGGTGGCAGCGCCTACGCCCCGCCCCACCCCGGCGGCACATGCAGACTTTTCCGGCGTTGCGGAAAAAGTCAAAACCCGCGTGTTGGGTCAGGACGCTTTTGTATCTGCCGTTGTCAAAGCTTTCCGCCGTCCCTTTGTATTGGGCACCGCGGCGGATACCCTCCACGCCAGAAACATGATGCTGCTTTGCGGCCCGGAGGGCAGCGGCCGTCACTACACCCTGACCTGTGTGGCCGAAGAACTGGCTGCCCGCGGCATCCTGCACAGCACCGAGATTGAAACGCTGGATCTTTCGCTCTACCCCGGCCCCGCCCAGGAAAAACTGTTTTTGCAGGACCTGTATGCGGCGCTGCAATCCCCAGCGGAAATCCTGGCCTTTGACCACTATGAAGGCTGCTCTTCCAGTTACCTGAACATGTTGGCCACACTGGCCATCGACGGCAAGCTGGCCTTGTCCAACCGTTATGTGCTGCAGCGCGGAATTCTGGTGGACGTAGGCACTGCGCTGGCTCCCGGCGCCATTGGCGAACTGCAGGCGGGCGGCAAGTATTTTGTATTCTTCTCTCACAAAGGGGAGGATGCTCTGGCCGAAACCTTTGGCGCCCGCTTCGTGGATGCCATTGCCGGGGATATCTGCCGAACCCAGCCCTTTACCCCCGATGCCCTGTGTGCAGTGGCTGCCCGCGAACTGAACGATCTGGCCCAGCGGGTACGCAAGCAGTGCGGTCTGGCCCTGACCATGGGAGCCGACGTCCGGGATCTGCTGGCTGGGCAGTACGGCAAAACCAGCGGCATGCAGGCCATGCAGGATTTCTGCGATACCGTCTGCCGTGCCGTGGCAGAATATGTGCTGGACACCGACCAGCCGCTGGCGGACGGCACCCCCGCACAGCTTACCGTGGAACAGAACCGCCTGATGATGGCGGTTGCCTCCGGTGCGCCCTTTGATCTGCTGGCTTTGCTGCCCCAGCAGTACCGCGGCGATGTGGAAGCGGTAGAGACAGAGCTTTCTGCCATTGTGGGCCTGAACACCGTGAAAGAGTATGTGCGGGATATCGCCCAGAACGTGCAGGCCCAGCAGCGCCGCAAGGCGCAGGGGCTGCCCACAGCGGACGTAAGCATGCACATGATTTTTACCGGCAATCCCGGTACCGGCAAAACCACCATTGCCCGCATCCTGGCCAAGTACCTGAAGGCCATCGGCGCTTTGCGCGGTGGCCAGCTGGTGGAAGTTTCCCGCGCTGACCTGGTGGGCCGCTACGTAGGCCATACGGCGCCGCTGACCAACGCCGTGATTCAAAGCGCATTGGGCGGCGTGTTGTTTATTGACGAAGCGTACAGCCTTTACCACGGCGCAGAGGACAGTTTCGGTCTGGAAGCCATCGATACCCTGGTAAAAGGCATTGAAGATCACCGCAACGATCTGGTGGTGATTCTGGCCGGCTACACACGGGAAATGCAGCAGTTTTTGGGCGCCAACTCCGGGTTGGCCAGCCGCTTCCCCAACCAGATCGAATTCCCGGATTACAGCGGCGAGGAACTGTACCGCATCACCCTTTCCCTGGCCAAAAGCAAGGGGTATCTTCTGGACGAAAGCTGCCGCATGCCCCTGACCACCTGGTTTGACCGGAAACAGGCCGAGGATGCCGCCACCAACGGCAACGGACGCATGGCCCGCAACACCCTGGAAAAGGCCATTCTGAACCAGTCCAAACGCCTGATTGCCGACCCGGCCGCCGATATGGAACGGCTGCTGCCCGGTGATTTTGAGCTGGACGAATAAGGCAAACGTCAAAAACGGACTCGGGTTTCCGAGTCCGTTTTTTCTGCCACAAAAAAGCGGCAGGCTTGCGCCTGCCGCTTTTGGTATCTTATGGTATTGGCAACCGACGGCTGGTATCAGCGGGCCGTGTAATCTTCGGCCAGATCCGCCAGAATACGGGGTGCCGTTTCACGCGTGTCGGTCATGCGGACCGCATTACGCAGGGGCAGCACCGAACGCGGCGTGACCGAAAGTTCATCCACGCCAATGGCCAGGAAGGTTTCGGTCAGAGTCAGGTCGGCGCCCAACTCACCGCAGATGCCCACCCAAATGCCGTTCTTATGGGCATTTTCGGTAACCATCTGGATCAAACGCAGCACAGACAGATGGTGCGGGTCATAGAACCGGCCCAGATCATTGTTCTGGCGGTCACAGGCCAGGGTATACTGGGTCAGGTCGTTGGTACCGATGCTGAAGAAGTCCACTTCCTTGGCCAGACGGTCACTGCAGACCGCCGCAGCCGGCGTTTCGATCATAACACCGATCTGCACATCGCCGTAAGGAATGCCCTCTTTCTTGAGGTCGCGCTTGACTTCCTCGCACATCCGTTTGGCCTCGCGGACCTCCCAAACGCTGGTAACCATGGGGAACATGATGCCCAGTTTGCCGAAAGCCGATGCACGGAACAAAGCACGCAGCTGGGTGCGGAAAATCTCCGGGCGGGTCAGGCAGATGCGCAGTGCGCGCATGCCCATTGCCGGGTTTTCTTCCTTGGGCAGATTGAAGTAGCCGATCTGCTTGTCTGCGCCAATATCCAGCGTACGGATGATGACCTCTTTGCCGTCCATGTCGGACAGAACGGTTTTGTAAGCCTCAAACTGCTCATCCTCGGTGGGATAATCCTTGCTGTTCAGGTAGAGGAATTCGCTGCGGAACAGGCCGATGCCGCCGCCATCGTTGATCTGCACGGCATGGACATCCTCGGGAGAACCGATGTTGCAGTAAATGCGGATGGTCTTGCCGTCCTTGGTCACGTTGGCCTGGCCCTTGAGGGTCTCCAGCAGGCGCTGCAGGCGCATCTGCTCTTCGCGCTTCTTCATCAGGCGATCCCGGGTATCATCGTCGGGATCAATGACCAGGGCGCCGGTGCTGCCGTCGGCAATCACCTGACGGCCTTCATACTCGGGCTTGAGGGCTTCGCCCACACCCACAATGGCCGGAATGCCCATGGTACGGGCCAAAATGGCCGTGTGGCTGGAACCGGAACCGCCGGCCGTTACAAAGCCCAGGATCTTGGACTTGTCCAGCTGGATGGTTTCCGAGGGGGCCAGATCGTCCGCCGCCAGCAGAACCGGCACTTCGGACGCAATGCCGCCCTGAACCACACCGCAAAGGATGCCCAGAATGCGCTGGCTCACATCCTTGACGTCGGCTGCACGTGCCTGCATATAGGCGTCGTCCATCGCCGCGAACATCTCGGCAAACTGCTCGGCCACATCGGAGACAGCCGCTTCCGCATTGAGCTTTTCTTCATTGATGAGGTTTTCGATGGCTTCCTCGTAGTCCAGGTCCTCAGCCATCATCTGGTGCGTCTCAAACAGCATAGCCGCTTCGTCGCCGGCTTCCTTGCGGGCCTGCTCGGCCAGCACACCCAGCTGCTCAATGGCACCGGTCTGCGCACCCTTAAAGCGGTGCCATTCGGCTTCTGTATCTTCCACAGTATAACGCTTAATCTCGGCAGTGGCACGGCGGTAGAAATACAACGGCCCGATACCGACACCGGCAGAAACACCCTTGCCCTGAATGGTGATCATGTGGGAACCTCCCTTATTGATAAATGAAAAGCCGCAGCCACCATACTCGTACAGCAGCCGCGGCCGGTTGTATTTTCCGATTACAGATGCTCGTTGAAGAACTTCTCCAGAGCGGCAGCGGCAGTTTCTTCATCCGCACCTTCCACCTGGACGGTAACGGTGTCGCCACACTTGATGCCCATACCCATCAGCGCCATCAGCTTAACGGCATTGACAGACTTGTCACCCTTGATGATGGTGACGGTGCTCTGATAACCTTTGACTTCTTTGACGAGCAGGCCGGCCGGACGAGCGTGGATGCCGACAGGTTCCTTGATCGTGTAGGTGAACTCTTTCATTGCTTTTTCCTCCCATAATTCGTACGTTTGCACCACGTACGAGACATAATATTAAGTCGTTATTATAATAACATACTCTGCCTGCATCGTCAACGGAAAACAGCCCAAAATTGCGGCTGTTTTTTGTGTATTTCATTCAAAAAGTCACATCGGCACGGCATCGTCCGTCCATATATGGGGCACTTTTTTGTACATTTGTGCCTTGTTGCCCTGTATGACCGTTCACTGTGTCCGGCAGGACCCATTCTCGGCAACGGGTTCCGATTCCCTGCCATCTGTCCCCGCGGCAGGTACACCCCAAGGGGTGCTTTACATCCGCCCTTCCAGCAAAGCCCGCATCACATCTTCCGGGCGGGGCGTATGGTGGGCGTACCGTGCCCGCAGCGGTTCCGCGGCACCATCCATGATATAAGGATGCCCCACCAGGTCCAGCATCGTCGTATCGTTGTAATTGTCGCCAAACGCCAGTACGTCCGCCGGTTCAACTCCCAGCAGGCGGCACAGCGCTTTGACGCCTGTGCCTTTGTTGGCCAGCGTGGTATCGATCCAGTAAGGGCCTGCCACCGCACAGTTGGCTTCTTTCCAGCGGGGCACAAAGCGGTCCACATACGCTCCCACACCTTCGTGCAGGTAGACCGACACCTTGACGATTTCCTCGGGCACCTCCGACGGGTCCCGGATGAGCCGATAATTATTGCCGATGAACCGCACCCGGTCCAGCATACCCAGCCCCCGGTCCATCAGGTACGCACAGTTCTGGCCCGAAAGCATCACCTCGCCCTGACCGTCGCTGCGTTCCCACATATCCCGTGCGATCTCCTCCGCCAGTTGGCGGGGCATGGGCGTCTTGCCGATGCAGGTTTCGTCTTTATACAGCACACCGCCGTTTTCGCACAAAAAGGCACAGCGTTCCGCCACCGGGGCAAACAGCGCCCGCAGGCTGGTATACTGCCGACCGGATGCCGGGCAGAAAAGTACACCCTGCGCCGCCAGACCTTCGATGAGAGAGAAAACTTCCGGTTCCAGTTCCTTGCGGCCATACTGCAGCAGCGTTCCGTCCAGATCGCTGCAAATCATCTTGATGGACATGCAAATCCTCCGTTTGTAGAATCTGTAAAATCAGTTTGTATTCGGGTATATTGTAACATATACAGAACGGCTTTTGCAATTTTGGCTCCGCTGATGTATGATAAGGAAACAAAGAGGTGAAAACCATGGCATTGTATACAGTAAGCGGGAAAACTCCCCACACGGACAACGCCGCTTTTGTGGCAGAAAACGCCACCCTGGCAGGCGACGTGCAGCTGGCAGAAGGCGCCAGCGTATGGTATGGCGCCGTGCTGCGGGCAGATACCGGCCGCATTGTGTTAGGGGCCGGCAGCAATGTGCAGGACAATGTGGTGCTGCACACCGGCCCCCATCTGGACATTGTGCTGGGACGCGGAGTTTCTGTGGGACACAGCGCTGTACTGCACGGCTGCATGATCGGTGACGGCTGTATGATCGGCATGCACGCCACAGTACTCAACGGTGCTGTGATCGGCCCGGGATGTTTGATTGCTGCCGGGGCGCTGATTCCGGAAGGGGCACAGATCCCGGCGGGAAGCCTGGTCATGGGCGTCCCCGGCAAAGTGGTACGCCCGGTCAGTGAAGAACAGAAAGCCGCCATCGCCGCCAACGAAGCGGAATACCGGGAGCTGGCACGGCTGCACGCCGAAGCCCGCTGACAAGAAAAACGCGGCCCCGCCTTGCGGGGCCGCGTTTGCTTTTACAGAACTTTGGACAGGAACGCTCTGAGACGCTCGTTTTCCGGGTTGTCGAAGAACTCTTTGGGCGGTTTGTCCACCTTCACAACACCTTCGTCAATGAAGATGATGCGGTTGGCTACTTCCCGGGCAAAGCCCATCTCATGGGTAACGCAGACCATCGTCATGCCGCCCCGGGCCAGCTCTTTCATCAGTTCCAGCACTTCGCCCACCATCTCGGGGTCCAGCGCGGAAGTGGGCTCGTCAAAGAGCAACACATCGGGATTCATGGCCAGGGCCCGCACAATGGCAATGCGCTGTTTCTGGCCGCCGGAAAGCATGTTGGGGTAGGCGTCGGCTTTGTCCGCCAGGCCGATGCGCTGGAGCAGTTCCATCGCTTTGGCATCGGCTTCTTCCTGCTTCATCAGGCCCAGACGCACTGGCGCCAGAGTGATGTTCTTTTTGACCGTCAGGTGCGGGAACAGGTTGAAGTGCTGGAACACCATGCCCATTTTCTGGCGTACGCGGTCAATGTCCTTGTCGTTGACTTCTTCGCCATTGAAAATGATCTGGCCGCCGTCCGGTTCCTCCAGACGGTTGAGGCAGCGCAAAAAGGTAGATTTGCCGCAGCCGGAAGGTCCCACCAACACCACGCAGTCGCCTTTGTTGATGGTCAGGTCCACGCCGCGCAATACCTGCAGGCCACCAAAATGTTTTTGCAGATTTTTAACGTCGATCACTCTGCGCCAGCCTCCTTTCCAATTTGCCCAGCAGAGCGCTGAACAGCAACACCAGGATCAGATAGATAACCGCCACACCCAACAGCGGGAACATGGCTTCGTAAGTGCGGTTCATGACACCCTGGGCCGCATAAAGCAGCTCCTTGCCGCCGATAACCGTGATGAGCGAAGTATCCTTGAGCAGGATGATGAACTCATTGCCCAGCGCCGGCAGAATGGAGCGGATGGCCTGGGGAATGATGATGAGAACCATAGTGGTAATGTAGTTGAGGCCCAGGCTGCGGCCGGCTTCCATCTGACCGGGGTCCACAGCCATCAGGCCGCCGCGGATGATCTCGGACACATAGGCGCCGGAGTTGATGCCCAGCGTCAGGGCGCCGACCATAGTGAAGTTACGGCTGCTGGCAAAGATGACCATGCTCATGATCAGCAACTGCACCATCATGGGCGTGCCGCGGATCACGGTGGCATATACCTGGCAGATCGCATTCACAAGGCCCAGCACCGGGTTGCGGTGGTGGGGTTTCTGCTGGTCATGCGCCACGCGCACCAGCGCCACCACTGCGCCCAGTACAACGCCCAGTACCAGGGCGATAGCCGTGACCAGCAGCGTGGTGCCCACGCCCTCGATGTACTGGAGCCAGCGATCATTGTACAAGAACGCCTGATAGAATTTGACGAAAAATTCCTGGCCGAAGGTCAGGGCCTCGCCGCTTTTTGCCAGTGCCGAAAGCGCTTCGAACTGAGCTTCCATCGCTACACAACCTTTCCTCTAGGACAAAGAGAAGGCGCGCCGGGTCCCCGACGTGCCTTGCTCCTGTGGTAAAAACCGCTTATTCTGCGGTGATGTACTTGTCGACGATGCTCTGCACCGTGCCGTCCGCCTGCAGCTCTTCCAGGGCGCCGTTGATGGCATCCAGCAGCTGGGTGTTGCCCTTGGCCACGCCGATGGCGTACTCTTCATTGGCGTACTCGGTGTCCAGGATCTTCAGACCGGGGTTGGCGGCCACGAACTCCTGGGCGGGAGCGTTGTCGATAACGACGCAGTCAACCTGACCGTTCATCAGAGCCTGCACAGCAGTCAGACCGTTGTCGTAGGGGGTGACGTTCTCCTCGCCGAAGCCGCCGTCCTCCACGGAAGCGGAGCAGTACAGGTCACCGGTGGTGCCGCGCTGCACGCCGATCATCTTGCCGGTCATATCATCGATAGAAGCAATGTCGGAATCTTCCGGCACGATAACCACCTGGATGCCGGTGGCGTAGGTGTTGCTGAAGTCCATGACGGTCTGGCGTTCCTCGGTAACGGTAACACCGGCCATGACCATATCGCTCTTGCCGCTCTGGGCAGCCAGCAGGGCTGCGTCAAAGTCCATATCGTCAACCTGCAGCTCCAGACCCAGCTTATCGGCAATGGCCTGTGCCACCTCGATGTCGATGCCCACGTAATTGCCGTTGTCATCGGTCATCTCGTACGGGGGGAAGGCCGCATTGGTAGACATGGTCAGCTTGCCGGCATTGACGGTGGTCAGTTCACCGGCAGTTTCGGCGCTGGCTTCGGTGGAAGCAGCCTCAGAAGTGGAAGAAGCCTCGGAAGAAGCGGTGCTCTCGCTGACAGAAGCGGAGCTGCCGCAAGCGGCCAGGCTCAGCATCATGGCAGTGCCCAGCAGCAAAGCAGTGATCTTTTTCATGTGTATTCCCTCTTATCTTAATGATTTTGTTCCAACACAGCCGGACCCTCACCCGGCTATGTGACTCAGTATAGTTGCATAAATATGTAAAGTCAATGTATAAAATTGAATTTTGGCGTTTTGCAGGCAGAATCGCAGGGGGTGGGCGCATTTTTGTGCAAAACAGCGGGAAAATTTTTGCACTTGACTTCCCTGCCGGGTTGTGCTATAAAGGAAATAACTTCATCCTGTTGAAAGCTGTGAGGCGGACAAACGGGGTGCGGCAAAGCGTTTTCAGAGAAAGCCGCCGCGGATCATCCGTGTGGTGCAAGCGGCCCGGGCGCAGACCACACCTTTACCACCGCCGAGTGTGGGGGCGAACCCCCGCCGGGTACGGCCCGTTACAGCCGCTGCGAGCGGCGCTTTTCCTCATTACCTTATTAAACGGTAACCGGGAAGCGCAATCTGGGTGGAACCGTGGAGTATTTGCAATGCTTCATCCCTATGTTGGAAACAGGGATGAAGCATTTTTTGTTTGGGAGGCAGCTACCATGAAAATCATTTACAAGGACGGCACCGTGGCTGAATGCCCGCAGGACCAGGAACTGCACGTTCTGCGTCACACCGCCGCACACATTATGGCACAGGCCATCAAGCGCCTGTACCCCGAGGCCGACTTTGCCTTCGGCCCCGCTACCGAGAACGGCTTCTACTACGACGTTGACCTGGGCGATACCAAGCTGACCGATGAAGACCTGGCCGCCATCGAGAAAGAGATGCGCAAGATCTGCAAGGAGAACCTGCCGGTCAAGCCGTTTGTTCTGCCCCGCGACGAGGCCATCAAACTGATGGAGGAGCGCCAGGAGCATTACAAGATCGAGCACATCGGCGATCTGGCCGACGAGACCGAGTTCAGCTTCTACCAGCAGGGTGAGTACGTGGATATGTGCATCGGCCCCCACCTGACCTACACCAAGGGCCTGAAGGCTTTCAAGATCACCCAGCAGAGCGGCGCCTACTGGAAGAACGACAAAGAGAACAAGATGCTGACCCGTATCAACGGCGTTGCCTTCCGCAATCAGGAAGAGCTGGACGCCTGGGAGAAGCAGCAGCAGGAAGCCCGCGAGCGTGACCACCGCAAGATCGGCAAGGAAATGCACCTGTTCATGACCGACGATCTGGTGGGCCGCGGCCTGCCCATGTTCCTGCCCAACGGTTACACCGTCTGGCAGCAGCTGGAAGACTATATCAAGCAGAAGGAGCGCGATCGCGGCTACCTGCACGTAATGACCCCCTGCATCGGCACCGTGAACCTGTACCGCACTTCCGGCCACTGGGATCATTACCGTGAGAACATGTTCCCCGCCATGGAGATGGAGGGTGAAAGCTACGTGCTGCGGCCCATGAACTGCCCGCACCACATGATGATCTACGCCAACCAGCCCCACAGCTACCGCCAGCTGCCCATCCGCATCGGCGAGATTGCCCACGACTTCCGTTACGAGTCCAGCGGCACCCTGAAGGGCATCGAGCGCGGCCGTCACTTCTGCCAGAACGACGCTCACCTGTTCGTGACGCCGGAGCAGATCAAAGACGAAGTTTCCGCCGTTTGCGCCCTGATCTTTGATGTGTACAAGGACTTCCACATCACCGATTACCGCTGCGTGCTGAGCCTGCGTGACCCTGCCGACAAGAAGAAGTACCATGACGACGACGCCATGTGGAACCATGCCGAACAGGCTCTGCGGGAAGTGCTCACCGACCTGGGCATCGATTTCACCGAGGAGATCGGCGAGGCTGCTTTCTACGGCCCCAAACTGGACGTAAACGTCAAGCCCGCCGTTGGTGCCGAGTATACCCTCTCCACCTGCCAGCTGGACTTCTGCCTGCCCGCCAAGTTCCACCTGACCTATGTGGACAAGGACGGCAGCGAAAAGACCCCCGTGGTGCTGCACCGCGCCATTCTGGGTTCTCTGGACCGGTTCATGGCCTACCTCATTGAGGAGACCAAGGGCCGCTTCCCCACCTGGCTGGCTCCCACCCAGGTGAAGGTGCTGCCCGTCAGCGAAAAGACGCTGGATTACTCCCGCGATGTTTACGAGAAGCTGAAGGCCGCCGGTATCCGCGTGGTGCTGGATGAGTCCAACGAGAAGATCGGCTACAAGATCCGTCAGGCCCAGCAGGAGGACCGCGCCCCCTATATGCTGGTGCTGGGCGCCAAGGAAGTGGAAGCCGGCAATATCAGCGTGCGCAACCGCAAGGGCGAGACCACGGCCATGAGCCTGGATGAATTCATCGCCCAGCTGAAGACCGAGATTGCCGACAAGACTTTCAACGTCTGATTTTCTGATTCATAGCAACCAAAAGCCCGTTCGGCCCTGTGGCCGGACGGGCTTTTTTGCAGGTATCTTCTGCCCAAAATTTCCGCTTGACAGCGCTGTTTTGGTGTGGTATGCTGTCTGCGCAACAAAATTATGATAACTGCCACCGGGTAGTGTAATGCTTTGGCATTCGTCTGCACATCGTTAGGTCTTTGAAGATGTGCATACGGGTGCTTTTTTTCGGGGGTTTTGCCATGTCTTCCAAACTGAAATACTTCTCCAAAGCCGAATGGACACTGTGGATCAGTTCGGTGGTGCTCATTGTGGGCACCTTTGTGCTGTTCCACCAGACCGATTACCTTTCCCTGGCCGCCTCGCTGATTGGTGCCACTTCGCTGATCCTCAACGCCAAGGGCAATCCCCTGGGGCTGGTGCTGGGCATCGCCTTCAGCCTGCTGTACGGGTATATCTCCTATACCTTCTCCTATTACGGGGAGATGCTCACCTACCTGGGCATGACCGCCCCCATGTCCCTCTACGCACTGGTTTGCTGGCTGCATCACCCTTCCGGCGCCGGCCGTGCCGAGGTGAAGGTAGGCAGTATTTCCCGCCGGGAAGCCCTGTTTGCCCTGATACTCAGCGCAGTGGTAACGGTGGTGTTCTATTTTATTTTGCGGGCTTTCCATACCGCCAACCTGCTGCCCAGCACCATTTCGGTCACCACCAGTTTTCTGGCTGTGTACCTCACGGCCCGGCGCAGTCCCCTGTTCGCAGTGGCTTACGCCGCCAACGATTTGGTGCTCATTCTGCTGTGGGGCCTGGCCACCCTGCAGGATGCCTCCTACCTTTCGGTGGTGGTATGCTTTGTCATGTTCTTTGCCAACGATATTTATGGATTCATCAACTGGTCGCGGATGCGCCAGCGCCAGGCGGCAGTCGCCTGATACAAACAAAACCCCGGCGGGAAAAATTCCCGCCGGGGTTTTACTTTACCGATTCTTGTTTTTCTCTCGCCATTCCCGGTTCGCCTGGCGGCGCCAGTCTTTTGTTTTGCGGTCAGCATACAGGCCGTACCCGACGGCAGGCAGGGCGAAGAGCAGCCCCAGTCCCCATTGCTGCGGCAGCGACAGCGAGAAAGCACGCAATACAAACCCAAGAATGAACCAGCCGACCCCCAAAAGGAGCTTGCAAATACCGTTCATTCGGATATAGTCCGGTGTCCAGCTCTTGTATTTGTATTTTTCCGGAAGGTTCTCGAACCCCAGCAATCCCGCAATCCCGTACAAAATCCAGAACACACTGATAACCCAAAGAGTGATGACGCTCACGGCAGTGCCTCCTTCCGGCGGATGGCTTCCTTATTTTGATTTGAGTATACCATACCCGCCGCCCTCGGCGCAACGCCTGCACGCTGTGTTGTATTTTCGCAGGTATTGTGGTAAAATGTAGTATCTATTGGTATGCTATTCTAAAAGGAAAAGGTGCCCTATGGCTGAAAACATGCAAGCTTCCCGCCCGGCTGACGACGGCTGGACCACCATCATCCGGCCCCGGAGCGGCTGGTTCGATATCAACCTGAAAGAACTGTGGCAGTACCGTGATCTGACCTTGATGTTCGTCAAGCGTAACTTTACGGTGCTGTACAAACAGACCATCCTGGGTCCCGCGTGGATTCTGCTGAACCCGCTGATCACCACCCTGATTTTCAACGTGGTGTTCGGCAACATGGCAGGTATGCCCACCGACGGTGTGCCGGGCTTCCTGTTCTATATGGCAGGCAACACGGTCTGGACTTTCTTTGCCAACTGTGTCAACAACACCGCCAACACCTTCGTGACCAATTCCCAGGTGTTCGGCAAGGTGTATTTCCCCCGCCTGACCATGCCCGTGAGCCAGGTGCTGACCAGTTTGATCAACTTTTTGATTCAGGCAGCCATGTACCTGATGTTCTGGCTGTACTTCTTTGCCACGGGAGCCGAAATCCGCTTTACCCTGTGGACTTTGGCCGTGCCGCTGGTCATGCTGCAGGTCATGCTGCTGGGGTTGGGTGTGGGCATCATCGTGTCCTCACTGACCACCAAGTACCGGGACCTGGCCATTGCCGTGGGCTTTGGCGTGCAGCTGTGGATGTACGCCTCCCCGGTGGTCTATCCTCTGTCCATGCTGGACGAAAGCCCCCGCCTGAAAGTGCTGGTGGAACTCAACCCCATGACCGCCCCCATCGAAGTATTCCGCGCGGCCACCCTGGGAACCGGCAGCGTGTCGGCCGGGTCCATCCTGTACAGCGTGGTATTTACCATCGCGGCGCTGGTGCTGGGTGTGGTGCTGTTCAGCCGCATTGAAAAAACCTTTATGGATACCGTGTAAGGAGGGGCTGCCATGAATACGACTGAAAAACGCCCCGTTATCCAGGTCACGGGACTGAAAAAACAATACAAACTGGGCCAGATCGGCGGCGGCACCCTGACCCACGACCTGCAAAGCTGGTGGGCCCGGGTCCGCGGCAAAGAGGACCCCAACACCGTCATTGGTACCGACCAGCGTCTGTTCGGCCAGACCTTTATGGCCCTGAACGGCGTGGATCTGACCGTCTACCAGGGAGAGGCTCTGGGCATTATTGGCCGCAACGGCGCAGGCAAATCCACTTTGCTGAAGCTGCTTTCCCGCATTACCGCCCCGACTGAGGGTGAGATCCGCATCCGCGGCCGGGTCGCCTCCATGCTGGAGGTTGGCACCGGCTTCAACAACGAGATGACCGGCCGGGAAAACATCTATATGAACGGTGCCATTCTGGGCATGACCCGCGCCGAGATCGACGCCAAGCTGCCCCAGATCGTCGAATTTTCCGAGTGTGGAGATTTCATCGACACCCCTGTGAAGCGGTATTCCAGCGGCATGTTCGTCAAGCTGGCTTTTGCCGTGGCTGCCCATCTGGACAGCGAAATCATGGTCATGGACGAGGTTCTGGCCGTAGGCGATATGAAATTCCAGCAGAAATGTCTGGGCAAAATGAGCGATGTAGCCAACCAGGACGGCCGTACCGTTTTGTACGTCAGCCATAACATGAGCACCATCCGCCAGCTGTGCAACCGCTGCATTGTGCTGGACAAGGGCCGTGTGATTTTTGACGGTGACGTGGAACAGGCCATCGCCATTTATATGGATACCACCGACGTAAACGTGGTCCATTACGATCTGGCCGATGTAGCCCGCATGACCGGCAGCGCCGGCAAGCGGTTCCGGCTGGAAAGCCTGGATTTTGTAAACAAAGAATCCAGCGTGTTTGCCGATACCGAAAAGATGCGGGTAAAAATCACCTGGCGGGTGGCGGAACCTTTTGCGGGCATCCACATGAAGATGAACCTCCATGCCCGGGATTCCACACCCGTGGGTATCACCCACCCCGTGGACCTGGGTGCCGCCGAACCCGGCAAACTGTATACCACTGTATTTGAATTTGACCCCAGCCTGCTGGGCGAAGGCCAGTATTACTTCTATCTGGATATTTTTGACGGCGCGCTGCGCCAGGCTGTCTGCCTGGACAAGCCGGTAACGGAATTTGCCTTTGAGGTGACCAACAGCGACCTGACCATGCCTGAATGGGCTTCCGGCTGGGGACGCATTCACTTCCCGCCCGTCAAACTGGTGGAGGCGGACGCATGAAGCCCAACCTGTATATCTGCCACACTGCCTACCAAGTGCTGGTAGACCTGCTGCGTGCCGGCCGTGCCGAGGGAAAGCCCCATACGCTGGTACTTTCCGCTGCCGTGGCTGATGTGCAGGCCCTGGCCGCCCGGCTGGACAAAACCGGCGTGGTGCGCACCGTGCAGGTGGATGAAACCCGCTGGCCCGGTACTGTGACCGGCCCCCTGGCTGATTTGCGGGCCCGCCGGGCCTTTGAAAAACTGTGCGGCTGGAAGCTGGAACGTTCCCGGTACGAAAACATTTATATTCATAACGACTGGAGCGTACTGGGGCGGTACCTGCAGGACTGCCATGTCGGTTATATCCTGTGCGAGGATACCTTCGGCAGTACCCTCGGCCCCGACCAGCATCTGGTCACCGACCAGCGGGCCGCACCGGATTTTGCCCGCAAACAACATACCGGAAAAGGCTACTTGTATTGGGGGGACAGCCCCTGGTGCAAGCAGGTGGAAAGCGAAGACGCCGCCCGGTGTACCTTGTTCGGTCCCGACAAAATGGTGACCGACAGCAAGGCCGCACTGCTGCAATCCCTGACAGATGAGGAAAAAGCCATGGTACGCAGCGTGTTCCTGACCCAGCCTTTGCCCGAACAGGCAGAGGGCGCCACCTTGCTTTTGCCCCGCAGCTTTGTGGCCGACGGCCTGATGACCCAGGAACGGCAGAACGCCATGTTCCGGGCGGTGGCCGCCCGCTATGCGGTGGGGCCGCTGTTTATCAAGACCCACCCCCGGGACACTACCGATTACCACGCACTGTTCCCCGATGCGGTGATTCTGGAACGGACTATGCCCAGCGAAGTGCTGAACTTTTGCCTGCCCTTTACTTTCCGCCGTGCCGTAACCGTACAAAGTTTTGTGCTGCGCGGCTTTACAGCAGCGGAAGAAAAAATCCATCTCACCCTGGAAGAAGCCCAGGCGCTGATTCCCCAATAAATCCCGATTTTACGGCGGTTATTGCCGCCCGACACAGGAGGTATCTCTATGAAAACCATCGCTGTGATTCCCGCACGTTACGCCAGTACCCGTATGCCCGGAAAACCTTTGGCCGACGTGCTGGGCAAACCCATGATCTGGTGGGTCTACCAGGCCGCCAAAGCCTGCCCCAAACTGGATGACGTACTGATTGCCACCGACGACGACCGCATTGCCGACGCCTGCCGGAAATACGACATGCAATACCTGATGACCAGTGCTGACCACGACACCCCTACCGGGCGCATTTGGGAGGTCAGCACCAAGGTAGATGCTGATTTGTACCTGCAGCTGATGGGCGATGAGCCCCTGGTAAACCCGGCTGCCTTTGATCTGATCCTGCCCGACGCTCTGCCCCAGGACCCCTACTATGTGGCGGTGCTGACCAATGTGATGGAACATCCGGCGGATGTGATCGATTTCTCCAACCAGAAGGTGGTCACCAACGCTGCCCGGGAGATTTTGCTGATTTCCCGCAGCCCTATCCCCTACCCCAAAGGCACCCTGGATTTTGAATACGAGAAGGTCACCGGCATCCAGCTGTACAGCAAACAGGCCCTGGCCTTCTACCACAATACGCCCAAATCCATTCTGGAAAAGGCGGAAGAAAACGACATGATGCGCTTTATCGAAAACGGCCACAAGGTACATGCCATTGTGAGCCCCTACAAGACCGTCAGCGTGGATACCCCCAAGGATTTGGCGCTGGTCAACGAGATTTTGAAGGAGAAACACCATGCCTGATATCAAACTGCTGGACTGTACCCTGCGTGACGGCGGCTACATCAATGACTGGAAATGGGGCTTCGGGTCCGCCCGGCGCATTATCCAGTCGCTGACCCGGGCCGGTACCGACATTGTGGAAGTGGGTTTCCTGCGCAATGTGGAAGGGTATAATCCCGATATTACCGTCTGCAATACCATCGAGGAACTGAACCGTCTGCTGCCCCCCGAGGGCCAGCGGGGCCATACCATCTATTCCGGCATGGCCATGCGTTCCAACTACGATATTTCCAAACTGAGCCCCTACGATGGCCACGGTATTGAGGTCATCCGCATCACCGCCCACGATTACGATATCCGGGACGGTATGGATTTTGCCCGGGAGGTCAAAGCCCGGGGATACAAGCTCTCCATCAACCCCATCAACATCATGGGCTACGCGGACAAAGACCTGCTCTGGATCTTTGACCAGGTAAACGCCATCCATCCCTGGCAGTTCTCTATCGTGGACACCTTTGGCAGCATGCGCCGCCGGGATCTGGAGCGCATTGTTTCCCTGGCTGACCACAACCTGGCTCCCGATATCCGACTGGGCCTGCACCTGCACGAAAATATGGCCCTGAGCTTCTGCCTGGCCCAGGAATTTATGGATCGCCCCATGCTGCGGGACAAAACCGTGGATGCCAGCCTGATGGGCATGGGCCGCACGCCCGGCAACCTGCCCATTGAACTGGTGGCGGACTACCGCAACGAAAGCGGCAACTGCCACTACGACCTGGACGAGATCATGGATGCCATCCAGGACCATATTGCCCCCATCAAGGGTGATTGCGCCTGGGGTTACACACCCGCCTACTTCCTGTCGGCCCGGTTCAACCTGCACCGTAACTATGCGGAGCATTTCCTGAACAAGGGCGATCTGACCAACCGGGATATCAACCATATCCTGGCCGCCATCGACGAAAACAAAAAGACCGTTTTTGACGCTGCCTACGCCGACAAGCTGTATAACGAATACCGCAACCGCCGCATTGATGATGAATCTGCACTGACGGCACTGCACAACGCTTTTGCAGGCAAACGGGTTTTGGTGGTAGCTCCGGGCGCCAGTCTTGCCGCTCGGGAAGGCCGTGACGCTGTACAGGCTGCGCAGGCGGATGTGACCGTTTCGGCCAACTTTGTACCGGACTTTATGCAGCCGGATTATGCCTTCTTCACCAACAGCAAACGTTTTGATGAAGAAACCGCTTACCCCTGCCCGCTGATCCTGACCAGCAACCTGCGGGCGAACGCTTCGGCCACGGTGGTCAATTATGACCGTCTGGCAGGTACCGACGCCCAGGGCGGCAACAGCGTATTGATGCTGCTGCGGCTGCTGCGGCTGTGCGGTGCCGCCGAGGTTCTGCTGGCCGGTGCTGACGGTTACCGTGCCGGCACCCCCGCCTATGCGGATAGCGGCCTGCACACCCACACCGGACGCGGAGATGCCTACAACGCCCAGGTGGCAGGTGCCATCCGGGCCTCAGGGGTGCCCGTACGTTTTGTCACCCCCAGCGAATACGAAAGGGCGTAATTGATGATCCGATTACTGGTTTTGGATGTGGATGGCACGCTGACCGACGGCGGCATCTACTATGACTCCCACGGCAACGAGCTGAAAAAATTTGCTGCCAAAGATGGGGCGGGCCTTCTGATCGCCCGTGCAGCCGGCATCCGGGTAATGATCTGCACAGGCCGGGAGTGCGAAGCGGTGCGCCGCCGTGCCGCCGATTTGAAAATCACCGATGTTTACCAGAATGTAGGCCGTAAGGCAGAGTTCCTGCGGGACTTTTTTGCACAGAACGGTTACAGCAAAGAGGAAGTCGCCTACTGCGGCGACGATGTGAATGATCTTGCCGCCATGAGGCTGTGCGGCTTTGTTGCCTGCCCAGCCGATGCCACCGACCCGATTCTGGCGCGGGCGGATTACATCTGTACCCGCCGCGGCGGCGATGGTGCCGTACGGGAAGCGGTACAGAAAATCTTGGAGATGGACGGACGCTGGAAGGAGGCCGTGCAGGCAGCCTTTGGCGTTGAAATCGATTGATCCGGGGGGATTGTATGCCGGATGTACGCAGAACAAACAAGCTGATCCGAAAGCCGGGCAAACCGCTGCTGTGGGCAGTGGTTACCCTCGTGGTTCTGGTAGCTGTTTCTTTGCTGGTGTGGTTGGCCATGGTTCGTCCGGAACTGGGCAAAGGCCGCTCCCAGACCATCAGCGATGATTACAGTGCCTCCACCATTCTGGCGGACGGCCAGACCGCCAGTCAGATTTTCACCTTTGATGAAGATCTGCTGGCTATCGGCGTGGAATTTTATCTGCCGGGAGATCAGCCTTCCGGGGAACTGGAACTGGTACTGACTGACGCCGATACCGGCGAAGAACTGGCCCGTTCCACCGGCGTGATGGATTACATCGTACCGGACCAATACACAGTTCTTGGCCTTGACCGTGAGGTGCAGGGCAGCGCCGGGCGGCGGTACTGCCTTTCGCTGACGCCCCACTATGCCAACGGCAATCTGCTGGCCCTTGGGCACAGCAGCGGTGTAGCGCTGTGGCAGGACCCCATGACCGTAGACGGTTCCCCCGTGGATGGCACCATGGCCGTTCAAATCACGTACCAGCGCATTGGTGGGTACCTGACCCGGTTTTTCCTGCTGATTTGCGGGTTTGCCGCTCTTCTGGCCGCATTTACCGTCTGGGCCGTACTCAGCCGCAAAGTAAGGCTGCCGCGGCTGGTGTTTGTGCTGGTACTGGGGTTGGGGGTTCTGTACTCCTTTGTATTGCCCCCTTACGCAGCCCCCGATGAAAAATATCATATAAACCAGAGCTTTACGCTGGCCTGCCGGTGGGCCAACTTTTTCTCAGACGACGAGTGGCAGATGGGACATGTGCCCACCACCACCAGTTTCCGCCGGGAAACCGATGTAAATCCCACCTTGCAGGATGAAAATACCACCGTATTTACCTGGGAAGAATTTACCGATACCCTGTTTACCACCACCGATGCCCCCTACGACAGCCATCAGGAGTACGCAGAACTGCAAACCGACCAGAATCCGCTGCTCTATCTGGCCAGCGGCGCAGCCGTGTTTGTGGCGTACCTGTTCCATCTGGGCTTTACCCCTGCCCTGGCTTTGGGGCGGCTGGCCAACTTGTTACTGTTCGCGGCTCTGGCCAGCCATGCGGTAAAAGTAGCCCCCTTTGGCAAACGGGTGTTTGCAGCCGTGGCTTTGCTGCCCATGACGCTGCATCTGGTTGCCAGCTTCAGCCGGGATGCCCCGCTGCTGGGGTTATGCTTTGCTTTTACTGCCCTGGTATTGGATGCCGCCTTTGGCGCCGACCGGGCCAAAGCACTGCATCCCACTCGTCTGGCAGTTCTGCTGATCACCGGTGTGCTGCTGGCTCCCGGTAAAATGGTCTATCTGCCGCTGGCTGCGCTGTTGCTGCTGGTTCCCAATCTGCGTCTGGGCCGCCACGCCAAAGTAAAAAAGGCCGGATACCTTGCCCTGTGTGTGGCACTGGCGCTGGTGCTCAATAGCGGTATGCTGGAAAGCTTCCTCGGCAGTAACTCTGCTGCGGAGGAATCTACAACCGTTGCCGCAACCACAGCCGATACCACCGCCATGGATTTTCTGTCTGTTCGCGGCGAAAAAGCGCGCCCTGCCGAACCGGACCAGCAGTATGAGTGGGTCATCCGCGAGGACAACACCCTGGAGAATTTTGTACGCCGCCTGTATTACTTCGGTGCTGACGAACGCAATCCCGCCCAGAGTGAGGTTGATTTCTGGGTACAGGCGCTGGAAGAAAAAGACGTTACCCCTGTGGTATTGGGTCAGGCGTTTTTGTTCAGCCCTGATCGCATCAACACCTATCAAGACGGCTGGGACATTCTGGAACAGGCCTCGCTGATTTTCCTGGCCCAGGACCTGAAAGAAGCCGGTAACGAGGCATTGGCCGCCTACTACGACGAGGGCGGCGCCGCCCTGGTCTACAAGGTAGTTTACAGCCTGGATGAATGCCAGACACGCTTTGCCGAACTGGGGCTGGAAACGGGTGTAATGGACGACCGTATGCCGCTGGACCGGGACACCCTGGCCGCTGAAGTACAGGCAGCCCAGACCACCCGTGCCACCCAAAGCGTAACCGACGAGGCCGACAGTGTCACTTATACCCCCGGCTATATTCTGCGCCATCTATCCGACACGGTTTTGCTGCTGGTACGCAGCGCCGTTGAAAACGGGGATCACTATCTTCGCACGCTGGTGGGCGGAAGTCTGAGCTATTACACGCTGGATCTGGCCTGGGGCTGGGTCGTGGCGTTGTACCTGTTGCTGTTCTTTGCCGCACTGCCTGCCCAGGACACCCGCCTGCTCCCCGACGGCAGCGGACGTTTGTGGTGTGCCCTGGCCGCCCTGCTGTGCTGCCTGTTGGCTGTAGCGGGCTGTCTGCTGTGGACCCCTACCCACTATGATACCCTGTACGGTTTGCAGGGACGGTATTTCCTGCCTGTCCTGCCGTTGTTGCTGCTGGTCTGCCTGCCGCGTAAACTGGCGCATATTCCCGACGAAGAAAAGGCTTCCGGCCAGCTGATGACCGGCCTGGCACTGGTCCAGTTCGGTGTCCTGATGAATAGCATGCTGGCCGTCATTGCAAGATAAGGGCAAGGAAGAAGTTTATGACATTCTGCTTTTTTTCGGCGCAATACCTGCCCACCCCGGGCGGTGTGGAGCGCTATACCTGGAACCTGGCACGGCGCTGCGTGGCAGCGGGCCACCGGGCGCTGATTGTAACCAGCGCTCTGCCGGGACTGCCCGCGCGGGAACGTGACCCAGACGGGCTGGAAATCTGGCGTCTGCCGGTGTTCCCGGTCATGGGCGGCCGCTTTCCCGTGCTGCGTCCTCTGCCCCCTGCCGCGGACCTTTGGGCCCAACACATTGACTTTGCGGTTATCCAGACGCGGATGTACACCCAAAGCATCTGGGCCGCGCGGCAGTGCAAGCGCCGGGGGATTCCGGCACTGGTCATTGACCATTCCACCGGCTATATGATGCATAGCGGTCTGGGCGGCTTGCTGGGGCGCTGGTATGAACACCTGGCCTGTGGTGTGATTCGCCGCTGCGGATTTCCCTTCTATGGGGTTTCCGGCGATGTATGCCGCTGGCTGCGCACCTTCGGCATTACAGCTGCAGGCACCCTGCCCAACGCGGTAGACCCGGAAGAACTGGCCGTTCTGGCCAAAAAAGACCCCCGCACAGACTGGCGCCAAACTTTGCAGGTGCCCGCCGATGGGCATCTTGTGGTCTTTGTGGGCCGTTTGATTCCGGAAAAAGGCGGGCTGCGACTGGCCACTGCGGTGCAGCAGCTTCCGGGTTGTGTGTTGGCGGTTGCCGGTACCGGCCCGGAAGAAGAGGCCTTGCGCCAGATGGGCGGCACCGTCCATGCCTTGGGCGCCCTGCCCCACCCGCAGATCGTGCAGTTGTTGAGCCAGGCAGACTGCTACTGCCTGCCCACCGAATACGCCGAAGGATTCCCCACCACACTGCTGGAAGCGGCTGCCTGCCGCTGCCCCATTGTGTGCACCCACACCGCCGGCACCGGCGAGCTGTTGCCCGGGGAAGACTACGCGATGTTTGTGGAGGATACCCGTCCCGAAACCCTGGCGGCCGCCCTGCAAACGGTATGGAAAGATTTTCCCGCCGCAGAGCGCCGCGCCCAAAAGACACTGGAAAACCTGTCCGCGCGCTTTACATGGCAGGCCGTGTTTGCTACAATGATGAAAACGGCTCAGGACGCATGCGCCCAACGCGCCAAGCGTTAAAAGGAGTTAAGATGTCGAAATTACTCATTGTGATTCCCGCCCATAACGAGGAAGACAATATTGTACAGGTCGTGGAAAACCTGACCTCCCAATACCCGGAATATGATTACGTGGTAGTCAACGACGGCAGTCGTGATAAAACCGCTGCCATCTGCCGGGCACACGGGTATCGGCTGATTGATCTGCCCATCAACCTGGGGCTTGCCGGTGCTTTCCAGACCGGACTGCGGTACGCTGCCGAAAACGGTTACGACTGCGCCATGCAGATGGACGCCGACGGCCAGCACAAGCCGGAATACATTCCTGCTATGCTGGCCGCGTTGGAAGAAGGCAACGATATTGTGATCGGCAGCCGTTTTCTTACCGTAAAAAAACCCAAAACCCTGCGGATGCTGGGCAGCTATATCATCAGCTGGTCCATTCGCCTGACCACCGGCCGCGCCATTTGTGACCCTACCAGCGGTATGCGGATGTTCAACCGCGCCATGGTGGAAGAGTTTGCCCAGAACCTGAACTACGGCCCGGAACCGGATACCATCAGCTATCTGATCAAAAACGGCGCCACAGTCAAGGAAGTCCAGGTAGAAATGGGCGAACGAATGGCCGGCCAAAGCTATCTGAATTTATGGAACAGCGCGCAGTATATGATCAAGATGTCCATCTCTATTCTGTTGATTCAATGGTTCCGCAAGCGCGACACCGAAACCCCCTACCCCGAAAGGAGCCTGTGATATGTTCGACCAGACAATCATTCGTGTCTGCCTGATTGTAGGCAGCCTGCTCACCGCCGGGTTTGTGCTGCGCCGCGTACGGATGGCCAAGGTACAGATTGAAGATACCATTTTCTGGTTTGGCTTCAGCGCTGCACTGCTGATTCTGGCTATTTTCCCCGGCATTGCCTACTGGGCGGCAGACCTGCTGGGCTTTATGAGTCCCATCAACTTTGTGTATATCGTTGTCATCTTCCTGCTGCTGGTCAAACAGTTTTTTATGTCCATCCGGTTGAGCCAGCTGGACAGCAAGGTTCGTATGCTGACAGAACAGGTGGCCCTGAACCAAGAAAAAGTGGAACGCGACAAATTGGATTTGTAATACGCGCCTAACTGTGCTATAATTGTATACTAAAAAGAGCGAAAGAAGGTTTCCGATATGGCCTATACTCCGAAACTGACCTATAAAGGCCGCCCGCTGGTGCGCTGCGGCAATGACATTTACTACGGTTCCATGACCGAACCCTACGTCGTGTACCTGCAGGTGCTGAGCAACCGCACCGAAAACGGCGTGGAAGTTGCCGACAAGATTCATCTGGTCCTGCTTTCCACCGATGATTCCAAGCCGCTGCCCGAGCGGATCGTCCGCCAGGCCAACAAGGTGGGGCTGTTCAACGCCCTGTCCTTCGGCGACATCATGCTGCAGGGTGCTTTGCAGCAGAAAAAGTAATTCCATACCACAAAAATAAGCCCGCCATTCCGGCGGGCTTATTTTTTTGTGTCAGTAGATTGGTTGATGGCTTAAGTAAGCGATCGTATACGCCACATTGCAGGCAAACAAAGCGCTCCCCACACTCCAGGTCACCCGTGGATGTCCTCGCAGCAATGCAGCCAGCGCCACCGGCAGGCAAAACAGGGCTACCGCATAGCGGGGACCACTGAGAAGCCAGGTGGCGCCCATAACGACCACCAGATACGCCAGACCATACCCCAGCCAGGAAGCAGGCAGCTGCCGCGCAGCCGCCGCCAGAACTCCAAAGGCCAGCACAATGCAGATTACAGCCGTCAGGCAAATCCATACAGCTGCCCTGCGATTATCGTCCCACCACAGCTGCAGGTAAGACAAATGGTAGCGGATCGTATCGGTAAACAAGCCCAATTTCTGCCCCCAGTGTTCCCACTGGTATACACTGTACTGATCCCACCGCCCATAGATTGCAGCATTCAGACCAAAGTAAAGCCCCAACCCCAAGGCCGGGGCCAGCATAGCCGGCAGGCTGGCCGTCGGGGGACGTTTTCCGTTCCTGCGCCAGCTCTGGAACAGATACAGAAACGCCAGCCCGCTGAGCAAACCGCCGGGTGCACGGGTCAGACCGGCCAGCACACCCAGGCAGGCAGCCCGCCCCCAATAGCCTTTTTGCAAGGCCAGGATATACCAGACCGTCAGGGCCAGAAACAGGCTTTCTGTCATTGGTGCCCAGAAAAACACCGATGCCGGGCTGATGATCAGCAACACCAGCGCGCGCCAGGCGGTTTTTTCGTCATACTGGCGGCGAACCAGCGCAAACAACCCGGTACCTGCGGCGCAGAACAACGGCAGCTGCACCACCAGCGCCAGAATACGGTAATCAAACCAGCCGAACAGATTCAGCAGCCGCAGCAATCCCGGAAAAAGCGGGAAAAACACGATCATCAGATACTGTTCAGGGAATGCCTCCCCTGTTCCGTAGCCATAAGCAGTCAGGTCCAGATAGTGGCGGGCATCGGTATTGCCGTAAAACTGTGCGCCCAATGCTTCAAGAACCGAGTCATACGTACCGCTCCGGCAAGCCCAGATCACAAACAGCAGCTGAACCACCAGACCTGCCCCCAGGCAGAGAAGCGCCGGTTTCCACAGCGGAGTCTGCCCTGCTGCCACAGGCGCCACCCCTGCTTTGAACGGGAACAACACCCTTACCGCACAATTCCAGGCTCCCCAAAGAAAGCAGAGTACCGCCACCAAAGGCAGCAGAATTCTGCAAAACTCCAGCAACGGTTTTTCCTCCCCTCATAGCACAAAAGCCCTTTGCCTTCCAGGCAAAGGGCTTTGTAGATTGCTTACTGATCCTGCTTGTCTGCGTCTTCAGCGGGAGTTTCTTCCTCGGTGCCTTCCAGTTCAATGTCAAAGGCAGCGCCGCAGTTGGGGCAAACCAGCTCGGATTCCTGATCCAACAGCGTTTCTTCATCCACCGTGGAAACAGCGCCGCAGTTCGGGCAGGTAACCTCGTAGAGGTCCTCGCTGTCCTCATCCTCGGCTTCTTCGTCATCCTCACCGTAGAGATCGGCAACCATATCGTCCAGATCCTGGTCCAGGGTCTCCAGTTCGTCGTACACCTGATCCAGCGCGTTGTCGTGCTCGGTGACGGTAGCCGCCATCTCTTCCAGCAGGTCCATCATGGCTGCAATGACCTTGCCATTCTTGGAGGCGGGGTCAAATTCCATACCGGTCATCAGGCCGCGGATGTAAGCGGCTTTTGCATTCAGATCCATAGCCATAGTGCTTTTCCTCCGTTTGCTGTTTGTCAAAAAAAGCCGGGCGCGGCGGTATGCCATGCCCGGCAGAGAAATCAGTTGACGCGCTCCATATACTCGCCGGTGCGGGTATCGATGCGGACCTTATCGCCCTCGTTGATGAACAGCGGCACACGGATCTCGGCGCCGGTCTCGACGGTGGCGGGCTTCAGGGTGTTGGTAGCGGTGTTGCCCTTGATGCCCGGCTCGGTAGCGGTGATCTCCAGCTCAACAAAGTTGGGGATTTCCACGCTGAACACCTTGCCCTTGTAGCTCAGCAGCTTGCAGGTGTCGTTCTCTTTGCAGAACTTGAAGTTTTCCGGCACGTCGGAGGCGCTGACGGGGATATCGTCGTAGGTCTCCACGTCCATGAAGTGGTACAGGCCGCCGTCCTCGTAGGAGTAGGTAACCTCTTTACGCTCGATGAAAGCCTGTGGGAACTTGGCGGTGGGGTTGTAGCTGGTTTCCACCACGGAACCAGTGATCACGTTCTTGGTCTTGGTACGCACAAATGCGGCGCCCTTGCCGGGCTTGACGTGCTGGAACTCAACGACCTGAAGGACCTGGCCGTCCTGTTCAAAGGTGACGCCATTGCGGAATTCGCCTGCAGAAATCATATAAAAATTCCTCCAATAATAGAATGGTACTACATAGCTGTAACTATTTTACAGGATAATGCGTGTTTTTGCAAGACCTGGGCCACTTTTTTTGGGTGGTTTTCGCTATTTTTTTGCCTCGTCCTTTATAAAGCGGCGTAGGTACGGGCCAGAATCTGCCCGTCCTCTGCCTGAGTCCCTGCCGATTCACAGATGATCGTCGGCGTCAGGCCCCGGCTTTTCAGCAGCGCCAGAAGCGGTGCGTGGGGCGGACCGTACTGGGTATCTTCAAACGTAAGGTGGCACTTTTCGCCGCCTTTGGTGTAGGCAATGCGGGAAAAATGCGCGTGGAAATTTGCCGCCCGCCAGGGTCCCAGCACCTGCAGCTGATCCAGCAGGGCCGCATAATCTTCCTCCGCGTTTTCCTCCGCAAACTGAACTCCCTGGCTGCGTGCGTAAAGATGGCCGAAATCAATGCAGGGTGTGATGCGCTCGTCTACACTGCACAGGGCCAGCACCTCGTCCAGTGTGCCCAACTGATTGACTTTGCCCATGGTTTCGGGGCAGAGGATGCAATCCCCGTATCCTGCCGCATCACAGGCTTCCACCGCCCGGCGCATGGTATCCATGGCTTTTTCCAGCGCTTCTTCCCGGCTCTGCTTACCGCAGGAACCGGAGTGGAAAATCACCCGGCGCCCGCCCAGGGCCTTGACCAGCTCACAGCTTTGCAGCAGATAGTCAATGCTGTGCAGCCGCTTGTCTTCCTCCAGACTGGACATACTGATATAATAGGGTGCATGCACCGAAAGCGCAATGTTCCGTTTGGCGCAAGCTTCCCCCAGGGCTGCAGCTTTATCCAACGCAAGGCGCACACCGCGGCCGCACTGATACTCGAAAGCCGTAAGCCCAAAGTCTGCCGTAAACGCTGCGATACTCTCCGGATCAAACTTTTTGATGGGATAGCTGTCCGAAAGACCAGCTGAACCGAAACGCGGATTCTCACTCATACAGTTTGCCCCCTTTGCGGAAATACTTCTGCACCCAATGGGGTTCGAATTTACGTTTGATCTGCACACCACGCGCCTTATCGTGCGGGGTCCGCGGCAGCAAGAACAGGCAGGGAATGCCGTACAGACCGGCTGCCATCCGGTCGGTATAGATCTGGTCGCCCACCATGGCCATCTGGGACTTGGTCACCCCCAGGCGGTGGCGCGCCACCATCAGGCCGATGGGCAGCGGCTTGCAGGCCAACGACACCCACTCCAGTCCGATACGCTCGGCAAAGGGGCGTACCCGTTTGGCCGTATTGTTGGAAACCACCGTCAGGCTGATACCCGCTTCCCGCATTTGCTGCAGCCACGCTTTGACGCTTTCATCCAACATCTGGCTGCCGTCGCCGGTCAGGGTATTATCCACATCCAGCACCAAAGCCTTGATGCCCTGCCGGGCCAAAAAATCCGGATGGATGGCTTCCACATTGCGAAAGATAAATTCTGGGGTCAGGATCATGGTACTGCTCCTTGTACAAAAAAGTGCAGACCCGCGCAAAACGCGGGTCTGCACAGTCGTTCTTTGTAAGCTAGCTTACTTAAACTTGCGCTTGCGGGCAGCCTCGGACTTCTTCTTACGGCGCACAGACGGCTTCTCATAAGCCTCACGCTTACGCACCTCGGCCAACACGCCGCTACGGGCGGTGCTGCGCTTGAAACGGCGCAGAGCGCTCTCGAGGGACTCGCCCTCTTTGACACGGATCTCCGACATCTTCTTCCCTCCCTTGACCTGAGACAGGAGTTTGCCGGTCAAAACAATTAACCAGTAAACAAGATTATACTATACACCCCCCTCGGATGTCAACTGGGAAACACCGCATACTGCGTCGAATTTTTAATTTTTTAACATTTTTTCCGCTTTTCCACTGCGGGGGTCAGAACACCGCATGCCAGACCCACAGTGCGCCGTAAATCACCGGCTGGTGAAGCATATAGACAAGCAGCGTATGCCGTCCCACACAGGCCAGCGGCCGCAGTACAGCCGGTGCCTGCCCTGTGCGCGGGCGCCACAGACCAGCCAGATAATACCCACACCAGAACAGGAAAATCCAGGGAATGATGGGGAAATAATCCGCCGAAGAAAACCGTGTGAAATCCGGCAGCCCCAGCCAGAACAGATTGGAACGGTACCAGGCCGCCGGCAGCGCGCACAACCGCAGATTTTCAAAGCCCAGATACCCTTCCGGCAACTGGTTGGTCAATGCAAACAGTACTGCGGATACCGCCAGTCCCGCCGGTGCCGGGCAGCGCCGCAGCAGCGGGTGCAGCAGACAGGTCAGCAGCACTGCGGCAGCATTCAGGTGCAGTACCCCGAACCAGATGGATTCTGACGGCATGAACCCGACGGTGACCACCGTGAGGATCACCGCACAGCCGGCCACCAGCAAACCGTTTTTCAAAGGCTTGCGTGCCAATGTAAAACTGTAGCCGGACAACAGAATAAAGCTCCAGCAAATATACTGCTGCCATACATGGCAGCCCGGCGACCAGATATCATACCAGCTTTCATGACCAAAGACATAAACCCAGTCATACAGGGCATGGTAGGCCAACATGTTGACCAGCGCCGCCCCGCGCAGCACATCCAGCAGCCACAGCCGTTTTGCGGACATAAACACCCAGCCTTCCGAAATTTTACAGTTTATTCATTGTAGCACACAGTGGCTCCGGTTGCAATTCCGGCGGTTTTGCAGTAAAATTTAAGCTGGATTATAAGGATTGGGGAGAAGTATATGCAACAGATTCGTCTGGTCGCATTGGATCTGGATGGAACCGTATTCAATGACCAAAAAGAGATCACGCCGCGTACGCTGGCTGCAATACAGTCCGCCCTGCAGAAAGGTGTGGTGGTCCTGCCCGCCACCGGGCGTACCGTGGCCGGGGTACCGGAGCAGTTCATCAAAATTCCCGGTGTGCGCTATGCGCTGACCTCCAACGGTGCCTCCGTCGTGGACCTGCAAACCCAGGAAAAGCTGGTCAACCTGCCCTTTGATGCTGCCCTGGCGCAACGGGCCTATGATGTAGTGGCCCCTTTTGGCGGTATGATGAGCATTTTTATTGACGGCAACAGCTACACCACCAGCGAAAATGCCGAAAACAGCATTGACATGGTACCGCCCAACCTGCGCGATTATTTCCGCACCACTCGGATCGAAGTGCCGGATATGCATGCTACCATGCAGCAGTATCCCAATGATGTGGAAAAATTCAGCATCATGTACCGAACCGAAGCGGAGCGCAATGCTGCCTGGCAGGCCGTCGCAAAGGCTTGCCCCGAGATCGAGATCACTTCAAGCCTGGAACGCAACATGGAACTGAACGCACCGGGCATCAGCAAGGGCCGCGGCCTGATGGCGCTGGCCGAGCGTCTGGGGCTGGCCCTTGACGAGGTAATGGCCGTGGGCGATTCCGGCAATGACCTGACCATGCTGGAAGCGGCCGGGCTGGGTGTTGCCATGGGCAACGCCACCGAAGAAATCAAGCAGGCCGCTGACGTGATCACCGCGGACAACAATCACGACGGTGTGGCAGAGGCCATTGAAAAATACGTATTGTAATATATAAAATAAAAAATACAAGAGGTAGACACGATGAAAAACGTATTGGTAGGTCAATCCGGCGGCCCCACCGCCGTGATCAACTCCAGCCTGGCAGGCGTCTATGAAACTGCCAAAGCATGCGGTGCCCCCCATGTATACGGAATGCAGTACGGCATTGAAGGCGTACTGGAAGGCAAAATCGTTGACTTGGACACGGTTCTGTCCGATAAAATGGATATCGAGCTGCTCAAGCGCACACCTTCCAGCTTTTTGGGCAGCTGCCGTCACAAGCTGCCCGATCCTTCGGTGGACGAACGCCCCTACACCAAGCTCTTTTCCCTCTTCACCGAGTATGACATCGGCGCTGTATTCTACATCGGCGGCAACGATTCCATGGATACCATCTCCAAGCTGTCCGCTTATGGGGAGAAGATCGGCAGTGCGATTCGGTTTATCGGTGTGCCCAAGACCATCGACAACGACCTGATGCTTACCGACCACACCCCCGGTTACGGCAGTGCCGCCAAGTATATTGCCACCATCCTGAAGGAAGTCATCTGCGACTCCAGTGTATACGACCTGCGCAGCGTGACGGTTGCCGAGATCATGGGCCGCCATACCGGCTGGCTTGCCGCCGCTGCCAGCCTGGCCGCAGGCCCGGACTGCAGCGGCCCGGACCTGATCCTGCTGCCGGAGCGCCCCTTTGACGAGGAGGCTTTCCTTGCCAGGGTGGCCGAGCTGGAAAAAGAGCGCCACAATGTGATTATTGCCGTGAGCGAAGGCGTGAAAAATGCCGACGGCGTTTTCCTGTGCGACCTGGTTTCCACCGCCGGCCAGTTGGACGCCTTTGGCCACAAGGCCATTCTCAGCGGTACCAGCCGTTACCTGGCGGAACTGATCCGGGTACGCCTGGGCTGCAAGACCCGCGCCATTGAGTTTTCCACCCTGCAGCGCTGCGCCAGCCATCTGGCCAGCCGCACCGACATTACCGAAGCCTATCAGGTGGGCGGTGCCGCCGTGGAAGCCGCCATGCGCGGGGAAACTGCCAAGATGTGCGCCATCAAGCGGTTGAGCGACCAGCCTTACCGCGTTGAGACCGAAATGGTGGACGTAACAAAGGTTGCCAATTTTGAGAAGAAGGTCCCCGCCGAATGGATCACCGAGGACGGCATGCATGTGAACGAAAACTTTGAGCGTTATGCCCGCCCGTTGATCCAGGCAGAATTGACGCCCATTTATATCAACGGTGTCCCCCGCCACATTCATCTGGGCTGATTTCCGTCAAATTGTCTGGTATTCTGCAATTTTTACAATATAAAACTGCGTATTTTGTCGTGCAGATTGCTTAAATTGCACGAGTCGTTCCACGATGTGGAATTATCTTTTCCTCGCTTCCCGACACGTTCTGCCAGGCGTTCCACCTGGCGGAACAAAAACTTTCACAACGGTACGATCTTTTTTCGGCAACTCCTGCAATAGCAAAATTACAAGCCGCATGGTACACTGAATACAACAAATTCAGTATGCCGTGCGGCTTTTTATGGTACACGGTTCTTTCCAACCAGATAACGGCAGGAGGCAAACTATGGCAAAGAATGCAATCGTCGGTCAGTCCGGCGGCCCCACCTCGGTGATCAACGCCAGCCTGGCAGGCGTATATGAAAGCTGCAAGCGCCGCGGCGCCGGCAAGGTTTACGGTATGCTGCACGGCGTAGCCGGTCTGCTGGAACGCCGCACCTGCGTACTGGACGACAAACTGCAAAACGCCCTGGACATTGAACTGCTGAAGCGTACTCCGTCCAGCTACCTGGGCAGCTGCCGCTACAAATTGCCCGACTGGCACACCCCCGAAGGGGAAGCCGTTTACCTGCAGCTGTTTGAGATCCTGAAAGAACTGGACATCGGCTATTTCTTCTACATCGGTGGCAACGACTCCATGGATACCATCGGCAAGCTGGCGGACTACGGCGCGCACATTGGCAGCGAGATCCGTTTTATGGGTGTGCCCAAAACCATTGACAACGACCTGATGGTGACCGACCACACCCCCGGCTACGGCAGCGCCGCCAAATACATCGGCGTTGTGATGAAAGAAATCATCCGGGACGCCACTGTTTACGGCACCAAATATGTGACCATCGTAGAGATCATGGGCCGCAACGCCGGCTGGCTGACCGCCGCAGCCGCCCTGGCCAAAGCCGAAGACTGCGAAGGTGTGGATATGATCTGCCTGCCCGAAGTCCCCTTCAACGTGGACCATTTTGTGGAAAAAGTGGAGCGGATGCAAAAGACCAAACCTTCCATCGTCATTGCCGTTTCGGAAGGTGTCAAACTGGAGGACGGCCGTTACGTCTGCGAACTGGCAGACGACGTCCACGCGGTGGATGCCTTCGGCCACAAAGCCCTGACCGGCACTGCCCGTTTTCTGGCCAACACGGTGGCCCGCCGTCTGGATACCAAAACCCGCTGCATTGAGCTTTCTACCCTGCAGCGCTGCGCCGGTCATCTGACCAGCCGTACCGATATTACCGAAGCATACCAGGTGGGCGGTGCTGCCGCCAAGGCCGCCTTTGAAGGCCACACCGGCGAAATGGTCGCCCTGGACCGCATTTCCAATGCACCGTACCAGTGCAGCACCAGCCTGCACCCCATCAGCGAAGTGGCCAACCTGGAAAAGAAGGTCCCGCTGGAATGGGTAAATGCTGACCACACCGCCATGACCCAGGAGTTTATCTCCTACGCAATGCCGTTGATCCAGGCCGAACTGACCCCCATTTATGTAGAAGGCCTGCCTCATCATATTTACCTCCCAGAAGCCTGATCCCAAACAGGCAAAAAACACCCCGCACCGATGCCATCCGACACCCTGCGGGGTGTTTTTTTGCTTAATAAAATCCGAAACTGGGCAGAATTTCCAGCGCCTGCGCCCACCAGTCCGGGATGGGCAATCCAGAAAGCGCCGGATAGTAACAGACAAACAACGCCAGCGAAAGGATGCACACCCCCATTCCAATGCGTTGCGCCTTGCGTGTGTTGCGGATGTGGGAGAGCACCAGCGCAATTGCTGCCAGGCAGAACATAGAACTGGGGAAATAGTGGTACAGGAAGGTACAGCGCGGCACCAGCATCCAGGGAATCAGCTGGGTACCGTACAAAATCAGCACGCCAGCCCCGGCACGGCTGCCACGGTTGCTGACCTGATGCCACAGCAGCGCCAACAAGCAGCCAAGCCCTGCCAACCAGATGACCGGGCCGCCCAAACCAGCAATGCTGGCTTTCATTCCCTCCGCCAGATGGGTATTCTGGTAATACCATACCGGCCGCAGTCCCAGCAGCCAGGTATACCAGCGGCTTTCAAAGGGATGGGTCGCCTCCAAATTGGAGTGATAGGAATACATGGACACCTGGCATTGCCACCAGTCCGCCAGACTGAAGGAAGAATCCCGCCACCAGTACGGCAGATAAGAGGCAATGTAAATGCACAAGGGCAGCAGCACATAAAACAGCACACCGCCCCAGGCCGCCGTGCGGAATTCCTGCCAGAACCCCGGCTGCTTCTGCCGCCAGCGCGCGTACAGCACCCCAAGGTAAAGAATGGCCAGCCCCGCCCCGGCGTAAATGCCGGTCCACTTGGCCGCACATCCCAGGCCAAAGGCTACACCGCCCAGCGCCATGGGAAGCAACGAGCCGTTCACGCCTTTTTCCAGCACACTCTGGCAATACCACAGCATGAAGTAGGCGCCCAGCAAAATAAAGAACGTACCGTAAATATCAATGGTGGCAATACGGCTTTGAGCGAACCGCATAAAGTCCAAGGCCAGCAGAACCCCGGCCACCGCACCGATCCAACGTTTGCGGGTCAACCGGCGGGCAAAGCACCAAGCCAGGGGTACCAGCAGCACGCCAAACAGTGTACCGGAAAAACGCCAACCGAATCCCGTCATACCAAACAGCGCCACACCGACCATGATCAGGTCTTTGCCCAGCGGCGGATGGGTAGTTTCGTATACGGGCATCTTGTGCAGCTGCTCATAGGCTGTGCGGCCATGATAGATTTCATCAAAATACATGCTGTTGAGCTGGCTGATGGCATCCGGCACCATGCTCTGCTCATCAAACAGGGCGCCGCCGCCCGTAACCGGCAGCAGGTTGCCGTCCCCATCCCGGAAAGCCATTTCAAACACCTGGGCGTTCTGAACCGTAACGGTCAGCGTCTGCCCGGAAGAGACCGGCAGGCGGCTTTCGCTCCAGCTGAAACAGGTGCTGTAGCCCAGCTCCTGAGTATAGAGGGTATTGCCCTGTTCATCTGTGATTTGCAGGCTGCCCCCAAAGGAGATGCCCGGGTAAACCCACAGGTCAATGGCATCCCCTTCCACTGTAACGGTTTCCTGCAAAACCGTACCGGTAGCATCCAGCGGGTTCTGCGGGGCGGTGGTATCGCCCAAATACGCAAAGCTCAGCACTGCGGTAGCCACCGTAACCCCCAGCATGGCCAGCAATTCCCGGCGCTGCCAGGCAGGCTGCGGCGCCGGTGCTGGTTTTTCCTCCCGGGCGCGGGCAGGCAGCGGCAGCGCGTGGCCATGGAGGGCAATATCCCAAACGGCAAACAACAGCATCACAAAGCATACGGTTTCGGCCAGACCTACCAGCACCGCAACGGTGGAACTGGTGGCGCTGGTCAGCCATTCATCCTCTGTTCCGGCCAGGGAATACACGGTGGCCAGATTGATGAATCCCGTCAGCGACAGGCCAAATCCCGCCGCATACAGGCGGATATCATTCCAACGGGCAGCCGCCAGCAGCGTCAGCAGAACGCCGGGCACCATATACCGTTCGTGCATACAATGGCCGAAGGTGAATACCCCCAACCCGTAATAGGCTGCCAGCAGCAGCGGCGAAAAATGGCCGCCGCGCACACTGCGCACCGCAAAAAAAGCCAGACCGCCGGTGACCAGCAAGATCATGAACCAGCCCAGCGTATGCCAGCTGATGCCAAACATCGCCGTATCTTCCAGCGATTTCCAGTTTCCGCCCAGCGCGGTAAGCCAGTTGAAGGCATTGATGGAAGCGTACGGATAGCCGGACACCGTCCCAAAATATTTTTCGATGAGGGAAGGTACCAGGTCTTTCAACCCGTAAAAAGGAATTCCCGCCAGCAGCGGCGGCGCCAACGCTACCGCAGCGCCCCCAAAACAGCGGCCAAACGCCCGGAAGCGGTTTTCTTCCTGCGCAATGGCAGCCAGGAAGCAGGCAGCCAACACCGGACCAAACAGCAATGCCTGGGGTTTGATCGCCAGCGCCACGCCATACAGCAAAGCTGCGGGCAGATACCGGCGCCGTTCCAGCAGCAAAAAGCAGAACAGCAACGGCAAAGTAAACGCACCGTCGATCTGTTTCCAGATGCCCGTGTCAAACAGCATCAGCGGATTGAAGGCAGTAAACGCCGTCAACACCCAGGCGCCGCGGCTTCCGGGAATGGTATGCTGCGCCACACGCCAGACCAGCCAGGCGGCCGCACAGTCGCACAGACTGGGGACCAGCGCCAGCAGCAGATAGGTCAGCGGAGATTCGTAACCAATGGAAAAAGCCGCGCGCAGCAAGCCCACCAACCCCAGCACAAAAAGATATCCGGGCGGGTAGTCGGCAAAATATCCCTCACTATAAAAAGCCGCCGGTCCCTCGGCCGCCAGTTTGTCGCCCCAGGCCACAAAGCAGCTCATATCGTAGGGATACCCCTCGGTCACCAGCGCCAGCACCAGCCGCAGCAGCAGCGCAGCGCCCAGCAACAGCCACAGGGCCCGCGGTTCAGATTGTTTACGTTGAATTTTCATGGCATTCAAAAATACGTGGGGCTTACCCGTATGTCCGCCGCTTGTTTCCGCGCGGTTAAACACACAGGTACGCCCCTACGTTTTCTCTTACAGTTTTGCGATTTTCGGACCCTGGGCGGTATCGGTCACGCTCCAGCCCATCTCGGTCAGCTGGGCACGGATGGCGTCGGCCTTGGCCCAGTCCTTGGCTTTTTTGGCTGCGGCACGCTCTTCCACCAGAGCGGTCACTTCCGCCGGGACTGTATCCTTTTTGCGGTTATACAAAAGCCCCAGCACACCGGTCAGCTCGTCAAAGGTCTTGGCGGCCAGTTCCAGCGTTGCTTTGTCGGATGCATCGGACAAGGTGTTGATATCCTTGACAAAATCAAAGACAGCAGCCAACGCATCCGGGGTATTCAGGTCGTCGTCCATGGCGGCTTTGAATTTGTTGCGCGCTTCTTCGCACTTAGCAACCAACGCAGTGTCGGTGCCATGGGCATGCTCAATGGCAAAATCCAGATTATCGCGGCAGGTGTACAGCCGGTCCAGGCTGTTCTTGCAGCTTTCGATCAGCTCCACAGTGTAGTTCAGCGGCATGCGGTAACCGGCCGTCAGCATAAAGTAGCGGATCGGCTCGTACCCGTATTTCTCGGCAATTTCACGCACCGTGAAGAAGTTGCCCGCGCTCTTGGACATTTTCTCGTTGTTAATGTTCAAGAAGCCGTTGTGCATCCAGTACCGGCTGAAAGTGCAGCCATTGGCGCACTCGCTCTGGGCGATCTCATTTTCATGGTGGGGGAAGATCAGGTCCTGACCGCCCGCATGCAGGTCAATGGTGTTGCCCAGATGCTTGCGCGCCATGGCGCTGCACTCAATGTGCCAACCGGGACGGCCATGGCCCCAGGGGCTTTCCCAGTAGGGTTCACCGGGCTTGGCCGCTTTCCACACCGCGAAATCCGCGGGGTCCTCTTTCAGGTCATCATCCATCTGGCTGCGCAGGGTGCGGTTGCCGCTCTCCAGATCATCCAGGTTGAGGTGGCTCAGTTTGCCGTACCCCTCGTCGGATTTAACGCGGAAATACACATCTCCGTTGCGGGCCACGTAGGCATGGCCGGAATCCACCAGATCCTTGACGATCTTGATGATCTCGCCGATATGCTCGGTAGCACGGGGGCGCACCGAGGGTTCTTCCACATTCAGGCCCTCAGAATCCTTGATGTACTCCGCTTCAAACTTGCGGGCCACCTCCTGCATGGAGATGCCCTCCTGCTGGCCTTTCTGGATCAGCTTATCATCGATGTCGGTGATGTTGGAAACATAGTACACCTTGTTGCCGCAATATTCCAGATAGCGGCGCAGGGTATCAAATACGATCATCGGCCGCGCATTGCCAATGTGAATATAGTTATACACCGTCGGGCCGCATACATAAATGCGGTACTCGCCCTCCTTCTGGGGGACGAACTCCTCTTTCTGACGGGTCATAGTGTTAAAAATCTGCATGGTGGCACAATCCTTTCCCAATTCAATGGTCTCGGTGATTTCTATTATAGCCGCCGCAGGGCGTCGTTGCAAGTGTTTACCCGTTATTTGCAAACTCAGCTTCCAGCTGATCCCACACCGCACTGAAGTTGTAGGGGTACTGGGCGTCTTCCTCCGCCAGCCAGCTGCGGTAGGTATCCAGTTCCGCTACTGTCGGCGCTTTGACACGGCGGTACGCCGTAATGGTATACCCGTTGCCCATATCAAAGGTGGCGGCCACTTCAAAGGGCTGGTACCGTTCCTGATTTTCCAGGAATGCATTGTTGATTTTCTCGGTATGGTTGCTGGGATCAAAGGGCGTACAGGTCAGAACGACCTGTGCGGTGAACAGTTCTTTGGGGAACGCATCGTTGCCGGGATTGACGGCACCGTACGCCAGCAGGGTGCGGATGCTTTCATCCGGCAGGGCTGCCGCGCGGAACACGTCGGCACTGTACACCACACCGTGGCAGATCATATAGGCGGAATTTTCCCCGCTGCAGTTGGCCCGCAGCCAATCATTGACCTGAGCGATCTGATCCATGTCGGTGCGCTCGTTATCCACATAGAAGAACAATCCACTGTACACCTGACTGGGGAACACGATGGGCAGCAGCTGGCTGCAGCCCCCAAAGTTCAGTACACACAATGCCGTCAGTACTGCCGCTGTTACGCCGCGTAGCGCCCCCCAGGGCAGGTTGGCCACCGCCAGTGCACAGAGGAAGCACCCCAGCAGATAAAAAGGCGCTACCGCCAGGGACTGGTGGTCGTCCATATTCTGGACCCGGGTTACCAGCAGCACGGTGGCTACCGCCCCCGCCAGCGACAATACAGAAAGGAATCTCGCGTTCTTTTTGTACAAGCCGTACAGAAAACCTACCAGGAAAATGGCACCGACGAGCATTCCCAGGTACACATACTGGTTGTGCAGTTCCGAGAAAAATCCCCCGGTCTGGTAGGTTGCATAGCGGTCACTGTAATCCGCCTTGACGATGCGCCAGAACATAGGGGCCAGCGGTCCGCCTACACACACCAGCGAAACAATCGCAAACTGCCAGAGCCGCACGAAAGCGCCCTTGCGGTGGTGCAGTGCCGCCTGCAACAGCACCCAACCCCCGTAGAACAGGAAGATCACCACCACCGTGAACATATAGCTGCGGCGGGTAAGGATCAGCAGCCCGGTAAAGGTGGTCACACATACAAGGCGGGCGGGAGCCGGAACATCAAAATCATAGCCGGTGAGCAGCGCCATCAGCATAAAAGCAAAGGCTACGCCCAACAAATCCGGCATGCCGCGGTACAGGGCAATATGCAACAGCGGCAGCAGCAGCACAAACGCCATACCCAGTGCCGTAAACAACCGGGGGGACTTGGGGGCCAGCTGACGGCGCAGCACCTGCAGCAATACCAGCGCGCTGAAATATACCAGGGAGGGTATCAGCAGCGCACAGAGAATGGCAAAGGTATTGGCCGTGCGCGCCGTGAACATGAAGAAAGGTTCCAGCAGAATATTGATGACAAACGGCGCGTAATCGTTGAACCAGGTCTTATAAATGGTGGACCCTACGCCCATAAATACGCCGTCGGCAAAGTTGGATTCCAGGCGCACCTGCAGGTTATAGTAGGTAGCATTGTCCCACAAATACAGGCTTTGACGCCCCAGCATGGCATGCAGATAAAACGCCGCACTGAGCACACAGCAGATTGCCAGTACCACGCCGTCAAAACGGGTCAGGCGTACAGAAACCGACCGCAGTGCACGGCGGTACAGGCAAAACGTTCCCAGCACAGACGTACAGCAAAGCATCAGCAGCCATACATCCACCGGGTGGCGGCCGCTGCCCAGCATATCCACCGCCTGCAAAGCCGGCACAAAATGGGCAGCGGTACTGAATAAGAACTTAACGGCAAAAACACACAGCAAAGCCAGAACGGCCCGCTCCAGGCGAGTCATTCTGGCAAAATACTGATATATTTTTGCGCGGGGTGTTGAATTTGGCAAGATGGTACTCCCCCGTCTTTTATTTTGCCTGCATGAAGCAGCTGCGGTTCTGCCACAGGTAGATCCCGCCGGACAGCAGCGTAGCCGCGGCCACCAGCCAGGTAAGAACCACTGTGATCAGCCCAACGCCCATAACGTCGGTGGGGCCGCTCAGCGCTGCAGCAAAATAGTAGAAAATAATGGTGAGCATCTGCAGCACGGTTTTGACCTTGCCCCACATGTTGGCGGCAATCACCGTGCCGGACTCGGCAGCGATCATACGGACACCTGCCACGGCAAACTCCCGGAACAGGATGATGGCCAGTACTACCGGCGAGCAGATGCCGTCGGCTACCATGTAAATAAACGCGGCGGTGGTCAGGCATTTGTCCGCCAGGGGGTCCATGAATTTACCAAAGTCGGTAACCAGGTGATACTTGCGGGCAAGGTAACCGTCCAGAAAATCCGTAAAGCTGGCAACGGCAAACACAATACCGGCCACCAGCATGCAGGTGGCATTATAGTCCGCGGTGCCGTATTTTCCAAAAGCGGCAAAGACCATAAAGACAGGAACAAGCAAGACGCGCAGCATCGTCAGTTTATTGGGGAGATTCATGGTTCAGTCCTCCAGTTTTTCTTCGGTATAGCCGTACAGGTCATAGGTATCGGCATCGGTGATGGTCACATTGTAGAACGCGCCGGTTTCCAGCGGGGTATCCGCCGGGGTCAGCACATTGCCGTCAATCTCCGGGCAGTCCGCCTTGGAACGCAGCAGATACATGCCGGTTTCTTCGTCCACACCGTCGCAGATGCATTCCAGCGTCTGGCCGACTTTTTCCCCTTCCCGCTGGGCGCTGACTTCCGCCTGCAGTTCCATGATATGATCCGCACGGCGCTGCTTGGTTTCTTCATCCAGCTGTCCTTCCATTTTGGCAGCCACGGTATTTTCCTCTGCCGAGTAGGCGAAGCAGCCCAAACGGTCAAACCGCATCGTCTTGACGAAATCACACAATTCGGCGTACTGCTCTTCCGTTTCGCCGGGGAAGCCGGCAATCAGGGTAGTGCGCAGCGTAATACCGGGAATCGCCTTCCGCAGGCGGGCAACGGCGTCCTCGATCTCGGCACGGCCGCCGCGGCGGTTCATCGCCTTGAGCACCGCATCATCGCAATGCTGAATGGGCAAGTCCAGATAAGGCACCACCTTGGTATTGCGGACCATGGCCTCGATAAACGCATCACTGATCCGTTCGGGGTACGCATAGAGAATCCGAATCCAGCGGATGCCGTCGATCTCCTGCAGGCGGTCCAGCAGCTCACAGACGGCACCGGGTTTACCCCAGTCCTCGCCGTAGGCTGTGGGGTCCTGGGCTACCAGGATCAGCTCCCGCACCCCTTCACTGGCCAGCCAGCGGGCTTCGGCCACACAGTCCTCCAACGGACGGCTGCGAAGCGGACCGCGAATCATGGGAATGGCGCAATAATGGCAGCGGTTGTTGCATCCCTCGGCAATTTTCAGGTAGGCATAATGCTGGGGCGTGGAGATGACCCGAGCACCACCCAACGGCATATCGGTCTTGGGGCCGTAACTTTCCACCTGACCGGCGCCTGCTGCGCAGACCCGGGCCACAATGGCCGGCAGCGCCGCGTTGGAACCAATGCCCACTACCGCGTCGACCTCGGGGATTTCCTGCACGATCTGCTGCTTGTAACGTTCCGCCAGGCAGCCGGTAACGATCACTTTGAGATCGGGATTCTGCTCTTTGTACTGGCAGGCCATGAGAATGTTCTCGATGGCTTCGGTCTTGGCCGACTCAATAAAGCCGCAGGTGTTGATGATAATCACATCCGCTTCGGCAGGGTCGGCAACCGTCGTGTGCCCGTCCTTGAGGAGGGCATGGCAGAACACATCCGCGTCCACCTGGTTTTTGGGGCAGCCCAAAGAAATAATGGCAATCTTCATAGATACGTCCTTATTGTGTAGTGTTTAGGGTGGCAAACCGGAAAACATCCGGCAGCGTTTCAGTCCTCATAGGCTGCCAGCGCTTCCCGGATGATTGCATGGGAAAATCCGCGCCGGGCCAGCGCTGCCGCCACCTGGTCCCGCTTACCGGCCGCCAGCTTGGCGGCATACTGCCGTTCCAGCAACGCCTGCACCGAAGCCATTTCCGGGTCTTCCCCTTCTTCTGTTTCGTCGTACAGGCTTTCCACCGCCTCAGCGGCAGTATCGCGGTCGATACCCTTGGCGGCCAGATCATTGAGGATCTCCCGCCGGGATTTGCGCTTACGCAGCAGCTCCGCTGCACGGCGGCGGGCAAAACCGGCGTCGTCCAAAAGCCCCAGTTCCCCGGCACGTGCCACAGCGTAGGCCGCACTGTGTGCGTCAAATTTACGGCAGAGTTTCTGATACAACTCCCCCGAAGCGTGGTCACGCAGCGAAAGATAATCCATCGCCTTATCCAGGGCACGGCGGGTGTCGCTTTGCTTGCGAAGCTGCTCCACCTGCCAGGGTTCCAGCTCATCATCCTCATGAAGATGGGCGGCGGCAAAAGTATCTTCGTCCAGCGAAAAGGCAAACTCGCCGTCCAGAAACAGCGCCAGCCGTCCCTTTTTGGTTTCTTTGATCTGTGTCAGCCGGGGCATTATTCGTCAACCATAATGTCCAGCTCCACCTCGCTGCCGGTGGTTTTGGCAGCGGGTGCGGCGGCAGCCGGGGCTTCCCCGGGGGCTACCGGCTTGACGATCTCGCTGGGATCAAGCGGTTTTACGGCGCCTTTTTTGCCGGCTGCCAGCAGGCGGTCAGCGTTGGCACGCACGATCTTTTCGATCTCGTCGGAAACTTCGGGGTGTTCTTTCAGGAACTGTTTGGCGTTATCACGGCCCTGGCCCAGGCGCATCTCGCCATAGTTGAACCATGCGCCGCTCTTCTGTACAACGCCCAGCTTGACGCCAAGGTCCAGAATCTCGCCGATTTTGGAGATGCCCTCACCGAACATGATGTCGAACTCTGCCTCACGGAACGGAGGCGCCACCTTATTCTTGACGATCTTGGCGCGGGTGCGGTTGCCGATGAAGGCACCGGTGGAATCTTTCAGGCCCTCAATACGGCGCACATCGATCCGCACGCTGGAATAGTATTTCAGGGCACGGCCGCCGGTGGTGACTTCCGGGTTGCCGTAGACGATACCCACTTTTTCACGCAGCTGGTTGATGAAGATGCAGACCGTGTTGGTCTTGCCGATGACACCGGTCAGCTTACGCAGCGCCTGGCTCATCAGACGGGCCTGCAGACCCACGTGACTGTCGCCCATCTCGCCTTCGATTTCGGCACGGGGCACCATGGCCGCCACCGAGTCCACGACCACGGCATCGATGGCACCGGAACGCACCAGTGCTTCACAGATTTCCATAGCCTGTTCACCGGTATCCGGCTGGCTGACCAGCAGGCTGTCAATATCCACGCCCAGCGCACTGGCATAGGCAGGGTCCAGCGCGTGCTCTACGTCGATAAAGGCCACTTCGCCGCCCATCTTCTGGGCTTCGGCCAGCACCTGCAGGGCCAGCGTAGTCTTACCGGAAGATTCGGGACCATATACCTCAATGATACGGCCGCGGGGCAACCCGCCGATGCCCAGCGCCAGGTCCAGACCCAGGCTGCCGGTGGGAATGGCATCCACCTGCATGGTCACATTGGAGCCCAGCTTCATCACGGCGCCTTTGCCAAACTGTTTTTCAATCTGTGCCAGCGCGGTCTCCAGTGCGGCCTTCTTGTCGGCCGCCGGACCTGCGCTTTTGGGAGTTGTATCCTTTTTAGCTGCCATCTTGCGTTTCTCCTTTTTCTATACAATATACGATCGCTTTTATCGTTTGCATCTGGGTCTATTATATACGATTCGCGCCAAAAATACAACCTTATGTTGTTCACTTTTCATCCCATAAACAGGATTTTCAACGGATTTTTTCCGGTTTTTGCAGTACAATCACCCGGTCATTGCCGCCGTAATCCTTACGGCAGCGGCCATGCTGCCAACCGCAACGGCTTCCCAGCGCCAGTACTTCATCGGCCTGGGCGCAGCCGATTTCCAGCACCAGCCAGCCGCCCGGGCGCAGAACCACAGCATAGTGTTCGGTAAACAGGCGGTAAAAGTCCAGCCCATCGGGGCCGCCATCCAGCGCCAGTGCCGGTTCGTGGGCGGTTTCCGGCATGAGGGATTCCATTTCTTCCCCCGTCAGATAAGGCGGATTGGAAATGATCAGATCCACGCTTTCCGGTGCCAGCGTCCGGTACCAGCAAAACACATCCGCCTGCACGGTACGGACCCCTGTTCCCGCGGTATTTTCCACCAGATAGGGCCAGGCAGCCTCGCTTTTTTCCACACAGGTCACCTGTGCACCGGGGCAGGCGCGCGCCACCCCCAGCCCCAGGCAACCGGTACCGGCACAAAGGTCCAGAACTACCGGCGCTTGCTTGCCCTGCAGCAGTTCCGCTGCCGTTTCACAGACCACTTCGCTGTCTGCCCGCGGGCAGAGGACTCCCGGCCCCACTTTCAGGGTAAAATCCAGGAAATCCCACTCCCCCAGCAGGTACTGCAGCGGTTCCCGTGCGGCGCGGCGTACCGCCAGTTCTTCCAGCCGCCGGGCCTCTGCCTCGTCCGGGCCATCATCCAGGCGCGGGTCACGGCCGGTAACAAAGCGGTAAAGTTGTGCCGCATCAAAGCGGGCATCGGGGACACCTGCCGCCTGCAAACGCGCGCACAGTGCCTGAAACGACTTGTTCACCAGCGTCCATCCTCCCGGTTTTCCGGCAGGACCGGTGTTACAGCCGCAATGGCCACCTCAATCATCGAATCGTCCGGTTCAAAGGTCGTCAGCCGCTGCATCCAAAGCCCCGGCTGCGAAATCAGATGAGAGAGTGCGCTGTCGGAACGGCCGGCCCATTTGAGCACTTCATAGGAAATTCCCACCAACAGGGGGAACATGCACAGCTTATAGACCACACGCAGCCCGGTACTGGTCCAGGGCAGCACCGCATACAGGAAGATGCTGATGATAATGACCAGAATCATAAAGCTGGTACCGCAGCGGGGGTGGAAACGGCTCTGCTTGCGGATGTTTTCCACCGTCAAGGGCAGACCCGCTTCATAACAGGCAATGGTCTTGTGTTCGGCACCGTGATATTCAAACACACGGTGCAGCTCTTTATAGCGGGTGCACAAGAACATATACCCCAGAAAAATCACCATCTTGAGCGCGCCTTCCAGAATGACCCGGGGCCAGCGCCCCATGGGCACCACCTGGTTGATCAGCCCGGTCAGGAACGTGGGCAGAAAGGTAAACAGGAAGAGGGCCAGCACCACACCGGCAAAAGCGGCACAGCCCATCAGCACGTTCTGTACAGCGGGACTCATGTGCGCTTCCAGCCATTGATCAAACTTGGACTCGGCGGGTTCGGTTTCCCCTTCCATGGCAATATCGGCTGCATGCATCAGGTACTGATAGCCTTTGTAAAGGTTTTCAGCCATATTGCAAACGCCGCGCACCAACGGCACCTTGTTGTACCAATGGGGGCGCACCGTATCATAGCTGAGATCAATGGTCCCATCAGGACGGCGCACCGCGCAGCAGATTTTTTCCGGACCGCGCATCATGATTCCCTCCATCAGGGCCTGGCCGCCGACGGAGGTGCGAAATTCCTTGGACATAAATGCTCCTTCCCCTTATGGGGATTTTTATATTTTTTCGTGCAGGTGTTCCTGCCCGGGATGGTAAACGGGCAGCGTAACCGACACCGCGGTTCCCTGCCCCAGTGTAGATTCAATATCAACATGGCCGCCCAGCGCCTGGACGATTTCATCCACCACCGCCAGACCAATGCCGGAACCGCGGACCGAGTTTTTGGCTTTGAAAAACTTTTGTTTGACCTTATCCAGATCATCGGGCGCAATGCCCCGGCCCTGGTCCCGGATGGTCACCGTCACCGTGACCGGCGTACGGGTAAGGGTAAGGAAAATGGTACCGCCGGGTTCGGAATATTTGATGGCGTTATCCAGAATATTGATGAACACCTGGTGCAGCCGGGCGGGATCGCCCCAGACCGGGTAGGGGTCCGGCGGTTCCTCATAAACAAAATGCAGGTTTTCCTGCTGGATGCGTGCTTCCACAAACAGTGCCGCATCGGTGGCTTCGGCCACCAGGTCCAGTACCTGACAGTTGAGTTTGATGCCGTTTTGCAGGCGGGAAAAATCCAGCAGTTCTTCCACCATCGTATACAGACGGTCGGTCTCTGTACCGATGACCGTCAGACCGCGGCGATAATTTTCATTGCTGGGATCGTCGATATTCTTGATGGTTTCCACCCACCCCTTGATGGAGGTAAGCGGTGTGCGCAATTCGTGGCTGACCGACGAGATAAACTCGTTTTTCAACCGGTCGGTTTCGGCCAGGTCCTCCGCCATCTGGTTGATAGTGGCACACAGACGGCCGATTTCATCGTTGTATTTGGTAGCGGGCAGGCGGGTCTTGAGATCCCCGCGGGCTATGCGGGTAGCGGTTGCCTCTACTTCCCCCAACGGCCGCACAATGGAACGCACAAAAAACAGGCCGCTCCACAGCATCAGCAAAAAGGCCAGCACGCCAATACCCGCCGACGCCGCAACATAGCGGCTCCACTGCCGGTCCACCAGGGTCAGGCTTGTGACCATCCGCATGGCGGCCACGTTGCCGGCAGCGTAAGGAACCAGCGCCGTCACCGCCATGACCCGCTCCCCCTGGGGGGTGGAGAAAATGGCGCTGCCCACTCCGCTGGACGAGGACAGTGCTTTTGCAAAGTCTGTGCCATCGGTCAGATCCTGAGTCATGGTACCGCTGCTGGTGGCCAGAATCACGCCCTGGGCATCCAGCAGCATAAACTCGAATTTATCTTTTTCGTCGAACTGCTCCACCGTGCGCCGCAGCGCCTGGCCGCGGCTCTCGGAGGTTTCCCGGCTGTCGCCGGCCGTACCTGTGGCCTGCAGACGGCCCGAAATGGTGGAGAAACGGCTTTCGATGGCGCGCTGTACGCCGCCGTACAGTTCCCGGTAACTGGTATAGAGGAAAAGTGCTTCGGCTGCAAACAAAACCAGCACCATGATCAGCAGACTGCCCTTGATCCAGCGCTGGATAATGCTTGTTTCCGCCATGGCCTTTTTCCTCCTTTCCCTTGGGGTTCTGTGTCAGACGGTATCAGGCATTCCAGCGGTAGCCGTATCCCCACACCGTCAAAATATGCTGCGGGCTGCTGGGCTCGTCCTCGATCTTCATGCGCAGGCGCCGGATATTGACGTCCACGATCTTGACGTCCCCGAAATAATTCTTACCCCAGACACCCTCCAGGATTTTTTCCCGCACCAGCGCCGTAGCCGGATTGCGGAAGAACAGTTCCATGATCTGGAATTCCACCTGGGTGAGGTCGATGGGTTTGCCCGACTTATACAGCACCCGGCTTTTTTCATCCAGTACAAAGGGGCCGCTCACAAGCTGTTCCGGTTCCTCTGCCGCTTTGGCGGAACTGCCTCGCTTGATGCGGCGGGTCAGCGCTTCCAGGCGGGCCACCAGTTCCGATACCGAGAAAGGTTTGGTGATATAATCGTCCGCCCCGATGGACAGACCGCGGATCTTATCGCTTTCCTGCCCTTTGGCGGAAACGATGATGATGCCGATGTCGTTGTCATCCCGGCGGATAGTTTCACACAGGCTCAGTCCATCCATGCCCGGCAGCATAATATCCAGCAGCGCGGCATCGCAAGGCTCGCTTTGATGCATCAGTTCCAGCGCGCGTTCCGCGCTGGGTGCTTCCAGCACTTCCCACCCGGCCATTTTCAGATTCAGGGCGACCATTTCCCGGATGCTGGCTTCATCCTCCACGACCAAAACTCGTTTCATAATCGTTCTCCCTTCTTATTCCAGCCCCAGCAGTACCGTTCCGTTGCTGATGCTGTCGATACTCAACCCGTAATAAGGCGTCACGATCCGTGCCTGCAGCTGCTGGCTTCCGATGTTGCCAATCCGCTCATACTCCAGCGTACTGTCGGCGCTGCTGCTTTCGGTTTCTTCGGCCGGGTCCACCACACGCATCTCGCAGTAAATGGTTGTGCCGTCGCTGTTGCAGATCAGCCAACCGTTTCCTTTCTGGTTGCTGCGGATCATGATGCTGCCGTGCATGGACTCCGGCAGGGACATATAAAAATGATTCTGGCTGTCGTACACGCCGAAATTGCTGTGCCCACCATCCGATGTAGCATAGTCTTTCCACAGCAAAAAGACCAGACTCTTGTCCAGCGGACTTTTCAGTTCACCGCCGTCATCCAGTTCCATGGGGATATCCACCGTGCCGTTACCGTCGATATCCCGGCTGAGCAGTTCCGTGTGATAGCGCAGGGTGCTTCGCTGCGGGTCGCTGAGTCCCGGCGGATGATACGGCTGCAAGAAGCCTGTTTCGCTGTCATAGAGAATGATATCCGACACAAGGCTGTTGCTGCCGGACCAGGCGTCCATCACAAGGTACATGGCATCGTCACGGCCCTGCCCGGCGCTGAGAGCCGCACAGCCGCTATAGGAACCCTCCCCCAGATTCAATGTCTGGTAAGACCGGAATTCCCCTTCCACATTGGTCAGCAGCTGCAGTGTCACACCGCCATACTCGGTATCGGTGGGCAATGCCAGCACCAGGTCCTGTGTATCGCCCTTGCCGGTAAAGTCCCCCAGGACCATTTCGCTGTACCGGTTGCTGATGATGGTGTTCAGGTTGGTGCCGTCGTACTCATACACCACCAGGTACCGGTCTCCCTGGGCACTGCCATATCCGGCCAGAATCTGCTGGCTGGTGGCATCCCGCAGGTGGGCCGCCGAGAAAGTTTCCACCTCACTGGAAAGGCCTTCTATGGTCTGGCTCACATGCCAGCTGTCTTCCCCGCTGGGTTCCAGAACCGCCAGAAAAACGTTGGAACTGGTGGTGTCTGCCGTATACAGCACGGCAGCCTCGTTGGTCCCGTCGCCGTCCCAGTCGCCGAAGGCGAAGGGGGAGAGGAAATCACCGCTGGCGGGATATTTCAGGGTAGCACTGCCGCCCAGATAGCTGTTCAGCGCTTTTTGCAGCGCGGCACTTTCGCCCGAAAGCTGCGGTGCCCGCAGCAGGGTTTCCACATCATTGTAGGCGGCACACCCTGTTAACAGCAAAAGGGCCAGGGTGAGGGCCGTTATTTTCAAACGCATACAGCACCCTCCCCTGCCGTTTTTCAACATTGATACAGGGTATAGTATAACACATTCAAGGCAAAGCCGCAATGCCCAGCAGCATCCCCAGCAGTCCGGCCGCCGCGCCCAAAAGGCCTGGCAGACGGTCCCGTCCGGCCAATGCCGACGGCAGCAGCTGGGCAAGCGCCACCCACAGCATAACCCCTGCTACCATGACCATGGTGCCGTTCAGGAACCCCGGCGTAAACCACCGGTGCAAAAACAGCATGGCCAATACGGCCCCGGCCGGTTCCGCAAACCCGGATACCAACGCAGCAGCCGCACCGCCCACCCGGCTGCGCAAAGCATAGGCAAAGGGAACTGCAACGGCCACCCCTTCGGGAATATTATGCAGGGCAATGGCCAGTGTGGTCCGAATCCCCAGGGACGGGTCAGCTGTACCCGCAAACAATGTGAGTATCCCTTCCGGGAAATTATGCAGCAGCAATGCTGCACCGGTAATCAGGGCCGTGCGCAGCGCCGCAGTCCGGGCGGTATCCCCTGCCATCCGCGCCGCCAGTTCCTCCTCTTCCGGCAGCAAGCGCCCCAGCAATGCCGCCATAAGCATACCGGCCCCCAGCAGCAAAACCAAGGCACCGCCGCAAGCAAAGGGCGGCAGATACACTCCATAAAAACGCAAAGCCCCGGGAACAAGATCCGCCAAAGACGCAGCCAACATCACTCCGCCCGCAAAGCCCGCGCTGATGCAGAGCAGCCGCTGGGTGGGTTTGCACAGAACCACAACCAGACCGCCCACTCCGGTGGACAATCCCGCCAATGTGGTAAGTATCAACGGTGAAACAGTCATAAAAAGCCCCCTTGCACGTTTTTTTCAACCTATGCATGGGAGCCGTTTCCTATACAAAAAGCGTCCGCCATCAGGCGGACGCCATACGTTTACATCAATATCCGCTGCCGGATTCCCCGGTAGTCAGCAGTTTTACTGCGCGGGATGTGCCAAGGCGGTCGGCTCCCAAATCCAGGAACTTTTCAATATCCTCCACCGTGGAGATGCCGCCCGCCGCCTTGATCTTGCAGCGGCCCTTGACATGCTCTGCAAACAGCTCCACATCATGGAAAGTGGCACCGCCGGTAGAGAAGCCCGTGGAAGTCTTGATGAAATCGGCACCGGCTTCGGGCACGATGTCGCACATCTTGATTTTCTCTTCCTCGGTCAGCAGGCAGGTTTCGATGATGACCTTGAGGACCTTGTCCCCCACCGCTTCCTTGACTGCGGCAATATCGGCCCGCACATCGTCATACTGCTTGTTTTTCAGCCAGCCGATGTTGATGACCATATCCACTTCCGAAGCGCCGTTTTCCACCGCCGTGCGGGCCTCAAAGGCCTTGCTGCGGGTATCCATGGCACCCAGAGGGAAACCTACCACACAGCAGACCGGAACACGCCCTGCCATATAGTCCACCGCCTGCTTCACATAGCAGGTGTTGATGCAGACCGAAGCACAGTGGTTGGCAATGGCTTCGTCACACAAGGCCTGAATCTGCGGCCAGGTGGCTTCCGGCTTGAGCAGTGTGTGGTCGACTTTGCTCAGCATAAATTCCTTTGTGTATTTCACCGGAAGTTTTCTCCTTTCGCGCAGTGTTTGCACAGGTGTGCCTGGTGCAGGCCCAGTGCAGAAAAGACAACGGCCGTAATGCTGATGGTGGCACCGACGATGCCCAAAATCAGCCCGACCAGACGAAAACCGTGACCGCGGACTTTCTTCTTCATGAGAATTGCCTCCTTATGCAGGATATAAAATCACAAAACGGCCGCCTTTCGGCAGGCCGAAAACTACTGCCTGTTTTGTGCCGCAGCAAAAATCGCTTTATTTTTTCTTGAAAATAAACAATTTGCTGAACACATAGTTGGACAGAATGACGATCACCTGGCTGAACAGCTTGACGCCCATAGCCCAGATTTCGCCGTTGTCCACAGCAAAGGCCACATGGGGGCCTACCATAGAAACGCCCAGCCAGATAATAGCCTGGTCCAGAACCATGGTGGCAATACGGCAGGAAACAAACTGTCCGAACTCCGCCAGCGCGGCGCGCCCCTTGTTTTCGCTGCGGAAAACGAAGGTGTGGTTGGTCCAGTAAGCAAACAGAATGCAGATGATGTTATCAATTACATTGCCGATGCCGGCGGCAAAAGCCGTGCCGAACATTGCCTGGAACAGCGCAAATACCACCAGGTTGAGCAGCGTAGCCACCCCGCCAAAGAACAGGTAGGCCAGCCCCTCGTAATATTTTATGATAAATTCTTTGATTTTTTGCATGCTACCACTTTTTTCAATAAAAGGGGGCCTGCCTGTACTGACAGGCAGGCCCCCTTACGGTTGCAGAATCGAATTATTCGGCGTCCTCTTCCTCGTTCAGGCAAGCCTTCATGGAGAGGCTGATGCGCTTACGGTCGAAGTCGACATTGGTCAGCTTAACGCGGACTTCGTCACCGACCTTCAGAACGTCGGAAACCTTGTTGACGCGCTCGTTGCTGATCTCACTGATGTGAACCAGACCGTCGATGCCCGGCATGATGCGGACAAAGGCGCCAAACTTGGTGATGGAGACAACGGGAGCGGTGAACTCGGTGCCGACGGGCACTTCATTCTCCAGCTTGACCCAAGGATTGTCCTCTTCCTTCTTGTAGCCCAGAGAAACCTTCTGGTTTTCGGGATCGTAGCTCTTGACGTAAACTTCGATCTCGTCGCCAACATTGACAACCTCAGAGGGATGCTTGATGTTGGACCAGCTCAGCTCGCTGATATGGCACAGGCCATCCACACCGCCGATATCCACGAAAGCGCCGTAAGAGGTCAGGCTCTTGACAACGCCCTGATACTTCTTGCCAACTTCAACATTGGCCCAGAACTCTTCGCGCTTGGCCTTGTTGGCTTCCGCAGTCACCTTGTTGATGCTGCCGACGATCTTGCGGCCAGCGCACTCGGTGATGACCAGCTGGACATGCTGACCCACCAGCTTGGTGTAGTCCTCGTCACGGCGCATGGTAGCCTGAGAACGGGGCACGAACACACGCACGCCCTTGACGTTGACAACAACGCCGCCCTTGTTGGCTTCCATGACGTCGCCTTCCATAACGGTGCCGTTCTCGGCAGCCTCGGAAACGTCCTTCATGCCCTTCTGGGCTTCAAAACGAACACGGGAAAGGGTATCCACGCCTTCCTGATCGTTGGTCTTCACAACAACCAGATCCAGCTCGTCATCTACCTTAACAAGGTCTTCCATCTTGGCGTTGGGGTCATGGCTCATCTCACGCAGCGTAACAACGCCGGTGTGCTTGGAGCCATCGATGCCGACGACACATTCCGTCGGGGAAACGCTGATGACCTTGGCTTTAACAATCTTGCCTGCATACAGGGGCTTTGCTTCGGACGCTTCCAGCATCTCGGCAAAACTCATGTCGTCACGGATCTCTTCACTCATACTGTTAAGTACCTCCTCAATTATAGACGAAGGCGTTGAAGCCCCGGCTGT